>Ga0307516_10003630_pt1 | contig 19618 bp, 20 predicted proteins | sample 19_EM_MG_FD_203310 | JGI IMG/M metagenome (GOLD analysis project Ga0307516, IMG submission 203310) | Populus trichocarpa ectomycorrhiza microbial communities from riparian zone in the Pacific Northwest, United States - 19_EM | ecosystem: Host-associated > Plants > Roots > Unclassified | place...
CACCCTGCTATGACCAATGAATCAACCACGAGGTCTCTACACCTCGGGGAAATCCAAGCCCGAGTCATCAGCGCTCACGCTGGTTCATCAGATCTCACGTTACGACCTCCACCATAAAAAGGAGAGAGGTTTTCTCTCTCCCAGAGAAAGAAACCAGTACGAACATCCTCACCAACACTACCACCGAACCCACACACAAGATCTAAGATTATTCCGTTGTGAATTATCGAAAGTAGCCTGATTACCTTTGATTCTCCCCACACTCCGGTTACCCGACAACCCCAGTGTCACATGTAGTCCTCCATCCTTTTTCTTGACGAAATGTATTGGTGCTCCGGCCGGAGAGGTGGAAGCCCAGATCCATCCTCGTTTTTTGTTGATTTCTAGGTATTCTCTAAGGGCCTTCATTTTGTCTTCGTTCAGGGGTCGCAGTGGCTCATACGGGGGTTTCTTCCCTTCCTCTAGTGGGATATGGTGGTCCTGGGTACGATGGGGCGGAGGTGCCGTGGGTTCTTTCTCGGTGAACACCTCGAGGAATTCATGGTATTCCGGTGGAATTGAGTCGTTGCTGTCGTTGGAGGTCTCCTTAATTTTGTTGATTACGGCCTGGCATACTTCCCATGGGTCTGTTTCGCTGATTCCCCAATTTTCTGGTGTTTTCTTGTGATATTGCTCCGTGGCCTTTTCTTCCGGGACCGTGCTAGCTCTGGGTGAGCTGGGTAAGCATTTTTCGGCGCAGTGGTCCGAGTGGAATTTCACAGTGTGGTTCTTCCATCCTATTACTGGGTCATTGAGCTTGAGCTATAGGAGTCCTAGAATAACCGGTGAGTTTCCAATTGTAATGCAGTGTAGCCAGACGTCTTCCTTATGATGATTGATTTTCAGGTGGACTTGGGCATCGTGGGTTACCGGCCCGCCGGTGACTTCACTTCCGTCCATGGTCAGGACCCGTGTTGGTGTCGCATTCTGCTGCATTGGGATTCTGCTTGCTTCGGCATAGGCTTTGTCGATGAAGTTCTCGGATGCCCCGCTGTCTACCAGGGCAGTGGTGTGGTGTTCGTTTCCATCGGTTCCTAAAGTACTAGGCCAAAAGTTTCCGTACACCCAGGTACAACTGCCCATGATGCCCTCACTCAACCTTCTTGATCCCCACAACCACAATTTAGAAAGTCTCAGTAGTTGGCATACATCATGAATATATACTAATAAAGCTTTAATGGAATTTTCAGCCCGTAAAAATCATTATTTTATGCAAAGTAGGGTGACCAAACAAATTTTCCTTTGACCAAGGTAGCCCATTTTCAACCACGGATACAGCAACCTACATTCACTGGAAAAAATGATGGACTGTTGGGAGGCCTTCTTAGCTACGTAGATAATCTTATAAAAAATCGGCATGCAATTCTAAGTCATTGCGGTTGAGTAATGCCATATGGGAGAAAAGTTGGTGTTGAAACTGGTTGCTGTGTAATATTTTTGTATGAGAGTCCCAAACAAAATTCGAAGTCTCTTTTCAACTCGTGCATAACACAATTTCGTGCGCCGCCAATATAAAATAAAAGTTGTCAAGATTTTTATAGATGATGATTCTTACGATTCTAAGACGTCTGTCAAAGGCACAGTTTTTTTTCGTCAAGTAAAGAGTGGTTTTTGGTTGTGTGAAAACGGGCATTTTTGGTGTAAAACGGCCCCTGTACGGAAACTTTTGTCCCTGTACTTTATGATGCGTACTTTGATCATGATTTTCTCTTCGCGTTCGTACCTGGTTGTTCGGATTCTGTAGGCTGGCTCTGGTTCTGCAACGGGTTTCTCCCTCGGGTGGCTGTTGCTTAGGCCTATTCCCGAGGGCTGTCGTTTCCCGCCGGTTCGGTTGCTTCCCCTGCTTCCTTCTCCATGGGTTCTTCCTCGTACGTGGCTTCCGCTGCCCAATACGGCTTTCTCCATGGAATTCGTCCTTTCTTGGGTTGGGGGCATTCCCTCGCGAAGTGCCCTTTCTTTCCGCAGTTGTAACATTCATCCATGTTGTTCGTCGAGGGTATCGGGTCGGTGTTCTCGGTGCAAATTTGAATCGTCGGGTTGCATCGAGGTCCATCGGGTCCCCTGGGGGTACTGACGTGGGTTCTCTTGTCTGTACATGGAAGTGCGCTTCTGGGTTGGCTGTCGGTCGTCGGCTGATAACTCCGAGGTTGCATAAGCGGCTATCGGTTTTGATGGCGGTGGTAGCATAGTCTACCAGGACTGTGGCTGGTATTTCGCTCATGACCAAGTGTTGCTTTACTTCGGGGTGCAGGCCGTCCCGGAATCGTGCGATGCATACATTGTCCGCATACGGGAGGTCTGCTTTGATCCGCTGGAATTCCGCCCAGTAGGTTACTGCAGTTCGACTTCTCTGCTGGATTTTCTGGAATTTCTCCAATGTTATTTCCTCAGCATCTACTTGGCCGAACGCATGCTTCATGCTGGTCTTCAGTTCTTCCCATATCAAGTTTATCCCTCCTTCTTGGTTTAGGAAGGTTTCCACCCAGTTCCATGTCACGCCTCGGAGTAAGGCGGACGCGTATCCCGTTTTTTTCTCATCATTGTCGAATCGACTTCCTTCTGTTCTGAATTTCAGCTTGCACTGGGCCAAGAACGTTTTGAACTTTGCTTCGTCTCCTTCGAAGGGTTCGGGGTCCCAGAGCTTTGGGTAGCTAGTTTGTGGCGGTCGGTCGCGTGCCGCTAAGAGGGTCTGCAACCTTTCTGTTGTCAACAGGTAAGGTCCTTCCATCATTCTTCGGGGTTGTTCTGGTAACTCGGGTGTCTGTGGTCTGGATCGTTGCTCTGGGGTTACTGGGCTTGGTGTTCGCTGCTCGACAGGGATGACTCCGAATTCATGGAGATTGAGGGGGTCCCTGGTGTTCTCGTCCCGGGGATCCACTGTGTCCTTGCTACGTCAGGTGTCGATTTGGGAGACGCAATCAGGTGTCAAGATCTTGCCTCACTAGCCCGTGCTGCTCGACAGGTAACGTAGTCATGGTCGCCGCTCGGCAGTATTCGGCTGCGCTGTGGCGGTTTCTGGCCTTGCCCTAATCTCTTCGCGCCCAGCGGAGTATCGTTGCGGTATTCGGTTTCGCCCTAATCTGTTCACGCCCTGCGTGGTATCGTTACGGTATTCGCCTTCGCTGTGGCGGTATTCGTCTTCGCCCTAATCTCTTCACGCCCGGTATGGTATCGTTGCGGTATTCGGCTTTGCTGTGGCGGTATTCGGCTTCGCCCTAATCTCTTCACACCTGGCGTGGCATCGTTGTGGTATTCGGCTTCGCTTTACTTCTTTGGGGTCTTACAGGTGGTGGTCGTAGCGCCTGTTCACAGGGGTAGAGAGATAGGTCTGTGGAGAGAGATAATAGATTGCATGGAGAAGAATCTCCAGACTAGCTACCGCGCCCTTCCTTTATACTTTTCCTTCCCTCTGTGGAATCACAGCATCAGGAAAAAAGATGTGCGTCCGGACGCACAGGCTACGTCCTGACGCACCAGGCGCTCGGGACCCTCTGGACGCACCCTGGCAGCACACATACCGCTCCCAATGCTAAATGCACAGGCAATGTGAATTCGGACGCAGCTCGCCACAGCACCATGCGCCCGGACGCAGCTCGCCACGGCATCTGCTTACCGGATGGAGCGTGGCAGGGCATTTTTGTTCTGGATGCACGGTGTCAGGGCATTTTCCTTCTGGACCCAGCCGTGTCAGGGTATTTTCCTTCTGGACCCAGCCGTGTCAGGGCAAATGGCATCCGGACGACGCGTGTCATGGCAGCGTGGTTACGCTGGCTGTCAAGGCACGGAACATCGCAGCAAATACTTGCGTCGCATTCACAAACACGCAGCGGATTCCAGGCATAGTGACTCAGTCCAGTTCTATTCTCTATATCTAATGTACATCTATATATGCTACTACCACACTTCGCGTTTCCAGCACAAGCACCCAGCGTCACATCCATCGCTGATGTTTTTGACGCGCGTAGCATTGCTGAGTGTCGGAAACAAAGGAAAGTTGGCAAATACGACACGACGCGATGAGTCCGACGCGATGAGCACGACGCGATGAACACGACGCGATGAGCACGACGCGATGAGCACGACAACTATGAGCACGACGCGATGAGCACGACGACTATGAGGAGAATGTCAATGAGGACGCCATCGGTGTGGACGATAGCGAGTAAGACACGGCGAGTATGAGAGCGAGTAGGACGCGGCGAGGACGATAGCGAGTAGGACACGGCGAGTAGGAAAGCGAGTAAGACCTGACGAGTATGGGAGCGAGTAGGACGCGACGAGTATGAGAGCCAGTAGGACGCGGCGAGGATGATAGCGAGTAGGACACGGTGAGTATGAGAGTGAGTAAGACGTGACGAGTATGGGAGTGAGTAGGATGCGACGAGTATGAGAGCGAGTAGGATGCGGCGAGGACGATAGCGAGTAAGACACGGCGAGGACGATAGTGAGTACGACGCGGCGAGTATGATGGCGAGCTTTATGGCATGGTTAGCACCGCTCTCAGAGTGACAGAGACACCAGGAAGTTGTAGAATATACAGTGACAAGTCGATGTCAATGAGGGTGCCGGCGGTGAGGACGATAGCTAGTAGGAGGCAGCAACCACGATGGCGAGCTTTGTGGCATGGTTAGCACAGCTCTCCGAGTGACAGGAACAGCAGCGGGGAGTGGTACAATACGAGGTGAGGAGTACAATGTCAATGAGATTGTTGGCAGCGAGAACGATATATAGCGAGTAGGACGCGGTGTGTATGATGTCAATGCAAAGCGCCAAGCCATTACCAACACTTGCGCTTGCGCAAGATTCGGCATCCTCATCGCTCCTAGACCTCTTTTTTCTTCTCCTTTCACCTCGTCCTAGATACTCGTCGTCGTCCTTCGCATTGCCATCATACTCGCCACCATCAAATTAATGATATCTTATGCGTCGACATTTTCCTCATCAACATTTTCCTCATCAACATCTTACTCGTCGCGCCATTCTTGCTACGTTACTCGCTGCCATCCTCACTGCCATCAAACACATCAACATCCTCCTCAACGACATCATACTCGTCACATCGTATTGTACCAGCTCCCACCGCTGTTCTTGTCACTCGGAGAGCTTTGCTAAGCATGCCACAAAGCTCGCCGTCATGCTCGCCGCCTCCTACTACCTATCGTCCTCGCCGCCGGCACCCTCATTGACATCGACTTGTCACTGTGTATTCTACAACTTCCCGGTGTCTCTGTCACTCTGAGAGCTGTGCTAACCATGACCATGCCATAAAGCTTGCCATCATACTCGCCGCGTCGTACTCGCTATCGTCCTCACCGCATCTTACTCGCTATCGTCCTCGCCGCGTCCTACTAGCTCTCACACTCGTCGTGTCCTACTCGTTCCCATACTCGTCACGTCTTACTCGCTCTCATACTCGCCGTGTCCTACTCGCTATCGTCCTCGCCGCGTCCTACTCGCTCACATACTCGTAGCGTCCTAGTCGCTCCCATACTCGTCACGTCTTACTTGCTCTCATACTCGCCGTGTCCTACTCGCTATCGTCCATGCCACCGGCATCCTCATTACCATCCTCCTCATAGTCGTCGTGCTCATCGCGTCGTGCTCATAGTCGTTGTGCTGATCATGTCGTGCTCGTCACGTCGTGTTCATCGCGTCGTGCTCATCGCGTCGGGCTCATTGCGTCGTGTCGTATTTGCCAACTTTCCTTTGTTTCCGACACTCAGCAATGCTACATGCGTCAAAAACAGCGGCGATGGATGTGACGCTGGGTGCTTGTGCTGGAAACGCGAAGTGTGGTAGTAGCATATATAGATGTACATTAGATATAGAGAATAGAACTGGACTGAGTCACTATGCCTGGAACCCGCTGCGTGTTTGTGAATGCGACGCGAGTATTTGCTGCGATGTTCCATGCCTTGACAGCCAGCGTAACCACGGTGCCATGACACGCGTCGTCCGGATGCCATTTGCCCTGACACGGCTGCGTCCAGAAGGAAAATGCCCTGACACGGCTGCGTCCAGAAGGAAAATGCCCTGACACGGCTGCGTCCAGAAGGAAAATGCCCTGACACGGCAGCGTCGAGAAGGAAAATGCCCTGACACCGTGCGTCCAGAGCGAAAATGCCCTGCCAAGCTCCGTCTGGTAAGCAAATGCCATGACGTACTGCGTCCGGACGCACGGTGCCGTGGAGATCTGCGTCTGAGTTAAGCAGGTTGCGTCTGAAACGTCCAAAGCCTCTAGTGTGTCTGGACCCTAAGGACGCAAATTTTTTGTTTCCTGATGAGCTTGTCCGCAAGACTGACACAGTTCCTCCGTCTAACATCATGACTCGATCGCTACGCCCAAGGAAAACACATGATCGCGCGCGGCCGCCGCGCGGCCAATACTCTACTCGCGGCAATAGGAGAAAGAACGTGCAAGCAGTAACTGTAAAGGAAAGGAAGACCGACGTACAACTTAATCAAGGGAAAACAATACTCGTAACGAACATGGGAGAAGGACGCTCAAGCTCAATCAATGGGAGACAACAAACTTAGCGGATAGGAGAAAGGACGTGCAAGTAACATAACGGAGACGAAGAAGAGAGGTCTAGACCGGCCAGCGGTCGGGGATATAGCTACCAGAGCGATATGGTGGATGTCGGTCGAGGCACCTAAGCGCGGAGGATGACTCCGGCTGCAGCAGCCGAAATGAGGACGAGCCACAGGGCGACAAGGGTGAGAGTGGCACCGGCGCCGGCGCCAAGGAGCCTGTCGGGTCAGGTTCGTGACAAGTACATAGGAAAAACAAAGGAAATTCGTGACCGTCCCCTACTCCACCTCCTCTGATGCCATGAAGGGTAGGGTGGGGGGAAAGAGGGGTGGCTCCTCCACCTGTATTCCCAATGTGTAGGAGGAGACGTCTCGGATGCGACGCCTAGAGTGGCTAGCGTGGTCACTAGGGTGACTTCTAGTGTTACACGCGAAATATCTCTAGTACGTAGCTAAGTTAGAGGAGTAGTACGTAAGGATGACAGAATGCACTCAGAGAGTCTAGGCGGGAGTTAAGGGCCGGAGTTAGCTTGTGGCCGAGAAGATCGGCCGAAAAAGGAGTAACTCCAAGATGAGGGGTCAAAGTGCAAACGAGCAAAAGAAGAATCTTGGCAGACGCTGGTTGGGCTCCTACGGGGGGGTCTCGTACAAGAGATCCAAGTCCTTACGGAGGAACAACGTACAAAGAGATCTGGTCCCTACGGGGGAGGCTACGTATGAGTCTGGAGCAAGAAAGTTCCCCGCTCAGCTGCATGAAGAGCTCATCTCCCTTATCTACACCCGGCCAGGACCAATGAGTCGCCCACGAGGTCCATGCACCTCGGGGGAATCCAAATCCCAGTCACCACCTCTCACACCAGCGTCACTCAGGTATAAAGACTGAGGTTCTTTGCCCGACGGAAGGAAAATCAGCACCAACATCCTCACCAACACTACCACTGAACCCACACACAAGATCTAAGATTATTCCGTTGTGAATTATCGAAAGTAGCCTGATTACCTTTGATTCTACCCACACTCCAGTTACGGTACAACCCCAGTGTCACACAATAATCTTGATCTCAAAATCACCCTACTTTCATGACTTACTTCGACGACACCTACTTCCAAGACCACCTTTACCTACTCGAACTATCTACCTTCTTAGAGCCTAAGTCGCAATACTCCTTTGACTATACCTTTCAGTCAATCGGCAACGAATTCGCAAAATACGAGCAGTGGGAAGAATTCTTCGACGGACCGAAGCCTATCCAAGAAACAATCGAGTGCGCCCCATACCATTGGTAAACCCAGCAGTGGCGGAACTGTGCGCTACTATCCCAACCCGCCCGACTTCGACGAAAACGAACTCTTCGATCTATTCGACTACCACTTTGACTACGATTCAACCAACCACAGCCGAGACTTCTTTGACCTATATTAAGAAATGTCTACCTCGTCCGACTATAACATGCTCCGGTTGGAGACGCCCCGGGGGCTGCTTCAGATCACCAATCATGAAGAACCTCAGGAGGAAACCTTGGAGATCGCCAACCCAGTCGGGTGGATGCGGGCGATGGCCAACCACCAGCAGCAGGCCGAGCAAGACCTACGCCAGCAAATGGACGTATGCGGCAACACGTTGGACCATACGGACCGACGCATCAGGGGTCTTGAAGTCGCCTACAACCGACGGGCACAGGGAGCCCAATACGTCTACTAGCAGATGGAAGCCAAGGAATAGATCTCAGGAGACTGGGTAAGGAACGAGCTTATGGTATCTGCTAACGCATACCAGGCATTTACCAGACAGGTCTGGGAAGCTATCATCGAGCACTCCAAGACGAGTAATTTACATTGGGTATGTGAGGCGACACAAGTAGCCCAAATGCACGACACAGTAGCTTTCCTGTCGGAAGCAAACCTAGCCAGAAACGTCCACCCGATGGAATTCCAAGGTAACATGGAAAAATGGGCTGCTGACCACCAAAAGTAGGTAAAAACGCTCGAGCAACAGCGAAACGAGGACCAAGATCGAATGGCTGGCCTGGAGCAACAGCTGGTCCGAGCACAGGACCAATTGTTGCAAGTCGCAACTACAGTTCCCCTGCCCGCAACAGTGGCCGGACGGACCTGGCCCACTCCAAGGCCAGGGGCACTACCGACCCGACTAATGCTGGGGAGCCCCTTACTTGGAGGAACCCAACAACGACGACAAAGGCCCCCAGCAATCCCGGCTACGGACCCGCCGCACAGACCCCAAGACACAGGAGGGGCAGGAAGAGGTGGACCCCCACCGAGACCTCTGCGAAGGGGAGCACTGCCCTCGCCTGCGCCCCCTCCTAGCGAGGACGACAACGACCTGTACGAACGGAACCTTCCGACAGGAAGGACCCCACTGGGAACAAGGGAACCTACCCAGGGCCAGCTGGCAACCATGCTTACGCTGGGGGAAATAGCCCAGCAAGTGGAGACCGGAATCGCGGTGGCACAAGCCATAGAACAGCTGGAGAGAGGAGCCCGGTACACACGTCAAGACTCAAGATGGAAAATCCCGAAAAATTCGATGGAAAAAGCTCGTCCACCTTCAACCAATGGTGGCAATCGGTCACCATGTATCTGGGGTTCTACCCGGAAACTGTCGACCGCCAGAAAATTGCCTGGGTCGGAACCCTCCTAACCGACACCGCCCTGGTATGGCACCTCCACCGGTACCGAGAACTGGGAGAAAACGACATCTGGGTTAACTATTCCGCGGCTATCCGAATGGAGTATCGAAACGAACGGGAAGCAGCGGACGCGCAACTCAAGTTAGGACAGCTCAAGTACCAAGGGTCCATCCGTGCCTACCTAACAGAGTTTCGAGCGCTCAATAACTTCGCGCGTGCCACTGGGGATGCACTAAGGGAAAAAGTGGACCTGGCCATACCCGACACGGTACTGGACATGCGATTCGCCCACTACCTCGAGGACTTCGCAGACGACGAGGGCTTTCTGCAGGCCACCCACCAAGTCAGCCTACAGGTGGAAAAGAAAAAGGCGCTCAGAGCAGCCAAGGAGGCGATGCGAAGTGGGGCAGCACCCAACAAGGATGGCAGGAGAAACGACCTCCCTAAGGAACATGGGAAGAAAAACGACACAAGACCAAGTCCCAAAGAAGGGGCCCCACAACCCAGGTCAAACAACACCAGGCCACTGAAAAAGGACTCCTGGCTGTCGCAAGATGTGGCCCTCAAAGGGGTACCAAGTAAGGAGGCAGAAGAATACTGGAAAAGCAGGGAAGACTGATGGCGATGCAGCCGACCAGGCCACAGGACCTACGACTCCTTCTCCTTCCAGACGGAACAGGGAACAGCCTTGCCACCAGCACCGTGGGAGGTCGCGGCGGTAGAATCAACGAAACGAAAATGAGAAGACAAGCCAGAGGAACCCCCAGCGGGAAAACAGCAGAAGATAGCAGCGGTCGAGGAAATGGCCATGGATCTACTGCTTTGGGCTGATTCGGAGGACTCGCATTTTTGATAAACTCCGCCCTGCCACGAGTCAGAGTAAAACACCATGTATGCGGCACCTTGAAAAGAGAAAGGAAAGAGCTGGGCCCGGAAGACGCGGCACCAAGGAAGAGAAGAAAGAAGAGCAATTGACCAATAATCTCCATGATGCTCCACTGGAATAAAAGCCAGCACCCGGTAAAGGCACGGCTAGACACAGGGTGCTCAGTCGCCCTGATCAACCAACAAACGATTGAGTGACAAGGAATTCAGACCGAAACACACAAAAACCCTCGAACTATCGAGAATTTCACCGGGGAATTTGTCAAAGGAGCCGGGCAGAGCTACACCAGGATAATGCGTCTGCAACACCGGAAACACTTCTCAAAGGAAGCCTTCGAGGTAACTCCAATGGAAGCAGCTATCGACATCTTCCTTCCGTTTAGTTGGATAGAGCAACACCCATCGCAGGGGGCTTGGACAAACGAAGTAGTACGGTTCAACATGGAATGCATGAGTAAATGCACCCAGCACAAAACGGGGCCCTTCTTCCTAACCTGGGACGAATCAATCGCAACCAATCCCAGCGCTCGAGTTATCGGATACGTATCTGCAGTAAGGGAGGAAGACCTGTTAAAAGCCGTTCCAAAAGAATTCCGTCAGTAGCTCGGAATCATGGGAAGAGAGGCGGCAGATGCCCTCCCAGAACACCGACCCTACGACTGCAAAATCGATCTCCAGGAAGGAAGCACGGCGCCATGGGGGCCCATCTACCCCCTCTCAGAAGAAGAACTCTGGACCCTGAGAGAATGGCTGACAGAAATGGAAAAAACAGGGAAAATCAAGCGCTCCACATCCCCAGCCGGCTCACCAATCCTCTTCGTGCCGAAACCACACGGACGAGGACTACGCCTATGTGTAGACTACCGAGCCCTAAATCGGATCATGATCCCGAATCGGTACCCACTACCTCTCATACAGGAGCTGCAGCATCGGGTCCGAGGGGCGCAATGGTTCACGAAGATGGACCTCAAAAATGGATTTCACCTAATCCGAATCCGCGAAGGGGAAGAATGGAAAACAGCAATCAGAACCCGATACGGGCTTTTCGAATTCCAAGTTATGCCATTCGGACTTCCCAACGCCCCCTCCACCTTCCAAGACATGATGAACCACATCTTTTCCGACATGCTCGACATGGGAACATTGGCATACATGGACGACATACTGGTCTACGCCGACACGGAGGAAAAGCATAACCAAATGGTCAGAGAAGTCCTAAAACGCCTACAAAACAATGGTCTGGCCGTCTCGTCCGAAAAGTGTGTATGGAAAACCCAGAAAGTGGAATTTCTTGGCTATATTATCGGAAGGAACGGGATAAGAATGTCGGAAGAAAAAGTGGAGGCAATACTCGGCTGGAAAACGCTGGAGTCCCTGACAGAAACGCAATCATTTTTGGGGTTCGACAACTTCTACAGACGTTTTATCCAGGACTACTCCCAAGTGGCGAGACCACTTACAGAACTGACCAAGAAAGACAGAGAGTGAAGCTGGAATGCGGAAGCAGATGCAGCCTTCTCAGAACTAAAACGACGATTGACTACGGCCCCAATTCTAGCACACTTCGACCCCGCAAAAGAAGTGATCAATGAAACCAACGCATCAGACTTTGTGATAGGAGCAATACTATCGCAGCGGGACGAGGAGAAACGTCTACACCCAGTAGCATTCCACTCCAGGAAGTTCCAAACCGCGGAAATTAACTATGAGATCCACGACAAGGAACTCCTGGCGGTAGAGGACGCCTTCAAACACTGGCGACAATACTGCGAAGGCGCAACCCACCAGGTCCAGGTCTATTCAGACCATCAGAACTTGGAATACTTTACGACAACCAAAGTATTAAACAGATAGCAAGCAAGATGGGCACAAGAGCTGGCCGTCATTATCTTCCGAATCTACTACCGACCTGGCACTCAGAACGGAAAACCAGACGCACTATCGAGGCATTCGGAGTACCGCTTGAGAAGAAGGGGGTAGAAAAACAGCCGATAACCATGGTTTTGGGAAAAAATCACTTCGAGGAACGACTAACGCGGTCGTTCATTTGCTCCTCAGCGCGGGTAGCATCACTCCCAGAAAGAAGGTGGACAGAGGAATTCCTCGCAAGCATCAGGGAAGAAGGGAAAAAGGACGAAGCCTATGAACAGGCAAGGAAACCGGAAGCGGCAACGGAAGACCTGTCGCCGAAGGACCCAAAGGTCAAGGAAGTGAGCTGCGAAAACAACCTACTGTACAAACGGACAGACGGAACGGCTCAACCAGACGATCGAAGCCTACCTACGAGCGTTTGTCAGCAAGGAACAGCACGACTGGGTACGCCTGCTACCGATGGCCGAGTTCACCAGTAACAACCCGACCACCACGGGCAATGGTGTGTCTCCGTTTTACGCTAACTATAGCTTCCACCCAGCAGCCATGGACCCCGCGTCAACGGAACCTCTGAACCCAGCGAGCCAAGTCTATACCCACTGGATGCACGCCATGCACAACAAATCCCGGAAAGGGCTAGAAGACGCACAAGAGTGAATGCGCTGATACACCGACCCAGCGCGAAAGGAACCCCTGGCATACCAAGTAGGAAACTTGGTGATACTCAACGGACGCAAGATCAAAACGCGCCGCCCCTCAAAGAAACTGGACCACAAGAATCACGGTCCCTTCCAGATCGAGAAAATCGTCTCGCCCCTAGCCGTCCGCCTCATGCCGCCCCGGAAATGAAAGATCCACAACGTCTTCCACGTCTCGCTGCTCGAACCCTACCGAACAAGCGAGCACCGAGCACCACCGGACCCATCAAAGGTGCTCCGAGAGGCTGATGACATTGAACAGTCGGAGGAATACGATGTTGACAAAGTTATGTCCTCAGTCAAACGTGGCCGGGGAAACAACAAAAGGATCCTATATCTAGTCAAGTGGCTCGACTATCCGGAACGCAAGGACTGGACGGAAGAACCATTCGACAACTTCTCAGTAGGCGGCTTGGAGAAACTCTGAGACTTTCATCAACGGAATCCAGGTGCGCCAAGGGACTACCGACTCACCGACGTCTAGACAAGATGTCCATAAAGGGGCCCGATGAAGCACGAGCGGTAGTAGGGATGGAGGGGTTGGAGGACTTCATCTCACGCATACCTATGACACTCGGTTGACCAACTTTCGGGATAAGGAACCGGCGGTTCGGGTCCAGGGCCACGTGTGCACCCCACCCCCACCAGCACGGGCACTCCTCGGCATGCCCACAGGAGGCCACTACCTGGATCCCCCTTACCAGCACGAAGGGCACCATAGGCTCTCCCCGCACACCAAGAGCTCGGCTCAAATCGACCCCGAACTGAAATCCGAAATGAGGAACAACCCAAAGAAAGACCCGCTTCTCGGGCACCGATCCCACAAGTACAGCTAAGCCGCCGACCCGGCGCCCGGCGAAGAGTGCACGCGACCGAAACCGTTGAGAGTTAGGAAAACCATTCAGAACAGAGGTGTCGACCTCTTGGCGACCGACTCGGACCGGAGGAACAGGCGCAGGCAGCCTACAAGCGGTGAAGTGAGTCTCCGACAGCGACGTCACAGCTCTAGCATACTAGTCTCCCCCCGGAAGGATGAGGGCGCGGTCACTGCCGAGTATACGGGTTACTAGCACGAAGGACACCATGCCTCTCCTGATTCCCTGTGCTGACTGCGACCCCGGAACCCCCCCGAGCCGGTTACGCCTTGACGCAGCGCGGCGCCAAGTACAACTCAATATGACACAGCAGTACAAGTACGCACCGGCCTACTCAGAGGGCCCAGTCATTCCGATGGATTACAGGGGCGTGTCCTGATCCGGTGACTGGGAGGGCTGTAGGGGAGGAGGACTACAGTCACGGTAACCACATCTGCGAAAAGTTACCCCACGAAAGATACACATCTAGAAAGAGACGGGCTACCTAGATAGCGAGAAAAGTGTTAGCGCTCGGGATGAGGCTAGGGGAGGGGGAGGTAGTGTTACACCCGAAATATCTCGAGTAGGTAGCTAAGTTAGAGGAGGAGTACGTAAGGATGACAGAACGCACTCAGAGAGTCTAGGCGGGAGTTAAGGGCCGGAGTTAGCTTGCGGCCGAGAAGATCGGCCGAAAAAGGAGTAACTCCAAGATGAGGGGTCAAAGTGCAAATGAGCAAAAGGAGAATCTTGGCAGACGCTGGTTGGGCTCCTATGGGGGGGGTCTCATACGAGAGATCCAAGTCCTTACGGAGGAAACACGTACAAAGAGGTCTGGTCCCTACAGGGGAGGCCACGTACGAGTCTGGAGCAGGAAAGTTCCCCGCTCAGCTGCATGAAGAGCTCGTCTCCCTTATCTACACCCGGCCAGGACCAATGAGTCACCCACAAGGTCCATGCACCTCGGGGGAATCCAAATCCGAGTCACCACCTCTCACGCCAGCATTACTCAGGTATAAAGACTGAGGTTCTTTGCCCGATGGAAGGAAAATCAGCACGAACATCCTTACCAACACTACCACCGAACCCACACACAAGATCTAAGATTATTCCATTGTGAATTATCGAAAGTAGCCTGATTACCTTTGATTCTACCCGCACTCCGGTTACGGTACAACCCCAGTGTCACATCTCTCAGCTCCTATATTTCCACCAATAAATCGCACAGTAGAAGGGTGCTCACTTGTACTTCAGGTCGCTGGCCAGGGATTCCTCATGATTTGTCTAAAATTCGGTCATACAATCAATGAGCTGGCGAACCTCGGTGGATTTGAACAACGCGTCGTAAAGCAGGGTCAAATGTGACACTGGGGTTGTACCGTAACCAGAGTGCGGGTAGAATCAAAGGTAATCAGGCTACTTTCGATAATTCACAATGGAATAATCTTAGATCTTGTGTGTGGGTTCGGTGGTAGTGTTGGTGAGGATGTTCGTGCTGATTTTCCTTCCGTCGGGCAAAGAACCTCAGTCTTTATACCTGAGTGACGCTGGCGTGAGAGGTAGTGACTTGAATTTGGATTCCCCCAAGGTGCATGGACCTTGTGGGCGACTCATTGGTCCTGGCCGGGTGTAGATAAGGGAGATGAGCTCTTCATGCAGCTGAGCGGGGAACTTTCCTGCTCCAGACTCGTACATGGCCTCCCCCGCAGGGCCTGGACCTCTTTGTACGTTGTTCCTCCGTAAGGACTTGGATCTCTCGTACGAGACCCCCCCCATAGGAGCCCAACCAGCATCTGCCAAGATTCTTCTTTTGCTCGTTTGCACTTTGACCCCTCATCTCGGAGTTACTCCTTTTTCAGCAGATCTTCTCGGCCGCAAGCTAACTCCGGCCCTTAACTCCCGCCTAGACTCTCTGAGTGCGTTCCGTCATCCTTACATACTCCTCCTCTAACTTAGCTACGTACTCGAGATATTTCGGGTGTAACGCTATCTCCCCCTCCCCTAGCCTCGTTCCGAGCACTAACACTTTTCTCTCTATCTAGGTAACCCATCTCTTTCTATATGTGTATCTTTCGTGGGGTAACTTTTCGCAGATGTGGTTACGGTGACTGTAGTCCTCCTCCCCTACAGTCCTCCCAGTCACCGGATCAGGATACGCCCCTGTAATCCGTCAGAATGACTGGGCCCTCTGAGTAGGCCGGTGCGTACTCATACTGCCATGTCATATTGAGGTGTACTCTCCGCCGCGCTTCGTCAAGGCGTAGCCGGCTTGGGGGGGTTCCGGGGTCGCAGTCAGCACAGGGAATCGGGAGAGGCATGGTGTCCTTCGTGCTAGTAACCCGTATAATTGGCAGTGACCGCACCGTTGTCCTTCCTGGGGGGGACTAGTATGCTAGAGCTGTGACAGCGCTGTCGGGGACTCACTTCACCACTTGTATGCCGTCTGCGCCGGTTCCTCCGGTCCGAGTCGGTCGCCAAGAGGTTGACACGTCTGTTCGGAATGGTTTTCCTAACTCGCAACGGTTTCGGTCGCGTGCACTCTTCGCCGGGCACCGGGTCGGCAGCTTAGCTGTACTCGTGGGATTGGTGCCCAAGAAGCGGGTCTTTCTTCGGGTTGTTCCTCGTTTCAGATTTCAGTTCCGGGGTCGATTCGAGCCGAGCTCGCGGTGTGCGGGGAGAGCCTATGGTGCCCTTCGTGCTGGTAACCGGGATCCGGGTAGTGGCCTCCTGTGGGTGTACCGAGGAGTGCCCGCACTGGCGGGGGCAGGGTGCACACATGGCCCTGGACCCGAACCGCAGGTTCCTTATCCCGAAAGTTGGTCAACCGGGTGTCATAGGTGTGCGTGAGATGAAGTCCTCCAACCGCTCCATCCCTACTACCACTCGTGCTTCATCGGGCCCCTTTATGGACATCTCGTCTAGGTGTTGGTGAGTCGGTAGTCCCTCGGCGCACCTGGATTCCGTTGATGAAATTCTCGGAGTTTCTCCAAGCAGCCTACTGAGAAGTTGTCGAATGGTTCTTCCGTCCAGTCCTTGCGTTCCGGATAGTCGAGCCACTTGACTAGGTATAGGATCCTTTTGTTGTTTCCCCGGCCGTGTTTGACTGAGGACATAACTTCGTCAACATCGTATTCCTCCAACTGTTCGATGTCGTCAGCCTCTTGGAGCACCTTTGATGGGTCCGGTGGTGCTCGGTACTCGCTAGTTCGGTAGAATTTGAGTAGCGAGACGTGGAAGACGTTGTGGATCTTCCATTTCCGGGGCAGAGTGAGGCGGACGGCTAGGGGGGAGACGATTTTCTCGATTTGGAAGGGACTGTGATTCTTGTGGTCCAGTTTCTTCGAGGGGCGGCGCGTTTTGATGTTGCGTCCGTTGAGCATCACCAAGTTTCCTACTTGGTATGCCGGGGGTTCCTTTCGTGCCGGGTCAGTGTATCAGCGCATTCACTCTTGTGCGTCTTCCAGCCCTTTCCGGGATTCGTCGTGCATGGCATGCATCCAGTGGGTATAGACTTGGCTCGCTGGGTTCAGAGGTTCCGTTGACGCGGGGTCCATGGCTGCTGGATGGATGCTATAGTTAGCGTAAAACGGAGACATACCATTGCCTGTGGTGGTCGAGTTGTTGTAGGCGAACTCGGCCATTGGTAGCCGGCATACCCAGTCGTTCTGTTCCTTGCTGACAAACGCCCCGAGGTAGGCTTCGATCATCTGGTAGAGCCGTTCCGTCTGTCCATCGGTCTGCGGATGCAATGCGGTTGACATTCGGGGCCGGATTCCCAAGAGTCGTAGGAACTCCTTCCAGGTTTCCGAGGTAAACCTGGAGTCGCGATCTGACACGATATCGGCAGGAAGGCCGTGATACCTCCATACCTCTCGGGCAAAGATGACGGCCAGATCTGCCGCTGTCTTTCCTTCCGTTCTTAAGGGGAGAAAGTGTGCCATCTTGATGAATCGGTCGATGATCACCCATAGCTGGTCGTGGCCTTCCGAGGCTGGGAGTTCCGTAATGAAGTCCATTGCTATGGATTGCCATGGGGCGTAGGGCAACTCCAGTGGGGAGGACAGCCCATAAGGTTGGTGTCGGGACCCCTTATTCTGCTGGCATTACGGGCAGCTTCTGACAAAGTCGATGATTCGTTCATTCATTCTTTGTATCATGTTCTGATTCCATAATCCTCTGCACCAGTCCCTTTGGTACCCAGAGCAGGTTCTGTCTGTACAGTAGGTCATTTTCACAGCTCACTTCCTTGACCTTTCGGTCCTTCGGCGACGGGTCTTCCGTTGCCACTTACTGTTTCCTTGCCTGTTCATAGGCTTCGTCCTTTTTCCCTTCTTCCCTGAGCTTGCCAGGAATTCCTCTGTCCACCTTCTTTCGGGGAGTGATGCCAGCCACGCTGAGGAGCAAATGAACGACCGCGTTAGTCGTTCCTCAAAGTGATTTTTTCCCAAAACCGTGGTTATCGGCTGTTTTTCTACCCCACCCTTTTCAGGGCAGTACTCCGAATGCCTCGATAGTGTGTCTGGTTTTCCATTCTGAGTGCCTGGTCGGTAGTAGATTCGGAAATTAATGCCAGCCAGCTCTTGTGCCCATCTTGCTTACCGTTGGTTTAATACTTCGGTTGTCGTAAAGTATTCCAAGTTCTGATGGTCTGAATAGACCTGGACCTGGTGGGTTGCGCCTTCACAGTATCGTCGCCAGTGTTTTAAGGCGTCCACTACCACCAGGAGTTCCTTGTCGTGGATCTCATAGTGAATTTCCGCGGGTTGGAACTTCCTGGAGTGGAATGCTACCGGGTGTAGACGTTTCTCCTCGTCCCGCTGCGATAGTATTGCTCCTATCGCAAAGTCCAATGCATCGGTTTCGATGATCACTTCTTTTGCGGGGTCGAAGTGTGCTAGAATCGGGGCCGTAGTGAATCGTCGTTTTAGTTCTGAGAAGGCTACATCTGCTTCCGCATTCCAGCTCCACTCTCTGTCTTTCTTGGTCAGTCCTGTAAGTGGTCTCGCCACTCGGCGTAGTTTTGGATAAAACATCTGTAGAAGTTGGCGAACCCCAAAAATGATTGAGTTTCTGTCAGGGACTTCGGCGTTTTCCAGCCGAGTATTGCCTCCACTTTTTCTTCCGACTTTCTTATCCCGTTGCTTCTGATAATATAGCCTAGAAATTCCACTTCCTGGGTTTTCCATACACACTTTTCGGGCGAGACGGCCAGACCATTGTTTTGTAGGCGTTTTAGGACTTCTCCGACCGTTTCGTCATGCTTTTTCTCCCTGTCGGCATAGACCAGTATGTCGTCCATGTATGCCAATGTTCCCATGTTGAGCATGTCGGAAAAGATGTGGTTCATCATGTCTTGGAAGGTGGAGGGGGCGTTGTTAAGTCCGAACGGCATAACTTGGAATTCGAAAAGCCCGTATCGGGTTCTGAACACGGTTTTCCATTTGTCCCCTTCGCGGATTCGGATTAGGTGAAATCCATTTTTGAGGTCCATCCATCAGGAAAAAAAATGTGCGTCCGGACACACAGGCTACATCCTGACGCACCAGGCATTCAGGATGCTCTGGACGCACCCTGGCAGCGCACATACTGCTCCCAACGCAAAACGCACAGGCAATGTGAATTCGGACGCAGCTCGCCACGGCACCATGCGCCCGGACGCAGCACACCACGGCATCTGCTTACCGGACGGAGCATGGCTGGGCATTTTCGTTCTGGACGCACTCATCAGGAAAAAAAATGTGCGTCCGGACGCACAGGCTGCGTCCTGACGCACCAGGCGCTCGAGACGCTCTGGACGCACCCTGGCAGCGTACATACCGCTCACAACGCAAAACGCACAGGCAATGTGAATTCGGACGCAGCTCGCCACGGCACCATGCGCCCGGACGCAGCTCGCCACGGCATCTGCTTACCGGACGGAGCATGGCAGGGCATTTTCGTTCTGGACGCACGGTGTCAGGGCATTTCCCTTCTGGACGCACGGTGTCAGGGCATTTTCCTTCTGGACGCAGCCGTGTCAGGGCATTTTCCTTCTGGACGCAGCCGTGTCAGGGCATTTTCCTTCTGGACGCAGCCGTGTCAGGGCAAATGGCAT
>Ga0307516_10003631_pt1 | contig 19617 bp, 15 predicted proteins | sample 19_EM_MG_FD_203310 | JGI IMG/M metagenome (GOLD analysis project Ga0307516, IMG submission 203310) | Populus trichocarpa ectomycorrhiza microbial communities from riparian zone in the Pacific Northwest, United States - 19_EM | ecosystem: Host-associated > Plants > Roots > Unclassified | place...
CTCGCTGTGTTTTTTCAAAGGAACCTCGCCCCGACCATGACAGCCGGAGACGGGGTAATCAACATATCTGGCGTTGACTTTTGGCACGCTGTTGAGTTCTCAAGGAACGGGCGCTTCCTTTGTACTCACCCGAGAGACTCTCTCGCGGCTTTCCTCCGGGCGCTTCCCTTCGGTGTTCCAAACTCTATCAGTGTTTTTCCGGCCCCCTGACCACCGTCCTGCAGGCACGCAGAAAAGTGACCCCGAGATAGGATCTGACAAGTTGGGTACTGCCAGGCAAGGGCGCAGGTGCGCCGCTCGGCCCCGAGCAGGAGTACGACAGTACACGCGGCCGCGAGACCGGTGCAAATCGATTGGGGTTGTGGTCTAGACCACTAATCCGTAGGCTCCCGCGGGGAACCGTTACTACACGTGACATACCCTGCTGAACAGTCCGCCGTCCGGGACAGGCGGTGACGGCCCCTAATAGATCTCCACCCCTGGGAGGCTTCCCATGACCACCGTCCAGTCCCCTCTTGCCGGGCGCGCCATCGGACTGGCCGCAGTGCCGGATCCGGTCTTCTCCGGGGCCATGGTCGGCCCAGGCACGGCCATCGACCCCGTGCGTGAGCCCTCCGAGGTGGTGGCGCCCGTCGATGGAGTCGTCGTCTCGCTGCATCCGCACGCGTTTGTCGTGGTGGACGAGCAGGGCCACGGTGTACTCACGCACTTGGGCATCGACACGGTGCAGCTCAATGGCGAGGGCTTCGAGCTGCTCGTGAACAAGGGCGACACCGTTGCGCGCGGTCAGAGCGTGGTGCGGTGGGATCCCGCCGCGGTCGAGGCGGCCGGCAAGTCGCCGGTCTGCCCGGTCGTGGCGCTCGAAGCAACGGCCGAGGCTCTCGACGAGCTCCGTGAGGACGGCGATGTGAAGGCAGGCGACAGTCTCTTCGTCTGGAAGTGACATCGGAGCCGTCGGATGACGGCAATTAGGGACAACCATCGCGGCGGCGGGACCCGCCGCACTATCGGAGACGGGTGAGATGGAGACAACCCTGCGAGGCGTCGGTGTCAGCCACGGTGTGGCGATCGGCGAGGTCCGGCATATGGGAACGGCAGTGCTCGAACCGCCTGCCAAGCAGATACCGGCACAGGACGCGGAGCGTGAACAGGGGCGCGCCCGCAAGGCCGTGGAGGCTGTGGCGGCCGACCTGATGGCGCGCGGCAACCTGGCGGGGGGCGAAGCCCAAGCGGTGCTCGAGGCGCAGGCCATGATGGCCCAGGACCCCGAGCTGATGGCAGACGTGGAACGACGTATCGCGGTGGGAAGCACGGCCGAGCGAGCGGTGTACGACGCCTTCGCCGCCTACCGCGCCCTGCTGGCCAGTGCGGGTGAGTATCTCGCCGGTCGCGTGGCCGACCTCGATGACGTGCGGAATCGTATCGTCGCCCGGTTGCTCGGGGTTCCGATGCCGGGTGTGCCGGACAGTGACGAGCCGTACGTCCTCATCGCGCGTGACCTCGCGCCGGCCGACACGGCGCTGCTGGACCCGGCTCTGGTGCTCGGGTTCGTCACCGAGGAGGGCGGGCCGACCAGCCACAGCGCGATTCTCGCGCGGGCGCTGGGTGTGCCGGCCGTGGTGGCGCTCCCCGGTGCCGGGGAACTGGCGGAGGGCACGGTGATCGCCGTGGACGGCAGCACCGGCGAGATCTTCGTGGACCCCAGCGCGGAGAAGAAGGCGCGGATGGCGGCCGCGGCGGCCGAGCGCAAGGTTGCGCTGGCCGCGTCGACGGGGCCCGGTGCCACGTCCGACGGTCACAAGGTGCCGCTGCTCGCCAACGTCGGCGGTCCGGCGGACGTACCGGCGGCTGTCGAGGCCGGGGCCGAGGGTGTCGGTCTGTTCCGTACCGAGTTCCTGTTCCTCGACGACAGCAAGAACGCCCCGTCGGAAGAGAAGCAGGTCGAGGCCTACCGGCAGGTCCTCGAGGCGTTCCCCGAGGGCCGTGTCGTGGTGCGGGTACTGGATGCCGGTGCCGACAAACCGCTGGACTTCCTCACCCCGGGTGATGAGCCCAACCCGGCTCTGGGCGTGCGTGGTCTGCGGACGCTGCTCGACCATCCGGAAATCCTGCGCACTCAGCTGACCTCGTTGGCCAAGGCCGCGGAGGGGCTGCCGGTCTACCTGGAAGTCATGGCTCCGATGGTGGCGGACCGCGCTGACGCCAAGGCGTTCGCCGACGCGTGCCGTGAGGCGGGGCTGCGGGCGAAGTTCGGCGCGATGGTGGAGATTCCGTCGGCCGCGTTGCGGGCGCGCTCGATCCTGCAGGAGGTCGAGTTCCTGTCGCTGGGGACCAACGACCTCGCGCAGTACACCTTCGCCGCGGACCGTCAGGTGGGTGCGGTGTCCCGTCTGCAGGATCCGTGGCAGCCCGCTCTGCTCGACCTGGTGGCGCTGTCCGCCGAGGCTGCCAAGGCCGAGGGCAAGAGCTGTGGTGTCTGTGGTGAGGCCGCGTCCGACCCGCTGCTCGCGTGTGTGTTGACCGGCCTGGGTGTCACCTCGCTTTCCATGGGGGCGGCTTCGATTCCGTACGTCCGGGCTGCACTGGCGAAGTTCACCCTGGCGCAGTGTGAACGGGCCGCGGCTGCCGCGCGGACCGCGGACAGCGCCGAGGAGGCACGCGACGCCGCTCAGGCCGTGCTGTCCGGCGAGTAGCCGGTCCGAAGCGGCTGTCCGCTGTCCCTGAGGGGCGCGCCACCTGTGCGTGGGGCGCCCCTCAGGCGTTTTTCAGTGGTGGTGTCCCATCGGTTGTCCTGGGTCTCCGAGGTCGGGGGGTGCGCAGTAGTCGACGTCAGATTCGGGAGAGATGATGTCGCCGGAGTCGATGTCGGTGCAGTAGGCGTCGAAGACCTCTCCGGCGGTGAGGGGTTCGAGGCCTTCGCGCAGGCGCCAGCCGTAGATGCGGTCCGGAGTGCCGGGGGCGCTCGTGCGCATGACGAGGCCGCCGGGGCTGTGGGTGGCGAGGCCCAGAGCCAGGACAGTGGTGAATTCGAGAGCTTCGGCCTCGTCGAGTTGGGTGGCGCCGTTGGTGTCCTCGTCGGCGTGGAGCACGGAGACGAGGGTCTCCGGGGTGCCCGTGACACTGCAGACAAGGTGACGGTTGCCCGGGTGGGCCGTGTCCAGGACGCGGACGAGCAACTGCGAGGCACGCACGAAGGCCGCGCGGCCGACGTCCTCACCGCAGGAGGCACACGCGCCGAGGCGTGCCAGCAGGGTGCTCGCGTACTCCCAGGTGGCCTGTCGTACGGCTTCGTCCACGAGGGCCGGCACCAGGTCGGTCAGGGGCTGGCCGTCGTACGGGATGGTCGGGCCTGTGGTGGCGAGTTCCGCTGTGAAGCGTGTGCGACTGGACGGGAGGTCCGGGTCCAGGCCCGTGTCCGCGCAGAATTCGGCGTACTCCTGCGGGTCGAAGAGGGCGACGGTGGTGTGGCTGCCTTGTGCGGCGCGGGTCCTGAGGAGGTCTTCGACCTGCCGGAGGTAGGTCGTGTGGTCGTCGAAGGTGAAGGTGCGGTAGCGCCGCATCGCCCGGAAGTCGTGCTCGTCGGTGAGCAGGCCGATGGTGCCGGCGATTTCGCGGCGCAGGACGCGTCGCATGGTCTGGTGGTCGGTGTGCGCCATGTTTCCCCCTGTGCACGGTCGATCAATGCTCACTCACAGTAACCGGAGGCACTGACAGTGGGGGTTGGGCGAGGCGATCCCGGACGAGTCTGCGTTGAATCAGGCAGGTCAAAGCGATGGTGGAGCCGAAGGCGGTCCAGCCGATCGGGCCTGTGACGATGGCCGCGGTGACGGCGAGTGGCCCGATGCTGCGCTGTGCGGACTGGGCGAGGCCGTGGACGCCGAGGTAGGACCCCAGGGAGGTGTCGTGGGCGAGGGCGACGGAGAGTTCCCAGGACGCGGTGGCGTGCAGCATCTCGGCCATGGTGAAGGCGGCGGCCGCGGCGGTGAGGAGCAGCGTGGCCGTGAGGGGGCCGCCGGTGGCCGAGAGTGCCATGGTGACGCCTCCCAGAGCGACGGCGGCGGAGTGCGGGACGAGCAGGTTGCGTGCGGCTGCCGTGGTGGCGCCGAAGCGGGCCAGGGGGACCTGCAGAGCCACCACCATCACGCTGTTGAGGACGAGCAGCAGGGGTGCGAGGCCGTGCGGTGCGTTGCTCGCGTGGGCGATCCACAGGGGTAGTCCGACCTTCAAGACGGCGTCGTCCAGGAAGAGGACGGTCTCGGTGGCGACGTATGCGAGGTAGGTGCGGTCGCGCCAGGGGCTCGTCGGTGCGGCCGGGGGTTCGAGGTCCTTCGATGCTGCGACGGTGCGGGACGAGGACGTGGGTTCGCCGCATCGCAGGGTGAGGAGTGCGGTGGCGAGGAAGGACAGGGCGTCGCCGACGAGGAGCCATTGGTATGCGGCCGTGGTGTCGAGGGTGAGCGCGGCTGCGGCGGCCAGGCCGCCCAGGGCCCAGCCGGCGTTGGCGACGGTCCGTTGGAGGCCTGGTAGCGGACGCGTTCCGGTCCGGCGGCTCGGGTGGCGTTGAGCTTGGTGAGGACGTTCGCTGCGCGGTCGCCGAGGCTGCCGACTGCCGAGAAGGCCAGGAGCAGGACGTAGTTGTCCGTGGTGATCAGGGCGATGGAGGCCAGGGCGCGCAGGAGTTGGAGTGCGGGCAGGACGCGGGTGAGCGGTAAACGGTCGGCGATGCGGCCGCCGATCGGTGCGCCGGCGATTCCGACGGCCCCGGCGACGGCGACGAGTGTGCCGACCTGGGCGAGGGAGAGGCCGGAGACGTAGGTGAAGTAGAGGACGGACACGGTTGCCCACAGACCACTGCCGACGCGGTCGACGAGGGCCACCCCGAGCATTCTGCGTCCGTCACGCCCGCCGGGTATCCCTCTCGACCATGTGGTTGCGCGGCGTACCGGATGCACTGCTCCCCCTTGCTTCCAGTTATGTACTGATACATACTTGGTAACGTGGCAATACAATATGGGATCACTGGTACGACAGCCAAGGGCATTGCCGCCGCTGTCGAACGGGGCGTGGCGGAAGGGGTGTTGGGGCCGGGCGCCGCGCTGCCGCCGGTGCGACGGCTCGCGGACGAGCTCGCGGTGAGTCCGGGGACGGTCGCCACGGCCTACAAGGAACTGCGACAACGCGGAATCGTCGTCACGCGCGGGCGCGCTGGAACGGTGGTCGCGCCCGCTCCGGCAGTGGCGGCGCGACGGCCGCCCAAAGTCCCGGAAGGGCTGCGGGACTTGTCCGGCGGGCACCCCGATCCTCGACTGCTGCCCACCGTGGTGTCGCCCTCCCGGCTGTCCCCCGGGGTCCGATCGCATCGTTCGACTCCGCGGTTGACGCGGTTGGAGGACGCCGTGCGCGACTGGTTGCGGCCCGACGGCGTGCCCGTGGAACACGTGACGTTCGCGCACGGGGCCCTGGATCTGATCGGACGGCTGCTGTCCGTGGAACTGCGGCCCGGCGACGCCGTGGCCATGGAGGATCCCGGATACCACCATCTGCTGGATCTGGTCGCGGCCCTGGGGCTGCGTGTCGTTCCGGTGGCCGTCGACGACGAGGGCATGTGCCCCGACGCGGTACGAAAAGCGCTGCACGCGGGTGTGCGCGCGCTGGTGTGCAGTCCGCGGGCGCAGAACCCGTACGGCGGCCGCTTCTCCCCCGCGCGCCGCGACGAACTCGTCGCCCTGCTGCGGGACCAGCCCGATGTGCTGGTCGTGGAGAACGACCACGCGTCCGCCGTGGCACAGGCGCCTCTGCGGTCCTTGACCGGCCACGGGCTGACGCGCTGGGTGCATGTGCGGACGGTCAGCAAGTTCCTGGGGACCGACCTGAGGTGGGCGGCGGCAGCCTGCGACGCGGCCACGCTGGCGCGGCACGACGGGCGGATGCTGCTGACCTCCGGCTGGGTCAGTCATCTGCTCCAGGAGACCGTGCTCGCGCTGCTGACGGACGAGGGCACGCGCGCGTTGGCGGCGCGCGCCGAGGAGGAGTACGGGGTGCGCCGGAGCGCTCTCCTTGGGGAGCTCCGAGAGCGTGGCATCGAGGCCCACGGGGCGAGTGGGATGAACCTCTGGGTGCCGGTGCGGGACGAGTCGGCGGTGATGAACGGGCTGCGGTCGCACGGCTGGTGGGTCGCGGCGGGCGCCCGGTTCCGGGTGGCGGCCGGCCCCGGCGTGCGGATCTCTGTGGCGGACCTCGAACCGGCCGACGCGGTGCGGCTGGCCTCGGACTTCGCCGTGGTGCTCGGCGAGTCCGAGGCCACCTATGGCGGTTGACCGCCCCTGGGGTGACGGTCAGGCGCGCTTGCCGGCCAGATCCTCGTAGAAGCGCAGCAGGTCGAGGTTGTCGACGGAGCCCGGGTTGACCGCCTTCTCCCAGGGGGTGCCTTGGAAAAGGCGCTTCACGGGAACCTCGATCCGCTTTCCCGTGAGGGTGTGCGGAACCCCGGGCACCTCGATGACCTCGTCGGGGACGTGGCGTGGGGAGAGCTGTTCGCGGATGGTCCGCTTGATGCGGTTCAGGAGGGCCTCGTCGAGGACGGCTCCGGGGGCGAGGTGGACGAAGAGAGGCATCCAGTAGCCGCCTTCGGGCTGCTCGATGCCGATGACGAGGGATTCCCTGATCTCCGGGAGGCGTTCGACCGCTTCGTAGATGTCGGCCGACCCCATGCGGACACCCTGGCGATTGAGCGTCGAGTCGGAGCGACCGTGGATGACGACCGAGCCGCGCGAGGTGACGGTGATCCAGTCGCCGTGCCGCCACACACCGGGATAGGTGTCGAAGTAGCTCTCCCGGTAGCGGGTGCCGTCGGGATCGTTCCAGAAGTGGACCGGCATCGACGGCATGGGGTTGGTGACCACGAGCTCGCCGACCTCGTCGACGAGGGGGTTGCCACTCGGGTCCCAGGCCTGGAGATCCGTGCCCAGGCCGGGCGCCTGGAGTTCGCCGACGTGGACCGGGAGGGTCGGTACGGCTCCCGCGAAGCAGGAGCACACGTCGGTGCCACCGCTGACGGACGCGATCCACAGATCGTCCCGGACCTCGTCGTGGAGCCAGCGGAACCCGTCGGGCGGCAGGGGCGACCCCGTGGTGGCCACGCACCGCACCCGGGAGAGGTCATGGTCGCGGCCGGGGTGCACGCCGGCCTTGCGGCACGCCATGACATAGGCGGCGGAGGTGCCGAAGAGCGTGGCCTCGGTGCGCTCGGCGATCCGCCACTGGGCGCCGGTGTCCGGGTATCCGGGGCTGCCGTCGTAGAGGACGATCGTCGTGCCCGTGAGGAGGCCGGAGACGAGGAAGTTCCACATCATCCAGCCGGTGGACGTGTACCAGAGGAAACGGTCCTGGGTACCGAGGTCGCAGTGCAGGCCGAGTTGTTTGAGGTGCTCGACGAGGATGCCCCCCTGGGACTGGACGATGGCCTTGGGCAAGCCGGTTGTGCCCGAGGAGTAGAGCACCCACAGGGGGTGGTCGAAGCGCACCTGTTCGAAGACGGGCTCCGTGTCGGCGCTCGTCAGGGCCGACCACTCCAGGGCGCCCTCGGGTGCCTCGGTGCCCAGGAGGGGGATGTGGACGACCGCGCGCAGGGTGGGCAGGTCGCGGCGCAGTTGGGCGACTGTGTCGCGACGGTCGTGCTCCTTGCCGCCGTAGCAGTAGCCGTCGACGGTGAACAGGACGACCGGTTCCACCTGCTGGAAGCGGTCCAGGACGCTGCGGGCGCCGAAGTCCGGGGCGCAGGACGTCCAGACGCCGCCCACGGCGGCTGTGGCGAGCAGGGCGACAACGGCCTGAGGGATGTTCGGAAGGTAGCCGCTGACGCGGTCTCCGGGACGTACGCCGAGGGCGCGCAGCTCGGCGGCCAGGGAGCCGACGCTGCGGCGCAGCTCGGACCAGCTCACGGGGCTGAGCTCGTGGGTCTCGTCGACATGCAGGAGGGCGGGTTCGTCCGTGCGGGTGGCGCTCGCGCGCAAGGCGTGCTCGGCGTAGTTCAGGGTCGATCCGGGGAACCACTGGGCGCCGGGCATCGAACGGTTGCCGAGCACGCGCGCGTAGGGGGTCGAGAACCGAACGTCGAACCACTCCGCGACGGCTTTCCAGAACGTGTCCAGTTCGTCGACGGACCAGCGGTGCAGTGCGGCATAGCCGCCCTCGGCAGGGGCTCCGTGGTGTTGAGCGGCCCAGGCCTGGAATTTGGTGATCTGTGCCTGGGCGATGCGTTCCGGATCGGGCTGCCAGAGCGGCTGGGGGTTCTCGGTCGACATGGGGCGGCTCCCGGACTCTGCGCGTCGTGTGCGTCCTCCGCGCACGGGCTGGGGTGTGCGCGTGACGCGGCTGACACGGACGATGCCATGTGATCGACTCCCACACCAGGGCGTGTCCCATATAGCCCGTGTCGTGAAGATGTGGTCCCGGCACGGGTGAACGGAAGTTGAACGACACGCACATCAGGACCGGTCAATGGCAGGCTGAGCAGCATGAACGGTCGTGACCTGGTGCGTTCGGTGAAGGCGATCGGTTCGGCGGGGGCGGCCCAGCGGGTGCGTACCGTACGGGCCGCGTGGCGCAGGAGGCGTGCCGATGCCGCCGGGCTGCCACAGCGGGGGGCCGAGCGGGCGCGGGTACCCGGGCCCGTGCGGGACGTGGAGCCGGGGCCCGGAGGCGGTGTCGTCCGGTTCAGCCGCTCCGAGCTGCGGATCACCGTGACCGTGAACGGTGCCGTGTTCTGGGGCTGGGACGGGGCCGCTCCGGAGCCGTCGTACGCGCTCGCCGGCGGTTGCCCGGAGCCCGACCCCCGGGCGGTGCTGGAGCCGGACAAGGACGGCGGCTGGCGGGTGGTGGCCGAGCGGGTGACGGTCGTCGTCTCGCGGCACGGCGCGATCGAGGTGCTCACGCCCGGCGGGGTGCTCCTGCGCCGGGACCTGCCGCCGCGCTGGTGGGAGCCGGTGGGGGGTGGCCCGGCGCGTTGGATGCAGCGCTCCGAGGTGGCCGCCGACGCGCGGTTCTTCGGGCTCGGCGGACGGGCTTCGGGTGCTCGGCTGCGTGACGGGACGTATCGGCTGTGGAACACCGATCCGGGACGGCCCTTCGGTCCCGGGGACGATCCGCTGTACGTCACGATGCCGGTGCAGTTGGTGGTCGCCGACGCTGCGACGCATCTGATGTTCCACGACACCTCGTGGGACGGCACGGTGACTCTGCGGGAGGGCCAGGAGGGCGCCGGGTCCGGCCACGACCGCGAGGGCACGTCCGAGCTGCGGATGGACGGCGGTCCGCTGCGTTGCTGGGTCATGGTGGGCACTCCCGCGCGCGTGCTGCTCGTCTGGGCCTCGCTGACCGGTGCGCCCGCCCTGCCGCCCGCCTGGGCGCTCGGCCACCATCACGCCCGGTGGGGCTTCGGTGGCGAGCAGGAGGTGCGGCGGATCGTTTCGGGCTACCTGGAGCGCGATCTTCCGCTCGACGCGGTCCATCTGGACATCGACCACTATGACGCCCACCAGGTGTTCACGGTGGACACCGAGCGCTTCCCGAAGCTGCCTCAGCTCGCCGAGGACCTGCGGCGGGACGGGGTCCGCCTGGTGTCGATCGTCGATCCGGCGGTGAAGGCCGAACCGGGCAACGACGTGTTCGACAGCGGGACGGCCGAGGACGCGTTCGTACGGGACGCGTCGGGACGGCTCGTGCGCGGAGTCGTCTGGCCCGGGGAAGCCGCTTACCCGGACTTCACGCACGCGCGGGTTCGGGAGTGGTGGGGCCGCCTCTACGAGGAGCGACTCGCTCAGGGGTTCTCGGGATTCTGGCACGACATGAACGAACCGACCTCGTTCACCGCGTTCGGGGAGTCGACCCTGCCCCGCTCGGCCCGACACTCCCTGGAGGGAAGGGGCGGAGACCATCGTGAGGCGCACAACGTGTACGCCCTCTGTATGGCCCAGGCCGCCTATGAGGCGCTGTCCGGTCTGACTCCCGAGGAGCGCCCTTTCGTCTTCTCGCGCTCCGGCTGGGCGGGCATGCAGCGCTACGGCGGTACGTGGTCCGGTGACGTCGCCACGGGCTGGCCCGGACTGCGGGCGTCGCTGTCACTGGTCATGGGCCTCGGGCTGTGCGGGGTGCCGTACTCAGGACCGGACGTGGGCGGCTTCGACGGGAGTCCGTCGCCCGAGCTCTATCTGCGCTGGTTCCAACTGGGCTCCTATCTGCCGCTGTTCCGTACGCACGCAAGTCTGCGGGCCGGACGCAGGGAGCCCTGGGAGTTCGGTGCCGAGGTACTGGAGCACGCGCGCGTGGCGCTCGTCGAACGCCGGCGGCTGCTGCCGTACTTCGTCACCCTGGCGCATGTGGCTCGGCGTACGGGGGCGCCCTATGTGCGGCCGCTGTGGTGGGCGGCGCCCGAGGACCGCGCGCTGCGCGACTGCGAGGACGCCTTTCTGCTGGGTGACTGCCTGCTGGTGGCGCCGGTGCTGCATTCGGGGACGGACCGGCGGGCGGTGCAGCTTCCTCGGGGCCGCTGGTACGACACGGCCACGGAGCAGGTTCACGAAGGGCCGGGACGGGTCCTCGTGGACGCGCCCCTGGCACGCGTTCCGGTGTTCGCGCGTGCGGGCGCCGTCATTCCGGTGCGCGCGGAGGACGGCGGGCTGGAACTGGAGGTCTGGGCGCCCGCCCGCGGACGGACCGGGGGCGGGCTGGTCGTGCGGGACGCGGGCGACGGCCGGGCCGAGCCGGAGATCGAGCGCTACCTCGCACGCTGGGAGGGCCGACGGGTGGTCGTCGAACGGGAGGGTGAGGGCGGCCGGAGCGAGTCGCCTCATCCGGTCCGGGTACGGGGGCTCGGGGCGAGCTGAGGTCAGACGTACCGGCCCTCGAACCATGCCCGTACGGCCATGGTGTGCAGGGGGAAGGCGAGCTCCTGCGGCCTGCGCAGGAGCTGCCAGCCCTCCGTCTCGTCGGTGGCCACGGAGGGCGGAAGGCCCTCGGCGGACCGCTCCGGCAGGACCCCGAACAGCAGGAGGTGTCCGTCGAGTGAGCTCACCGCGTCGACGAGCCGTATGTCACGGCTCGCCGCTTCTATGCCGGTCTCTTCCTTGAGCTCACGGACAAGGGCCTGCCGCCAGTCCTCGCGGTCGTCGACGTAGCCGCCGGGCAACGCGAGGCCTCCGCGCGCGGGGGCGACGGTTCGGGTGATGACCACGAGAGCGGTGCCCTGTGTGTCGTAGACGGGCTGGAGGGCCACCGCCACGGGGAGTGGATTGCGGTAGGCCACGGTGTGGCAGGCCGGGCAGGTGCGGGGCCAGCCGGAGACGCCCTCTCCGTAGGGAGTTCCACAGCTCGAACAGTGGGAGCCGGGCGCGGAGTTGGGGATGGGATGCTGAGTTTCGGACACGCGGCGGACTGTATCCGATCATCGGAAGGGCGTCTTCCGGGGTGGCTCACTTACCGCTGATCAGCGACTTCTCGGACACCGGGAAGTCGAAGTAGGTGTCCGGGTAGGACTCGGGCTTGAAGGTGTAGTGCCACCACTCCTCGGCGAGGTTGACGAAACCGCGGTCCTCCAGGGCGCTCTTCAGGAGCAGACGGTTGGCTCGCTGCTCGCCCTGGACGCGAGGGTCGAGGGTGTGGGAGAGCGTGTCGAAGCAGTCGAACCCGGTGCCCATGTCGACGGAGTTGTCCGGGAAACGCTCACTCCTGGGCGCGTAACAGGGGACCAGGGACTCTCCGGGCACATACGGCCTGGTCCGTTCCGCGGGGAGCTTCACCAGCGTGAGGTCCATGGTCGAGCCGCGGCTGTGGCCGGACTTCTCGGCGATGTAACCGTCCTCGAACAGACGGGTCTTGTCGACGTCCGGGTAGAACTCGCTCTTCATGGCCTGGTCGTCGAGGTCCTCGGCCCAGCGGACGAAGTGGTCCACGGCGCGCTGCGGTCGGTAACAGTCGTAGACCTTGAGGGTGTACCCCTTACGCAGGAGCTCGCTCTGCGCCTTGTGGAGCGCTTCCGCGGCGGGCCGGGTGAGGATGCAGAGAGGCTGTTGGTAGCCGTCGATGCGCTCACCGACGAAGTTGTGCGGGGTGAGGTAGCGCATCTCCTGAATGATCGTCGGGTCCACAGTTCTCAGGGCGACGAAGTCCGCCGGCGCCTTCGGCTCGGCGCTCGCGCGCGCGGGGACGGAGACGGCAGTGACGGTCAGCAGGGCGGCGAACGCGGTGATGAGACCGCGTAATGCGCTGGAGAGTCGTGTCATGGTTCCTGCATTTATCAGGAACACATTCCGTCGGGGAAGTGATCTGGTGCGATTCCCTTCGAAGATCCCCCTCGCGAGAGACGCCGAAAGGCGGGCCTGCCCAGGGAGCGGCAACCGTGGCACACTTCTGACGTTCCGTCAGATCTCTTGATGGGGAGGGATTTTGCCGCGCACACCGACACCCGTGGTCGCCGGGTGGTTCACCGGCGACGGGAACGACTTCCGGCTCCTCGGCACCCGTTGCCGCGCCTGCTCATCGGTGTTCTTCCCCCGCGAGGACACCCATTGCCGTAATCCCGGGTGCCTCGGCGGCCACTTGGAAGAAGTGCCCCTCTCCCGGCGCGGGCGGGTCTGGTCGTACACGGATGCGCGCTACCGACCGCCGTCACCCTATGTGACCGACCCGGAACTTCCGTGGGAGCCGTACGCGTTGATCGCTGTGGAGCTGGAGGCAGAGCGGATGGTGGTGCTGGGACAGGCGGTTCCCGGAGTCACCGTCGCCGATCTGGCGGTGGGCATGGAGGTGGAGGTCGTGCCCGGCGTGCTCCATGAGGACGCGGAGACGATCTGGACGACATGGCAATGGCGGCCGACGGGGGTGACGGCATGACGCGAGAGGTGGCGGTGCTCGGCGCGGGCATGCATCCATGGGGCAAGTGGGGGCGCGGTTTCGTCGAGTACGGTCTCGCGGCGGCCCGCGCGGCGCTCGTCGACGCCGGACTGGACTGGCGGGAGGTCGGCTCGATCGTCGGCGCGGACACCGTGCGCGGCGGCTATCCGGGGTATGTGGCCGGGGCGACGTTCGCGAAGGCACTGGGCTGGCAGGGAGCCCGGGTCACGAGCGTGTACGCGGCGTGCGCGTCAGGGGCGCAGGCCATCGACACCGCGCGCGTGCAGATCCTTTCGGGTCTCACGGATGTGGTCCTCGTGGTCGGGGCGGACGCCGCACCCAAGGGCTTCTTCCGGCCCGCGGGCGGGGACCGGCCCGACGACCCGGACTGGCTGCGCTTCCGGGCGCTGGGGGCCACCAATCCGACGTACTTCGGGCTGTACGCACGTCGGCGGATGGCCCTGCACGGAGACTCCACGGAAGACTTCGCGCAGGTCAAGGTGAAGAACGCGGCCCTGGGCGCGCTGAATCCGTACGCGCGCTACCGCAAACGGGTCAGCGCCGAGGAGGTCGCCGCCTCCGCTGTGGTCGCAGATCCGCTGCGACTGCTCGACATCTGCGCGACCTCGGACGGAGGGGCGGCCCTGGTGCTGTCGAGCATGGAGTTCGCGCGTGGGCGGGGAGTGGCGGAGCCGGTGCGGATCCGGGCCGTGTCCACGGTGACGCCGCGCTACCCCAACACGGTGCTGGACCTGCCGGACATCGCGACGGACTCCGCGGTCGCGGTCGAGCCCGCCTCGGAGACGTTCCGGGTGTCCGTCGCGCGGTCGGCCTACGAGGAGGCCGGCATCGGGCCCGGGGATCTCTCCCTCGCCGAGGTGTACGACCTGTCCACCGCCCTGGAGTTGCAGTGGTACGAGGACCTGGGGCTGTGCGGGGAGGGCGAGGGCGTGAAGTTGCTGCGAGAGGGCGCGACGACCCTCGGTGGGCGCATACCCGTCAACTCGAGCGGGGGACTCGCTTCCTTCGGAGAGGCCGTTCCGGCTCAGGCGATCGCCCAGGTCTGCGAACTGACCTGGCAGTTGCGGGGAGCCGCGGGCGACCGGCAGGTCGAGGGCGCGCGCGTGGGGATCACGGCGAACCAGGGCCTGTTCGGGCACGGGTCGGCGGTGGTCGCGGTGCGGTGAGGGACGGGGCAGGACGGCCGGTCGCGTCGGGTGTCCGGTCGAGTGCGCTGTCCCTGGCCACAGTGCTGTGCGATGCCGGGCAGCGTGACCGATCACCGGGAGGCGGCCGCCATGTACTCGACGTGCCGGTGATCCGGCCCAAGGTCTCCGAGACGACCTGCCTGGGCGCCGCGTACGCGGCCGGCCTCGCCACCGGTATGTGGAACGACCTGGACGAGCTCAAGACGCACTGGCAGAAGGACGTGGAGTGGACACCGGCCATGGAGGCTTCGGTGCGGGACCGGGAGCACCACAACTGGCGCAAGGCCGTGGAGAAGAGCTTCGGTTGGCTGGAGGACGACGGGAACCGAGCGCCGGCTGGACGGCTGACGGCGCCTTGGCGGGGGCGCGTTGTCGGGACGCGTTGTCGGAGCGCATTGTCGGGGCGCATTGCAGGAACGCCTTGTCGAGGCGTCCGCAAGACACCCGTACGCACGCATGCGGCGCTTCCACACAGCGCGGCCCGTACCCCGGTCGGCGGGGGTGCGGGCCGCGGCCACATCACGTCGTGACGGTCTGGCGGTGCCGCGCCGTGTAAGCCATCGCGTGCCGGACGACACCGATGAGGACTTCTTTGACGGACTCCCGGTCACGGGCGTCGCACAGCAGCACCGGTACGTCGTCGTCGAGGTCGAGAGCCTGGCGTACGTCGTCCTCCGGGTAACGGATGGATCCGTCGAAGCAGTTGACGCCGACGACGAAGGGTATGGAACGCCGTTCGAAGTAGTCGACGGCGGCGAAGCAGTCCTCCAGGCGGCGGGTGTCGGCGAGCACGACAGCGCCGAGCGCGCCCTCCGACAACTCGTCCCACATGAACCAGAACCGCTCCTGTCCGGGCGTGCCGAACAGGTACAGCACGAGGTCCTCGCGCAGCGTGATGCGGCCGAAGTCCATCGCCACGGTGGTGGTGTGCTTGGTTTCCACGCCGCTGATGTCGTCGACCGGGCGGCCGGCCTCGGTGAGGTACTCCTCGGTGCGCAACGGCCTGATCTCGCTGACCGCTCCGACGAGGGTGGTCTTGCCCACGCCGAAGCCTCCGGCCACCAGGATCTTGAACGTGACGGGCTCGACCGGGGGCTTGCCGCGCTCAGAACGCCCGAAGATCATCGATCTCTTCTCCTGCTTGATGGGGGTGGTGGGACGGCGGACCGTAGCCTCCGCCGCCAGGGGTTTCGATGACGAGTACGTCACCAGGACCGACGTCCGCCGCGTCGCTGCCGCCGAGTTCGGTGACCGTACCGTCCGCGCGCTCCACGCGGCCCGCGCCCAGCGCTCCGGGTTCGCCGCCCGCCATGCCGTACGGCGGCACCCTGCGGTGCTGGGACAGCGTCGAGACGGTCATCGGCTCGTGGAAGCGGATCCGGCGCACCGCTCCGTCGCCGCCGGGCCACCGTCCGGCGCCGCCGCTGCCGTACCGGACCGCGAACTCGTCGACCTGTACGGGCAGTCGCCACTCCAGGACCTCGGGGTCGGTGAGTCGCGAGTTGGTCATATGGGTCTGGACGACGGGTGCGCCGCGGAAGCCGTCGCCCGCGCCGGATCCCGAGGCGACGGTCTCGTAGTACTGGTGGCGGTCGTTGCCGAAGGTGACGTTGTTCATGGTGCCGGAGCCCTCGGCCTGCACGCCGAGTGCCGCGTACAGGGCACCGGTGATGGCCTGTGAGGTCTCGACGTTGCCGGCGACGACCGCGGCCGGTGGTCGCGGCGCGAGCAGCGAGCCGGGCGGTACGACGATGTCGAGGGGGCGCAGACAGCCGTCGTTGAGTGGGATGTCGTCGGCGACCAGGGTGCGGAAGACGTAGAGGACGGCCGCGTTGACCACCGCGTACGGCGCGTTGAAGTTGGTGTCAAGGTGGGGCGAGGTGCCCGTGAAGTCAACGGTCGCCGAGCGTTTCTCGCGGTCCACGCGCACGCGGACGTGGATGACGGCGCCCGAGTCGGTCTCGTAGGCGTACTCACCGTCGTCGAGGGCGTCGAGGACCCGTCGGACGGCCTCCTCGGCGTTGTCCTGGACGTGCTTCATGTACGCCTGGACGACGTCGAGGCCGAAGTTCCCGATCATGCGGGCGACTTCGTCGACGCCCTTCTGATTGGCGGCGATCTGGGCGCGCAGGTCGGCGAGGTTGGTCGTCGTGTTGCGGGAGGGGTAGGGCGCGTCGGTGAGCAGGCGGAGGGTCTCCGCCTCCCGGAAGCGCCCGTTCTCGACCAGCAGCCAGTTGTCGAAGAGGACGCCTTCTTCCTCGATCGTGCGGCTGTTCGCCGGCATCGAGCCGGGGGCGATACCACCGATCTCGGCGTGATGGCCACGGGAGGCGACGTAGAAGAGGATCCGGTTGCTCTCCGTGTTTTCGGGGCTCTTGGAGTCCTTGGAGTCGAACACGGGGGTGATCACGGTGACATCGGGCAGGTGGGTGCCGCCGTGGTACGGGTCGTTGACCGCGTAGGTGTCCCCCGGCCGCATCCGTATGCCGCGCCGCCGGATGACCTCCTTGACGCTCGTTCCCATCGAGCCCAGGTGGACGGGGATGTGCGGGGCGTTGGCCACCAGGTTTCCGTCAGGGTCGAAGAGGGCGCAGGAGAAGTCCAGTCGTTCCTTGATATTGACGGACTGGGCGGTGGACTCCAGGCGAGCGCCCATCTGTTCGGCGATGGACATGAAGAGGTTGTTGAAGACCTCAAGCAGAACCGGGTCGGCTTGTGTATCGGCTTCGGAACTCTGCGTAATCGCCGCGCGTTCCATGACCAGATGCCCGTCGTCGGTCGTCTCGGCCCGCCAGCCGTCGTCGACGACGGTCGTCGCACTGGCCTCGGTGATGATCGCCGGACCGGTGACTGTTTCGCCGGGGGGCAGATCCTCGCGGCGATGGAGGGGCACATCGCGCCAGGTGCCGCCGGTGTGGAGGCGGACGGTGTCGGGTGCGGCGGCGCGGTCCTGGTGGGTGGCCAGGGCGGAGAGATCGGGGGGTTCTGTGATGCCGGTGGCTTCGACGGAGAGGGCCTCGACGACGATCGGGCGGTCGAGGGTGAAGGAGTACGTGGCGCGATGACGTTCTTCGAATGCGTGCCGCATCGCGGCGGGCTGGGTGAGCTCGACGGTGAGGGTGGTGTCGGTGCCGTCGTAGCGGAGTTGGGCGCGTCGGGTGACCCGGACGCGTTCCCGCGGGACGTCCTCGGCGAGGAGTTCGGCTCGTGCCGCGCTCTCCAGGTCGTCGGCGGTCTTGAGGACCCCGGGCATCGAGGAGGTCTCGAGGGTGGCCTCGACGGACTGTTCACGCATCGCCGTGGTGTCGGCGAGGCCGATCCCGAGGGCGGAGAGGACACCGGCCATGGGCGGCACCAGGACGGTTCGGATGCCGAGCGAGTCGGCGACCAGGCAGGCGTGCTGGCCGCCCGCGCCACCGAAGGTGGTGAGGGCGTAGCGGGTGACGTCGTGGCCCTTCTGGACGGAGATCCGCTTGACGGCGTTGGCGATGTTGGCGACGGCGATCTGCAGGTAGCCCTCGGCGACCTGTTCGGGGGTGCGGTCGTCTCCGGTCCGCTCGCGGATCTCGCGCGCGAGAGCGGCGAAGCGGTCGCGGACGAGCGTGTCGTCGAGGGGCTGGTCACCGTCGGCCCCGAACACCTTGGGGAAGTGTGCGGGCTGGATCCGGCCGAGCATGACGTTGGCGTCGGTGACGGCGAGCGGGCCGCCGCCCCGGTAGCAGGCGGGCCCCGGGTCCGCGCCCGCCGAGTCCGGCCCTACGCGGTAGCGGGAGCCGTCGAAATGCAGGACCGAGCCGCCGCCGGCCGCGACGGTGTGGATGTCCAGCATGGGGGCGCGCAGCCGGACCCCGGCGATCTGTGTCGTGAAGACGCGTTCGTACTCGCCGGCGAAGTGCGAGACGTCAGTGGAGGTGCCGCCCATGTCGAAGCCGATGACGCGGTCGAAGCCGGCGAGTTGCGACATGCGTGCCATCCCGACGATGCCGCCGGCGGGGCCGGACAGGATGGCGTCCTTGCCGCGGAACTGCCCGGCCTCGGTGAGCCCCCCGTTGGACTGCATGAACATCAGCCGCACGCCTTCGAATTCGTCGGCCACGCGGCGGACGTAGCGGCGCAGCACCGGCGACAGGTAGGAGTCGACGACGGCGGTGTCCCCGCGCGGGACGAGTTTCATCAGCGGGCTGACCTCGCTGGACAGCGAGACCTGTGGGAAGCCGATAAGGGCGGCGCGTTGCCCGATCGCCTGCTCGTGGGCGGGGTGGAGGTGGCTGTGCATGCAGACCACGGCGAGGGCTCGGATCCCGTCGGCGTACGCCTGTTCGAGTGGGCCGGTGAGGGCGTCGAGATCGGGCGCGCGCAGGACGGTGCCGTCGGCGGCGATGCGCTCGTCGACCTCGACGACCCGTTCGTAGATCGGCTCGGGCAGTTCGATGCGGCGGGCGAAGATGTGCGGGCGGTTCTGGTAGGCGATGCGCAGGGCGTCCCGGAAGCCGCGGGTGATGACCAGGAGGGTCCGCTCGCCCTTGCGCTCCAAAAGGGCGTTGGTGGCGACCGTGGTGCCCATACGGACTGTCTCGACAGGGTCCTGGGAGTCGCCCAGCAGTGCGTGGACTCCCGCGACCGCCGCGTCGGAGTACCGCGCCGGATTGTCCGACAGCAGCTTGTGGGTCAGCAGCCGGCCGTCAGGGCGTCGCGCGACGACGTCGGTGAAGGTGCCGCCCCGGTCGACCCAGAACTGCCATCCTGTCCTCACGTCCGTCTCCCCGATCGCGCTGGTGGGCACCATGTCCGCAGGCTGCCGGTCGGCCTGCCGCGGATGGTCGTCGACGATCAGTCAGATCATATCGGGAGGACTGGCTCGGCGCCTGATCCGGACCGGTGCGCTCCGCTCGGCGGGGCCGTCCCGGACCGGCTGCCTTCCGCCCTGCACAGGATCTCCCCGACCGCCTTCCGTGAGCGCCTCACGGCGCTCACAGAACCGCCTCCTTCGGGACGGGGAGCACAGTCACAGCGCCCTGAGTCCGTTGATCACATCGCGCAGGATGCTCTCGTCCGGCAGTTCCGCCGGGGGCACGGGCCGGTTCACATGGACGAACTCCGCGTCCACCAGGTCCCCTATGAGGACCCGTATCACTCCGATGGGCAAATCGAGTTCGGCGGACAGTTCGGCGACCGACTGCGGGGCTTCACGGCACAGGTCGACGATGTCCACCTGCTCCGGGGAGAGCGTGTGGTCACCTTCCGGGTCGTCCGCCTGGCTCTCCGTGACGACCACCGCGATGACGTCAAGGCGGTGCTGGGCCGCACTGGTGGTGCGGCCCCGCGTCATGGCGTACGGACGGACGACCGGTCCGGCCTCGTCGTCGAACCAGTGACTGCTTCCCTGACCGTCTGCGCTCATGTCATCCCACTACCCGCCCTGAGGCAGATCGGTGCGCGGAGCGGCACTCAGATGCGCACCGACCCGCTTCACCAGGAGCGTCATCTCGTAGGCGACCAGACCCACGTCCGAGTCGGCGTC
>Ga0307516_10003632_pt1 | contig 19615 bp, 19 predicted proteins | sample 19_EM_MG_FD_203310 | JGI IMG/M metagenome (GOLD analysis project Ga0307516, IMG submission 203310) | Populus trichocarpa ectomycorrhiza microbial communities from riparian zone in the Pacific Northwest, United States - 19_EM | ecosystem: Host-associated > Plants > Roots > Unclassified | place...
AAGTGAAATGGGGCCGCGCCAATGGCCTCACGCTGATGCTGCCGCACGGCTATGAAGGGCAGGGCCCGGAGCACTCGTCGGCACGCCTCGAGCGCTTCATGCAGCTTGCCGCCGACAACAACATGCAGATCGTGCAGCCCACCTCGGCCAGCCAGATCTTCCATGTGCTGCGCCGCCAGATGGTCCGCATGTTCCGCAAGCCGCTCGTGATCCTGACGCCGAAGTCGCTTCTGCGTGCCAAGGATGCGTCTTCTCCGCTGTCTGAATTCACCAAGGGCGAATTCAAGACCGTCATCGGCCCGGCTCGCGACGAGATCGAGGCCGACAAGGTCAAGCGCGTGATCGCCTGCTCGGGCAAGGTCGCCTACGACCTGATCAAGCGCCGCGACGAGAAGAAGGCCTGGGACACGGTGATCCTGCGTGTGGAGCAGCTCTACCCGTTCCCGCACAAGGCGTTCGCCGCCGAGCTGAAGAAGTTCCCCAACGTGACCGACGTGGTCTGGTGCCAGGACGAACCCCAGAACCAGGGCGCCTGGTTCTTCGTGCAGCACTACATCCATGAAAACATGCTCGAAGGCCAGAAGCTGGGCTATGCCGGCCGGCCGGCCTCGGCATCGCCGGCAGTGGGTTACGCCCACCTGCACCAGGAACAGCAGAAGGCTCTGCTGGACCAGGCCTTCAGCAAACTCAAGGGCTTCGTCCTCACCAAATGACGCTCTGGCAAGCGACGGCGGCCGCCCTGCGCCACCGTCGCTTCGCGCGCTCGGGCCGCATCTGGCGGCTATCAGCGCGGGGTGAACACCACAAGAAAGAATTGAAATGGCAATCGTAGAAGTCAAGGTCCCGCAGCTTTCCGAATCCGTGGCCGAAGCCACTTTGCTGCAGTGGAAGAAGAAGCCCGGCGAAGCCGTGGCGCTGGATGAAATCCTGGTGGAAATCGAAACCGACAAGGTCGTGCTTGAAGTGCCGGCCCCCGCCGCCGGCGTGATGGCGCAGCTGGTCAAGGGCGACGGTGAAAGCTGTGTCAGCGACGAAGTCATCGCCAAGATCGACACCGAAGCCGCAGCGCAGGTCAGCCCGCTGGAAGTGAAGCCGGCTCCCGCCACGACCCCAGTTGCGCCGGCGCCTGCCGCAGCAGCAACCAGCACGGGCGGCAGCAAGAGCGACGTGGCGATGCCCGCCGCCGCGAAGATCATGGCCGACAACAACCTCGCTGCCGGCTCAGTGCCGGGCACCGGCAAGGATGGCCGCGTCACCAAGGGTGACGTGCTGGGCGTGCTGGCTTCGCCGCCTGCCGCGAAGCCGGCTGCGGCTCCTGTCGCTGCACCGGTGGCAGCAGCCGTAGCTCGGCCGCTGCCCTCGGTCGCAGCGCCCGCCGCGGCCAACCTGGGTGATCGCCCCGAGCAGCGCGTGCCGATGAGCCGCCTGCGCGCCCGCGTTGCCGAGCGCCTGCTGCAATCGCAAGCCACCAACGCCATCCTGACCACGTTCAACGAAGTGAACATGGCGCCGGTGATGGAGATGCGCAAGAAGTTCCAGGAGAAGTTCGAAAAGGAGCACGGCGTGAAGCTCGGCTTCATGAGCTTCTTCGTGAAGGCCGCCGTGGCCGCGCTCAAGCGCTACCCGGTGATCAACGCCTCGGTCGACGGCAATGACATCGTCTACCACGGTTACTTCGACATCGGCATCGCAGTGGGCTCGCCACGCGGCCTGGTGGTGCCCATCATCCGCAACGCCGACCAGATGAGCTTTGCCGACATCGAGAAGAAGATCGGTGAATTCGGCCAGAAGGCGAAGGACGGCAAGCTGTCGCTCGACGACCTGACCGGCGGCACGTTCTCGATCTCGAACGGCGGCACCTTCGGCTCGATGCTGTCGACGCCGATCATCAACCCACCGCAGTCGGCCATCCTGGGCGTACACGCCACCAAGGACCGCGCCGTCGTCGAGAACGGCCAGATCGTCATCCGCCCGATGAACTACCTGGCAATGAGCTACGACCACCGGATCATCGACGGCCGCGAAGCCGTGCTGGGCCTGGTTGCGATGAAAGAAGCGCTGGAAGATCCGTCGCGCCTTCTGTTCGATATCTAAGGACGCACGATGGCAACCAAGCAATTCGACGTCATCGTCATCGGCGGTGGCCCAGGCGGCTACATCGCCGCCATCCGTGCGGCGCAGCTCGGCTTCAACACGGCCTGCATCGACGACTGGAAGAACGCCAAAGGCGGCCCTGCACCGGGTGGCACCTGCACCAACGTGGGCTGTATCCCATCCAAAGCGCTGCTGCAATCGAGCGAACACTACGACCATGCCAAGCTGCACTTTGCCGATCACGGCATCGGTGTCGGTGAGTTGAGCCTGGACCTCGCCAAGATGCTCAGCCGCAAGGACGCGGTGGTGAAGCAGAACAACGACGGCATCCTGTACCTCTTCAAGAAGAACAAGGTCACGTTCTTCCACGGGCTCGGTTCCTTCGTGAAGGCTGCCGACGGCGGCTACGAGATCAAGGTGGCCGGAGCGGCCGAAGAGTCGATCTCGGGCAAGCACATCATCGTCGCGACTGGTTCCAGCCCGCGCGCGCTGCCTGGTGCGGCGTTCGATGAAGAGAACATCCTCAGCAACGATGGCGCGCTGCGCATCGGAGGCGTGCCGAAGAAGCTAGGTGTGATCGGCTCGGGCGTGATCGGCCTTGAAATGGGCTCGGTATGGCGGCGCCTGGGCGCCGACGTGACGGTGCTGGAAGCGCTGCCCACTTTCCTCGGTGCAGTGGACGAGCAGATCGCCAAGGAAGCCAAGAAGGCGTTCGACAAGCAGGGCCTGAAGATCGAGCTCGGCGTGAAGATCAGCGAAGTCAAGTCAGGCAAGAAGGGCGTGAGCATCGCTTACGCCAATGCCAAGGGCGAAGCGCAGACGCTGGAGGTCGACAAGCTCATCGTTTCCATCGGCCGCGTGGCACACACCAAGGGCCTGGCCCCGGAAGCCGTGGGCCTGAAGCTCGACGAGCGCGGTGCCGTGGTGGTCGACGACGAGTGCAAGACCAACCTGCCTAACGTGTGGGCCATCGGCGACGTGGTGCGCGGCCCGATGCTCGCGCACAAGGCCGAAGAAGAAGGCGTGGCCGTGGCCGAGCGCATTGCCGGGCAGCACGGGCACGTCAACTTCAACACCATTCCGTGGGTGATCTACACCTCGCCCGAGATTGCGTGGGTCGGCCAGACCGAGCAGCAACTCAAGGCCGCGGGCCGCGCCTACAAGGCGGGTACCTTCCCGTTCATGGCCAATGGCCGTGCACGCGCGTTGGGCGATACGACCGGCATGGTGAAGTTCCTGGCCGATGCGGCGACGGACGAGATCCTCGGCGTACACATCGTCGGCCCGATGGCCTCGGAGCTGATCTCTGAAGCCGTGGTCGCCATGGAGTTCAAGGCTTCGGCCGAGGACATCGCGCGCATCTGCCACGCCCACCCGAGCCTGAGCGAGGCCACAAAGGAGGCTGCACTCGCCGTCGACAAGCGCACACTCAACTTCTGACGTGGTATCCGTTGTGGGCGTGCGAGCGCTCTACGAGCAGACCCTGGCGGAGCGAGGCTATGCACCCGATCCGGCGCAGCTCAGGGCCGTCGACGCTCTGGAGCGCTGCGAGAACGAGTGGGCCGACTACAAGGCACGGCGAAGCAATGCGCTGACGAAGCTGCTTGCTCGCCCGCCGATCCCGCGTGGGGTCTACATGTACGGCGGAGTGGGGCGGGGAAAAAGCTTTCTGATGGATTGCTTTTTCAACGCCGTGCCGCTCACGCGCAAGACGCGGCTGCACTTTCACGAATTCATGCGTGAAGTGCACCGCGAGCTGGCCGAGCTGAAGGGCACGGTCAACCCGCTGTTCGAACTGGGCAAGCGCATCGCGCGCCGCTATCGGCTGATCTGCTTCGACGAATTCCACGTCGCCGACGTCACCGACGCGATGATTCTTCATCGCTTGCTGGAGTCGCTGTTCGAACACCGCGTGAGCATCGTCACCACATCGAACTTCAAGCCGGACGATCTCTATCCGAACGGATTGCACCGCGATCGCATTCTTCCGGCGATCGAGTTGCTGAAGGAGAAGATGGAAGTGATCAGCGTGGACAACGGCACCGACTACCGGCGCCGCACGTTCGAGCAGGTGACGATGTACCACACGCCGCTCGGCCCGCAAGCCGATGCAGCGATGACCGAAGCGTTCGATCGCCTGGCCGAGAGCCGGGACGAGACGGCCATCCTTCAGATCGAGCACCGGGAGCTGAAGGCTCGCCGCAAGGCGGGCGGCGTGGTGTGGTTCGACTTCAAGCAACTGTGCGGTGGCCCGCGCTCGCAGAACGACTACCTCGAACTCGCGACGCAGTTCCACACGGTGCTGTTGTCCGACGTGCCGCAGATGTCGCCTCGATTGGCGTCCGAAGCGCGCCGCTTCACGTGGCTGGTGGACGTGCTGTACGACCGGCGGGTCAAGCTGATCATGTCGGCGCAGGTGCCACCCGAAGAGCTGTACACCGATGGTCCCTTGGCGCATGAGTTTCCGCGCACGGCCTCGCGTTTGAACGAAATGCAGTCGACCGAGTTTCTGGCGCTCGCGCGCCGTGACGTGGACACTTCGCTGACATGAACAAGCGCCTTGGCCTGTTGCTGCTCCTGCTGTGCGGACTCGTTCATGCGGACGATTCTGCGGAGAAGGAGCGGCTCAAGAAGCAGCGCGAGGCCATCGAAGCGGAACACGCGCAACGGGAAAAGGCCTGCCACCAGCAGTTTGTCGTGAACTCGTGTCTGGAGAAAGCGCGCGTCGACAGGCAGAAGGCTTTGCAGACGGTGCGGACGCAAGAGCTGGTCATCGAAGATGCCGAGCGCCGCGAACGCGCGCAGGCTCAGGCAGAGCGGCTCGAGAAGAAGGCGCAAGCCGCGCAGGAGCGCAATAGCAAGAAAGCTGTCGAACCGAAACCAGCCAAGGCACCGCGCGCGGCGCCTCCTCCGAAGGCCGCCAAGCCGCCGGCCCCGAAGGCGTCAGCAGCTGAGCGAAGTGCCAACGAAAAACAGGAGCGCGAAGCCTTCGAAGCGCGTCAGCGCGAGATCAAGGCCCATCGAGAAGCGGTGGAAAAGCGCAACGCCGAGCGTGCCAAACGCAAGCCGCCACCCCAACCGCTGCCTATACCGGCCAGCGCGGCAATGCAGTAACGCTGCTCAGCCCAGAGGGTCGACCCGGATCAAGGCCAGTGACAGGTTGTCGCCCGACCCCCGTGCTCGTTGACGTGCCTTGCTGACCAGCATCTCGCTGGCTTCGCGGGGCGGCAGCGTATGGACGATGGCGCCAAGTTCTTTCGGCGTGAAGTAGTGCCACAGACCGTCGCTACAGGCCAGCATGGTGTCGCCGGTTTCCAGGCGATCGATGTGGTGCAGTGTCAGCGGCGGATCTTGAAAAGTGCCAAGGCAGCCGGTCAGCAGGTTCGACTGCGGGTGGCTGTTGGCCTCGTCTTCGGTGATCTGCCCTTCATCGACCAGGCGCTGCACGAACGAATGGTCGATGGTGCGCTTGACCATGTCGGGCCCGCGAAAGTGATAGATGCGGGAGTCGCCGGCGTGAATCAGGTCGCACTCGCGGGACGGGCTGATCAGGAAGGCCGTCACCGTGCTGTGCGGTTCTTCTTCGGCGGTGATGGCGGTGAGCTTGATCATCAGGTGCGCCTCGAGCACCAGTTGCTTCAGGAGCTCGGAGGGGTCGTCCTGGTTGGGGCTGTAGCGCTCGAACAGCTGCTTGGCCGTGAGGATCACCTGGTCCGCCGCCTTGCGCCCGCCGCTCTTGCCGCCCATGCCGTCGGCCAGCACGCCGAGCGCACAGCCGGGAGCACGGTGGTGGGGCAGGATCTCGACCTGGTCTTGCTGGTAGGCGCGGTCGCCGCGATGAATGCCGGTGGCGGCCGACAAGCGATAGCCAGGAGGGGTGCTCATGGTCGAAAACTATAATCGCTTTGCCTCTCTGCTCTCAATCAATCGCGCTTCCATGGATGACAACCTGCATTCGCCACAGCGCCGACTGATCGAGCTCCGCATGGAACACGCCGACCTCGATTCGCTCATCGATCAAACCGCCGAAGAACGCCCCGCGGACGACTTGGCGTTGCGTCGCTTGAAGAAGCGCCGTCTCGCTCTGCGAGACCAGATTTCCAAACTCGAAGTCCGGCTCGAGCCGCCCGAACCTGCATGACGAGCCTCAGTGAAGACGTCGCCCAGGCCTTCGCACCGGGCGGTGCGCTGGCGCAGGCCGACGTGCGCTACGTTGAGCGCGAGGTGCAGCAACGAATGGCGCAAGACGTGGCGTCGGCCATCGACGAGCAGCGCGCGCTGGTCGCCGAGGCCGGTACCGGTGTAGGGAAGACCTTCGCCTACCTGGTGCCGACCATGCTGTCGGGCAAGCGGGCGCTGATCAGCACGGCCACCAAGAGCCTGCAGGATCAGCTGTTCCTGCGTGATCTGCCGCGGTTGCGGGATGCCTTGCAGCTTCCGGTGTCGATCGCTCTGCTGAAAGGCCGGGCGAGCTACCTGTGCCACCACCGCCTGAACCAGGCCCGCCAATCGGCCCAGTTGCCCGACCGCTGGGCGGTGCGCACGCTGGCCAAGATCGAGACCTGGGCGCAAAGCACGCAGAGCGGCGACCTGGCCGAGCTGGAAGGGTTGTACGAGCGTTCCAGCGTGATCCCGCTCGTCACGTCGTCACGTGAGAACTGCCTGGGCAGCGAGTGCCCTGAATACCGCCAGTGCCATGTGATGAAGGCGCGGCGCGAGGCGATGGCGGCCGACCTGGTCGTCGTCAATCATCACCTGTTCTTTGCCGACATGGCCTTGCGCGACAGTGGCGTCGCCGAGCTGCTGCCCAGTGTCGAGGTGGCCGTCTTCGACGAGGCACACCAATTGGCCGAAGCCGGCGTGCAGTTTCTCGGCACCACGCTCGGCAGTGCCCAGGTGATCGACTTCGCACGCGACATGCTGGGCGCAGGTCTGCAGCATGCGCGTGGCCTGGTGCCGTGGCAGGAGCTGGCGGGTGCTTGCGACCGCGCGGCGCGCGATCTCCGGCTGGCAGCTGTCGGGCCCTTGCGCGAGGTGCGCGGGTCGCTCAAGCTTCGTTGGGAAGAGCGGGCCGCTCGTGCTGACTTCATTGAGACCTTGAGTCAGGTTGCCAGCGCCTGTACGGCTGCGAGCGACGGGCTGACCACGGTGGATGAACTCGCGCCCGACTTCACCAAGCTGGCCGAGCGTGCCAAACAGCTCACCCGTCAGGCGCAGCTTTTCAGTGGGCAGGTCACGCCGGGTCGGGTGCGCTGGATCGACCTGTCGCCGCACCAGGCGCGCATGGTCGAGTCACCGCTGGACATTCGCGAGGCATTGCGCGAGCAGATGGCGGCCGCACCCAAGGCCTGGATCTTCACCTCGGCCACTTTGGGTGACGACGAGCGCCTGAGCTGGTTCACCGAATCTGCCGGTCTCGATGACGCCACCACCCTGCGCGTGGGCAGTCCCTTCGACTACGCGGCCCATGCGCGGCTCTACGTGCCGGCCGGCTTTCCCAAGCCCAACGAGCCAGGCCACCCAGGCGCCGTGGCGGTGCTCAGCGCGCGCTGCGCTCGAGCGCTGGGAGGCCGGACCTTCGTGCTCACGACCACCTTGCGTGCGCTGCAGGCCATCGGCGAACGCCTGCGAGATATCTTCGAAACCGAAGGCGACAACATCCAGGTGCTGGTGCAAGGCAGCGCACCCAAGCGCCAGCTGCTGCAGCAGTTCCTGAACCAGCCGCGTTCGGTGTTGGTGGGTTCGCAAAGCTTCTGGGAAGGCATCGACGTGCCCGGCGATGCACTGCAATGCGTGCTCATCGACAAGTTGCCGTTCCCGCCGCCGAACGATCCGCTGGTCGAGGCGCGCGTCAAGCGGCTCGAGAGCGAAGGCCGCAACCCGTTTGCCGAATACTTCGTGGCCGAGGCGGCGGTGTCGCTTAAGCAGGGGGCAGGGCGCCTGATTCGAAGCGAGACGGACCGTGGGCTGCTGGTGATCTGCGACCCTCGCATGGCCGGCATGAACTATGGGCGCCGGCTGCGCGAGGCCTTGCCGCCGATGACTCGCGTGATGAACGAAGACGAGGCGCTGGCGTGGCTGGACAGCCTTTCGGCTGCTTCGTTGCCGTTCTGAGCGCGCTTACTTCGTCGAGGGTGCTGCGGCGGCGATGAAGCTGCTGTTGGGGAAGTTCTTGCGCAGCACGCGGTCCGCGTCGTCGCGCAACTGATCCAGACCGAGGCGGTCGTAGCTTTGCACCATGATCGCCAGCGCCTCTTCGGCGGCAGGCGCTTGCTGGAACTCTTGCACGGTCTGTTGCACGCGGTTCACGGCGGCGAGGTAGGCGCCTCGGCGATAGTAGTAGCGCGCCACGTGCACTTCATACGCGGCCAGCGAGTTCACGATGTAGCGCATGCGCACCTGCGCGTCGGGCGTGTACTTCGAGTTCGGGAACTGCTCGGTGAGCTGCTTGAACGACTGGTACGAATCGCGCGACGCCTGCTGGTCGCGCTCCGACAGATCCTGGTTGGCCAGGTTGCCGAAGATGCCGAGGTTGTCGTTGAAGTTGATCACGCCCTGCAGATAGAGCGCATAGTCGAAGGCGGGGCTCGTGGGGTGGAGCTTGATGAAGCTTTCGACGATGGACAGCGCAGTGGCTTTCTCGCCGGTGCGGTAATTGATGTAGGCGCGCTCGAGCTGCGCCTGCTGCGACAACAGCGTGCCGGCAGCGCGGCCTTCGAGGCGCTCGTACAGCTTGGCGGCACGTTCGTAGCTGCCGGCGGCGGCTTCTTCCTTCGCCTCTGAATACAATTTCTCGACGCTCATGCCGGCGGTTTCGTCTTTCGGCGTCGAGCCGCAAGCGACCAGCACCATCGACAGAGCCAGCGATGCCAGGCTCCCAACACGGTCTGACCAGCGAATCCGATTCATGAGCTTCATGGCACCGCTGAAGCGGCGCTTCCAGTGAGAAGAAGAGAGCAAAGATTATATGGTTCAGCCCCCGTCGCAGATTGAGCAAACCCTGCTCGCAGAGCCGGATGATGAAGACGTGCCCGAGCGGCGGGCGGCAGTGGTCGCGCGCGAATTCCACGGGCAACGTCTCGACAAGGCGCTCGTCGCGATGGCGGACGAGTTCTCGCGCAGCCATTTGCAGGGCTTGATCGAGCAGGGCCATGTCTCGGTCGATAGCGTGGTGGCGAACTCAGCCTCGCGCAAGGTGCTTGCGGGCCAACAGATCGTCGTTGACCTCGTCCCCACGCCCGAGAGCCGCGCGTTCCGCGCCGAGGCCTTGCCTTTGAACATCGTGTTCGAAGACGAGCACTTGATGGTCATCGACAAGCCGGCCGGCCTCGTCGTGCACCCGGCCGCTGGCAACTGGTCGGGGACCTTGCTCAATGGCGTGCTCGCGCATCACACGACAGCAGCCACGCTGCCACGTGCAGGCATCGTTCATCGGCTCGACAAAGACACCTCGGGCCTGATGGTGGTCGGGAAGACGTTACCCGCCGTGACGGCCCTCATGCGTGCGATTGCGGCGCGCGAAGTGCATCGCGAGTACCTGGCGCTGGTTCATGGGCATTTGGGCCAGGAGTCATTCCGCGTCGACGCGCCGTTGGCGCGCGACCCGCAGTCGCGTGTGCGCATGGCGGTGGTGTCCAGTGGCAAGCCAGCACAGACCGATGTGACCCGACTGGCGGTCACGGAGACTGCCGATGGACCGGTCAGCGCCGTGCGCTGCAAGCTGCACACCGGCCGCACGCATCAGATTCGCGTCCACCTGGCGTCGCGCGGCTATCCGTTGATTGGCGACATCATGTACGGAGGGCATCACGCGTTGGGCATGCAGCGCCAGGCCTTGCATGCCGTTCGCCTCGGCCTGAGTCATCCGCAGACAAGCGAAGCCCTGTGGTTCGACGCCGGGCCGCCAGCTGATCTGGCCCGGGCTTGGCAACAGGTGGATACCAGACATGGCAGCCCCTGACGAGGGGCTATACAATGCACCTCAACCCCTTCCCAGGCACCAAAGCGTTCGACGCTGCGCTACGCGCCCTGCCAACGGAAGTGAGCGCGCCGAATGCGGCGCGACGAGTGGTTCGCCGCGCTGAACGCATCGAGCCTTGAGGTCACCCACTCAGCAGCCATTGATGTGGACCCGCCGGTAGCCGGCCTGTCCCTGCAAAAAGCTGCTGTGAAAGAGCCGATCCCAGAGAGCCCGTTGGCCCTCCCGACTGAGGATAACGACGAAGTCCATGAACACACAGGATGCAAAGCGCGTCCTTGAAACCGCGCTCATCTGTGCGCAGCAGCCCCTGCCTCTGAGGGACATGCGCACGCTCTTCGCCGACGAGCTTGGCCCGGACAGCCTGCGCGTCCTGCTCGACGAGCTGATGCGTGACTGGGAGGGCCGCGGCGTCGAGCTGGTTGCGCTGTCCACGGGCTGGCGGTTTCAAAGCCGCCCTGAGATGCGCGATTACCTCGACCGGTTGAACCCCGAGAAGCCGCCGAAGTATTCACGCGCCGTGATGGAAACGCTGGCCATCATTGCCTACCGCCAGCCTGTGACGCGGGGTGACATCGAAGACATCCGCGGTGTCACCGTGAGCAGCCAGATCGTCAAGCAGCTCGAAGACCGTGGCTGGATCGAAGCGATCGGCTACCGCGAGGCGCCTGGGCGACCGGCCCTCTACGCCACGACGCGGCAGTTCCTCGACGATCTGGGCCTTGCGAGCCTGGAGCAGCTGCCTGCCTTGGACGGCTCTTCACTGGGCAACATGGCGGCGCTGGCCGAGGCCTTGCCCGCCCAACCGTCGTTGCTGGAGCCTGATCAGGCCGCACTGGGCCTTGAAGCCGAGGCCGAACCGGCTGCTCAACCTGCCGAAGAGCTTGTGCCGGTCGACGGCTCCGTTGAAGTGGCTCTTGAAGCCCCTGCGGAAGATCCTGCTGAAGTCGCTCAGGAAACCTCTGTTGAGGCTTCTTCAGAGTCAGAACCCGCACCCAAAGAACCCCCCCCTTTTCACCCCGAGCCTGCGGCCGATGCCGCCCCGATGGATCCCGAAGCATGAATCACCCCGACGACGACACCCCGGCCGACTTGAGCGCCGCGCCCGCAGACGCACCGCAGGCCGAGGCCAAGCCGGTTCGACGTCGGCGTGCACCTAAGGCGGAAGCCGTTGCCGGTGAGGCGGTCGCGCCTGCGGCTGAAGCTCCCGCAGTCGAAGCCCCTACAGATGAGGTGCCAGCCAAACCCGCACGCAAGCGGCGCGCGGCTGCGGTGAAGACCGAAGAGGCGGCTTTAGAGATCGCGCCTGCAGAGCCAGTTGCTTCGGCCCCTGTTGCTGCCGAGGTGCCTGCTGCTCCGCCCGCCGTCGTTGAAGCGGCGCCAGCTGCGGCCGAGACGCAGGACGCCGCTGACGGCGAGGGCGGTTCAACTGAAGCGGGGCAAGAGGATCGGCCCAGGTCATCACGCAATCGTCGTCGAGGTCGCAAGGATCGGCAGCGTGGCGAAAACGGCGAAGTTCGTGAAGCGGGCGCAGCCGAGGTGGCGCAGCCCGTGCAATCGGCAACGGCGCAGGCGGGCGAAGTGTTTGCCCAAGTGCTGTCGGGTGACTTCGATGTGGAAACGCCCGCCCCCGAAGGCGAACCGGAGGCCACCGAAGATGCCCCCGAGTACAAGCGTGTGCTGGCTGCTGAACCCGACGCGCCCAAGCTGCACAAGGTGCTGGCTCAATCCGGCATCGGCTCGCGTCGCGACATGGAGCAGCTGATCGAAGATGGCCACGTGACGGTCAACGACGAGCCGGCCCATGTGGGGCAGCGCATCTCGTTCGGCGACCAGATCAAGGTCAACGGCAAACCGGTGCGCGTGCGCATCGTGCCGCCGCCGCCACGCATCATTGCGTACCACAAGCCGGTGGGCGAAGTCGTCACGCATGACGACCCGGAAAATCGGCCGACGGTGTTTCGCCGTCTGCCGCGTTTGCAACAGGGCAAGTGGCAGTCGGTGGGGCGCCTCGACCTGAACACGGAAGGCCTGCTGCTGTTCACCACGTCCGGTGAACTGGCGAACCAGCTGATGCATCCGCGCTTCGGCGTGGAGCGCGAGTACGCCGTGCGCGTGCTGGGCCAACTGAGCCAGGAAGACAAGGACGAGCTGCTGAACGGCGTCAACGTCGACGGGCAGACGGCTAGCTTCAAGTCGATCGAAGACGGCGGCGGCGAAGGGGCGAACCACTGGTACCGCGTGGTGATCACCGAAGGTCGCAATCGCGAAGTGCGCAAGCTGTTCGACGCCGTGAGCCTCACTGTCAGCCGCCTGATCCGCATCCGCTACGGCACCGTGGTGCTGCCGCGCGGCTTGAAGCGTGGGGTCTGGGTCGACCTCGACGACAACGACGTCCGCACCATCCGCCGGCTGGCCAGCGGTGGTGGCGAACCGCGCCCACAGAGCGATCGCAACAACGACCGCGGCGCAAACCGCGGAAACCAGCGCAATGACCGCGGCGGCGGTCGACCCAACGACCGCGGTCCCCGCGGCCAGGGGCCTCGTCCGGCTGGTGGTCCGAACCCCGTGCCGGCGCAGGCGCGCGACACCTCGCAGGGCGATGTCGATCGCGACGACGAAGATCTCGATTTCGACCCGAGCAAGATCCCCAACCCGCTGGAGCAGACCTTCGACAAGCGCTTCGTACAAGGCAAGTCGCGCGGTCCGGTGGGCGGTGCCGGCTTTGGCCGCGGCGGCGGCGGCTTCGGCGCCGGCGGTAGCGCGCCACCGCGTCAGCAGCAGGGTGGCAAGAAGGGGGGCGGTCCGCGCGAGCCCGATCCTCTGCAGACATCGGTGGGATACATCGGGGCCGATGCTTTCCGCAACAAAGGCGGCCGCGGTGGTGGCCGGGGCGGTGGTGGCGGAAACCGAGGCGGTGGTGGAGGTGGTGGTTTCGGCGGTGGTGGTGGGGGCGGAGGCGGCTTTGGCGGAGGCGGCGGTCGCCGCGGCCGCTAGGCATCAAGAGCGAGTTGACACGAAGGAACCTACCTTCAAGCGTTAGAATCCAAGGCTTTGCCAAGTGCTTGATTCAGGAGAAAAATTATGGCGATCGAACGTACGCTTTCCATCATCAAACCCGACGCGGTCGCGAAAAATGTGATCGGCCAGATCTACGCGCGCTTCGAAGGCGCCGGCCTGAAGATCGTGGCCTCGAAGATGGCGCATCTGTCGCGCGGCGAGGCCGAAGCCTTCTACGCCGTGCACAAGGCACGCCCGTTCTTCAAGGACCTGGTCGACTTCATGATCTCCGGCCCGGTGATGATCCAGGTGTTGCAAGGTGAAGGCGCCATCGCCAAGAACCGCGACCTGATGGGCGCCACCGACCCGAAGAAGGCCGAGAAGGGCACCATCCGTGCCGACTTCGCCGACAGCATCGATGCCAACGCAGTTCACGGCTCTGACGCGCCGGAGACGGCAGCCCAGGAAGTGGCGTTCTTCTTCGCCGGCCTGAACGTTTACAGCCGCTGAGGCCTGGAACGGGCTCCAGCCTCGCGCCTCGTTAGAGGCCTTGGGCTGAGCCCAGCGCAAGGAACTGACTCCATGACACCGGCCAACCTGCTCGAATTCGACCTCGACGGATTGGCCGCGTTTTGCGAGCAGCTGGGTGAGAAGCGCTTTCGCGCCACCCAGTTGTATCGCTGGATCCATCAAAAAGGCGCGGCCGACTTCACGGCCATGTCCGATCTCGCCAAATCGCTGCGCGACAAGCTTGCCGGCGTGGCGGTCGTGCAACCGCTCGCTGTGGTCAGCGAGCAGGCCTCGACCGACGGGACCATCAAATGGTTGTTCGACGTGGGCGGCGGCAATGCGGTCGAAACCGTGTTCATTCCCGAAGACGACCGCGGCACGCTGTGCGTTTCTTCCCAGGCCGGCTGTGCGGTCGGCTGCCGCTTCTGCTCCACCGGCCACCAAGGTTTTAGCCGCAACCTCACCACCGGTGAGATCGTCGCGCAGCTCTGGTTCGCCGAGCACCACCTGCGGCAAAGGCTCAAGCTGACACCCGGCGAGCGCGCCATCACCAACGTCGTGATGATGGGCATGGGCGAGCCGCTGCAGAACTACTCGGCCCTCGTGCCCGCGCTGCGCGTGATGCTCGACGACCATGGCTATGGCCTGTCGCGTCGTCGTGTGACGGTGTCGACCTCGGGCGTGGTGCCGATGATCGATCGCCTGCGTGACGACTGCCCGGTGGCGTTGGCCGTGTCGCTGCACGCGCCCGATGATGCGTTGCGCGACGACTTGGTGCCGCTCAACCGCAAGTACCCGATCGATGAATTGATACAGGCATGCGGGCGTTACCTGGACAAGGCGCCGCGCGACTTCATCACCTTCGAATACTGCATGCTCGATGGCGTGAACGACACGCCGGAACATGCCCAGGCACTGGTGAAGCTGAGCCAGCGCATCGCCTGCAAGTTCAACCTCATTCCATTCAACCCGTTCCCGCAATCGGGCCTGAAGCGCTCGCCGCGGGAGCGCGTGACCGCGTTTGCACGCGTGCTGCAAGAGGCGGGCGTGGTCACCACCGTTCGCAAGACACGCGGCGACGATATCGACGCTGCCTGTGGCCAGCTCGCCGGCGAAGTGCAGGACCGCACCAATGCGGCCAAGCGCATGACGCGCGCGCCCATCCAGATTCATCGCAAGCCCCTCGAACCCGCATCCATCCCCCCCGGAGAACCTCACCCATGACCTTGGGACGCAGTTGGACAGCTATCGCTTGCTGGGTGCTCAGTGTTGTCCTGGCAGGTTGCGCAATGCCGCCGCCATCCAACGGCGACACCAAGGACCGCATGACCGAGTCCGACCAGACGGATGCGAGCAAGCGTGCGAACGTCCGCATGGAGCTGGCGAGCGCCTATTTCAGCCGTGGCCAGCTCACGACGGCGCTCGATGAAGTCAAGCAAGCCCTGGCAGTGAACCCCAACCTTGGCGAGGCCTACAACCTGCGCGGCCTCATCTACGCTGGCTTGAATGACGACGTGTTGGCGCAAGAGAGCTTCAAGCGCGCGTTGCAGATCAACCCCAGCGATGGCGACAGCATGCACAACTACGGCTGGTACCTGTGCCAGCAGAAGCGCTACGACGAAGCCGAGGCGCTGTTTGCCCGCGCCATCGCGCTGCCGCAGTACTTGGGCACGAGCCGCACCATGCTGACCAGCGGTGTGTGCCAGGCCCGCTCGGGCAAATGGGTCGAGGCGGAAAACACCCTCAGCAAAGCCTACGAACGCGACCCGTCGAACCCGGCCACCGCGGTGAATCTGTCTGAAGTGCTGCTTCACCGCGGCGAGGCCGAGCGCGCCCGCTTCTACATTCGCCGCGTGAATGCTGTGGCCAACCAGTCGAATGCCCAGACGCTGTGGCTCGCAGCGCGCATCGAGATGAAACTTGGCAACCGCACGGCGGCCAACGAGTTCGGGCTGCAGCTGCGCAATCGCTTCCCGCAATCCCGCGAATCGTCTGCCTTCGACAGAGGGCAGTTCAATGAGTGATTCGCAACTCAGCGAACCACCGCAGGCCGCCGTCACCGCAGGGAGTTTGCTGCGACAGGCTCGCATGGCCAAGGGGCTGCATATTGCTGCCCTGGCCACGTCGATCAAGGTGGCACCACGCAAGCTTGAGCTGTTGGAGAGCGACCGTTTCGACGAACTGCCGGGCGCTACCTTCACGCGTGCGCTGGCGCAGACGGTGTGCCGCTCGCTGAAGATCGATGCAGCCCCGGTACTGGCGCTGTTGCCATTGCCGGCCGACCAGAGCCTGTCTCAGATGAGCCTGGGTTTGAACGCTCCGTTTCGTGACCGGCCCGGTCGCCGCGTGCCAAGCGACCTTCAGTTCCTGAAGAGTCCGGTGGTGCTCGGTGCTGCCGTGCTTGTTGTGGCCAGCGGAATGTTGTACTTGTTGCCCGCGGGTTGGCTCAGCGATGCGACACAACGCGCCATGACCGGTGCAGAACAGATGGCTGCCGCGCCAGCACCCGCTCCAGTGGCCGATGCGGCATCGGTTTCGGTGCTCGAAGCAGCACCTGCCGCGTCGACGGTGGTGGTTGAAACAGTACAGATTGCTTCGGCTGCCGCGCCTGCTGCCGCTTCCGCTGCTCCTGCTGAAGCTGCAGCGTCTGTTCCCGCCCCCGCCCTTGTTGCCGCACCCGCCGCTGCGACATCAGGCGCTCTTTTGTTGCGCACCAGCGCCGAGTCATGGGTCGAAGTGATCGATGGGCGTGGTTCACCGCTCCTATCGCGCATGCTGCAACCCGGAGAAACCGTGGGCCTGGATGGTGCATCACCGCTGCGGGTGAAAATCGGCAACGCGTCGGCCACGCAAGTCTCGTTCAGGGGCAGGGCGGTCGAGTTGACGCCCACGCGCGACAACGTGGCCAAGCTCGAACTCAAGTGACTGCCATGAACCACGCCATGCCCCACGCTCTCGCCGCCCTCGACGATTTCATCGAGCCCGCGACACCGGCCAGCCGGCGTTCGCGGCAAGTCGATGTGCGCTGGGGCTCGCGCACCGTCACGCTGGGTGGCAACGCGCCAGTGCGGGTGCAGTCGATGACCAACACCGACACGGTCGACGTGATCGAGACTGCCATCCAGGTCAAGGAATTGGCTGTGGCTGGCTCCGAGCTGGTGCGCATCACCGTCAACACGCCTGAGGCGGCTGCCGCGGTGCCGCACATTCGCGAGCAACTCGATCGCATGGGCATCGACGTGCCGCTGGTGGGCGATTTCCACTACAACGGCCACCGGCTGCTGACCGACTTTCCGGCGTGTGCCGAAGCCTTGTCGAAGTACCGCATCAACCCCGGCAACGTCGGCAAGGGCGACAAGCGGGATCGCCAGTTCGCCCAGATGGTCGAAGTGGCCGCCAAGTACGACAAGGTGGTGCGCATCGGCGTCAATTGGGGCAGCCTCGACCAGGAGCTGCTCGCCCAGATGATGGACGACAACGGCAAGCTGACCGAGCCGTTCGAGCCTCAGCAGATCATGTACCGGGCCATCATCACCTCGGCCATCGAATCGGCTCGCCGCGCCGAAGAGGTCGGGCTGGGCGCAGACAAGATCGTGCTGTCTTGCAAGATGTCGGGCGTGCAGGATCTGGTCTCGGTGTACCGCGCGTTGTCCAAGCGCTGCGACTACGCCTTGCACCTGGGGCTGACCGAGGCGGGCATGGGTACCAAGGGCACGGTGGCTTCCACGGCGGCGTTGTCGCTGCTGCTGCAAGAGGGCATCGGCGACACCATTCGCGTGTCGCTCACCCCGCAGCCCGGCGAGGCTCGCACGCAAGAGGTTGTCGTCGCGCTCGAGATCCTGCAGTCGCTCGGTTTGCGCTCCTTCAACCCGAGCGTGACAGCCTGCCCAGGCTGCGGGCGCACCACCAGCACCACCTTCCAGGAGATGGCCAAGTCGATCGACGACTATCTGCGCGCGCAGATGCCGGTGTGGCGCGCCCGGTATCCAGGCGTCGAGAAGATGAAGGTGGCGGTGATGGGCTGCATCGTCAACGGTCCCGGCGAAAGCAAGCACGCCGACATCGGCATCAGCCTGCCCGGCAATGGCGAGGCGCCCGCCGCGCCGGTATTCATCGATGGCGAGAAGGCGCTCACGCTGCGCGGGCCTGCCATTGCAGAAGAGTTCCAGGCGCTGGTCGAGAACTACATCGAAAAGCGCTACGGCGCTGCTACCACCCAGCATTCGACCGCGCCGGCCTGAGGGGCCTGGCGCACGCTGTCTGCCGCTCCGTCGACAAGGCGGTGCTTCTGGTTCGACTCAACCTTACTTTTGCAAATGGCCAACAACAACATCGCCCTGCAGGCCGTGAAGGGCATGAACGACATCCTGCCGCCCTCGGTGCCACGCACCGACAAGCTGCCGGACTCAGCCCTCTGGGCCTGGTTTGAAACGACGGTGCGCACAGTGCTGTCGCGCTACGGCTACCAGTACCTGCTGACACCCATCGTTGAGCCAACGGCCTTGTTCGTGCGCGGGCTGGGCGAGGTGACCGACATCGTCGAGAAGGAGATGTATTCCTTCACCGATTCGATGAACGGCGACAAGCTCACTTTGCGCCCCGAAGCCACGGCCGGCATCGTGCGTGCGATGGTCGAGCACAACGCGCTCTACAACGGCCCGCTGCGCATCTGGACGATGGGGCCGATGTTCCGCCACGAACGTCCGCAGAAAGGGCGCTATCGCCAGTTTCACCAGCTTGACGTGGAGGCGCTGGGGTTCGCCGGCCCTGACGTCGACGCCGAGATGATCCTCATGGCGCGCAGCCTGTGGAGGGCGCTCGGTCTTGTCGAAGGCCAGCACGTCAGGCTCGAACTCAACAGTCTCGGTCAGCCCGACGAGCGTCGTGCTCATCGCGAGGCATTGATTCGCCACTTCGAGCAGAACGCCGCTGTCCTCGATGAGGACAGCAAGCGCCGGCTGCACAGCAACCCGCTGCGCATCCTCGACACTAAGAACCCTGCGATGCAGGCGATGGTGGAGGCCGCCCCTCAATTGATGGATTTCCTCGGCGAGGCATCGTTGGCGCACTTCAACGCGGTGCGTGCGATTCTCGATGCGGCGGGCTTGGCCTACCGCATCAACCCGCGGCTCGTGCGCGGCATGGACTACTACAACCTCACCGTGTTCGAGTGGGTGACCGACCATCTGGGCTCTCAGGGCACCGTGTGCGGCGGCGGCCGCTACGACGGTCTGCTGGAGCAGTTGGGTGGCAAGCCGGCACCCGCCGTCGGCTTCGGCCTGGGCATCGAACGCCTGTTGCTGCTGATGATGGAACTGGCGTTGCCGGTGCCCAGTGCCGCGCCGCGCGCGTATGCCATCGTCCCATCTGCAACAGCCATGCCGCAGGCAATGGCCGTGCTGGAACAACTGCGCCGCGCCGGTGTCTCTGTGCTGATGCATGCGGGCGGCGGTGGCATGAAGGCGCAGTTCAAGCGTGCTGACGCGAGTGGTGCCCAGTACGCATTGATCTTCGGCGACGACGAACTTGCCCGTGGCGAAGTGGCGCTGAAGTCGCTGCGCGATACCGCCGTGCCGCAGCGAAGCTTGCCGCTTGCCAACGCAGCCAATTGGGCTGCAGAACTGCTCAACGCATAATCCTCGATTCGTCTGAAAGATCATTCTCATGGCCACGCATCTCGACCTCGAAGAACAAGAACAGCTCGACCAGCTGAAAGCTTTCTGGAAGCAGTACGGCAATCTCATCACTTGGGTGCTGATCCTGGCGCTGGCTGGTTTTGCTGGCTGGACGGTGTGGCACAACTGGCAGCGAGACCAGGCCGTCAAGGCTGGCGCGCTCTACGACGAGCTCGACAAGGCTGCCCAAGCCGGTGACCTGGACAAGACCGCACGAGTTTTCGCGGACATCAAGGAGCGTTTCCCGCGCACCGGTTACGCGCAGCAGGGTGCCTTGCTCGCCGCCAAGCTTCAGTTCGAGAAGGGGCAGGCCGACGCAGCCCGCGCCACGCTGACCTGGGCCAGCGAGAGCGCCACC
>Ga0307516_10003633_pt1 | contig 19611 bp, 28 predicted proteins | sample 19_EM_MG_FD_203310 | JGI IMG/M metagenome (GOLD analysis project Ga0307516, IMG submission 203310) | Populus trichocarpa ectomycorrhiza microbial communities from riparian zone in the Pacific Northwest, United States - 19_EM | ecosystem: Host-associated > Plants > Roots > Unclassified | place...
TGTCCCCAGTCTCTGAAACCTGAAACCAAGTTGACCTCCGACATCTCCACTTGTTCCCTCCTCGTCTCAACAAACTCCTCCTCTTACCCTACCCGGTCTTAGGACCCCTGACTGCGACATCAAACTCGAGTGGCTGCAGTAAGCCCACAGTAAAGATCCCTCGACACCCCAGCATCTGACTATTAGCCCAGACCAGCTCATCGACTGCTTTCATCAGAGTGACCTTTGAGGTCGGCCCTGACAGTCTGCTCAACAAGTTGAACCGCCTGCCCCTGCCCAGATTGCTTTGGTTTCATGATGGGTGCGGTTTTGGTTCAACGTTTTTTTTCACGGGCGCGTCTTCAATCTCAATGGCCCCGATGCTGGCCTCATTCACGTCATGCCGATTGACACCTCAGGCTCGTGCAAGCCTCACGCGCATACACTACTAGGGGAATCATTCAAAGAAGGTGCTCAAGCCTGGGGGAGCCAGAGGATAAGGTTCGTGAGGAGAACTCCCGAGTACTTGGCAGGTGCCAGACGTCGGTTTCGTATAACAACTCTTTCAAATTTTCCAGTACCGAATACAAATGACCACGCCCCAGGTGGGCTGGAATCCCCATCCAACCACTTTCAGTTTGTGGGTTGCGCTTGGTGGCTCACCTACTGCTAACTGTCGCCTGTCTAATCCCCATAGTACGCCCAGTTGCGAGGAGCAACCGCTCCAAAGTAAGTCCTATCGTTCTCCTCCACGGACATGACCCTCTCAGACATCAATTCCTTCCTATATTCCTCAGCTTCCGAACGAGTCATCACCCCATCGTTCTCGTTCGAGATCATCTTGAGAAGTTCAATGGGAAGTTTGGCGAAGGCAGAATTCCGACCCGCGTCATTCATGGCATCAGTAATCCACTCGCGTTGCTGAGGCGCGACGTCCGTGGCTGAAAAGACCCTCTGTGTCGGATCGACCAAGAAGAAGACGAGGATCTTCCGGTGGCCAGGTTTGGTGGGATCCTCCAAACGGAACGGTTGGACCTGGTGCTGGTACAAGTTCGGGAATGAGACGCATCTGTGGGTTTTGGTGATTACATCGCCGATATCCTGCACACACGGGCTGAACCTGATATGCGCGGCCCTTAGTTTACTGGGTTGGGGAGCGTCGGTGATGAGCAACTTACATATTCATACCATAAAACGCTCCGATATTATTACCGTTCGGACGGCTATCATCTGGAGCTGGTTCAGAGGTAGCCCTCCTGAACGATAACCTGGATTCACTGATGTTCTCCGAGTCATAGTACTGGGGCACCATTAGTGCCTTGAATCTCTACGGCCCGCCAAAAACTCACATATATGAAACTGGAAACGATCATCTCGTTCCGCAGGCCTGGGAGTTCGACAATTTCAGCGCCAACCCTTCCGTATGAAATGTGACTGCAACGAACCTTCAACGTGCAACCTTCCGCCAGGGTATCCAGGCCTCTCTGGAGTGAGTACGATATTTGCTAGTCTGACGATAACCTGGAGCGTTCGGCCCTTCAAAGAGATTCGGTTGTTCATAACCTCGAGATCCCCACTGTATTTCTGGGGGGAATTAAGGGTCACTTTAAGTCGGGTCTCGCGAGCTTCTGACGCTGTGACCCTCGTTGGAAGGAGTGGTCGGAGCAAATCAGATAGGACCCGTTCAAACATCGGGAGGGCGTGTTGTAGGATCTCTGGGATGATCGAATAGAGTTCTTTGTGATGAGCTGGGTCGATGTTATTGATATACGGGGAGATGAGGGTGACCTTCCCGTCGCAGTCCACAGAAAAGTCGGAAGGTAGAAACTGGAACCGCTTGGATACAAACTTCGGGTTTGCGCCCTTAATCTCCGAAAACCTCAAGATCGTAGCGGTGTCTAAGCCAGGTAACTTGCCCACCGTCCGGCCGTAGATGATCGGGTACAACGCCGGGTGTACGAGGTTGAGGACGAAACCGTCGGAACCGGGGTGCCAGTCCTTCTCGGAATCTGGAACGGCTTCTAGCGGAGTCACGGCCGCAAGCAATTTCTCCCGCAAAGAGGTTGGAATGAGCTTGTCCGATTTCCAGATCCGCTCAGCAGGGCCAACCTAGGATTGGACGCACGTAAGTTCCGGTGCGCGGTGTCGGCAGTGGTGGAACAAACTTCAACTCCAGTCTCCGAATCACGGAGGGATGCATATCCGTGGAGTTCCTCAAGTACGTAGTTGACCTAGAGATAATAGTAAGGAAGGGAGGGTGGCTCGAACTTAGCAAGACTATACCATGGTGGGAGTCAGCTTCCTCAAGGGTCTGTTCGGGTCACCCTCCTCTTCCTCATGTTGCAGAGCTTCTTCTCTCCACTTCTCAACAACGACCTTGTCCTTTACTTCCTCCCACCAGTTGGGTTTTTCTCTGATACGGTGGGAGAGCGCACACATTCGCAGCTCGGCAATCTGTTAAAGTGATGTCAAGAACTTGCAGCAACGCCGGGGAAATCACCGCTTACGGTCCTCAACTCTTCCTTTCCGTGATATTTCTTCAAATGATGCGCCGAACCATGGAAGGGGTGTTCGAATCCACCTTTTGGAAGCTTGGCTCCTGGCCCCAGCCTTGGTTGGTTGTGTCTCGCACTTGGTTTCATGGTTGACGCGGTTTTGGTTTTGGTTGTGGACCCACGTTCCATGTATCCACAATACCGATCTCGTTCACGTGATGCCAATTGGTACACTGCCCCATATTCTCATCGTGTTTACTCATCACTCGTTCATCTCATTGGGCCGACCAGACGTCGACTTCATATCCTGGAATTGATGATTCCCACCCCCAGGGGTAATATACAAATAACTGCGCCCATGACAGATACGCGGATGAACCTACACTCTCTAACCCATATATTATCGTTATTTTTGGTCTGCCTAATCCCCACAGAGATAGTTCGTCCAGCGGCGAGGACCAACCGCCCCGAAGTAAGTCCTGTCGTTCTCCTCCACAGACACAACCCTCTCAGACATCAATTCTTTCCTATATTCCTCAGCTTCCGAACGAGTCATGGCGCCCTTGTTGGCATTCGAGATCATCTTGAGGAGTTCAACAGGAACCTTCCCAAAAGCAGAGATCTGACCTGCGCAATACGTGGCCTCGATAACCCACTCACGCTGTTGGGGCGCCACGTCCGTGGTAGAAACGACCTTCTGTGTCGGATCGACCAAGAAGAAGACGAGTATCTTCCGGTAGCCGGGCCTGGTGGGATCCTCCAATCGGAACGGTTGGACCTTGTGCTGGTACAAGTTTGGGAATGCGACGCATCTGTGAGTTTTGGTGATCACATCGCCAACATCCTGTACACATGGGCTGGAGCTGATATGGATTGCCTTCAGTTCACTGGGTTGATGAGACGTCGATGTCAGGTAACATACCTATCCATACCATAAAGGGCGCCCATACAAAAAGCACTGCTACACTCGCAGGTCTGCGGTTCAGAGGTGGCCCTCTTGAACGACAACCTGGATTCGGTGATGTTCTCAGAATCGTAATACTGTGGCGCCATTACAGTGAGACCTTGGTGCCAATGACCCACTCGAAACTCACATATATGAAACTGGAAACGATCATCTCGTTCCGCAGGCCTAGGGGTTTGGCAAATTCAGCGCCAACTCTTCTGTACAGAGCATGACTGTAACGAACCTTCAACGTGCCACTTCCCACCAGGATACTCAGGCCGCTCTGGGGTGAGCACGATATTCGCTAGTCTGACGATTACCTGGAGCGTTCGGCCCTTCAGAGAGATTCGGTTGTGCATAACCTCGAGATCCCCGCCATACTGTTCCCTCGCACCCGGAGTTGTATAATTGCTTCCTGTACGGGCTGCTTCCAATGCCGACTTTATCAAGATACAACCGAACTTGTGACCAGCTAATGGTGCAATCCTCATCGGGAGGAGCGGTCGGAGCAAGTCAGATAAGACCCGTTCGAACATGGGGAGGGCGTGCTGCAGGATCTCGGGGATGACAGAATACAGTTCCTTGTGATGAGTTGGGTGGATGTTATTGATATACGGGGAGGCGAGTGTGACTTTTCCGTCATTGTCCACAGAGAAGTCGGAAGGTAGGAACTGGAACCGCCCGGATACAAACCTGGGGTCAGTACCCTCAAGTTCCGGACACACCAAAATCGTGGTGGTTTCTGAGCCAGGTAACCTGCCCACCGTGCGGCCGTAGACGATCGGGTACAACGCCGGGTGTACGAGGTCGAGGACTAAACCATCGGAACCGGGGTGCCAGTCCATCTCAGAATCTGGAACGGCTTCTAGCGGAACCACGGCTGCAAGCAATTTCTCCCGCAAGGAGGTCGGGATGAGCTTGTCTGATCTCCAGATGCGTTCAGCAGGGCCAACCTGAAATCGGATACACGTAAGTTCTGGTGCATGCTACCGCCGGAGGGGACCTGTACCTCTGCCCCAGTCTCCGGATCACGGAGAGATGCGTACCCGTGGAGCTCCTCGAGTACGTAGTTGACCTAGACATCAAGGTGAAGACGGGTAGTGGTGGTTCGAAGATGACAAAACTTTACCATGGTGGTGGTCAGCTTCCGCATGGGTTCTTCCAGGTCACCCTCTCCCCCTCGTCCCAAAGCTTCTTTTCTCCACTTCTCGACAATGACCTTGTATTTCACCTCCTCCCGCCAGTTCGCCTTTTCCCTGATACGATTAGAGAGTGCGCACATCCGCAGCTCGGCGATCTGGTGAAGCGATGTTGACAACTTGTCACGATGCCGAGTAGATCGCAACCTACAGTCCTCGGGTGTTCCTTTCCTTGATGCTGCCCCGTATTGTGATCCGGATCCTGGAAGGGGTGCTGGAACCCACCTCCCGGAAGTTGAACCGCCCGCCCCCGCCCAGATTGCTTTGGTTTCATGATGGGTGCGGTTTTGGTTCTCCGTTCTTTTCACGGGCGCGTCTCCACCCCCGTTCACGTCATGCCGATTGGCGCCTTGTGCCTGGGCCTGAGCCCCACGCGCATACTGGTGGCAGGGAAATCTCTCCAGGATGATGCTAAGGACGTGCTCAAACCTGGGGGAGCCAAAGGGTAAAATTCTTGAGGTGAACTCCCGAGAACTTGGCAGGTGCCAGACGCCAACTTTGAATCCTGGAATTATATAACGGCTCTTTTTTTTCAGTACCAGAGACAAATGGCCATGCCCCTGGTGGGCTTGAATCCCCATCCCATCGCTTGCCTTCGTGAGTTACACTTGATGGCTCACCTACTTCTTTTTGTCACCTGCCTAGCCATCATAGTATGCCCAGTTGCGAGGGCCAACCACCCCGAAGTAAGCCTCGTTGTTCTCCTCCACAGACACGACCCTCTCAGACATTAACTCATCCCTGTATTTCTCAGCTTCCGAACGAGTCATCGCCCCATTGTTCTCATTCGAAACTATCCTGAGAAGTTCAGTAGGAAGTTTCACGAAAGCAGAATTCCGACCTGCGTTACTCATGGCCTCAGTAGCCCGCTTGCGCCGCTGAGGCGCCACACCCATGGTAGAAAGGACTCTCTGCGTCGGATCGACCAAGGAGAAGACAAGGATCTTGCGGTGACCAGGTTTGGTGGGGTCCTCCAGATGGAATGGTTGAACCCGGTGCTAGTACAAGTTCGGGAATGAGACACATCTGTGGGTTTTGGTGATCACATCGCCGATGTCCTGCACACACGGGCTGAACCTGATACGTGCGACCTTCAGTTCACTGCGTTAGGGTGTCATCGATGATTGACAATGCACTTACCCATATCATAAAGCTCTTTCATGTCCATGGCGTCGGGCCGGTCATAGGGATCTGAAGCTGGTTCGGAGGTAGCCCTCCTGAACGATAACTTGGATTCGGTGATGTTGGCTACTGGACACTGTTAGTACCTTGAGACCTGAGGCCTGATGGCTCATCCGGAGCTCACGTATATAAAACTGGAAACGATCATCTCATTTCACGAGCCTTGGAGTTTGACAAATTCAGTACGAACACCTCCACGCAGAGTGACTGCAACAAGCCTTCGACGTGCCACTTCCCCGCCAGGATACTCGGGCCGCTCTGGGGAGAGCACAATGTTCGCCAGTCTAACGATAACCTGGAGTGTTTGGCCCTTCAAAAACAGTTGGTTGTTCATAACCTCGAGATCCCCACCGTACTTCCTGCAACAATCAACACTCGTTCTGCGTCGGAAGTCTCTGTGTTCATATGACTCCGCGACCCTCACAGTTCCTTGTGAAGAGTTGGGTGGATGTTATTGATATAGATGGGGAGGCGAGTGTGACTTTTCCGTCACCACCCACGGAGGAGTCGGAAGGTAGGAACTGGAACCGCTTGGATACAAACTTGGGGTCAACACCTTTGAGTTCCGGAGGCTCCAAAACCGTAGCGGTGTCTGAGCCAGGTAACTTGCCCATCGTGCGGCCGTAGATGATCGGGTACAACGCTGGGTGTACGGGGTTGAGGACGGGACCGTTGGAACCGGGGTACCAGCCCCTCTCGAAATCCGGAACGGCTTCCAGCGGAATCACAGCCGCAAGTAATCCCTCTCGCAATGAGGCCGGGGTGAGCTTGTCTGACTTCCAAATTCGCTCAGCAGGACCAGCCTGGAATCGGATACACGTAAATTTCAGTGCGTGGTGTTGACGGAGGTGGAACGTACCTCCACCCCGGTCTCCGGATCACGCAGAGATGCGTACCCGTGGAGTTCCTCAAGTACGTAGCCGACCTTGATACGAGGGTGAGGACGGGGGGAGTGGTTTAAAGGTAGGGAGGCTTTACCGTGGTGGAGGTCAGCTTCCTCCAGGGTGGCTCTGGTTGGAATGCCTCTTCCTCTCGTTCCGGAACCTCTTCCCCTCGTTGCTAAACTTCTTCCTTTCGGTAAAGAGCTTCTTGCCCCCGTTGCAAAGCCTCTCCTCTCCACTTCTTAACAGTGATCTTGTCTTTCACCTCCTCCCACCAGTTGGGTTTTTCTCTAATATAATTTGAGGTTGCACACATTCGTAGCCCAGCAATCTGGCGAAGTGATGTTAAACACTCGCCATAACGCTGGGGAAATTTGCACTTACAGTCCTCGGGTATTCCTTTCCGTGGTATCGCCCCAAATTATGGTCCGAACCATGGAAGGGGTGTTTAAATCCGCCCGCCGGAAGTCGGACTACCGGCCCCAGCCTGAGCCGGCGGTATCTTTCACTTGGTTCCATGATGGATATGGTTGCGGTTGTGGATCCACGCTCTGCTGGCGGACGCGCCGATCGGCGCCTCGCGCCTGACCTCATGCGCATATTCTCATCTCGTTTATTCGTGACTTGTTCATCTTGTTGGGCCGGCGGGCGCAGAGGGATTTTTCCGGGATGATCCGAAGGATATGCTCAAACTTGGGGGAACTAGAGGATAAGACTCGTGAGGTGGTCCTCCGAGAACATGACGGGTGGAGCTTGAAACTTGAAGGACTTCATATCTTGGGACCTATGACTCTCCATTCACGAGGATAATACACAAATAGCTGTGCCCCACAGATGCGCAGATGAACCAGAATCCTCATCCATTTACTTCCTCCCGCGTGTTACGCTTGTCACCCCGTTATCGCTTGTAAGGTCCCGGCCCGGGCGCCCGGACCGACCACTCGCATGCTTGAGATGCATGCATGTTTTCTCACGAATATCTCTATACTTTATGGACATCGGGTTTTAATATATAAGGCTAGATACTTTGTACGAAAAACCCTAGGTTACGAACAGAGTTCGGTACCCTTTCTCTCTTGAGTCTCTACGAACCCTTTGACGTCGGACCGCCGACTCACATCGCTGTTCGCCTAATCCCCGCAGAGTACCCAGCGGCGGGGACCAACCGCCCCAAAATAAGCCTTGTCGTTCTCCTCCACAGATACCACCCTCTCAGACATCAATTCCTTCCTATACTCCTCAGCTTCCAAGCGAGTCATCGCCCCCTCGTTTGCATTTGAGATCATCTTGAGGAGTTCAACAGGAAGCTTCCCGAAAGCCGAGATCTGACCTGCACAATGCATGGCCTCGGTAACCCACTCGCGCTGCTGAGGCGCCACGTCCGTGGCGGAAAGGACACTCTGTGTCGGATCGACCAAGAAGAAGACGAGGATCTTTCTGTGACCAGGTTTTTTGGGGTTCTCCAAGTGGAATGGTTGAACCTGGTGCTGATACAAGTTTGGGAACGCGACGCATCTGTGAGTTTTGGTGATCACATCGCCGATATCCTGTACACACGGAGTGCGCCTGACACACGCAGCCCTCAGCCCAATACGTCGGGGAAATGTTTATGCTAGATAACGCACCAGTCCATACCATACAGCATGCTCATACAAGCAGTATCGCGCCGTTCGCAGGTCTGCGGTTCAGTAGTAGCCCTCCTGAATGATAGCCTAGACTCGCTAATATTCTCCGAATCGTAGTACTGTGACACCGTGAGGACCTCGGCGGTTATACAGCTATTGCCCGCCAAGAACTCACGTATATGAAACTGGAAACGATCATCTCGTTTCGCAGGCCTAGGAGTTTGACAGTTTCAGTGCTAATCATTCCCGTATAAGATGCGACTGCAACGAACCTTCAACGTGCCACTTCCCACCAGGATACTCAGGCCGTTCCGGGGTGAGTACAATGTTTGCCAGTCTGACGATCACCTGGAGTGTTCGGCCCCTCAAAGAGATTCGGTTGCTCATAACCTCGAGATCTCCACTGTACCGTTTCCTCGCATCCGGATAGGTGAAGTTGTGTTCTTCTCGGACCGCATCCCATACGCTGCTTGTTAAGATACAATCAAACTTGTGACCGCTTGACGTTGCGATCCTCATCGGGAGGAGCGGCCGGAGTAAGTCGGAGAGGACCCGTTCGAACATCGGGATGGCGTGTTGAAGGATCTCCGGGATAACCGAATACAGTTCTTTATGATGAGTTGGGTGGACATTATTGATATACGGGGAGATGAGGGTGACCTTCCCGTCACCGTCCACGGAGAAGTCGGAGGGTAGGAACTGGAACCGCTTGGATACAAACTTGGGATCAGCACCTTTAAGTTCAGGAGGCCCCAGAATTGTTGCGGTGTCTGAGCCAGGTAACCTGCACATCGTGTGGCCATAGACGATTGGGTACAACGCTGGGTGTACGAGGTTGAGGACGAAGCCACCGGAACCGGGGTGCCAGTCCCTCTCGGAATCCAGAACAGCTTCCAGTGGAACCACGGCCGCGAGCAATTTCTCTCGTAATGAAGATGGGATAAGTTTGTCTGACTTCCAGATGCGCTCCGCAGGGCCAACCTAACATTGGATACGCATAAGTTTCAGCGCATGATCTCGGAATGGGGTCAACCATACCTCTGCCCCAGTCTCCGGATCGCGCAGAAATGCGTACCCGCGGAGCTCCTCGAGTACGTAGTTCACCTGGATATCGACGTGAGGACGGGGTGGCGGTGGTTCGAATATAGTACAACTTTACCATGGTGGGGGTCAGCCTTTTCGATGGTTTATCGTAACCCTTTTCCTCTCGTTGCAAAACTTCTTCTCGTTGCAAAGCTTCTTCTCTCCATCTCTCGACAATAACCTTGTATTTCACCTCCTCCCGCCAGTTTGTCTTTTCCCTGATATGATTAGAGAGTGCACACATCCGCAGCTCGGTGATCTGGTGAAGTGATGTTGATAACTTGCTACAATTCTGGGTAGATCACAGCTTACAGTCCTCGGGTGTTCCTTTCCTTGATATCCCCCTGCGTCAGACTCCGAGTCGTGGAAGGGGTGTTCGAATCCACCCGCTGGAAGCTGGATCGCCGGCCCTGGACGTGGTTGCTTGCGTCCCACACTTGGTCCCATCGTGGCGGTTGCGGTTTTGGTTCAACTGTCGATCCAGCTCTGTTTCGGCAGGCGCGTCTTTCTGTGGCTGGGGTGCTGATCCAGTTTACCTCATGCCGGAGCCGATTGGCCGAATCTCCTAAAAAGGTATTAATCCCGCCCAGCACCGTATGTGCAGAGGACCTGTCCGAGTCGCGCCAACGGGATCTGGCCTGTCCAGTTTTCTTTCCTTTTCTCGTGCGCGTGGTCGCTGCTCTTCGCCGAGCTGATGGACTTATACACCTCCGATATGAATCTTCGCGTAACGCATCCGCCCGATTCTTTGATTTGCTCAACTTACAGCAGTTTCCTCGGCTACGGTTAAATACCCCGAATTACAAGGGGAGCTTGGCGGCCCACAGCAGCCAAGTGGACCAGAACGCATCTTGCTGGATAGCAGTGGTCGCCATGATGAAGCTCGCACAAAGTCCCTTGGCGGCCTGCGCTTCGGTGGTGGTGGTCGCGGGCATATAATGTAGTAAGAGAGTCGTCTATTAGGGCATTTGTGCATTAGAAGCGACCCGCCCCACAGACGTATGAATGAACCGGACTCCTCATCCCGTCACCTTTCTTCGTGTGATGGGTTTGCTGGGCCGTTTGTCGCCGTTTTTTGTCTGTCTAATCCCCATATTGATCCCAGTGGCGAAAAGCAGCCGCGCCGAAGTAGGTCCTGTCGTTCTCTTTCACGGACATGTCCCTCTCAGACATCAATTCCTTCCTATATCCCTCAGCTTCCGAACGAGTCATCACCCCATCGTTCTCGTTCGAGATCATCTTGAGAAGCTCAATGGGAAGTTTGGCGAAAGCAGAACTCCGACCTGCGTCACGCATGGCCTCAGTAATCCACTCGCGCTGCTGAGGCGCCACGTCCGTGGCGGAAAGGACCCTCTGTGTCGGATCGACCAAGAAGAAGACGAGGATCTTCCGGTGGCCAGGTTTGGTGGGATCCTCCAAACGGAACGGTTGGACCTGGTGCTGGTACAAGTTCGGGAATGAGACGCATCTGTGGGTTTTGGTGATCACATCCCCGATATCCTGCACACACGGGGTGGCCCTGGTATGTACGACGTTCAGCTCACTGGGCTGGGGAGGCATTGGTAATTGGTAACGCACGTATGCACATCATAAAGCGCCGTCATGTGCCCGGCGTTGGGACGCCGGCCGTGATCATCTCGACTCGGAGCTGGTTCAGAGGTAGCCCTTCTGAACGATAGCCTGGATTCGCTTATGTTCTCCAAATCGTAGTACTGGGACATTGTTAGGACATTGAGTTCTCATAACTCACCCAAAACTCACGTATATGAAACTAGAAACGATCGTTTCGTTTCTCAATCCTCGAGTTTGACGAGTTCAGCGCCAACCCCCCTACGCAAACTGCGACTGCGACAAACCTTCAACGTGCCACTTTCCACCAGGATACTCAGGACGCTCTGGAGTGAGTATGATGTTCGCTAACCTGACGATGACTTGGAGCATTCGGCCCCTTAAAGAAATTCGGCTGTTTACAACCCTAAGATCCCCGCTGTACCTCTGGCGGCACTTAACGGTCAGTGGGCGTTGGGCATTGTAATCGTCTAACGTTGTGACCCTAATCGGGAGGAGTGGTCGGAGCAAGTCAGATAAGACCCGCTCAAACATCGGGATGGCGCGTTGTAGGATCTCCGGGATGATTGAATACAGCTCCTTGTGACGAGTCGGGTGGATGTTGTTGATATATGGGGAGATGAGGGTGACTTTCCCGTCGACGTCCACGGAGAAGTCGGAGGGTAAGAACTGAAAACGCCTGGATACAAACTTTGGGTTTGCACCCTTAATCTCCGAAAACCTCAAGATTGTGGCGGTGTCTAACCCAGATACCTTGCCCATCGTGCGGCCGTAGACGATCGGATACAACGCGGGGTGTACGAGGTTGAGGACGAAACCATCAGAGCCGGGGTGCCAGTCCCTCTCGGAATCCGGAACGGCTTCCAGCGGAATCACAGCCGCAAGTAATTTCTCTCGCAATGAAGCCGGGATGAGCTCGTCTGACTTCCAGGTGCGTTCAGCAGGGCCGACCTAAAGTTGCTACGCATGTAAGTTTCGGTTCGAAATGTCAGCGGTGGTGGGGCGTACTTCTATCCCGGTCTTCGGATCACGCAGAGATGCGTATCCGTGGAGCTCCTCGAGTACGTAGTTGATCTTGAAATAAAAGTCAGGACACGACGGTGGCTCAAAGAGAGCAAGACCTTACCATGGCGGGGGTCAGCCTTCTCGAAGTTCCGTCATCACCCCGATGAGTCGGAGCGTTTCGGCGGGCCTCCTCCGAGTCCGCTTGTTGCAAGGCTACTTCTCTCCACTTCTCAACGCTCGCCTCGTCTTTCACCTCCTCCCACCAGTTGGGGGTTTCTCTGATATGATTGGAGAGCGTACACATCAGCAGCTCGGAGACCTGGTGAAGCGATATCGAAAACTTGCAGCGATGGGGGGGAATCGGGTTCACTCACAATCCTCGGGTGTTCCTTTCCGTGTCCCTTCAGGTGATATTTCGAACCATGGAAGGGGTGTTCGAATCCGCCCTTCGGAAGTTGGATGGCCGGCCCCAGTCCGCGTTGGTTGGATCCTGCATCAGAGCTGCTCCCCTCTGAGCTTGAGTAATTCCAGGGTAGGTCCATGGTGGGTTCAACTTGGCTGTAGTCGATCACTCTCCACAGCCGCGATGCCGATCCTTGTACACACCCCCGCCTTGTTAATTCGTTACTGGTCCATCTCGTTGGCCCGGCGGGCATAGAGGAAGTTTTCCCAATGGTGGACGTCGACCTCATACTCTGGAATAAATGACTCTTCGTTCCTGGGGAGTATACACAAATGACTGCGCTGGCGCGCAGGTGGGTATATACTTACTGCTCGCGTTCTGGACTTGGTTGCATCACGGTGGTTGCGGTGCTGGTTGTCAACCCATGTATGTACCTTTGCTGGGGTGCCAGTCGCGTTACCTCATGTCGAGACTTGTGATTGGCCAGGCTTTCGGTTGTCCTGATTGACACGGCAAGTGGGTCCCTCACACTCCTTTGCCCCGCGTTCCTCGTATCTGAACTTCATATTCCAGCCCAGCCTATTTGCCGCTCTTTCACCTCTGGCCCAGGCTTCTGTCCTCACCCCCCGTGGTGAGATTTCTGCAGGCCTATTATCCCTTGCGCGGAGAGTTTGGTATGGTTCAAACGGACATGCAACGTGGACCCCAACGTTGAGCGGTATTGTGGGGACGACATCCACGAACGCGGTCATTCGAAGACATGGAACTCGTAAGGCGTCGGGGTGTAGCATGGTCGGACCATCGCTTTTCACCCAAAGGGTTTATAGGCCATTTTTTAATGTTCCGGATAGAGGAGGTTCTCCGGAACGACTCGAAGGATACATTTGGACTTCGACGAGGTCCGCGAGGTTACCCTCCGAGAACTTACTGACATCCCTTTTTTATATCCCACAAGGTCCCACCGCTTGGGTGTTAACCTATACGTGTAGTTTTTCCGGGAGCGACGGTAGCCCAACGGCCCAAATGGCATCAACCCGTGGTCAAGCGTCTAGGGATGGGCATTTCTAGGCCACTACCATGCTTGCAGAGCCTAACCCGCACGCCTCCTCGAACTACTCCCCGGCCGCGTCTGTGTCGGATGCGTACCAGTTCTGCGCATCGCTCTCGCCGTTTAGCTGGTCATTGTGTCAGATACATACTGCATACCACGGTCCTATTGTGGTTGTCGGGCTCGGCAACACGCGCCACTCGATCCACATCGAGTGATCGGGTGATCTGTAGGTAACTCATATCGAAGGGAGTATTCAAAGCACGTTCACTCGCCCGAATAGCCAAACGTTCCATTCTTAGCCCCTTGGCTGAGGGTTCCTCCAGTTGTCAGACAGCTCTGATGGACGAACACTTGTAGTGCTGTTGGTTGGACGGCTTGTAATGCGGAGATCATCGTCCGCTGCTGGGATACCGAACAAGGACAATTCGGCTCCCCCTACCAAGTAACAAGAGTTGAATCATCGAATCACTTTCAACCCATTCAAGGGTTTGACAAGGATTCTCGCTTTGGTTGCTCTCATATCGGGCTGGGCCCTGGCTCCCCACGCTTATCGCTTCTTTCGCTCGATTCTGTTCGGGTGCGCCCCCCCGCTCGCTACCCGCCGTGCATCCGACTCTCCCTTTCTCGGCCTTTGCGACCAAGATTTAAACCAGGGGGGGCGCTGACCGTGTCTCCCTTCGTCGCCCCCCATCGCGCTCATTCGTTCAGCTAGCGATTTGCCCCCTAGCTCATCCATCGTTCGTTATTTCGTTCGTTCTCGCACATCTACCAAGGATGCTCTCCTCTTTCTTTTCAACCACCTCCAATTCTCTCCTTGCAGCCGCACTACTTTTTGCCTCCGCTAGCGCGATTCCGCTCCCCGCGATCCCGGAGGTCGCGGAAAGGAACCTCGAAACCAGAGCCGTCAGCGCCATATCAGCGGGAGATATATCCAGCGTCACTCCTTTCACCCAGTTTGCGAGAGCTGCGTATTGTCAACCGTCTAAGATCAAGAATTGGAGTTGCGGGGGTAAGTTTTGCTCATTTCCCTTTTGATCGAACGATGTCTTGACTATCGGCATTGCAGAGGCCTGCAGAGCTATTCCCGGTTTCCAACCGACCCTGACTGGCGGGGACGGTGCCCGTATACCATTCTGTGAGTATTTTAGTACCTATGCGTCGTTTTATGATACTTTGTGTTCGTCCTAACCGCCGACTTCCTAGTTTTTGTTGGGTATTGGCCACAACAGAACTCTGTGATCGTCTCTCACCAGGGCACAGACCCAACTCAATTGTGCGTTCCACTGTAGTCAGGGGGAGCGAGGAGTTGACTGTGCGCCGGCTTCGGTTTTTGATCACCCAGTTTATCGGTCCTCAATGACTTGAAGCTCAACCAAATGAAACTTGATTCCAACCTATTCCCTGGACTCCCGGGTGACGTCTTGGTGCACAGTGGATTCAGAGACGCGCATAGTGCTACCGCCCCTGCCATCCTCGCCGAGGTCAAAAATTTGATCAGTTCAAAGGGTGCTACATCCGTGGTGATCGTTAGTCCAAACACGCCCCGGTTCGTTGCCGAGCGTTGACTGACCGTGATTGTTTGTAGGTCGGACATTCACTCGGAGGTGCCATCGCGGAGCTTGATACGCTTTACCTCCGGTTGAACCTGCCGGGTTCGGTCACCGTCAAGGGCGTCACTTATGGAACGCCGAGGGTTGGGAACCCGGGTTGGGCCAACTGGTTCAACTCCAAGGCAAGTGTGCGATCCATCACTTCCTCCAATCCCATGAGACTCGGTCGGGCTGACCACCCGCGACGCGTATCTAGCTGAGCGGAAACTTCAAACGCATCAACCATGGCTCGGATCCGGTTCCCATCGTACCTGGGCGCGGGATGGGGTACAGCCACGTCGCCGGGGAGATTCATATCGAGGGAACTGACCGCTGGAATTCGTGCAGCGGAAACGACAGCACCGAGAAAGGGTGCACGATTGCTAAGGTGCCCAATCTTATTTTAAGCAATCTGCTCGATCACTTGGGTCCGTATCAGGGCGTCTTCATCGGTTCCCCTTTCTGCTTCTGAGCGTTCGTAAGTAGTGTTACACCGCGTGTGTTGTAAATTATTTAAATATCGCCAAATATTGTTTCACCGGTAAAACACCCGCGACGAACGTGTAAGCGCCCGGAAGAAGTCGCGGGAGTCACGTGTGCGAGATCCTGCCCGCGCTTCCTCACTCGGCTTAGTTCCACATCCTCCCCCTTCCCACCCCGTTCTCGAGAGACCGAAATCCCACGAGAATTTAACTGCGGCCTTGTTCACGACTTCCTTGGATTTTTTTTTACCCCCCTTTGGTTATAACTTCACAGCCATGGCCACCCCATTACGCAGGAAGCGAAACCCCAAGGGCCTCCATCTCAAATCCACTCCCGATCCCTCCCCGACCTCCGACCCGTCCCTGGCCCTCCCAACAAAGCCTGCGGCGGGCAAAAAGAGACCACCCCCGATGACTCTCAAAGCACCCAAAATCGCTGTCACATCCAACGACCACGACGGGAATCTGTTGACCGTCCCGCACCCACCGTCTTCTGCCCCGCCTACAGCCTCGGCATCGAAAACGTATCACAGTGCACTTTCGGAGAAGCTCGCGAATTTTGGGGAAGATCTGAAGAATGAAGATCTGAAGGATATCCAAGAGCTCGGGCAAGGGAACGGAGGGAGCGTCAAAAAGGTTGAGCATACCCCCACAGGAACGATTATGGCCAAGAAGGTATGTGGTTTCTCGTTTTCTCGCGCCCACCCCCTTCGGCCTACGATCAACGCTTGAAACTCACATCACCTACGGCCCGCTCTTTTCCCCACATACATCACGCACAGATCGTGTTGATCGACGCAAAACCGTCAGTGAGGAAACAGATTCTGCGGGAGTTGCAGATCATGCACGACTGCAATTCGCTTTACATCATTTCTTTCTACGGCGCGTTTATCTCGGACCCCAATATTTGCATCTGCATGGAGTTTATGGATAAGGGATCACTAGAGGGTATTTACAAGCAAATTGGACCCATTGACATCGACGTCGTGGGTAGGGTCGCGTTGGCTGTGTTGGAGGGGCTGACGTACTTGTACGACGTTCATCGGATCATTCACCGAGGTGAGCCCGTTTCACCCACGTTCTCGCTCCGCACCCGGTGTAGAAGGAACGTCTGTTGTCAAAGCGATTTGCTGACACCCGTTTTCTGCCCCTTCTTTGCGTGGGGATTCAACAGACATCAAGCCCTCGAACATCCTTTTCAACTCCAAAGGACAAATCAAAATTTGTGATTTTGGAGTGTCAGGGGAGTTGATCAATTCGATTGCCGACACTTTCGTTGGTACCTCGACCTACATGAGCGTGAGTACTCGCACCATTTGGACATCCATTACGTGGGGATGACTAACAGTTGACCATGGTGTGTAGCCCGAACGTATACAAGGGGCTCAGTATACCGTCAAGTCAGATGTCTGGTCGCTCGGCGTTTCCTTGATCGAGCTTGCGCTGGGTCGATTCCCGTTCTCTGAAGACCAGGCTTCGGATGATTCGGATCTAGAAGACCTTCAAGGAACCTTGTCTCCGGGCAAGCCTCTGTTTAATCCTTCCACCGGACAGAAGAAGTCCAAGGAGGACAAAAATAGGAAGCGGAAGAGCATGGGCGTCAGTCTCCAGGGTGGGTCGAGGACGATGAGTATCTTGGAGTTACTGCAGCATATCGTCAATGAGCCGGCGCCGAGGTTGACCCCAGAAGGGAGGTTCCCGAGGGCTGCTGAGGAGTTCGTGGATGCGTGTTTGTTGAAGGATCCTGAGGCAAGGAAACCCCCGAAGGAGCTGCTGGTGAGTAGCTTTTCTGCGAGGCATTTCATTTTGGCTGACGGGTTGGTAACTAGATGCTGCCATGGATGGAACATTCCCGGACGTCTCACTTTGACCTAGAGACATGGGCATCTACCTTTTGATCTGCAAGCCAGATCCATCTGCATTCCCTTGTTCCCGTCGTCACCACGACACGACGTCTGTTTGTGGTGTTTATTATTTATCCCCCTCGTCGTCTTCCCCGACCCTGGTTGTAGGAGAGCGCCCCTACCGGTTGTCATCCGCTCGTTTGTATTCCGTTTAGTTTCGGTCACTCCCTTTCTGTTTCCTCCACCCCCCCTCCCCAATCGGTCCTCAACGTATTCGTAACTCGGCAGTCTCTCATGTTTTGTTTGTTTTGCAAATCTTCAAAGTCTCAATCAATGAACACATTTGTATCATCCCCCTAAGCCCCCCACACGCGCCTCATCGGACGAGTTTGATGTCGAAAACTCGCACACTTGCTCATCCCCCTCACACGTCGTGTCGGCCACTTCCAGTTTCCTCCACTCCAACTCCGAATTCGGGGGGGAGCGGTCAAGGAAGCCAGTCGGAGACCTCTTGTGCCCCTACGAGCGGGGCTTCGGAGGAGTCGCTTTGGTGAGGCGTTTGGGCCGCGGTCCAGCGCTGACCGCACGAGCACCGCCTCGAACGCCCTTGGAGCCTAGTTGGTAATGGACACGTCGGGTTGCAAACGGGTTGGGCTCAATGATTGAGGCTATTCTTGGTTGGTTTGCACACCTTCCCTCCCCTCCACTGCATTGAACTACCTCCTCCCAGGGAGCCGCGGCACTCCACAAGCCCTTGCCCACTCATCACCCTCACATCCCCCCAAACATCAAGGTATTCCGGACGATACCACTTTCGAGCTATGGAACTCCGCAAGAGCGGGAACGAAGACGTAGACCTCCCACCATCATCCCCACCCACCATCCTGAATCTATTCGTTCTGTCACATGTCAGGTGTTGATGGAAACCGCCGCAACGCGCACACGCGAGAGAAGACGCCAGACACCTATAATGCTGTAGCGCAGACAATTGCCTCACCGGTGGTACTCCCTGCCCCCCTCGGCAATCTCCCACCTCCCATCCACCCACGCGAAGCCCCGGTCGGGACGAAACTCCCAAACCAGAAAGCAGGTCATGGACCGCCTCATCCGCTGACGCTACAATTCGTACCTTCACCCTCGCCAAGGATACAATCGAAATCATCCCCGTCAAGGGGGTGTTCAGATCTGTTGCCGTGATCCTGGGTATGATAGGGGTGTTCCCTTGCGTTAAGTAGGACAAGATGATCAACGACGAAGATCTCGTTGAGTTTGCCGACGCCTACATTGGTATTTGTGAAGCCCTGGGGGTCGGGATCGAGGGGAAGGACATCGATGGCTTGAACGATCCGGTGAAGCAAGCAATCGTGGATTTTGGAAAGTGCGCCCGTTCTTTCCGTTCTCATATGTTGGTGGGCCGAAATAACGGAGTATTTCTAGTACAACGAACGACATCAACCGGGCGGTCGAGGTACACATCAGTAGGAGTTTGGTCGCTCGGGTATTTTCCAGAGGTGGAGATAGGAGATGCGTAAGATTTTGGGCGTGTTTAACGTGCGCCGCAGTTGCGATTTGCCGCTCTCGTCGTCACTCAAGGCACCTACTTAGGCTTCCTTAAACTTGTATGCAGGCATCAGGCTTACGAGGATAGAACCATGATTGGGCGGCCCGGTAACAAGTTCTGACAAAGTACGTCGTTACATCCCCGTGCCCCAAGACTCATGTCCCTTTGGTGTTTTCCTGCTGGCGCATTCGCGAGCGTACTGACGCGAAACATGATGCAACAGGTGGACCGGTGAATCTCCCCCCCATACACCGTGGCTGTTTTCCAGACGGGACGGCTTGTCGAGAAGACCATTTCCCTCGTGGACAACGGCACTCCTGATACCCTCGTGACGCCGCCTTCGAAATCTTCTATTCAATTCGTGGTATTGTGAGACGGCATCCACTGTCGTTCAAGGACTGCTGGAAAAGCTCAAGTTTCGCGCGCTCGCAACCGCCGCTCTCCAAATCGGCGGGGTGATGGCAGGCTAGGTCGGGGGTGGGAAAAACGATGTACGGGCTCCTTGCAATCGACACAGCGAGGGCAACCCAGCCCTTTCGAGAGAGTCAAACGCGCTCTGGGCTGATGGTTTCCCGAACTTCGAACTTCTGACAGGCTATCCTCTTCTGTTTGGTTGGAGTTAGTCATGGATAGGGGGAGCACCTGTGTGGGAACCGCATGAAACTTATTGACGGCACTGTGGATTACTGGGTACCAGTGACCGTCGGGACAAAACAC
>Ga0307516_10003634_pt1 | contig 19602 bp, 30 predicted proteins | sample 19_EM_MG_FD_203310 | JGI IMG/M metagenome (GOLD analysis project Ga0307516, IMG submission 203310) | Populus trichocarpa ectomycorrhiza microbial communities from riparian zone in the Pacific Northwest, United States - 19_EM | ecosystem: Host-associated > Plants > Roots > Unclassified | place...
AGAATATTGCAGGAAGTGTATTGTAGGCTTTATGCGGAAAAGCTACAGGAACCATGGGATGGAATATGGAGGACTGGGGTGATGGTGTTGATGCTGACGAGGCCGACGAAGTTGGGGGAGTAGGATTCGCGATAGTGCCCGAGTGACTTTTCGTGAATCGCATCTTCTTGACTGCCCGTTCATCCCGCGAAGATCGCTTCATGACAGATCGACCAGAATACGGCTGGAGATCATTGTCCGAGGTTGAGAGAGTGTTGGATTTATTTTTGGGTTGATGGCGAACAACTGGTTCAGTCATATTGGGGTTGCTGATGTTCTCGCCAAAGTACCGAACACTCCCCACAAGGCGACTTATTTATCTCCCACCAGAAAGGCCATAGCTCTGAGAATTGATAGCATGAGAGTTCAGATATCAAAGAACAAAATAACCTTCAGTATTGGGGGGTACAATAGGCTATTTCCTCCACTACGATCAAGAGTTGTGGTTGTTGGGGTCCAAATGGCACGGAAACTCAATTTCTACGGTCCAGGGGATAACGTACAACATAATCATGGGGAAACAATACTCGTAACGATCATAGGAGAAGGATGCGCAGGCTCAATCAACAGGAAACAACATACATAGGAGAAGGACGCACAAGCCCTATAACAGAGACAAAGGAGAAGGGACCTAAACTGGCTGGTGGTCTGTAGGTTGGGGAGATATCGCTACCGGCACGATATGGCGGAGATCGGTCGAGGCGCCTAAGTGCGGAGGATGACCGCAGCTACGGCAGTGGAAACGAGGATAACCCACAGGCCGACAAGGGTGAGAACGGCACTGGCACCGGACCCAAGGGGCCTGTCACGCCAGGTTCGTGACACTGCTTTCCTGGCATGCAGTTGTGTTGTAATACTCTCAGCCCTTGCCTTCCTATCTTGTCTTTGCCATGCCTCGCAATCCTGCTTCGTGTTACCACCATCCCCTGACCATTCTCGCTCTGTGGTGTTCGCTGGTGTCCCGCCATTATTTCATGGGTGCGGCGATGCCACTTGTAACCACTTCATGCGCCTGTGTTGCTGATGTAATGGGCCCCCTAGCCATTTCAATGGCCTCCCTCTTCGCCCTGCACCTCCTGTCCTGGGCGAAGTGTGGCCCTCCACAGTTGGGGCAGTGCGGCCTGCTATACATACATGCTCTTCCTCCTGTCCGCCCACACATTGCCAACTCACACATGTGCAGGAACGTCCTGTGTTCCCCTATGCACATCGCACACCTTGGTATCCGTTCACGGCACCAGAAGTCTGTGTGCCCCCACTTGCTGCAGTTGCCACTGAGCGTCTGCTCTCTCTGGAATGAAGGTGTCCGCTTTGAACTTGTTGCCATTGACCCAGATTTCCTGCAGCAGTCTTCTGCCAGCTTCCTTGTTGGGCACCTTGAAGATGATGGATGCTTTGCCCGCTGGCAGTTTGTTTTCCCTCCAAATGCTCTCTATCACTCCTTTCGGCCTCATCGACTTGATGGAGAAGGGGGGGGATTTGCACCCCCTCATTTTCCGCCTCTATTTCCTCCCTCAGTTGGCTTATCCCCTCCTCGTCCCAATACACCTCATACGGGACCAGAATCTTCAACTCCACCTAGCTCTTGTTTGACCTGACATTGATGATGGCATCATCCTCTCTCCTTGCAGCCTCGACCAGCTCTTTCTTGAAGTGGAGCAGCATGGCAGCTGATGCCCCTTTCCTTGCGGTTGTCAACAGTACTCCCCTCTGTGACACTCCGAACTTCTCGGTTCGCACATGTGGTGGGGCCACCCCACTCAGCGCATTGTTGATGTGACTGGCGATCTGGTTAACCGTGAGCCAGTCCAGCTGTTCTGCACCGGGATGCCTCTCAAAAACTATTGTCCGCTTATCCACTGGGATTGAGCCCTTGATTTGCTCGAAGTGGATTTAGTAATAATACAAGAGCCAACAACTGGAAAGGGGAGCACAGCAAGGCACGACGGGTTCAGGTGGATCAAAGGGGAGCAGGAAACACAGGCAAAGTGCTGGACAGCAATCAACAAGGCAATGGGATGCAAAGTCACAGAACTTAGAGGCCCAGCGAATAAGTGCGCAAATTGCATCCAGGTCCTGGAAGTAACGAGAGAAGGAAGAGAAATGGTTGTTATGGTGAACGTCTATGACCAAAGACCACAGGAGGGACAGAAGAGGCTGGTACAGCAGGCGGACTGGGAAGCAATTATGGCAGGAGGAAGAGTGGTGGTAGCAGGAGACATGAATGCGCACAGCCAGAAATGGAACCCCAAGGCAACAAGACCAAGGAACGCAACCTTTTGGGAAGACTTGATAGAGAAGCATGAGTTGGTCTTATGGAACTCAGAAGAGGGGACAAGAGCAGGGCCGGGAGCGAATGGGACCTCAATTATCGACCTGACAGTTTTAACCCCAGCAGTCACGCTCAACTGGAGCCTACTGGAAGGGGAAGCAACGGGGCCAGACCACGAGGTGATCCTGTGGGAGATCATTGAGGAGGGGGGGGGGAAGGGGGGACAAAGCAGAGTGGTTATAGGATGGGACATTGCGAGCTGGAGCACTAGGGGGAAGTCCGAGGAGGAACGGAAGGAGGCACAGAAGAAGGCAGAGCAGGCAAGAAGCACCTTTGCCCAGCTCACAAGGCACATATCGATCAACGACAAAAGCACGGAAGGTGAAATTGAGGAGTCCGTGGTAGCTCTCAGATCAGCGATGACTGAGACGCTTGAACGACATGTGAAACAGAGACGCTGGTGCACCAGATCCAAACGATGGTGGACTGATAAGCTCAGAGACCTTCGAAAGATATTAGCAAGAGCAAGAAGGAAGCAGGACTGGGAGGTAGCCTGAGAAGCCAAACGCAACCAGAGAAGGGAAATCAGGAGAGCCAAGAAGAAATGCTGGAACACATTTCTGCAGAAGGCAAAAGGAAAGGAGGTTTGGGCAGCAGTAAAATATACGATGACAAGGTTGGACAAAACAGAACAGGCATTGAGAGTGGAGGGAGGACCACTGCTGGAAGGAAGCGAAGCAAGGGAGAAAGTGCTGGTTGAAATCCACTTCCCAGCGAATCCAAGGCCAGGAGGGGAGAGCGAGGAGGAAAAAGGGGGAGGGGAAGGATACAAACAGGTGGACGAGGAGCTGGTGGGGGAGCTGCTGAGAAAGACCTCAACAACAGCACTGGGAGAAGACCGCATAAGCGCAGACCTCCTAAAAGTCTTCTGGGGCTGGGAGCGACACCTGTTTGTGGAACTTACAAGAGCATGCATACGGGTGGGATACCATCCCGCAGTATGGAAAACTGCGAAGGGGGTGGTGATCCCCAAGGCGAACAAGCCAGACTATTCACAGGCCAGGGCCTACTGGGTTATATCACTTCTGAACGTAATCGGCAAACTAGTGGAGAGAACAGTGGCCTACCTAATTGCAGGCCATCTGGAAAGGAGGAAGGGGCTGCATGAAGGGCAGTATGGGTGTCGCAAAAGGAGAGCAACAGTCGACACGGTGGCGGTACTTATGGACAGTACCAAGTAAGTGTGGGAGAGAAAGAACATAGCAGGCACACTGCTTATGGACGTGCAAGCTGCCTTCAACAACACAGACAGCCAACTGCTTAGAAGGAGGATGGGGGCATTGGACATTCAGCAAGACCTGATACGATGGACGGGAAGCTTCATGAGGAACCAAAAAGTCCATCTGGTTCTAGATGAAACAGAAGGAGAGGTCTACGAGGTGGACACAGGCATTCCACAGGGGTTGCCAGTGGCTCCCATCCTCTTTATCACCTACCTCTCGGGCATTTTTGAGGAAGTTGAAAAGAGAGTGCCAGGGGTGAAGGCGCTGTCTTTTGCGGACGACATATTATGGTGGGCGGAGGGCAAGAATGAGAAAGAGGTGGCGGAAAAACTTGCAGAAGCATCAAAGACGGCAGTGTCATGGGGGGAGGAGAATGGAATAGTCTTCGACTACGGCAAGAGTGAGGCAGTACTGTTTAGCCGAAGAAGGAAGGCGACCAACGAAACGATCAAAACGGAGCAAAGAGAAATCCCTTTCAACACTGAGGCGACACGGTGGCTGGGCATATGGTTAGAATCTCACCTCTCACTGAGGGACCACCAGAGAACGATGATGAAGAAGGGAAGAAAGGCGCTAGCCAGGCTGAAGAGGCTAACGGGGCAGATGGGACCGACGTCAGACAACTGCTGCAAAGTCATGATCGCGTGCGTGCAGTCGGTAGCGATGTATGGTACTGAACTGTGGTGGAAGGGAGAAGGAAAGCTGGGGATGAGCGGTGGAGCTGGAGAACGGCAGAAGCTAGTCAACCAGGAGGCACGAGCAGTTACAGGATACTCCACACAACGAACTTGGGAGTGCTAGCAATGGAGTCAGGACTGAGGCCAGCAACAGCCCAGTTAGACAACAGGTAAAGACGATTTACAGCCCGGCTCCTCAGCCTCCCAGCAGGCAGTGAAGCCAGGGGGATCGTGAGAGCTCACTCGGTAATTGGAAGGAGGCTGGAAGCATCAATTGGATACTCAGGAGGAGTGGAGGGAACCGAAATGGTGAGCAGGCCAGTAAATATGGAAACAGTCAGAATAGTCGAAGAATGGGAGAGGGCAATTGAAGAGGCAGAGAAAAACAGGGAGGGTCTAACCATCTTCACCAACGGGTCGAGACTTGAGAGTGGAGCAACTGGATACAGCGTGGCATGGAAGGCAGGCAACCGGTGGGTAGGAGTGAAGGCGCACATGGGCTACAACCAGGAGGCCTTCGACGCGGAGTGTGCAGCATTGGCGAGAGCGTTGGAGGTGGCAGCAAGGAGACGAACAGCTCCGAAGGCAGTCACCATCTTCACTGACTTGCAAGCAGCGATGGCCAGGATCGTATCAGAGGAACCGGGCCCTGCCCAATGATACACACAGCAGGCAAGAGAATGGATAAAGGAGCTAAGGAAAAGGGACCGAAACCTCCGAATCGAACTACGCTGGTGCCCCACCCACAGTAGAGTCGCAGGGAATGAGGAAGCAGACAAGTGGGCGAAGCAGGTAGCAGAGGAACCGGACCCACGAAAGGTTGAATGGATGGGCTAGAAGGACAGATACGGGAGGCGGTCGATGCCGCTCCCCAGATCTCTAGCCAATCTGAAGCGGGAGATTTCAGAAAAGAAGTGGGAAGAAGCGTGGATGTGGTCAAAGAAGAGGGCCAGAGGAAGGAAGTACCTAATGCCGAAAACGATACGCCAGAACAACTTGGTAGCGCGAAGCTCGAAGAGGCTGGCAGGGAGGTACCATCAACTCAAAACCGGGCACTGCCGCACAGCACAGTACCTGAAGTGGACGAAAAATTCCCACACGGCAGAGTGTGGGTGGTGCCGGTACAGGATGCAGACAAGAGAACACCTGTTCAAAAACTGTGACAGGTGGAGGATGCAACAGAAGATTATGTGGGCGGAGATACGGAAGAAGACAGGGAGAGGAAAGAACCAGTTTACGATTAAGGAAATGTTCGCGGATGAGCGGTGCACTGGAGCAGTCCTGGATTTCTTAAGAACGACGAGGGTGGGGGCGAGGACGGGGCCACCAGACCCGGGGGGGGAGCAGGGGGATACACAGTCTCAGTAGTTACGCTTTCCTTCTGTCTTTCTCTCTTTCCTTCCTCTTTCCTTTCCTACTGTCATTCTCTCTCTTTCCTTCCTCTTTCCTTTCCTACTGTCATTCTCTCTCTTTCCTTCCTCTTTCCTTTCCTACTGTCATTCTCTCTCTTTCCTTCCTCTTTCCTTTCCTACTGTCATTCTCTCTCTTTCCTTCTTATCTGGGGACAGGCTGGGTGGGGGCAGGGGGAGTCACCGCGAGCTGCTGGCAGACTGTTCGAGGGCACAGCGGACGGTGAACAGGAATGGACTGTATATAATATCGTCATGATCCAATAGGGTCGCACACGATCAATGAAGCATCATCATCATCATATGTGGAAGGGATGGTTGTCTATTTAAGGACTGTCGCCACTGCTTTAGATGTAGTTACGGGTAGCACGTCACGTGCTCTGACTAAGCATACACGACAAAGCTTCAACGGCAATTCTTATCGAACCACAGGCTCTTCGGGGAAGTGAGCGGCTTTCCCATTTGTGCGAAGGTTTGGAGCATATCGGAATGACTGCTCAGACTCGGGCAACGACCTTGAGCGGTGGCCGGCATTCCGGACCGTCATCTCCAGACGTCATTCTGACACGACTGTGATTGAGTCCCGAGCTCTACAGGGAGGGGGCCGGTGAGCCCACCTGCGCGAGGGCTCGGAGTTGGCACACGTGCTAACGCCCGGTAGTTTTGTGTTGCTCGAACTGTCACCGGTGAGTCGAACTCTCGTCTTCCCAACAGTGGTCACTAAGTATCACCCATCTCGCGTGAAACGAAAGCGTCAAAATTGAGGGAAAAATATCGCTGCTGGTTGGTGCCCGGGCCATGGCCTGTGCGATGACATGGCGAGTCCACTCGCTTGCGGGGGAGTCTGGAGCAGGTTGGTACGCTTGATCAAAACCGTCAGCTGGTCGGTGCTCAAACCGTCGTCGGTGGAGTCCCGCCCGCCCCACCTCGGCCACCCCGCAACGACACCCCGCCCCTCCCACCGTAGGTCCTTCCTCTCCCCCCTCGACGCTGTGGGCCGCAAAGACCGCAACCGCTCTGGTAATTGAGTATATGTTGTGTTACTAGCCGTCATCCCTACCTCTTGGTGGCGACTTCGAAAGGTTAACTACAGCAACTTCGGACATTGATGATGGCGTCAATAGTAATATCCTAATCTTATGTTACAACAGCTTTTGGCCAATGCCGAGGTGTCCGTGGAAGTGTCCAAAAAGCTACGGAATCACCAGCGACCAGACGCCCCCACATGGAGTTCGCAAAGTAAGGTCAGCAAACCGGCATGAATACACACTGGCGGCCCGCTCGACTGGCATCCTTCCGAGGCCCATGCAGAGTGAGGAGCGTACTGTGAATGAGTTCATAATCCCAGGTGCTTGTGGAGCCCAACTCGAGGCGGAGGCTCTCCGCCCTGGCCTCTCTATGATGTCGGAAGGTTCTCGGCCGGATGCCGCCGGAAGGCGGAGGCCGTGGGTATGCTATGGCATGGAGGAAGGGGTGATAACAGCACCTCGCACTAGTCGATGTGGTACAGTTCCCTCTACAGCAATACTGACCGTGAAGGGACAAGGAAATGTAGTGAGTAAATACGTCTCGCCGCCAGTACAAGAAACAATATACAGCAGAGCGGTTTAAGGTTTAAGATACGGAACCTCCTTACCGACGGGAGATGCAGCCAGGCAGTACTAGACTTCCTCGCCCCTACGGATGTGGGAAGACTGGTTCCGGCTGAGGAAGACGCGGGGAGCGAGGTGTTGGAATGGAGCTCCGGGAGCGCAGAGGGCGGAGGCTGGGAGCTGGGTGCCGGGGAGGAATTACCACCGTTTCTGCCGACATGCAAGCACAAATGGCCGGTTGTCGAGGATTTGTTGACAGGAGTAGAAGTTGGGAGGGTGTGCAGCAGCAATCGCAACGACGGACCATGGACTACATTCACGGGATGGATGGACGGGTGGAAAGACCGAGAGGGAGGCAGCATCCGGTGGGCTTCTTTGGGCGATGGGATGAAGCTGTGGGCAGTGTGGAACATCGGCATTGCACCAGGTGATCGCTGGCACAATACTGTATAGCTGTAGGAACACCCCACCTTGGATTGTGCAGTTGCTGTAGTTGACCTTTCGAAGTCGCCACCACCAGATGAGGAACGATGGCCAGAAACACTATACTGATCAATCAGAGCGGTTTCGGGCTTGTTTGTTTGGCCGTGCAGTCATTTTTTCTCTCCATCGGACCGTGCAATTACAGACCACAGCGTCGAAGAAGGAGGAGGACTTACGGTGGGAACGAGTTGTTGCTGTGGAGCGGTGATGTGTGTGATAAGGCAACTACAAAACCCGAAGAGGGCGGTGACGGCGATAATTCACTGATCGCATGCGACCCTATTGGTTCGTAGTGATGCACAATCCCTTCCCCGTTCACCATCCGCCCCGACCTTGAACAGCGCAGGCGGCCCGCGGCATTTCCCAAAGTCGGTTTCTGATGACTTTTGAAGACGTTCCCGGTCGCCGCTCGAGAACTAGACATTTCCCTAGGCAGAGGGGTCGTGCCAGTCTACTTCCAAGATTCTCACAGATGTACAAGCTGCCGACTTCTCTGTAGAAACCGTTATTTGGGATGTTCCGGCAGCGATATTTTCTGCTCAGTTTTCACGATTTTGTTTTTGCGAGACGAGTGATACGTTGTGACCAGGCCGTGAAGACAAGAGACCAACCGACGCCTTTCGAGCACCAGCCTGCTACCTGGCAAGAGCACGCGTGCCATCCTACTCTAAGCTCTTGTGAAGGGCAAATATTGGCGCTCCACGGTAGAGGCAGTGGCTCGAACGGAATTGACGTCAAAGTCGGTTTGTGACGGCATTCTCGGTCGCTGCTCGAGAACCAGACATTGCCCGAGCCGGGGGGGTCGTGCCAGCCTGCTCTCGAGGCTCACACAGGTGGCCCACGCTGCTCAGATCCTCGCAGATGTCGCTGTTTCGGCATGCGTCGGCAGCGATATTTTCCGCTCGGTTTTCACGATTTGGTTTTCGCGAGACGAGTGATAGGTAGTGAACACTCTCCCGATGACGAGACTCAGTTCGAGCAACGGACGGCTACCGGGCATGAGTACGGCTGGGGAAGACGCGAAAAGTGAGGTGCCAGAATGAGCTCCGTGAGCGTAGGGAGCGGGAAGAGGAGAGGATGATGGAGGCCGAGGAGCTGGGTGCCGGTCACTGTTCCTCCCCATGTCCTCCTTCATGGCGTCTGCGAACGAAGGGGTTTTTTTTATTTTTTTATTTATTCATTACTCACGTGCGACCTATCCAGATCATGGCGAGGATATGTACAGTCCGTTTCCTGTCCGCTGTCCGCGCAGTGGCGGCTCGTTGCAAGCACCCCTTTTGCCCTCCGCCCAGGCCTGTCCTGAGAACGTTTGGTGCGCACCAAGGAAATTACAAAAGAAAGGACAAAAGGAGAAGAGCGAGTGTGTAGGACAAAGGAAAGGACGAAGGAAAGAACACCGCCTACGCCGTCCCTGCGGACGCCATGAAGTCGGGTGTAAGCAGGAACAACGGCAGTTCCCCCCCAGCGCCCGGCTCCTCGGCCCCCGCTCCCTGCTCCTCCAGCCACTCCCGCACTTCCAGCTCCGACACTGCGTCCTCCTCTACCTCAGACGGCACCCACATCCGTAGAGGAGAGGAAGTCCAGTGCCGCCCGGCTGCACCTCCCATCGGCCAGGAGGTCCCTCACCTTCCACCGGTCCTTCCACCTCCCCGTCTCCTTTTTCACCTCCACCCACAGGATCTTCTGCTGCGGCTTCCACTCGGGGCACTCCTTGAAGAGGTGGTCCCGGGTCTGCGTCCGGGATCGGCACACCAACATTGTGGGGTGGATCGGCTCTTCGTCCAGTTGAGATACTGCCCAGTCAGGCAGTGCCCCGTCTTGAGCTGGTAGAACCGAGAGGCGAGCCTCTTGGTTCTGTTGGCCACCGCGCTGTCCGGCTTCTGGCTCTCCGGCATGCGGTACTTCTTCTTGAAGGTCCGGCCCCCAGCCCACTGGCGCGCTTCTGCCCACTTCTTCTCGGAGATCTCCCGCTTGAGGTTGGCGAGGGAACGTGGGAGAGGCATCATCCGCGCTTCCATCCTGTCCGAGAAACTCCGCCATTCCACCCCGCGGGTGCCTGGATCCTCTGCCGCAATCTTTGCCCACTCGTCGGCCTTTTCGTTGCCGGCCACGCCCTTGTGAGCCGGGCACCACTGGATTTCGATGATGATACCCGGCCTCGCCTTTCTCAGTGTCGCGATGTGCCTCCGTGCCTGGAGGGCGTACTGCTGTCCGGGGCCCGGCTCCTCTGATGCCATCCGTCTGATGGCCGCTTGCGCGTCGGTGAAGATTGTGACCCGTTCCAGGGACGTTTTTCTCCTAGAAGCCAAATCCAATGCCCGCGCAAGGGCGGCGCACTCCGCGTCGAATGCCTCCTGGTTGTGTCCCATGTGCGTTTTGACGCCCACCCAGGACACCCCCTTTCTCCACACCACCGCATACCCGGTGGCCCCGAGCGGGCGAGGGGTAGGGGGCGGGTCTCCTTTTTTTTGTTCTTTCTTTTGTCACTCTCTTTGTTGCGCCAAACATCTTCTTGGGATAGGCCTTGGTGGAGGGCAAAGAGGAGCTTGCAACGAGCCGCCACTGCCGCGGACAGCAGACAGGAAACCTGGGCAAAAATGTACGCCGCCATAGTCTAGATAGGCTGCATGCGAGTACGATTGAACAAAAAAAAACCTAGCTGGATTATGACGAGATACACACTGTCTGATCCACGCTAAGGCGACACGTTGCAAGCTCCTCTCTCGCCACCAAGGCCTATCCCAAGAAGAAATGAAGTCGGTCTTGACGCTTTGGTTGATGTATCCAGAGGAAGGTGGTGAATTTGATTGAAGATATGTAAATCGCCGTGGACAGAACATCCCCTCTAGAAACAAGGGCCCCCAGGGACCGCCTAGGGAACCGACGGAAAACAGGCCCCGCGACAGCGCACCGAGAGCCGTCATCTAGCAAGGCGGTGGCCTAGTACCTGCGTGTCGTCGTGGCATCGCAAGCGAAGTGGTGGAGGAGGCATGCCTGCTCGCCGAACGCCAGGTGACAGCGAGAGGCACGGGCACTGATAGAGGATCGGTGAGTCGATGTAGTGCAAAACCTACCAACCCGCAGACGGTAGCATGTCCATTTTGTGTCTCCGCCGTCGTCTCTCACCTCACCGCAACGCGCGAAAAGTCCCGCCCTCACCGCCCCCTTGTGGAGTCCGGATTCGTTTATTGTGCAATTTTGGAGTCTAGAAAAAGAAGGAAAAAAGGTATCTACATTCCACTCCACTCCTTCATGTCCCATCTCCTCACATTCCCCCGCTATCAGACTTCCACTTCTTTAGGTTTTTTTTTTGTTTATTCATTACTCGCGTGCGACCTATCAGATCATGGCGAGATTATTTACAGTCCGTTTCCTGTCCGCAGTCCGTGCGGTGGCGGCTCGTTGCAAGCACCCCTTTGCCCTCCGCCCAGGCCTGTCCCAAGAAGATGTGAGGCGTACCAAGGGAATTACAAAGAGAGAAGAGCAAGCGTGACCGATAGAGGAAAGAAAAGACAAGAAAAAGGGCCGTCCCCCTACCCCGTTCCTGCAGACGCCATGAAGTCGGGCGTGGGGAGGAACAGTGGGAGGAAGACGGCGGATCCCATAGTTACAGTTACAGGACAAGCACGAATGGCTGGGGGAATGAGGCTACCGAGGAGTAGAAGCTGGGGAGGGACAGCACCAGTGATCTCCACCGACGGACGATGGACTACATTGGCTTCAACACGAGAGGTAGCAGTGGGGCCTCTGCAGGATTGCAGAAGAGCAGTAGCAATAGAGGAGGAAGGAAGAGCGGAGGAGGGAGAGAGGAAGAGAACGGAGAAGAGTGTTCGAGCGCGAGGGGGGGTTTATACTCTTGGCAACCTGCAAGTCGATGGATTCGGACTGCAATTGACGGGATGAATGGACGGGTGGGAAGATCGAGAGGGAGACGGCATCCGGTGGGCTTCTCTGGGCGGTGGGATGAAGTTGTGAGCGGGCGGGTGGCAGAGCGGCAGACGATCGCTGCCACGTTCCAACCCCCCTCCTCGGATTAGACAGCGGGGCGATGGGAAAATAAGCTGCTGTGCAACATTGGTGGAACAGTGGAGTCGGGCGTATTAGCGGTGCTGGACGGCACGGGACCAGCTGGAGCGGATCAATGGGGCAGTCTCTCTCGTCGCTCGAGGAGCACCTCCCGCTCTACGCAAGACCAAGAATTCTCTGGGAGCAGGGGCAGCGAGTGCAAAGCAATCGCTCCTCGGCTGACATCCAGCCGCCTCCCCCTCCCCTCTCCAGACGGCAAGCTGAAGTGCCAGAGCTGGAGGCACCAATGTGAGCAAGCTTCAAGACGATGTGATTCTTGGAATTGCTGCTCTACAAACTCGGAAACACAGCTACGTTATTTACATGCGCCCGCCATGATCCTCTCTGTTGCTCAGCTCAGTACACGCAATTGTTGGGAGAAAAACGCAACCTTCCTCACCACTTTTTACCCCCCTCGCCCTCCGGGTTCCCGACTGATCGTTATAGACCGGTGGGACGTGTCTGGAGAACGCCATACAGAAGAGGGATGCGAGCGGGGAGGTTCCGGCTATTTATACGGAAATTCGGCCATGGCGAGATGCCGCGGCCGAAAAACGAGGTCACAGCCTGCTGCGTCTCTTGCTCGTTCACAGAGGCGAGAGCTCCCATGAGCGGCAGCTACCCTACCGCTCGCGGACTCGCCTGCAGCCAAACCGTACTGTGTAGCAGCAGCGGACGCTGGGCGGCATGGAGGAGCGTCGGTGCCCCAAACTCCTCCCGCTGGCTCCCATCCCCTCCCCCGCCCCCACACGGGGGCACACACCTCGCAGTGGTGGTGAGGCCGTCCCGTCGTTCGCTTGATAGGATTCCCTCCACTGTAGCGGGCCCGTGCCGTCCGACAATGTTGGTCACCCACCCGACTTCCTGCTCCACCGGTGTTGCACAGCAGCTGCACAATCCAAGGTGGGGTGGGTGTATCCTACAGCTATCCAGTATTGTGCGGCGCCGGCGATCACCTGGAGCAATGCCGATGTGCCGCTCTTCCGTTCTCAACTTCATGCCGTCACCCAAAGGAGCCCACCCAATGCCGCCTCCCTCCCGATCTTTCCACCCGTCCATTTCGTCCCGGCCTCGATCGTTTCATCTATTCCGTCCATCGATTGCAGTCCTGATCCATCGACTTGCAGGTTGCCAAGAGTATAACCCCCCGCGCTCGAACTCTTCTCTTCCTTTCTCCCTTTCTCCTACTCTGTCCTACCGTTCGTGCGTGGAGGCATTGTAGTCCATAGTCAGTCATTACAATCGCTGCTGCTCGACTTCCTTGACACCTGCTGCTCAGGGTCAAAGAATCCTCGCCAACCTCATTCTCCTTGCCGTTCGTGCTTTCCCTGTGAAACGTGGCTCGCTGCTAGCGCTAAAACCTGTTACTAGTATACCGTGTGGACATGTTGTTAAGGACATTTACTCTCTCAGGCGTGATCCACGGGACTATACGCCGGCGACAGTTCCTCTTAAGTTGGATCAACACCTACCCCTCTGCGGTTAAACACATAATGTGAAATCTCATGACACACATTAGCGCCACCTAAAGGGGTTAGAGTATTTAGTGGCGCAACGTCAAAATCGAGTGAGAGTAGAGTGTCGGAGTATGGCATTGCCCTAGCACTGGCGGTTTTGCCCTTGTGCCGGATGTGTTCGTTCCTTGACTTGGCACCTGTATTCCGCCCTCTCAGTTTTTTTTTGTTTAAGCATACTCGCATACAGCCTATCTAGACTATGGCGTCGTACATTTTGTCCGGTTTCCCGTCTGCTGTCCGCGCGGTGGCAGCACATGCACGTTGCAAGCTCCCCTTTGCCCTCCGCCCAGACCTGTCCCAAGATGATGAGGTGTGCACCAAGTAAATTACAAAGGAAGAGAATCCAAGCGAGCGTGAGAGACAAAAGAAAGAAACAAAAGAAAGCGCAGCCTGTCTCCATAGTCCGTCTACGGATGCCGTGAAAGAGGGCGCGGGTAGCAACAGGTGTAGCTCCCCCCCTGCGCCCAACTCTCCCGTGGCACCCAGCTCCTCCGCCCCCCCCCCCCCCCCCCCTCCCCGCTCCCGGCGCTTCTGTAGCTCCCACTCCGACGCGCCGCTCTCCGTGCCCTCCCCAGCCGGCACCCGCCTTCCCACATCTATAGCAGAGAGGAAGTCTAGCACCGCCTGGCTGCACCGCCCATCGGCGAGGAAGCCCAGGATCTTCCACTGGCTGTCCACCTCCCAGGCTCCTTCCACACCTCCGCCCGCAGGATTTTCTGCTGGGCCTTCCACTCCGGATACACCTTGAAGAGGTGGTCCCGAGTCTGAATCTGGTACCGGCACCACTAGCACTGCGGGGTGGGCCAGTTCTTCATCCAGTGGAGGTACCGCCCGGCAAGGAAGTTCCATGTCTTCACCCGGTAGAACCGTGAGGCGAGCCTCTTGGTGTTCCGGCATCCTGTACCTCGTCTTAGAGGTCCGCCCTCCGGCCCACTGCCGCGCCTCCGCTCACTTCTTCTCGGAGATTTCCCGCTTAACGAGGTGTGCGAGAGACCGCGGGAGAGGCATTGCGCGCGCCTCATCCCAGTTCAGATATCTCAGCCATTCCACCCCGCGAGTGCCTGGCTCCTCTGCCGAAAGCTTGTTCCGCTCGTCGGCCTTCTCATTACCGGCGGCTCCCTTGTGGGTCGGACACCATCGAATCTCGATGGTGATGCTTTTTTTTTGTTTATTCATTACTCGCGTGCGACCTATGTATATCATGGCGAGGATATGTACAGTCCGTTTCCTGTCCGCTGTCCGCGCAGTGGCGGCTCGTTGCAAGCACCCTTTTTGCCCTCCGCCCAGGCCTGTCCCGAGAGTATGTGGCGCGCACCAAGGAAATCACAAAGGAAAACGCGAAGGAAATCTACGCCGTTCCTGCGGTCGCCGTGAAGTCCGGCGTGGGTAGGAACAGTGGGGTTCCCCCAGCGCCTGCCTCCTCCGCTCCCTCTCCCGCTCCCTGCTCCTCCCTAGCTTCCACTCCCGTACCTCCAGCTCAGACACCGCGCTCACGGCGTCATCCTCCTCCACCCCCGGCACCCGCCTGCCCACATCCGTGGTCGAAAGGAAGCCCAGAACCGCCCGGCTGCACCTCCCGTCGGCCAGTAGGTCCTGCACCTTCCACCGGTCCTTCCACCTCCCAGTCTCCTTCTTCACCTCCGCCCACAGAATCTTCTGCTGCGGCCTCCACTCGGGACACTCCTTGAAGAGGTGGTCCCGGGTCTGCGTTCGGTACCGACACCACCAGCATTGCGGGGTGGGGCGGCTCTTTGTCCAGTTGAGATACTACCCGGTCAGTCTCGATGGTGATGCCCGGCGTTGCCCTTCGCAGCCTGGCGACGTGATTCCTCACTTGGAGCGCGTACTGCTGGCCGGGGCCAGGCTCACCAACGCTATCCGCCTGATGGCCGCTCGGGCGTCCGCGAAGTCATTACCCCTTCCGGAATCGTTGATCTTCGGTTGCCGACTCCAGCGCCCTCACGAGGGTGGCACACTCCGTACCGCAGGCCTACTGGTTGTATCCCATTTGGGTTTCGATGCCCACCCAGGTCTAGCCTCTCTTCCATACCACCGCATATCCCGCCGCACCATCACCAAGCCGTGACCCGTCTCCACCCTTTCAGCGCTCCTTTGTAGACTAGACAAACACAACTACCACTTCACCATCGACGACCCATTTCCCCCCCAACATAGAGTAGAGCAGAGTAGAGCAAATAGAGAACTCGAGCACCATCAACTCACCTATTCTTCAGATCAAGTTCTTCCCCGGTGGCGAATCGATTTCAATAAATCCGCTACCCGGAGATGTCAGCCAAATGGACTCGGAAACCAACTGGAGCTGATGCCCCAGGCAAACAAAGAAGATACCAGATGGCACCACTTCCGGTGACTTTCACGATCCTATTTTCACCCCGACCGCTCATCGTAAGCCAGAGCGCATGGCTGAGGCAAGGCATCCTGAAAGCACTCCATTATCACCCATTGACATATTCTCACTGTACTGGGATGACGAAATCCTCGAGAAAACAGTCGAGTCCATCGACCGGTATGTGAGCATCAAGCGGAAGTTGTTGCCAGCTATGTTGTGCGTTACCGCAAGTAGAAGCCTGTATCGACTGGCGAGTTTCGGCGGTCTGTTGGTACGAATATCCTAATGAGATACGAGTGAAGACAGGTGCGAAGAAACTACCGGAAGCTGGCTTACGGTCGTAATGGGAATTCGTTACCTAAGGTCTCGCGCTCGCTGTCTAAGGATCGATACCAGCAGATCAAACGGTACCTTCATATATCCTCACCATTAACGACCCCACTGGCGAAGAAGGGGAGGTGGACGAAACTTGAGCCACTGTCACCACATATACAACAGCGTTACCAAGAGCTGTATCTGCCAGGAACCCTTGGGTATGGGCACGGGGGAATGCTTTTGATATCACTCGGCTTTGTTAGTAATTAACTTTCGCACTGAAGCATGTCAAGAGATTTTCTGTATATAATATCGTCATGATCCAATAGGGTCGCACACGATCAATGAGACATCATCATCATCATCATGTCACGAGATTTTCGAACACGGCGGAGTGTGGGTGGTGCCGGTACAAGACACAGACAAGGGAACACCTGTTCAAGAACTGCAACAGGTGGAGGCCGCAACAGAAGATAATGTGGGCGGAGATACGGAAAAAGACAGGAAGAGGAAAGAACCGGTTCGCAATCAGGGAAATGTTTGCGGACGAGCGGTGCACTGGAGCGGTCCTGGACTTCCTGAGAACGACGAAGGTGGGGGCGAGGGTGGGGCCGCGGGAGCTGCCACCAGAACAAACCGGGGAGAGGGAGGGGGGAGATATATGGTCTCCTTAGGCGTGCTCAACTGTCCTTGTCTTCTGGCACTCTTTCTTTCTACTGTCACTCTCTCTCTCTTTCTCCTTATCGTCACTCTTTCTTCCTTTATTTCTCTCTCTCCTTTTTCCTTTGGGGACAGGCCGGGCGGGGGCAGGGGGAGTCGCCGCGAGCCGCTGGCGGACTGTTCGAGGGCGCAGCGGACGGCGAACGGGAAAGGACGTACATAATATCGTCATGATCTAATAGGGTCGCACACGATTAATGAAGCAGCATCATCATCATGTCACGAGATTTCACATAAGTAAGGTTCAACCAACAAAGGGATATCTAGCTCCGCGAATCTGCGCCCTTGCTCGAAATGCTGTTTCTTTTTGTTTGGTCATCGTATGCGACCTAGCTAGGTTATGGCCGTCCGCAGTCCACGCATGACGGCTCGTTGCAAGCTCCCTTTGCCCTTCGCCCAGGAGAAAGAATATGTGCGCACCAAGAAAAATTACAAAAGAAAAACAAAAGAAAATCGTGACCCGCCCCCTACTCCTCGCCTGCCGATGCCATGAAAGAGGTCGTGGGTGGCAACAACGGTAGTCTCTCCTCACCACCCAGCACCTCCGCCTCCGCACTCCTCTCTCCTCCTGCTCCCTGCGCCCCCATTCCGACACCTCGCTCCCCACGTCTTCCTCAGCCGAGACCAGCCTTCCCACATCCGTAGTGGAGAGGAAGTCGGTACCGCCTGGCTGCATCTCCCATCGGCAAGGAGGTCCCGGATCTTGAACCGGTCCTTCCCCCTCCCGCTTTCCTTCCGCACCTCCGCCCACAGGATCTTCTGCTGGGCCTTTGGCTCAGGACACACCTTGAAGAGGTGCTCCCGCGTCTGGATCCGGTACAGACACCACCAGCACTGCGGGTTGGCCCGGCTCTTTGTCCAGTGGAGGAATTTCCCGGACAGGCAGTGCCTCGTCTCGACCTAGTAGAACCTTGAGGCAAGCCTCTTGGTGCTCCCAGCAACCGTGCCACCCGGCTTCCGGCTCGCTGGCATCCGGTATTCCGCCCTGGAGGTCCGGCCACCAGCCCACCGGCGCGCCTCCACCCACCTCCCCCGGAGATCTCCCGCTTAAGGTCCGCAAGAGACCCCGGGGGGCATCGTGCGTGCCCCGGCCCGATCCAAGTAACCCACACCCCCCGCGGGCGTCTGGCTCCTCCGCCGCAATCTTTGCCCACTCGTCGGCCTTTTCGTTGCCGGCGATCCCCTTGTGCGCCGGGCACCATCGAATCTCGATGATGATGGCCGGCCTGGCCCTTCGCAGCGTGGCGACGTGCTTCCTTGCCTGGAGCGCGTACTGCCGGCCGGGGCCCGGCTCCTCTGAGGCCATCCGTCTGATGGCCGCCTGTGCATCGGCGAAGATCGTGACCCGTTCAGGAATCGTCTGTCTCCTCGATGTGGTCTCCAGCGCCCTTGCGAGAGCGGCGCACTCTGCATCATAGCCCCTGGCTGTAGCCCATGTGAGTTTTGATGCCCACCCAGGATTGGCCATTATTCCACACCACCGCATAACCAGCAGCCCCATCGTCCAGTCGCGACCCATCCGTAAACGTGTTGAGCCCAGGCCGTATCTTCTCTGCCTCGGCCTTGGCTTCGACCTCTTCCTCCTGTAGACTACTAGCAGCTCCGCGTCGAGGGTCGGCTCTTCTAGTTACCCTGTAGATAGCTAAAAAAAAACCCCTCCTTGCGTTGAAGCTAAAAAGATAATGTTTATTTTTGAAAAGGAAAACCCGAAGGTGAAAAATCCCCGCACGCCGTCATGCTCGCTTTGCCAATGGGTGGTGTTGCTGCCGTTGATGTTGCCGATATGGTTGCTGGCGCGGATGCTGCTGTTGCTCGTGCCGACGTTATTGTCGCGGTTTTGGTGCATAATTCACCACAGCAACGGCGCTAGACAGGGGCTTCTGCAGGGATTAATGCTTTGCACAACTTCAGAGTGGAGCATAACAAGCACGAGCAGAGAGCTGAGCGAGCACTCTTTGCCAAGATGTAAACAAACCACCTGATTGACTTGACCGCGGGTGCTGACTGCCGTCATCATCACCAAATATGTAAAATTATCCGCAAGAAAAACCGACCTGCTTCTGCTTTTGCTATCCTTTGACTCTGGTGCATTCTCGTACTAGATATGAATTCTAAATTGTTACTTCGATTTGGTGTGTTTGTGTCGTTGGCTGGTTTTTGATTGACCTCATGCGCTGCTAAGACCTTGTGCACGCTCAACCCACGTATTTTCTGGTGTGAGGGAGTGGTTTTTTTTTGTTTATTCATTACTCGTGTGCGACCTATCTAGATCATGACGAGGGGCGCGCGCCCGTATGTACAGTCCGGTTCCCCGCTGCAGTCCGCGTGTAGCGGCACGGTGCAAGCTTCCCTCTGCCCTCCGCCCAGGCCTGTCCCAAGAAAGTGTAGAGCGCACCCAGGAAATGACAAAGGGAAAGGACAAAGGGAAATGACAAAGGAAAAAGAGAACCGCGACCGCCCGCTATTCCTCTCCTGCCGGTGCCATGAACGGGGGGGTAGGGAGGAACAGCCGGTGTTCATCCCTGGCGTCCCCCTCGTCCTCGGCACCCCGCGCTTCCGCCTCCGCCTCCCTTTCCTCATCCCGCTCCCTCCTCTCCCGGAGCTCCCATTCCGACGCCACACTCCCCGCGTCGTCCACTTCCACAGCCGGCACTATCTTCCCTACGTCCGTCGAGGAGAGGAAATCCAACAGCGACTGGCTGCACCCGCTCTCAGCAAACAGCTCGTGGGCTTTCCAGCGCCACCTCCCTCTCCCCGTCTCCTTGTACACCTCCTCCCACAAGGTCCTCTGTTCCTCCTTCCATCTCGGGCACCTCTTCAAGAGGTGGTCTCTTGTCTGCTTTGGGCACTGGCACCACCAGCACTGGGGAGTCGGGCGTG
>Ga0307516_10003635_pt1 | contig 19599 bp, 22 predicted proteins | sample 19_EM_MG_FD_203310 | JGI IMG/M metagenome (GOLD analysis project Ga0307516, IMG submission 203310) | Populus trichocarpa ectomycorrhiza microbial communities from riparian zone in the Pacific Northwest, United States - 19_EM | ecosystem: Host-associated > Plants > Roots > Unclassified | place...
TTCGAACAAGTTATTTTGTGTGCCCGCGGACTTTGTGAGTTCTACATGTACTGCCAATACCCGACCCATGATGCCATCTCCCTCGACTCCATGGAAGCCTCCCTGGGTTGCTTTCACGACAATAAGCACCTATGGGCCGTACATACACGATCTGATTTGGTCTAGGGTGATAACATGCCACCTGTACCACACTAGGTCTACACCAGCCAGGGGGCGACCCGGTTAAGCCATACCGCTACGTAAAAATGTGTACTACCAAGTAAGCATCAGTACCGGTGCAACTTCCACTTCTAGCGCCGTACAGGCTGGTACCGGGTCTGCAGTGATGAATGGTACCGCACTGAATTGCGCCACACTACGAGTACTACTGGGTACTTTGTTGTAATGATGAGTACACAAACAAACTGAACCCGCAGCTAACGCTGCATCCTGCACCAGCGGGACCGCCTGATAATGGTACTGACCAGTATTGGTCAGTACGCCACCGTGCAGTGCTGTACGGATGTCGCCGCCGCGCCGCAGCGCGTACCGACCTGTACGGACTATAGCCGCACATGGCGAACCGAATCCAAATAAGATGGGTAGAGTACCGACGCGTAGTGCGCAGTACCGCTTGTCACAGTACGATACCGGTATCCCTGCCTAACCGCGTACCGTGCAGTACCGGTGTCGCCGCCTCGCCGTGCACCGTACTGACCTGTACGGAATATGGGCGCACGCGGGGAACCGAAGCCAAATCAGACGGGTAGAGTACTGACGCGTACAGGGCAGTACCACTCGTCACAGTACGATACCGGCATCCCCCCCTCGCAGCGCACCGTACAGACCTGTATGGAATATAGTCGCGTGCAGCGAACCGAATCCAAATAAGACGGGTAGAGTACCGATGTGTAGCGCGCAGCACCACTTGTCACAGTACGATACCGGTGTCTCCACCTAACCGTGTACCGTGCAGTACCGGTGTCGCAGCCTTGCCGCGCACTGTACCGACCTGTACGGAATCTGGCCACCCACAGCGAACCGAAGCCAAATCAGACGGGTAGAGTACGGACAGGTATCGCGTAGTACTGCTTGTCACAGTACGATACCGATGTCCCCGCCTCACCGTGTACCGTGAAGTACCGGTGTCGACGCCTCGCCACGCACCGTACCTACCTGTCTGGAATCTGGCTGCGTGCGGCCAACTGCAGCCGAATCAGACTGAAATTCTACTGACGCATACTGTAGTACCGATATCGCCGTCTGGCTGTACTCTGTACTGGCCTGTACTGATCATGTCTGCCCGCTGACACCTTCCTTGGTCTGCAACCACTGTATTGGTATTCCAGTGTGCGACTGGGTATCGCTCGTGACTGAGTGTGACGTTGGGCTTTGTAATGACTCCGTCTGCATCATGTATTGTCACTTGCTTCCAACATCTCTTATCACTCCATGTCGTATTCTGCCATGATTCCTGGGTCCTGTGTAGCTCAATACGGTCCAGTACTGTCGGTTGCTGTGCAGTATGAACAAGTGATCCACATAAGACGACTGCATCTATAACTAATGTATGATGAAGCGTTGGTATTGTGGGGATGCCTATAGTGTTACCGACGTCACCGCCTGACTGCACACCGTACCAACTGTGAGGAGTTTGGCCACGCACAGCGATCCGAAGCCAAATCAGGGGGGAATTGTACGGGCGTGTACTAAGCAGTACCATTCGCCGCAGAGCGATACCGACGTCGCCACCTGGCCACACACTGTACCAACTGTGAGGAGTTTGGATGCGCACAGCGATCCAATACCAAATTAGAGTGGAATTGTATGGGCATGTACTACCCAGACCATTCGGCGCAGAGCGATATCGGCATCGCCACCTGGCCGTGCCTCCTACCACTTACGCACATTTGCACTGGGCCGAGTTTCGATGGCGTAACATCTCACTGTACTGGTATGGTAGTATTTGATTGGGTATTATTCATTACTGAGTGTGACACTGAGCTTTGTCCCTGTAATGACGCATTGTCACTATCATGTGCTGTCACTCGATGGCGTCTGTCGTTGTGATTCATGGGTACTGCCTAGCTCAATACGGTACAGTACCGTCGGTTGCAGTGCAGAACGGCCAAGCAATTCACACAAGAAGACTTCCCGCCTTTAACTGCTCACGCTTTAACTGCTCACTTCTTGGCAGCTGGTAGCCAGCGGCTCCAAGCGATTTCATATGAGTGCGGAATGGTTCTTTGTATTCCACTACAATACCATTACAACATTTTCAGCCGCTTCGTCTTGCAACTCTTCTCCTAATGCATGTAAAACAGCCTCCCCTATTTCCTCCACGTCGATCACGTCCTCCTCCTCGAGTTCGCCTTCGCACTCGTCCATACCCTCACCTCCACCCCCACCGCCGGCGCCATCCACGCCATCTACTGGGACTGCGGCCAGTACCGTCAGAATACTCCGCTCGGCCACTAGGAGTTTCTCGTGATCCGTAATATCCAGGCTAAATGGGTTTCTCCTGTGAAGCATCGACTGTATGGTTTGAAGCCTTGAGAACAGCAGGAGCTCAAGCCAATTTCGAGTACATCCTACGTGAAGTACATCAAAAGGCTGTCGTGTAAGTATCTGTAGGAGCACCTCGGCCTGCCGTACAGCCCACCAACAAAGTCTGTGAATATGTAGGAGCAGCGCAGCCTGCTCCTCTTCTGCGCGCTTTATGTGATGCTTCGCCTCTACGCCCTCTCGTACAAACGTGTGCACAGCCCAATCCGAGTTGGACATCAGTCTCTCGATGTCCCAAATCTCACCGTCGTTGTTGTCGACACCGTCGTTCTTCAGAGCCTGTAGAGACAGTGGACGCAGTCTCCCCTGAAATGAAGGCTTCCCTATTTCCAAATTGTATTTCGTCACCAGCTGTTCGAGAGGTTTCCACCTGCTGTTGAGTCTATTGATGAACGTCCTGACCATTTTACCGCCTTGGACGCGATGGTGAAGGACATCCATTTCCACTCAGCGCTCAGTAACCAACTTCACAATCTCTAGTTGTAGCCTCTCTACCTCGGTGATCTCGTCGGCTTGAACTCTCATTCTGCAGTCAAACAGTACTTGCGAGTACAGAACTGTACAGTCAAAAACTGATCGGCACATACCGACGGTATTCACGATAATAGGTTGTTTGTTCTGCCGCCTGCGTATCCAGATACGGAATTGTAACCGATTGCCGTTGGTGTACGTGCCCGCTCTTGTCGGTACGCTGCGGTATTGTCATTCCCAGGACACGGTTCAATATGCTATGGCTCTCTCGCAATATCTCCGTCATCTTCTTCCAGCGGCGTGAGATGTTGGAACCGATCCTCTCTCGACCGCGATGTGCAAGGTGTTGTCCTGCACCATATCTGTCAGTACGGACCGGTACTGAAAAAGATGGCAATTACCTACCGCTTGCATCAATGTTCTGCGATCTTCGAGGCCCAGACAACACACAACCGGTTTTAATCAAATTCGCCAGCATATACCAGAGATGTTCAACCTCTTCGCCAACCATCAGTCCAAATCCCTCAGTCCTCAGGAGATTGTAGAGGATGTGGCATCTCATCTCGTGTCCGTAAAGATGAAATCTTCCTATCCGCACCTGCAAACGGTTAGTCAGTTGTCCAGTCGGACACCCGTTGGCACTGACCTGTACACAATCAACCCATGGTGCATCATGACGGCGTAGCGAAGGTTCAAACTCGCAGGAAACATCGTAGCACTGCTGTATCGCTCCAGCGGCCGGGCACTCGGTTTGGATTGCTTCTAATAGGCAGATTACGTGGCTGTACCACTCATTACCGCCATAGATGTTCATGAAACGGATATTCGTACCGTGAAAGCAGGTGGCAGCTATGAGCCCAGTCTCATCCAATGCCTTTTTCGACTGCACCATCGCTTCGGCTTTGTTCCAGCCACTTGTTGCCTTGAATCTGTTTCCACAACTCACCCATCGCGCTGCACTCACGGAGCCTGCCAAACCGAAGATACGGCACCCATAGTCCACGAACAGCTTTGGTGGAAGTTGCTCATACTCATAAGATGATTTGTCCTTGAAGCGGACATGTTGCTGGTTGCCGTCGATGGAAATCGCTATCGCATTGTCCTCGCTGGGTGAAATATTGAAACAGGCAGAACAAATATTGGACAGGGCCTCCAATTGCCAGGTGCCGCCGTCATGACATTCCAGCGAGTTGGCCACCATCATATCCACGCGAAATTTCACTGCGAGCCAGTGGTGGTAGGCATCGCGTAGCTACAAGTTTCAGTATTCGACGGTACCGCACGGTGGGGTAGCGTACGTACTTCTCTGTCAAAGGGCGGCAACACTGACTTTTTCTCACTCTCATACAATTCTCTGAGGCCACCCGACCAAGCACTTCTGGAGACGTATCTGAGCACAGATTGTTTGTGCAGAAGCTGGAGGAGCCGGATTGTGAAAGCAGTCCTTGGCCTGATCGGAGCACACGGGAAGTAGCCCTCTTTGAGAAGAGTGCTGCAGGAGCAGGCGCAGTTGCAATATTCGAATGCTCTGTGCTCGTACGAGTTGAGGTCGATACAGCGTACAGTGAAAACGTCACATCTTGCGCCGTCGCATGGATGCGGAAGTGCATCCTTCACCATCACATCGGCAAGTACTGCTTCGGTGCGTTCCCAATTCGCCGCTCGACGTTCCCGCTCATTCGCAGACGATCTGGTTCTTTGGTGGATGGTGAACTCGGGTTCCCTGTCTGCCTGTTGGTCCTGGTGTTGCAGGTTGATATCATCACCCAATCCGAAGGGCTCAGCGGCGATTCCCTCGGGCACTTCTTCACCTGCAGTATGATCGCAGTCACCATTAGCATGCAGCCAATTACGTAGCACCAGCTCCGCAGTTCCGTTACTCATGCAGCACCAGCTTTGCAGCTCCTTCACTCACGAATTTGGTAACCCGTCCTGGAGGAACTCTCGCACTTTTTGAACCTATTCCACCAATCCCGGGGAAGCCCAAGAGATGGACGTGAATCAACTTCTTTCTCGCTCTTTTCGGTGCCATTTGGTGATGTCGGAGATGTCACAGGTTTGCTTGTTGTCATTGTAGATGTTTACTTACATTAGTAAACGTTTGCTGTGGAAAATTCACAACGCCAGTTCTGCAGTTCCGAAAGCAAACAAGTCCATTCCAGCGAATGAGAGATACCGCCCAGGTAAGTATTGGCCAGTATTCCATGGTACCGACATACCGGCGGTGCGTGGATACTGAATGGTACTATCAGTTGCGGTGATCGCTGTTGCTCTGCCGTGGAAAATTCTGATCGCGGGTATACGGGAACAACCAAGTGCATTCCAGCCAATTCCAGTGAAGCAACGATACGGTCCGGGTGAGTATAGGCTAGTACTCCATAGTACTGACACACACCGCAATAGCTATCGCTTTACCGTGAAAAATTGTGATCGCGGGTATGCGGGAACAAGCAAGTGCATTCCAGTGAATTCCAGCGAAGCAACGATACGGTCTGGGTGAGTATAGGCTAGTATTCCACAGTACTGACACGCACCACAATAGCTTTCGCTTTACCGTGAAAAATTCTGATCGCGGGTATCGGAAAACAAACAAGTCCATTCCAGCGAAGGTGAGATACCGCCCGGGTAAGTATTGGCCAGTATTCCACGGTACCGATATACCGGCGGTGCGTGGATACTGCACGGTACTATCAGTTGCGGTGATCGCCATCGCTCTGATTGTGGGTATTGGAAAACAAACAAGTGCATTCCAGCGAAGGAAGCGAGGCGCTCCTGGTCGGTATCGGTCAGTATTGCACGGTACTATCAGTTGTGGTGATCGCTATCGCTCTGCCGTGGAAAATTCTGATCACGGGGAGAACAGGTATGTTGCAATTGCTGCAGGCCAGTATCGTAAGGTACCAACCCGAACGGTTGTGGTAGTATTTAAACATTGAATATGATCTGGATGCCAGCGCCGTCATGACGCATCTGTTTCAAGGTTTGCATTTCTTTACTAAACCCCATTCCTTCTCCGGAACCTTCCGTATACCATCAGTACAGGTCAGTAGCTACCATTACAAATGCTTAACGCTGCACAATGGTCAACCCCCCGCACATCAGAGCTGCATACGTCAGCTGCAAGTCCTCCAGTGTCTTTGATAATATTGTCTTGATAATTCCATCCTCGTTACCCCTATTCGCTAGTGGCCAGTTGTCTGGGGCTTTTATCCGTTGCTTGCGCGCTTTGAAAACGTCAATAATGTTCGTTTGGGGTAGCTTGACTAGCTTGGGGTGGGTGCCACGGGAATCGTCTAGAAATGTTAGTCTCCATTGCAGCTGGAAAGCTCAGTACCGAAACATACTGAGAAGATTGAGCAGTTTTGCGTTCACTTTCTTACGCAGGGCGTCTTGGCCAGCTGTCCCAACTAATTCCTGCTGCCTTTCTTCGACGTCGTTCACCAGACGCTGCAGGCGGGAGCCCTCCCAATAATGGTGAAATTCCTCGATTGTTCGGCCATTCGCAGCAATGAGTGAATAGTAGCTCTGAGGTACACCGCTGCTCGGGAGTAGCACGACAGGCACCTTGGATGGGATGACGTAGGCGATCATCGTGATTACCATGCCAGAGAGTTGACTGGTCTGAATGAGTGGATCGTTAGCATCGCCTGTACCTCACAGTATCAGATTGTACTCGTCAATACTGGACTCTGTAGTGACATACCTGCTCCTTCAATTTCGTGAGCATTCTCTTCTGATGCAGCACCATAGGGACAGCGGTGAGCATTTCACCGGCCTCGTTGATAACACAAGCCTTTTCCATATACTCAGCCTTTTTGTCAGGCCACTGTTGCGCGACGGCTTTTGCGTAATCCCCCGTAAACTTCGGCCGGCTCCCATCTATCTTTGCTGAATGCCGGATATGCTCCGGAATATCTTCCTTCACATCTGACTGATAGAGGTTCCATGCGGAGACCTTATTGCTTTTCATCTTTGAAGATGTGAATTCAGCAGAAAGGAGAACGCCGGACATCTTCAGGATCTGCTGCACAGTAAACTTGTTCGTCTTAGCAGCGTAGTCCTGTGCTGACTTCCGGATAGTCTCCAGGAAAGAGTGAAAGAATTGCAGGTCCTCCGGGAGATGACAATCTTCCTCAAGACCGAAATCTTCGCTTACTTTCTCCTGTTGTTTCTTCAGATGTTGTCAGTAGGCGCAGACACCACTCAGTACGGTACGGTACTAACCTGCTGCCGACACGTCATGCTCCCAGTAGCAGGTCGATGACCAGTAGACTGATGAGCCATATTTGTAGGATTACCCTCGGGATCGGAATCCACGTCCATCGACCAGCACGGGCTGGGATTGTAATTGGACTGTTACACCTTAAATACTACGGGGTCGGAATACGGATACGGACCAGGCAGGAAGGTATCGGAAACTCGTCACACGGTCTTAGGACGGCATACCGAGACCGGGCAACCGACAGCGTCGGGGCTCGGCTCGGGTCAACCGACTCTGCAGCACCAGGAGGACCCTGGGCCAAGTACCGGCACAGACCGGGAAAGCGCAAGTGCTGCCGCGGAGGAAGACAACTTTGGTGGTCATCATAAGAAGCACAGGCAATCGGAAGGAAACGGGAACGCAAGGAGTTGCGAGTCTAGGTCGCGGAATAGGAGCGGGGTTGTTTCCATAGGCACGGCCCAGAGGAACAACATCACGAGTCGGGAATCGCGGTATCGTTGCAGACGGCTTGAGGGCCCGAGGCGATACCGTTGAACCCCGTGGTCGGGAGACATGAGGGATGATGCTACCACTCGCATCCTTGTCATTGACATCCGATTATGGCGATGAACTCTGGGCTTTGCCAGCGCACGACAGCGTGAGCGTATCCCCCACTTATCCGAGATGCTTACAGCGATTATGAGGCAGGGCAAACTCCACACCAAGATGGAAAGCGGAGTGCAAACGAGAAGGGAGAAACCTTGGCAGACAAAGGGTCGAACTCCGCGGAGGGACCCTGTGCGTAAAAGATCAAGTCCTTGCGGGGAGATCGGCCTGTGTCCACGCGGGGGAAGGCCACATACACGTCTAGTCGGAAAGGTTCCCCGCTCAGCTGCATGGAAGCTCATCTCTCTTATCTACATACACCCCGACCAGGACGAGAAAGACCGAACCTCACTGACAACCCTACCTGTCCGATCCAATTGAGAGATTATCTACTTGCGATACGCTGATGAAATCTAGTGCCAAGGCGAAGAGTTTTCACGTCGCAGTGCGGGGTAGTTCCCCGCAGCACGTGACTCTGCCAAGCCGAATACTTATACAAGCGGTTGGCAACCTGACATGAAAAATGATGATCGAAACCATCATCGGAATCATCAGCACAATCATCACCTCAGTCGTCAAACGATCAACGCACTATCTACCGGTCACCCAGACATCGAGTCAACGACCATCCCCCTACGAGCGATCCGTCGCGCGAGTCGCCGCCACGGAGCCGCAAACGAACTGCCGCGATAGACGCAAGCAGTAGGGCCGCCCCTGGGCTTGCGTCGAACGAACCGCTGCGATACTCGCGAGCCGTCGGGCCGCCCCCGGGCTTGCGTCGAACGAACCGCCACGATACGCCTAAGTGCCGCAAGCGGGACGACAGTCGATCGGGGAAGGAGACGGAAGAAAACGTGAGGAGCTCGAGAGTCTAGGCGGGAGATAGGAAATGCCAGATGGGCAACACGCAGGGGGCACAGCTAGGACCCCTTGAAGGAGTATAATCCCCGACCGCTACGCGGCGGACCTCCTTAGAAGGGTATCTTCCCCGAAACCGATGCTTGAGCCGTCGTGGGGTCGTGACTTGAACCCAGCCATGAGCTGAGGGAATTGCACAGCCCGTGACACCATTGGATGGCCTCCTATTGTCAGTACCGACCAGGACGAGTGGCTCCGGGCTTTGACCCACGCCCACCTTGGCTGGTGCGTGTGTGAGCGTATTCCTTACCTTATCTTACCCGTGAGACAGATGTCGCGCGAGCCGTTTGGGAGACGCCGAAGCGATCCGAACGATCCGCCTACGTGGCCTACACCGCGAGCAATGACGAGCGAGACGGCGGCTGATCGGGGAAGGAGACGGAAGGAAACGTTAGAAGCTCAACAGTCTAGGCGGGAGATAGGAAATGCCAGATGGGCAACACGCGGGGGGCACGGCTAGGACCCCTTCAAGGAGTATAATCCCCGACCGCTACGCGGCGGACCTCCTTAGAAGGGTATAATCCCCGAAACCGATGCTTGAGCCGTCGTGGGGTCATGACTTGAACCCAGCCATGAGCTGAGGGAATTGCACAGCCTGTGACACCATTGGATGGCCTCCTATCGTCAGTACCGACCAGGACGAGTGGCTCCGGGCTTTGACCCACGCCCACCTTGGCTGGTGCGTGCGTGAGCATATTCCTTACCTTATCTTACCTGTGAGGCAGTTGTCGAGTGAGCCGTCGCCGCGAATCACCCGCCGAAGCGCCGCGAGCGAGCCGTCGGGCAATACGCCGGACCCGTCACGAACCATCCGCCGAAGCGATACATGCGAGCCCTCGGGCAAGCCGCCGGGCCCGCCTCGACCCGAACCATCCGCCGAAGAGATACGAGCGAGCCGCCGGGCAAGCTGCTGGGCCTGTCTCGAGCCGAAGCGATGCGAGAGAGCCGCCGGGCAGTACGCCGGGCTCGTCTCGACCAAACCATCCGCCGAAGCGCCGTGAGCGAGCCGTCGGGCAGTATGCCGGGCCCGCCTCGATTCAACCCATCCACCGAAGCGATACGAGCGAGCCATCGGGCAGTACACCGGGCCCGTCTTGACCGAACCATCCGCCGAAGCGACACGAGCGAGCCGTCGGGCAAGCCGCCGGGCCCGCCTCGAACCGAAACGATATGCGCCAGCCATCGGGCAAGCCGCCGGGCCCGCCTCGAACCGAAACGACATGTGCCCAGCCGTCGGGCACGCCGCCGAGCACGAGTCAAACTGCATGCGCCGCCGCGCGAGCCGCCGCTCACACTGCGCCGCCACCGAGCGATCCGTCGTGCAAGTCGTTGCCCGCAGGCGCCGCAGATACCGAACTGAACCCCTTAGATTATTCGCTGTGAATCCCTTAACGGTGGGCGATCTTTAGAAGGACAATCATGTGGGGTGTTATCTTGTACAATAGATGAACGCCTGCGAAGACCACGCGCGCCCCATCTCCTTTGTGACTAGACATCGAGAAACCTGACTAGTACAATATTACCGTCACTCCGACGTCGACCGGACGTTCCAGTGTCACATGGACGGAGAGTCCGATGGGTCATACGTCGGTGAATTGTGGCGGGATTGGATGAGATCGTGGTGGGCCTGGTTCAAGACGTCAGTACACGGCAGTACTGGCTGGCACCGAGGAGCACTCACATCCGCTGGTTCCGGCAGTGATTGATTGCGCATATCATGCCGTGGTGTGTGAGTAGTGTTGCTTGCCGTCTTGTCGTCAAATCGTTCGTATTCGTCGAAGTTAATGCCATCTTCACATGATGGTAAAACAATATGGAAAGACATAAATGCGCGAATGGTTTGTTTCGGAGTTGTGATCGAGTCTATGGGACATCATGTTGATGGAGGTGGCAACAGCTGGGTACTGAACTGCGAAAACATCAGTTGTGGAATGCTGCTGATATCATGTATTGCGGTGGGAGTCATCCGGATTTGGAAACATGTGGCACCTGCAGTGCCAAGAACGGGATTTAGAGCAACTTCCCAGGCTCAGCGCCGGATCAGGAAACTCGTAACGGAGCTTCGCGACCCGTTTTCGCATCTGAAGGAACCTATTCGCATGCCGTCGTTGTCGAAACACTTAACGAAGGGAATGATAGGTGTGGCGTGTCGCCATTATATGGGAGTCATCCGGATTTGGAAACTGGACGCAGCGCCGAGAACACGCTCAACGCCGGATCAGGAAAGGGGTGGTGATCTGGAATGCTGCTTTGCGTGCCCGACGCCAGATTAGGAAAGGCGTAACGAACTGGACTGCAGCTTCCCACCCCTTGCCCACGCTTGACGGAACCAATAATCCTAGAATCCGAGTGATTCGCAGTGCTTCCAGTGCTGAAACTCTCAACTGAATTTAACCGCTGTCGATAGTGACTCTTAACAAAATTACCGGTAGAGTGCCGTACTCAGCGGTACTATTTAGCAAGTGCCGAATAAACTCTATCGGCCCGAATATTTTGGTCGTTGTCACAACTGTCTGACTGACGCGATACCTCTCAGGAAGTTTTAGATACCACCTGTAACGTACATACAGGTTCTAACGAAGTCTTGTGAGCATTACTGCAGTTATACATTCAAACTTCGAGCTGTCGGGCAATAGGCCAACAACTTCCTGTATTGGAGATAGGACACTTCACGTGTGGTTCTTCGAATTCGAAATACCTCGACAAAACTTGATGTCAGCATGCCGTGTATAGAAGCTTCTCATTGAGCGGGCCCTGTGTAAGACAAGAGATAGGTGATAGTAGGAAGGCTGGGTCAAGGAGAGTTTGCGTACAAGCAAGTACGGGGCGGTACGTGCCGGTCTATTGAGGTATGTTATGATATAGGCGCCGGTTGACATCGGTTCCGGAATCGGTTCCGCGATCGGTTCAGGGGTCGGTTCCGGGATCGGTTCCGGGATCGTTTCAAGCGTGTGCCACACGATGATGACTAATGCGACTACTCGCTAGTAGGATCAACTCGTCAGTAGCCTTAATTGGTCACTTAGTTATGGATGTCCGACTGCTCGCAATCCATCATACATGAGAATCCCAGACAGTACCTGCTGATATGCATCTAATCGTGACAGCGGCATGGTACTGGGTAAGATTTCTTGGGGTTTGGAGAAGTATCCTTCATTACCGTCCGGTACCGCTCATTACCGTCTGACACCACTCATTACCGTCTGGCACCACTCACTGCTGTCCGGCACCACTCATTGCCGTCCGGCAGGGACCACTCATTGTCGTCTGGCACCACTCATTGCCGTCCGGCACCACTCATTGCCGTCCGGCACCTCTTATTGCCGTCCGGCACCACTCATTGTCGTCCAGCACCACTCATTGCCGTCCGGCACCACTCATTGTCATCCAGCACCACTCATTGCCGTCCGGCACCACTCATTGTCATCCAGCACCACTCATTGCTGTCCGGCACCACTGATTACCGTCCGGCATCTCTCATTGCCGTCTGACACCGCTCATTGCCGTCCGACACCACTCATTACCGTCCAGCACCGCTCATTACCGTCCGGCACCACTCATTGCCGTCCGGCACCACTCATTGCCATCCGGCACCACTCATTGCCGTCCGGCACCACTCATTGTCGTCCGGCACCACTCATTGCCGTCCAGCACCACTTATTGCCGTCTGGCACCACTCATTGTCGTCCAGCACCACTCATTGCCGTCCGGCACCACTCATTGTCGTCCAGCACCACTCATTGCCGTCCAGCACCACTTATTACCGTCCGGCACCGCTCATTGCCGTCCGACACCACTGATTGCTGTCCGACACCACTCATTACCGTCCAGCACCGCTCATTACCGTCCGGCACCGCTTATTGCCGTCCGACACCGCTCATTGCCATCCGACACCGCTCATTGCCGACCGACACCACTCATTACCGTCCAGCATCGCTTATTACCCAATCGTACAAACTATTGAACCCCTAAATTTGATATTCGCTACTATACAGTACTCCTCCGTACCGCGCGAGACCACAAAAAGCATTCCAAGAACCATAACCTTTTATCCGTCGGTCCCGTCAGCAGGTTCAGTGGTGACATAGTTGATGCCAGCTGCAGCCAAGGCCTCTTCACCACCCTCGTGGGCCTTCAGTTCTTCCACCAGCCTGGCGAGCCTCCTGGCACTGGTATCTACGTCGGAATTGGCCAGCATCTTCTGAACCTCCTTGCGCATCTTTATAGCATTGGAAGCTTTGTTCTGCATCATTCATGAGTAGTGTTTCTGTGATGGATTGGATTGGGATTCTTACCTTCAGCTTGACCTGCCTGGCGATGTCCATGACGTCTGCCTTCTGATACAGCTCGATCAAAATACCTCCGTACTTCTCCTCGCCAACACCATCCAAGCCCATGTCCCAGACAGCCTCCCATACGGCATCAGTGTGGTCTTGCGCGATTGTGAAAACCTGGTTCCGTTAACACTGGCGCTGAAGAAAGTTTGTGGAGAGACCACACTTCGCGACGATTTATTGCACGGTCAACCCTTTCGTCGATCTCATTGTTGCTTAGCTCGAGACCTTCAGCCTTCACGGTCTGTACGATTTCCATTGCGGAGCTTCTGTCGTAGAGATTTCTCTCCACGACTCAGGCCCAACGAATTCACCTGCTTGAGTTGAACCTGTTCATATCAGTATCTATCAGCTTCTTACAGTACCGATCAGTATTGGCTTGGACTCACCTGGATTTGGTTGCTGGGCTTTGGCATTTTGGGTTGTATTGTCGCGTGTAGGTTGTTGGTGACGGGAGTGATGGAGAGAGGTGGATTTTTTAATGGAGAAATCGGTGTTTGCTATCAATAAAGAAAAATTTCAGGAGCAAGTATTATTGCCCGTTACTGCTCGCTACTGTCCACCACTTACGGTTAGTGCATAGCAGGCAGTACCTGCAAGTACGAACTGGCGGCAACTAGGGTGAGCGTGAAGAATGTAGAATATACATGGATTGACCGGGAAGCAAGCGCAAGTGCCGCCACCGGACGCTGCTCCCACATCGACGCAATCATCGCATCTCCCAACAAAACATCGACATCGCACCTCCAAACACAACACATCGACTCGATCGTGCCCTATCCTTCACCTTGAACGTGACCGTCGCCGTCAACACAACATGGCTTCCAGTACATCCAGCCTTACCAGAGCTGCGTATCCAATGGGGCCAAAAGCAAAAGTGTATTTGGAGAATAAGGCGGAGGAAATCAGTGCCAGAGGTGATGATTTGATCACTGATCTGGACATTTGGGAGGCATGGAAGGCTACCAAGATACCTAAGGTGACTCTGAGGGTATGTTATTGGTGCAACTCAACTCACGATCCGTCACTTCTTACTCACATTCAATAGTCCTGGCTTGAAACCTGAATGTTTTCGCGTGAGAATACTCCTAATCCTTCTGCTTCGCCCTTGGTTATTCGTCATCCTTCTCCCTCGCCTTTGGCTCCTCCTTCTCCTGCGCCGCAGCATCTTTCTAGTTCAGCGTATATGCCTACGGCGAATGGTCATCCCACGTCCATACGGGGGATACTGCAGTCGATTAACGAGGAGAGCGAGTGCGGGAACACTGGCATGACGCCAACTCTCACCCGCTACCTCAACGACATTGACGGCGGTAGTGGCAGTGTACCAATAGTCACCCAACAACACTCCAACGAGGGTGTTCAGACGACTGGGGGCGGTGCACCAGTAGCTGATGCCGTTTTGGAGCTCGTCATCACGATCCAAGCCCTTGGTGTTGCCGGTCAGGCTGACCTTGTAAGTTTTCTTATCCGTCAGTACTGTGTGGTTCTGATCGGTACTGCAACCAGATGCGTCGGCTCTACAAAGGCACAGTGAAGAATTTCGTACGAAAGAAAGGAGACAAGCAGCTCACCCCTTTCAAGCCCGATTCGTCCCTCAGCCTCGCCGCCCAGTTGGATGTCTGGAAGAAGCAACGCGACGCGATGCAGTCACTCAGCACCGAGAGTCTGGCCGCGCGCAAGCGAAAGGAAAGTCCAGAGGATGGCGGGCATGCGGGTACGGCGCTGCGGAAGTAGGGCGAGCGTGCGAAGTTGGCGGATACGTTGGGCGCCTATTGGAATCTGAACTGATATGATTTTGAATTTGTGAGCAAATGGTTCTGTTCCGAATACTAGAATTATGTATTTAAGTTTATAGCACTCACGTCTACGTAACTGTCGGTACTGAGAGGTACATCACCGTATAAACTGGGAGATTTGTAGTGGTGTTCACCACGTATAAGCCGCGCCCCCTTGCGAGTTTTTTGTGGTATTGCACCATACGGGGAAGTACTGTGAAGCACTAAGCATTATATAAATCCCTTCAATAAGTTTACATACAGACGAATGGTACCTGCCGGTAATGATGAATATTTCACTAAACCCTCTTCTCTAAGCTCCACAAAATCGCTCTCAATCGGCCCTTGACTAGGTCTGGCTTGTCATGCGACGCCATATCGCTCAGACATAATAAATTCTTGTGTGTATTCCAAATTCTGTTCTATACGCATGCAATACCCGTCAGTACTGAACTATACTGGACGCCAGTAAATGGTCCTTACTTTAACTTTTTCTTGCTGAGCAAGCGCCGTATCGGAGAGCCCAACCTCGCGATACAGTTTTCTCAACAAACCAGACTCCTTGCCTGTCAATCCCTTTTCCCAAACATAATGTTGAATCAGCTGTGCATCTTTGCCTTCCGTCGGCAAAGCGTAGGTCTCAGCAGCCTTCTCCTCGCGAAACACATAGGAGTCGATCTCCGCGGGCGTGGGTACGTGGTTCTTCTCCCACATGTGACGGATATATTGTTTCCGGATTCGAGTACGAAGGCGCTGTTGACTGACGCTTTTGGCAGGTGGAAGAACGTATAGCGTCTCATCGTTGGCTTCGTCCTCTTGCGAGGAAGCTGCCTGCAGCTTGTTCTCGATACCTGTCAGTACTGAGATGTATTGTGATGGTGTATCAAAGGGGTAACGTACCGGTAAATCAATGTACTCGCCATCAGAATCTGACCCCTGGTACTCCCTACGTTGAGCATTCCTAACTGATGGTGGTCTCTTCGATACATGTCAGTACTGAGCTGTATGGTAAATTGCACCAACAGTAATATACCGCTGAATCCATGTCCTGTTGGAGCGGACCTCCGCGCCCAGCTATCCTAACCAATGACGGTTTCTTCGATACTTGTCAGTACTGAACAGTATCGCTACTTTCAACAACGGGTAACGTACTGGTGAATCGACATACTCGCAGTCAGAATCCGACCCCTGGTACTTCCTACGTCGAGCATCCCTAACTGATGGTGGTCCCTTCGATACATGTCAGTACTGAGCTGTATGGTAAATTGACCAACAGTAATATACTGCTGAATCCACGTCCTGTTGGAGCGGACCTCCACGCCCAGCTTTCCTAACCGATGACGGTTTCTTCAATACTTGTCAGTACTGAACAGTATCGCTACTTTCAACAATGGGTAACGTACTGGTGAATCGACATACTCGCCGTCAGAATCCGACCCCTGGTACTTCCTACGTCGGGCATTCCTAACTGATGACGGTCGCTTCGATACATGTCAGTACTGAGCTGTATGGCTAAATTACACCAACGGGTAATATACCGCTGAATCCACGCCCTGTTGGGGTGGACCTCCGCGCCCAGCTTTCCTAACCGCTGACGGTTTCTTCGATACTTGTCAGTACTGAACCGTATCGCTACATTTCATCAACGATTGACGTACCGGTGGGTCGATGTACTCGCCATCAGAATTTGACCCCTGGCCCTTCTTACACCGAGAGTGCTTAAAGAATGACAATTTCTTCGATGGTTGTCAGTACGGAGCAGTACTGCTACTTTGCATCAATGCCTAACATACCGCTGAGTCAGAGTCCTTTGAGGAATCTAACTGTCTGGCTTTCACGTCGTCCATGTCCCCATCAATGCATTCACCATCCCGTTTCACACATTTTCTTTCAGGACTGACGGATCTTGTGGGGGCTGGGTGTTCGATAAGTAGTACCGTGTCATCATCGCCGGATGACTTTTGCTTCGATAACTATCAGTACTGTGCCGTAGCGCTTCGTCTGACAAATGAGTTACGTACCGCGGCATCAATGTAATGTTGCAAGGGAAGTTCCTGCTGGCTTATGGTTTACCGAGATCAAGTTCATATGAAAAAAAAAGTCAAGTATAGCCGGTTTGTTGTGAGATCGAATTTGTATGGTTGGTTGTGAGTGTTCAGAACGGGCTCATGTTTAAATACCCGTGGGTCGCGGAATATTCTATTGAGTAATAAGTCGTACTGACGATTCCCAGACTCTAACGAACAAAGAAATAGTCCATTCTGATAGTGGAGAGGGCCAAATTACATTCCGACCTGTACTGGAATGTACTTTCACGTGCTGGATTCCAACTCCAACGTCTGAGCCTGTAGTTCAAATCAGAGGAATTTCGCATCAGGAAGGAAATAATTCATACCGCAAGATTTGCCACGAGTTTCAACCTTTCGTGAGCACCTGTGGGCAGTGACCCCGCCTGAATACACACGTTGAGTGCCTCACAGGCAGCGTCAAGCTTCAATACAAGGTTATTGCTCGCTCGCAACCCCTTGAGATCATCATCGCTGTACCCCTCGCATCTGTATCGTTTTCGTTTGTTGCTCATCGCTTGTAGGAGAGTTTTGCGTGTCAACCCAGTGGAATTCATGACGTCTTGGATATCGTCCTCTGTATCCGGCGTAGCCCATATCATTCCACCGTGAAAGTATTCCCGCTGCGTAAATGTCAGTACTTTCAGCTAACGAGACATACGTGGCACATACAATCACCGTCCACTGTGTATTAGTAATTCTTGTCTGCGTCCGCGAGTTCTCTGGCGGAATGTTGGCTGGTTGCTCGCACTCGGTAGCGACTGGGGCCACGAGTACGTGATCGGCGGGTTGAGGCCCTATTTCTGAAGTCAGCCAGCGAAAACAGCTTGATTGGGTATCAACTGCTGGAATTAAACAATTGATTGTGCACGCGATGTAGATCGCAATGATGTGATTCTGATTTCTTCGTAGCGAGAGACATCACGCCATCGATGGATGGTGAACACGCGTAAGTTGTCACGAAGGCTGCTACAGCGATAAGCGAGAAGTTGGCGGCTCAATTAGTTGCGATCGACGCGTAGATATTACACCGGAATGTATGCAGCGGTAGCAAGCGATACCAGGCGGCGTAATCCAACACCGGCTACCAGGATCAGCTGCAGCTATGCATACAGGGCGGCATCTCCTTAAGGTACCCTCACATACAGTAGCACACTGAACCGTCCTCAACGGTACGGAGGCAGGAAAGTTTTTCCAGTCAAAGAAGCATGGTAATTTGGTGTAGGGAAACAGTCAGTAGGGCTCGCTACCACACACTACCGGCCACGACGAAAACAAAGTAAAACTTACTGGGGGTGACGGCAATGAGTGACTTGCGATGATTCACGCATGTGATATCTTAAGATGCCGGCGAGGTATTTGATATGAATATTCAGCAAAGCCAGTGACTGCGAGGGCGGTCAGTAGACGCCAGTGTGGAGCGTGGCTTGGCGGGGAAACAGCAAGGAATAGTTCAACGTAGTAAGGTGCCACACTAGCAAGACTCGACCACCCGGTGCGTACGGGCTGGCACTGTGTGCGGCGCAGTGGCCGTGCCGGTATTGCACTGTGCCGAGCGGTACCGTGCAGTACACGTCCGTACAATTCCAGTCTGATTGGGCTTCGATTCGCTGCGCGCGGCCAGATTCCGAACAGGTCGGTACGGTATAAGGCGAGACGGCGACACCGGTGCTACACGGTACGCAGTTAAACCGGGATACCGGTATCGTACTGTGACGAGTAGTACCGTGCAGTACGCATCCGTACAATTCCAGTCTGATTTGGCTTCGATTCGCCACGCGCGGCCATACTCCGTACGGTTCGCTACGGTGTGTGGGGAGACGGCAACACCGATACTGCATGGTACATGGCCAGACGGGAACACAGGTATCGCGCTGCGCCATATGCATCCGTACAATTCCAGACTGTTTTGGCTTCGGAACGCTGGGCGTGACCATAATCCGTTCGGTTCGGTATGGTGTGGAGGAGCCAAGAGAATGGGCACTGCATAAGGGGTCTTGTCGGGAAAGGAAGCGAACAATTCCTAACCAAAACGTGTCGGGGACAGGGATAATCGGGTGTATTGGTCGGAGGATTGACCATCTTTCTACAAACAAGTAGCAGCTATTTAAGGTTGGGGAAGGAAGTCCCGCCACACTTACAAATTAGCTCAACCCTAGTCGTCCACTTACAAATTACAATACCCAGCTCTAACCTATCCTCCGAGTCACCATGACTCACCCGTTTAGCCCACTATCTTCGACCCCAAAAACTTACTATACCATCGGTATCGCAATACGCGATCGCACAAAACTGATTCTGTATACATCGGTAATGGATTGTACAAGCCAGTATATGAGACAGGTAGGTGAATCAACCATACGGTACTGCACAGTAACATTCGTTGCGAAACGGTACATATCTGCAGCCTCATAGGAAATCACGAGGAATCTCTGCCTACTGGCCACCTGCAGGGTGGGTAAAGGAGATGTGATGGTGTTATGTGAACCACTGGCCCATTCTGGACCGAAATCAACGGTACTGAACCGTATCGAGCTACTCAGTACCAAGGAATCATTGTTGCAATATCTCACTCGTTGCTTAGTCACGGCAGGCATGGGCCTACCCCTATATTCTCCTTTCTCTCGAGGCTTCAGCCTTACTTAGACAATACACACGTTCATCACTTTCAACAGGTTATG
>Ga0307516_10003636_pt1 | contig 19594 bp, 23 predicted proteins | sample 19_EM_MG_FD_203310 | JGI IMG/M metagenome (GOLD analysis project Ga0307516, IMG submission 203310) | Populus trichocarpa ectomycorrhiza microbial communities from riparian zone in the Pacific Northwest, United States - 19_EM | ecosystem: Host-associated > Plants > Roots > Unclassified | place...
AAACATGGCCGTGACTATTGGGTGCAGAGCCGGCACTAAGCGGGCGAGGGGGTAGAAACACGGGAACGGGCGGGGGCGATAAAACATGGAGATTGCGATGTTGATTCTCGAGGTACATTTGCGGGGAATAGTTTGGATACTGTTGTAAAATCGGCTGAGGCGTGTTTTGCGCTGGGGGTGGAAGCCAAACTTGATTCTGGGCTTCGTCCATGTATGCTGCAGAAATCGGTGTCATCATAGGATACGCATGTGGGATCTGCTGGGGAAGATACGGCGCAACCGGTGGTTCTGGGTAAGGCGCCATATAGGGTGGATGAGCATACGGCTCTGGTTCGGGAAGTGCCGCGGGGTGAATGATAGATACAGGAAGATCTAATTGGATGTCTTTCCTGTTGAAGATGTCAGAGGGATGAACGGAATACCATGCGATGATCACTGACGTTCCAACGCCCATGTTGATGGCAACGCTAAGTGTACAGTGAACCTCAAACAAAGATTCGACTGTTCGGCCTTCTGAATCGTCTCCTAGCATGCCACCTCTGGCACCTCTGGCAGCTTTTGGCACATCGAAAACGAGGCTGGCCACCCCCTCTGCTCCTGGGTGGATGATGTATTCAGGGCCACGAAATGGGACCGTAGTTAGTACGTCAGATATCTGGAGCGTCGCAGGCTTCTCGCTAGCCTTTGCTCCAGGCAATAAAAGTTGTCTTCCAAGAGTAACAGTGAGGCCCGTGTTCTAGACGCTAAATGAGGACCCTGTCAAAAAAACTTTCTTGCGTACGTACTTTCTTGGATGAATGATTCTTGACCTGCAACTCCAAACATCCAGTCTCGCCGGCAACAACCATGCCACCGACAACTTTGCCTTGTGCCCAGATCTTGCCATTCTCTCCGACAATGATTCCGTCTGGCTCGACCCTCGAGAAATCTATGCCCCAACTCTCAACCACATCGACTTCCCTCGTATGGGTAACCAGTCGCCTTTCGCCCTTCCAAATTACGGCGACGATAGCACGAAGCTCATACTTTATTCGAGCGAGGTTTCCGCCGAATCGGATGGATGACGGCGAAGATGAAGGAAGTGGGATCTTAAAGAGAAAAGTGGAGAGTCCGCGGCGCGCGTGGTAGTGGTGCTTCGGTAAGGGTGGGTCGCCTGGTTCTGGGTACGCCTGAACAGCATTCGATGGAGGAAGTCCGGGACCTTGGAAGAATCTCCGGCTGTGGAGAAATGTTGATGTGGCAGAGTGGTCTCTGGAGGTCAACTCTGCAATAAAAACTCTGTGAGATCATTTTTCTTCCTCCACGATGGGACAGACCTTGTGTCGCAAATAGTTCTACCATCATGTCGCCGATGGCTAGACCTTTGTCTGCCCTGCATTCCATCTCCATCTTGCCTGAGACGTGGGTGCCTGCAACAAACAGGCCATTGCCCGGTACGGTCGTTGAGACCTTCACCTTTGGATGGTGCGGTGATGAATTCATGGGCTCAGCCCTCGTTTGTGCGGTCATTTCGCCTCGAAGATTTCAGAGGGTGAGTGGAGCTTGGATTTGTCGGAATTTCAAGGTCGAATTTTACAATATAGCGATTCTCTTTTGGCTTTGCCGAATAGACGAAGAAAAGCCATGAAATCTGGGCAGTTAGTGATGGGCCATGGTAGTTGAGGAATGTAGCAGTGGTGGCTGTGTTGCACCGTCCTGGTCCGTCCAGCCTCTGTCGTCGCGATGGACGTCTAAGCGAGACCACAGCCGACCCCAACGAAGATTCTACAACCGGGCTCAGCACCCTCTCATAACTGGGGCCAGGGCTGCCTGACAGGCTGTCATATTTGCCCCATCATAACCTGAACGTCCCAGGTACACGATTATAGGTGTCTAATATCTGGGCTGCGTCGCTCCGCAAACGATTGCATGACGAAAGAGAAGCATTCGGCGTATGTTTCTCTCTCCATCACTCTATTCTAGACTCTCAATGTCGTAAACAACCAGGAATTACAAGGTGTCATTGATGAAACCATCAATGTAACCCAAGATGGCAAATTCTATACTCCCGTTCTTTTGTACGCCGGGCCAGGCAGATACTCGCCCCTAGCCTCCATCACAGCCAAGTCCAAAGGGCTTCAAGTCCTCGACACCTCTCGGGACTTCCCCAACTACCCCCACACATGGACAACCGGGCCCTACGCGTCTGGGCTGAGATAGAGTGGCCGGCGCTGTTGAAGAATCCGAGCGTGACGAAGATTGTAAAATAAATCCGATAGGAGACACTTCATATTCTGGCTCCCTCCTAAACTAGCTCACATCTCAACCTTTTTTACGGGTTGGGTCGTGCAGATTCGGCGTGCGCATTACAAGTCCCCAATCGAGAAAACATGTACTAGGATATAAATATGGCAAACCACCATAGAATCCGAAATGCCCTCTCCCTTTTTGAATATCGCGATCATGCAACAACAACCGAAAGTGACTTTGGAAGAAGCATTATATAAATATCCAAATGCTTGCGAGGGTTCACCGAAAAGTTGACAGCGAAAAAAGTATGTCAGAGACATTTTTGGAATACCCAGTCATACTAGGGATCCCGTCGACCAAACTCGGGGCCTAGCCCAACCCGCGTCCAATTGATCAAATCCACGTCCTGCGCCATCTTCAATAACTTGCCACAAATGCGAGCATTATTGCCGACGAAACATGGAATGAATGACTCTAAATTAACTGTATATGTAACTACCTTGCGACAAATTCCTCGCCCCAATGAGCCTCCCATAACACAAGAGAAAGAAAAGCGCCTCTAAAATCCAGCAATCCTCGAGCTTCTTCTCACCATCACTCCTTTGTCGGCACCATCCACCCCACCCTTCCCCTTCCCAGCACCTTTCAGCAAACTCATTAGTTTCCGTCTCTCCTCCCTCTGACACGGATCCTCATACGTCACGCGCATCGTATCATCAACAACATGCCGCTCCTGCAAACTGAACTCGTCCAGAGGGTCAAACGGAGTCATTGAATCATCAAACACCGGCATCGGAATCGACGATATCTCAGAGAACTGTGCTTCTGACGTTGGCCGTACTGTCTTCTATTAAAGCAGCATCAGAAAGAGTCCAAAAAATCCAGCGCCAAACGAAGGACTCACGTTGGGCCGCCCTCGAGGCCGCTTCCCAGGCCGTGAATTCACAACAGGTTCCTCAACATCCCTCTTCCCCAACAACGATTCAATACTCTCCTGCAGCGCCCTCTTCGCAGCTTCCGAAGGACTTTTCTGCTGCAACTCCGTAGGCAGGCGCTTCAGCTGCGGGTGCTGATGCTTCACCCCTTCTTTCGACAGAATCTTCATGGGCGACGGGGACTTGGATGACGGTATTCGCGTCTGTTTCCGCTCCCGCTCAATCTCGGCCCGTGTCGGCTGGCGCGTAGGAGTTGAGCTGTTGGCCGCTCTGGCATGAGATGAATGGGGAGTGAGGAGGATGACGGCTGCCGAGTTTGTACGCGTCGGGGTTGTGATGGAGCTTGCAGGTCCAGCCAGTGAATCCACTCTGTACGGAGGTGGCTTTCGACGAGATGGCGTCGAGAGGGGTGGACCACAATATTGTTGGTGGGAATCTCCACCCAATGCACCAGTGGGTCGGCCAAATGGGAAGGTTTGAACTAGTGCTCTCGGAGGTGAACGAGATCTCGGGCTACCCGGATTGTTATGATCAAAGGATGGGTTGCCTTTGCCTTGAAGATTATCACCTGAAGTGGGAGTTAAAAGAGCATGAGAACCACATGCATTCACAATATGTTGACCTTCCGCTTCCACCGACAAGACTTCAATCATGGTAGGTTCGACGAGCACCTTTCCCATTCCTCTGTCCACTGCCTTTCCCTTTCCCTTTGGATCAATGGCGATATCCATTGTATCCTCCGACCGAGGCCCTCCAGCAACATCAGATCCTGGAACTAGAAACTGAGAAGCGGGAAGGATAGTGCCACTGGAAGCCATCGCTGCCAACCAATCCATCGTGACGACCGGTATTCGCCATTCGCATGCCTTGTCGAACTTGACCCCAGTTCCTAAAGGGCACAAAAGATGTGTTGTCTTTCGAGAGAAAAACTGTGCAAGTTTGATGCCTTAACGAATGGAAGAGGGTAAGGCACGATAAAAGTGATGATAATATGGTGGTGCCGACCTAAAGCTCGAAGAAGTCTTGCGACAAAACAGGCTTCTGACTGATCCAGGCCAGAATAACTCAACGTCACCCTCTCTGCGCCTAGAATGCTAAATTAGAATCGCCTGTAAACCAGAAATCAAGAGAAGAACAACCTGGTACAGGTGTCTGTATTGCCAAAGGCACAAACGTCACATGTCCATCTGGCGAACATATTCGATCTTCAAAAATGCATCGCTCCAACCAGCATTCCGTCCGATACTTTGTTCGCAGGGATTCATCAGCCTCTTCACGATACAATTTACTGCCGCTGGGGAAGCCATATGTTAATAAACGAATTCTCCTCTTGCTCTGAGAAAGAACATGCACCGACCTGACCAAACGGACGACGACAAAATCCACATCGTCATCTTCCGTATCCAAAACCATCTTCCCACCATTCTCCTCAATAGCACTCCGCACACTGGGACTCTTGGCCTCCCCAAGGACAAGGAACTTCAGTTCACCAAAAATGTTCGAAGTCACAGCTGGAATAGCAGACATCGAGCTCTCGCCAACCTTCTCCACATGTGGCACGGCCGAGGCCAAAAAGGATCCACCTGCACGTCCCTTAACATCCATGGCCGAAGTCGTCTTGGTCCTCCTGAACGGTTGTGGCCCAGCTGATGACGACTCAGCTCTTGCCGGTGCGAAAGAATTGGACCGGCGGAATTGAGATATCAAACTCCCATTTCCTGCCAGCTTCTCAGCTGGCTCAGCGTCGACTGGAGGGGGCCGGGCTTTCGAGGGGCTTCGGATGAGTTGGCCTTCTGAGATCTCGTATCCACGTCTCCCGAGAAGGCTTCCCCAGACTTGAAGAGTGGTAGCGGGTAGGCGCTTCATTGCAAGTTCTTCATCGGCCATGAACTCATCATTGTCCAGAGCCGGGTTTCGACGGTCTGGCTCATTCTCTTCTTGCGCAGAGGATGGTACCGATGATAGAGGGGGAGGGGAGACTGTAGGAAGGATATGTACACCAGTGAGATTGAAGGGTAACCGAATATACGTACACATCAGAGATTTCTTCGGTGGCGGCCTGGGTCGCCGTACTTGATATTTCTCCTCGTCGAACCTGCCTGGCGTCAAGTCAATATCATAAAACCGCTTGAGATACATCTCTCGTACCGCCAAACTCGAGTGAATCCCAGAACCATTCTTCCCAGACGAGATGGACATTGGCTTCCCCTCGCTGGTTGAACTTCTCTGCGTACTTCATCTTCTCCGTCTCTTCGTCCCCAGAACAAAGGAGGTGTGTCACCTTGACCGGTCGTTCGAGATTCTTGAGATATATTCCGCCATGTTGAGTAACCAATTTGTTTATTTCAGTTCGCACAGTTATGTCATTGATACCTGATGGACATAGCACGACTCCTGAGAAGGCGGGAAGGCGATGGGTCTCAACACTCTGGAAAAATTGTGAATCATACAAAATGTGGACAACATAGATTCAAGACGCACTTCTTCCAAATCAACGTCATCTCCCCTGAGCCAAACTTGGTAACTGTCCGTAATCCAAGAGGGAGTAAGGATCGGAATCTTCCGCTCAAGGGCGCACTAAAGGAAAGGCTTGATAAATCCTCATAAACACGCTTGGGGGAAAAGCACTACCATATACTTCGCGCCGCCGTGATCTCCTGCCACCAGATGAGTCACTTTGTCCGTCAAAGCAGTCGTTGCAGCCGCCCCTAGTTCGACTGCCTGCTTAAAAAGAGTCGGCTTGGATGATAGCCATTTCAGACGCCTGGGTTGAAGGAAGTCATGACCCACAACGCACCTTATCGACCCCGGTCGCGCAGACCACGACACCCTTAAACGGCCTTGGACACACATCAAAGATATTCGTATCATCGCTCCCTAGCTGACTATTTTCCGCCCAAATCGACGAATCAGTCTGCCTCAGTCGCGACAACACGCCTTCCTGCACCGGCCGAAGTTTGACGTTTGGTACCTGTTGGCAAATAAGTCAATGAATAGTATATAAAAGGTAATAGGCCACCTTGGAGGACTTGTTTCCCCGCCGTTTCATTGAAATAAAGCAAAATCGTCAGAGACTCCGTTTCCAGAAGACCATTCAGGTTCACAGACGACGAGACTTCACGACTTTGCCCTCCCTAAAGTGTCACGTGGTTTCGTGTGAACGTGTGAACGTCTAAGTAGAGCAGGCTCTACAAGCGGCTCGCGCCGCAGGCCTGCTACGGTAGGCCGATCTTATTTTGTTGGAGCAAAATTGTACGCAGAATGATTATGGCGACTACTGTTACAAATTGCCGTTACTAGCACGTTCGCTGCTCGGACGTGAAAAAGTTGCATAACATGAGGATGTTCTTGTTCAGGACCTGCACGTCTTGCTTGAGCTTGGCACAGACGGCGTGGCAATGTTTATTTTTATGGAGGTCCATACCGTCGCGTTCGCATCGGAACGTCGCGAGTTTATAGTGTCGGTCCTGTGTGGTGGGTGGTGCATAAATAGAGCGTAGTTTGATGCTACTCACCATTTCAGTTCCAAGTAACTTTTGCAGGGATGATGGTGGTGAGAGATGACATACTGTTGACGTGTGTGCGGGTGTCAATCATTGTTTAAATACACGGAGTCGGTCAGGAGGAATGGGGACTTACTCCGCCAGTGAGGATTTTCACGGCCGTGAAAACGGGACGCACATCGGGTGGGGTTGTGAAGCCGAGAATATTAGTGTCAAGTGTCACTGATCTTCCTGTGTCAATGGTGTGACGTGGGCCCGAAGGCGTCGGCGCCGTGCACAGTGAAGTCGTTTTCGCGGGCAGAAACAGTGGAAGAGCTGGGGTGGCAATTGCAAGTGCAGGGACATAGAGATGCGGGTGCTAGCATGTTCGGCGACGATGGGAATGGCATGTCTCCTGGTAGTCGGATGGACCGCTGCTGGAGTTTCCAGTGAGTGCAGATCGAGCATGATGGGTCTAGCTGTTAACACCAAGCCGGATGCGCGGAGAACGATGAATCGGATGATGCACTTCCGATGACGCGGCATTGCCTAGTTTGGACTGATCACATGATTTTGGATTGGCGGTTGAACAATCCCCACTAATAATGTTACTAACAAGGCCTGCTACTACTGTAGCAGGAATATCTATGCGAGTATGCAAGTCTACGAAAGCTCTTTACCCTCAGGACCCTGCACTTTGATGCCCCGCGCCCCCATCATCACCAAAATCCTAGAAAATCCCGCCGAATGCCTTTGACGTAGATCGGTTAAGTTCCTGGCATCAAGAAACTGGATTGCTTCTAGCTTGGGCCCAAATCCCATGTTTTCCAGGGTATCATAAAGGGCCTGATATTCTGCGGGGGTATCTTGGATCCCCATGCGCTGTATCCCAAATATCCGGATACTGTCGGGCAGAGCGAAATGGGCGTGCTGCATCACGCTCCAATCAGGTAAAGAGAAATCGAGGCGCCTGAGATTGGGGCACTGGGTAGACAAGGAGTTGAGAAGATCCGAAAATCGATACCGCTGGTGACAAAAAATGAGCTGGACACCATCCAAGCTCGCGCCGTGGTGTATGAACACCGGATGAAGAAGCTCCACGTGGACGTCTACGAGCACTCGGCGAAGCAAAGGGAGGTTGCTTTCAGTGATAGTATCATGTAGCCCCACGAATAAGGTTTTCAAGGAAGGAAAAGTCAGATTGGGTGCGGAAAATGTGGTGGAAGGTCCAAGGCAGCACAGGACCTCGAGACACGAGCATCTGGCGAGTACAGTGTACCAATCATCCGATGGGATGAGATTGTTGTTCTGCCATCCAACGAAACGTAAAGTGGATCCGCAAGACCGGATCATGCGCTGGAAGAAGGAGAGAGGTAGTTTGGCGCTTTGGTATTGCGGCGCAGTGACACCGAAACTGAGGATGGCGAGGTTTGGTAGGTATTCCATGATATTACAAATAAGTTCCAGCTCGATCTTGTCGTGGAAACTGCTGGCCATCGAATCCCGCATCGCTATATCGAAGCGCTGCGTCCACCAACCCAACCGCTGAGTCGTGCCTGAAGAATTCAGATATGCGCGCTTCAGCCCACGATATAGGCTTCCCAAACTTCGTCCCCGGGTAATTTGAATGTGCTCATAGAGGTATGGAAGGGCTGCCGAATGCCAACTTCTGCATACCAACACAAAATGTCGCTTTGTCGCCTATCAAACAAACAAAGATCGTGAGGTCATACTAGCAAGGTTGAGTCTGGTGACGTGAGAATGCACCATGGATTGCCTAAACAGTCGCTTTTGGTCGAGAGCAAATGACGGCGAGATATCCAGACCCTCTTGAGGATCTAGACTCCGTGGTACTACAGTCGCAAATCTGAATATGGATATCCAGATTTCAGGAGGGATTAAATCTGAAATCGGGGGATCTGGCAGACTCCCAGACGTTATGAGAGCTTCGGGCATTTGTTAGATTCGATCCGTGATTTCCTGTTCACTGCAGTAGCTGGAAGTGCCAGCTGAACGGGATCAAGAGATGATGTGATCACGTGCCAACCACTGCTGCGTTGAAGTGCTTCATGGCTTTTTCTTTGTCTCAAGCTCAATCGACGCATTCATAACTGGTATTCAGTTGATTCTTCTGAGCATCGGTGCTAGGCCATTACTTCTACTAGACCAGAAAACCACACGAACCATGAAGTCAGTGAACTCGAAGCCGACTTGGGACGAACTTGGCGCCACCAGTTGTGCAGCAATGGAGTCTCAGGATCAGTGCATCCCTTCAGGTGGGTTCGCAGGAATCACAGCATTTTCACGACTGATTTGGACACACAACTTCAAGATCTCTATGAATCATTAGTTCACTACTTTAAATACGCATCCTGCGCTTACAGCCTCATTTGCCCGCGTCCGAACGGCAGCACCCTGGTTCTCCAGGTTCGGCGACATGGCTTTCACACCGCATCAAGTTGCTGACCTCGTCACCTCCTACTCGATGCCTCTTAATCGAACAGTTTTCCAATATCGTAACCGACATTCAAGGGTATGTTGCGAGAGATCCAAAGCGAAAGGAAATTATCGTTGCATTGCGCGGGAGGTGATTGGGGATTATTCTCTACTCATTTTACTTTCACACAACTTGGTACAGCCTTTCCGTAGTCGACTTTCTCTTGGACGCCCAGATCATCCTTGTGCCATACGTGGTACTGGGAGTCTCTGTACCAGGTAGGTACATAAAAGTCTATTGCTGGATCTTCCCTGAATACCGTTACTCTAGCGGGCACCAAAGTACACAGCGGCTTCCTCCTCGCGTAAGATTCATCTCCCATTCAAACTTACAACATACTCAGCAGGACAGCTGGGACTCTGTCGTCTTACAAGTTATGACTATTCTATCCACCCTAATGACAGTATACCCGGATTACTCCATCGTGACGACGGGACATTCATTGGGAGGCGTGCTGTCTACTCTTGCAGCTGTCTCCCTGAAGGCCATGTTCCCTGATCAGTAGGTATCCCTTCTCTGTGAATGACACTGATTTTGAATGGATTTTTCCGGCATCAGCGAGGTTCGGACATATTCCTATGGTTCTCCTAGGATCGGCGTGCGCCACAGCGGCTCGGGGTCTCATGCGCTTATTCATTGTTTCTTTTAGAACATAATTTTCGCCGAGTATGTGAACCAAGAATTTGGAACAAAGGCATTCCGAGGCGAGTATATCTCGATTCCTACTGTCTCTGATGATCTCAACCTGCTCGCAAATGAAGTGGTTCACGGCAATGATGGGTGCGTTTGCCGGACGCGCTCAACCTCTAATGAAAATAGCTTTTTCTTTCAGCATACCAACTATCTTACCAACCTCTTTGGGCTACCACCATCACGGTAGATTTATTCTTTTGCCAGCCATTCTTTCGGCCTCATCCACTTCGCGATATCTAGGGATAGAGTACTGGCAAAGCCCCGACCCTTCCGGTCCAGCGACCACTCGTCAATGTTCAGCCGATGGAGAAGATCCGAGCTGTTCGGCTTCAATTCCCTCGAAGGGTCTTACACCTGCTCATCTTACGGTATGTCTCGATCCATCTCTTCGCAAATTGCAATTGAAATGTTTTACATCGTTTGCAGTACTTCGGTATTCCAGCTACCACGCCCTTCTGTCTCTAAAGCCGTTGTGGGTGGAACACTTGTTTAGTTTAATCTTGTCCTGTATTGCCATAGCCGGGTCGTGAATTCTCCGTGATCAGAAGGTGTCCGTGACTCGTGCGAAGCGGAACTGTTCTATATCTTGACTTTGCTCCCAGTGTCTTTCAAGTTGTATGCAGTCACCCCCAATTTTTGGCGCTTCTGAACCACAATCTACCGATCAAAGGGGCCTTCTAGAGCAGCTCTCTGGGCCTCCGTGTCCGAACTTGGATCTGGCTCTAATCTTGTCCGAACCGGGATCTAGGATGTCATGGCTGGTGTCAACTTACCTGCTGATGAGACTTGCGGAATGCTATATGTTCGATCAGAGGAGGACGTCCGGGTGTTGGGCAAACTCGGAACCTCCTGGAAGACGTCCGGAATTCGGAATCTCCAAACTCGGAACTTTCTGGATCAGAACCACCCAGTTCATAAAAATATTGAAAATGTTGAGGAACTTAACCGGCCCATCATGTCCATTGACTTCTCTCCCCGCTCGTCGAGTTTTGCACTTCGGTAATCTTTTCCAGCTGTCCACGACATCATGGAAAGAATTCGAGATCTGGAGGAAACGATACGACAAGTCCACCACAAACACAATCCCGTACATTTCGAAAGTTAATTTCCCTCTCTACCACAGATTCACTCATGTATATCACGGCCGCGGGTACAAGAATGCTCGTCAACTCCCACAAAGCTGTAAATGATCTTTTAGACCGTTGGGGGGCGCATCTACAGCGATCGCCCTCGATTTATCAGTGCGTGTGCTGGTGTGTCAGCGCTTGGCGTATATTCACCAGAGTCGCTTCTCAAATGACCAGTGGCTGGCGAGCTACTCACATCCGGCCTTGTGTTCTCGATAACGATATGGTGAAACGTGGGTGCCTCTTTTTTCTTGAGAATCCCGCATTGACGTAGACCCATTACGGTTTGAAGTTGGCAGAGAATAAGGCGTGCTAGTCATGAGGCATTCAACGGGATGTCTCGCGACGTCGAGTTTCACCCCACTCAATTTAAGGAAGCTGTTTTGTTGACAGATGGTCTGTTATGCAATGTCGAGGACTGGGGTGGTGAAGTGCGGCGGTGGGTGCGAATATTGACCATTCGGAACCGCCGTTGAAATATACACAGAGCGGGCGCCTCGTCATATTTTCTCTACTTTCCTTTTGAGCCCCTGATACTCAAGTCCACATCGGGCGGGGTTCCAGGACTCACACCCATGCTCTGTTACTAGTCTAAGTGTGTGACGGAGTTTCGGCACTTTCACTCAGCCTTTTTAATTCGTGGCAGTCAAAACGGTTTGTTCGGGGGATTCATGGAACCAGTGGACGAGGCGGCATGCGTCTACAATCAACTTACGGCACTCCATACGATCTAACAGCACTAGTGACAGATATGCAAGACCTTCGTTGATTGGTCTGGTCAAGCGCGACGCCAGAATGTTGAGTATAGTAAACTTGATCACGCAAGCAAGGTTTCCGCTGACGAAGGCAGCACTTTCGTCTCAGTTACCAGTCATTAACCGTAGTTATCGGTCAATGACCGACAGTCATCACGGTTACGTGACTACTTGAATAACTTGGACATCACTGAAGTTGGGGGGGGCTTACCCGGCCCATCATGTCCGTTGATTTCTCACCCTAAGTTTCTGGATCAGAACCACCCAGTTCATAAAAACATTGAAACTGTTGGGGGACTTAACCGGCCCATCATGTCCATTGACTTCTCTCTCCGCTCGTCGAGTTTTGCACTTGGACTGTCCGTCGTCCTTGCATCAATCTACGTGATCAGAACTATCAGGTATCATGCAACGCACAAGCTGCCTCCTGGGCCCAAGGGTATCCCCTTCTTCGGTAATCTTTTCCAACTGTCCACGACTCCATGGAAAGAGTTCGAGATCTGGAGGAAACAATACGGCAAGTCGACCACAAACTCTATCCCGTGCATTTCGAAAGTTAATTTCCCTCTCCACCACAGATTCACTCATGTATATCACGGCCGCGGGTACAAGAATGCTCGTCCTCAACTCCCACAAAGCTGTAAATGATCTTTTAGACCGTCGGGGGCGCATCTACAGCGATCGCCCCCGCTTTATCAGTAAGTGCTGGTGTGATAGCGCTCGGCGTATGCTCACTGGAGTCGCTTCTCAAACAACTAGTGGGTAGTGAGTTACTTACTTCCGGCCTCGTATTATCGATAACCAGGTACGGTGAAACGTGGGTGCCTCCTTTCCCTTTTCTTGAGAATCCTGCATTGACGTAGGTGACCCATTACGGTTTGAAGTTGGCAGAGAATGAGTCGTGCCGGTTATGAGGCGTTCAACGAGATGTCTCATGACGTTGAGTTTCACCCCACTCAATTTAAAGAAGCTGTTTTGTTGACCGATGGTCTGCTACGCAATGACGGAGACTGGGATGGTGAACTGCGGCGGTGAGTGCGGATAAGTATTGACTGTTTCAAACCGCCGTTGAAATGTACATAGAGCGGCCGCCTCTTCAAGTCTGGGCATCATATACGACATCCCAACCGTTTCCTCCGCCGATGATCCTACTGTCACAAATATCAACAGCTTTGCGGACGTCGGGCTGAAGTATATAAGCCCAGGGAATTACCTGGTTGAATTCTTCCCGTGGATGCTTTACATTCCCTCGTCGTTGGCCAAGTGGAAAAGGGAGGCAAAGGAAGCGCACCACTATTATAGCGAACTTTTTGAGGGCATGCTTCGTGATGCACAGGACCGAATCGTATGTTCTTTGTTCGCTTCACCTTCTCGCCCTCATTCATTCACCTTACAGAATGAAGGGGATGAACGCTCGAGTTTTGCTGGAACGTTGCTTCGAGAAAGGGATCATAATCACCTGAGCGACACAGAAGCTGCTTGGCTGTCGGCTACAATGTAGTGCGTTTCTTTTCTACTTTCCTTTTGAGCCCCCGATACTCAAAGTCCATGCCGGGCAGTGCTGGGGGATCCGAATCGGTAAGCAGAGGTTCTGTAGAGGGTTTCATACTACCTACAAAACGCAGACCGCTAGTTCAATGACCTGGTTCCTGCTAGCTATGATTGCATATCCGGAGAAGCAAAAGAGGTGCCAAGAAGAGCTTGAGCGTGTCATCGGTCGATCTCGCATGCCCACCATTGGAGATCAAGATAGCCTTCCCTACATTCGCGCCACTGTCCGGGAACTCCTCCGCTGGAGACCCATAGCCCCTCTCGGTGAGCCTTGTCACAAGGATGGACGATTACCAAATTAAATCTTTCCGAAATAGGCGTCATGCATTGCTCAATCCAGGTAGCATTCCTGATCATTATACTATATATCACGGTGACATCGCGGTGTAGGATGATTGGTACGAAGGATACTTCATTCCCAAAGGGACGAGTTGTATAGCCAACGTCTGGTATGCTGTTGCGATATTCTTCCCTTCGTGATTGAGATTAACACGCACCTGTAGGTGTTTGAATCGTGATCGAGCTGTTTATGTGAGTCGTCCGCTTCTCTCGTCGCGCTTCGCATCAATGTTCGATTCCACATAGGGAGAGGACGCGGACGATTTCAATCCTGACCGCTTCATCGATGAAAATGGACATCTTGCCCCCGCTTTAGCAGATACAAAGAATGGTGCGTATTACTTCCGGTATTCTGTATGTTGATTTGATACGGTGCCTGTCCTTCTTTCCCCTTTCTCAGAAGGTGACTTTTCCTGTCCGCCTTTCATGAATCATCGTTCTGGTACTCAACCACACACAGGACACGTGTCATATGTAAGTTATCATCCTAGATTTCCAACCTCTCATGGAAGAATCCATGAACAGGGCTTTGGACCCAGGTAATAGCCGCAGTGCGATCTATTCCAGACGCTCTCGTAATCCGTTGCCACAGGATTTGCCCCGGCCGGCGTATGGCTAATATCTCCCTTTTCATCGACATCGCATCGATTCTATGGGCCGCCAACATCTCTCCTGTACAGGATGAAGCAGGTAAACCCATTATCCCGGACACATTGGAAACCGGGAACGCTGCGGCGTTCGTGTAAGACTCCCTCCCCCTTTTCCTTCATGATGAGCACGACAAATAATAATCCCGCATTCGTTTGCAGACGCCCTTTGCCGTTTGACGTCGTGATCACACCGCGTTTCCCAGAGGCCAAGGCACTCGTTGCTCGAACGAGAGAGTTACTTTAGTGCCAGATATCGGGGGTATCATATTGTTTGGGGCCAAGTCAGTGACTGTCCGTTTCCATATGGTTTAAGTTAAGGCCCTTTCGATATATTTTAGTCAGCGGCTCCAACTTGGGAGTAGGTCTGAGTAGGTGGAGAACTTGGTTCATTTCCGTCGTGTCATACTTGTTTTTACCCGTCTGAGCCTCAAATCGACTCAACAGATCTGAGAACCAAATATGAGACGGGAATCTGGAAGAACATAATATCTGTCGTTTGTCAAAAGACGAACACGTCGGGGAGATTGAGACGGAGGATATGTTCGAAGCGGAATGGGCGGAGATGGGCGGCGTTTGGGCGCTGATGAACCACCTGACGGATCACCGGGTTTGAATGTATGTGTGACCTTAAGGCGGCGCGAGAAGAATCTAGAATTCCTGTTTATGGTGCTGTTCATCTGGTCACCGCAACAATGTGACAAAATTTATAGCTCCTCCAAAAATTCCCCGTTTACTTAGTTGTCTGACCAAAAGGCTTCTTTTGATGAAAGGATTTAACTTGTCAGACAGAATTTTTGTACGATCAAAATTGACCGAGTTATATTTTTCGACCTGAGTCAATTTGGCCACTTGCCATATATGGCATGGGGATATACCCAAATAGGCAGGTCCCTGATAGTCAAGATCCTGCCAATTGTCTCGGAATTGCCCGTACCACTTCAGAATAGATCCAAAACAACATTTTAAATGCGATTACTTAGGCCTAAAGTTGGGTTAAAAATTTTGTCCCGGCCTTTGGCCGGTTTGGCCACTGGCCGCTCATACTTAGGTGGTGACTAGATGAACAACACCATAGACGTTATTAGCGTAAAAACATTAGTTCAGTCATGATAAATGGATGCATGTTAGCTGGTAATTAGAAAGTCCACGATCGACAAGGTATCCGAGTACTTGATTCGCTTTCAGGTTGCAACAATCCTGTTCTCGATGCCATGGTCTGTTGTTGCAAGTGGGTTAAAACTTAGAGTTCGTAATCCAAACCGACACGGAGATTTTGCACAGTGAATGCATTTTCACAATGAGCTCCTTGATGTCCGAGTCTGAGAGGATCTTCGACGAGGTCTCCAGGTCTCCCCCTCGATTTGTGCTGGGTGATAGCCGTACTGTAATTCGCTGATCTCGAGACTCAGAGTTGCTCGAGAGGGAGTTATAGCGAAGAAAAAAAGATGTACAACAAGGAATTCTCCGTTGCCGCAAGGAATGGTCCATGTCAGGCAACGCACAGAACTTGAAGCACGCGGAGAAATCATGATTCCAAAACTTGGCGAACATCATCAAGGGGAAACGGGCAAGACGATTACAGGTGTGAACACCTTGATGTCAGGTACGCACAATCCGGACGAGTCGGGACGACATCTGGTGGTAAAATCCACTTCAGTCTATAGACATGCCATACTTATGTATTATATGGTCACTTCGATAGATTATTTATTACCTACATTAGAAAAAAGTCTGCAATTTGAGCGAAGTTACTGCCAGGATCATTTGATGCAACCTCGTGGGGCCCTCTATGAGCAAAACTTATCGAGGTAGTGGGATTTTTGTCAAGTCGGTGGGATTTCCGCTATTTCACATCATGATAATAACGTCGGTATGTATCACCCAATGCTTTCGGCGATGATGATTTGGGGGCCGACTACGAACATGATGTCAATGTTGGGCCTACTGCAGCATCACAAGCACTCCACGTAGGAATGATCGGAGGCTGGAATCTCACTTGATAGTCTCCTAGATTTGAATTTTTGGCAGGAGGGATATTTGACTACATATACTTAACTTTTCCGGAGTAAAAAATGAATGTAAAATACTTAGTTAGCCTTTATACTATACTTATCAAAGACACAGTGAGATAGCCTGAGGATGACGACGGACTGTTGAACGATTGAGCACATATTGACGTGCCCTGGAATCTGGATGTCTGTCTCCAGCCCAGCCAGATCCAAGGCCTGGGATCTCACGTTCTGACAGGTGGGAAAACGTCAGTGTCAGGTTTCGACGGTGTGTCCACGGTCTTGGGAATTCCTGTGCAGCTGCATGGGGTATAAAAACAGTCACTGGGGGTCTGTACGTAAAACTCCACCTCCGACTCGGACGGGCCAATCTGTAGCAACAAGACCACCTGCCAGTTCGCGCTTCACACAGTCGCCTTCACCATCGTCATTTTTGGGTTATTACACGTCTCCTGGCGGCAAGCTACATATATCGGACGAGTCCGAGTCCGACCACGGATAATGTGAGCAGGATATCCAGGTTCATGATCATATTGGATGATTCCGTGACAGTGTTCTACAGTGCCTTTATATGACGAAATCCGACGGTGGTTTGTTCGATGTGCGACGGCCCGGTAGCACAAAACCCCACTGGGTAAGTATTTAATACCTGATGCATGATATTAGATGAACACCTTGCTGTATTCCGCACTTTCGAGCCATCCATGGCTTTTGACTTCCAAGCTCACCCCGTCGCACTTTGCGTCGCTGTTGCCCTCCTTTCGCTCTACGCCATCCGAACCTTCAGGAGTTACGCCAAGGGCAAGTTGCCACCAGGGCCCAAGGGTATCCCGTTTTTTGGGAATCTCTTCCAGCTCTCGATGACACCATGGAAGGAGTTCGAGGTTTGGAAGAAACAGTATGGAAAGTTCACCCCAAACTTCCATGGTCTTCCGTAGCTGACCTCTATTCCAAATCCAGGACCTTTGATATACCTCACGGTGGGCGGCCAAGGGATCCTCGTCCTCAACACGCATCAAGCTGCAGCTGATTTGTTGGACCGTCGGGGGCACATTTACAGCGATCGTCCTCGGTTGATTAGTAAGTCCTGACGGTATCCTCTCAAACCTCCTAACCATGACCATCAGTGGCAAACGAAATCCTTTGTGGTGGCATCATGATGGTCTTGATGAAGTACGGCGAAACGTGCGCTCAATCTCCTTTCCTTTAATGGCCCGCCTTCTATGACAGCTGAGGACCGGCATAGTTGGCGGAGAATGTGTCGCGCAAGTCACGAGGCCCTAAACAAAACACGTCTCACTGAGTTTTATCCCCTGCACGCGAAGGAAGCAATAAGACTGGTTGATGGCATCCTGCAAAACCCCCGTGGGTGGGATGGGGAATTTCGTCGGTAAGTGTGGTGGATCAAATCATGCGAGCCCTTTGTTGATATCTGGTTGCAGAGCGGCGGCATCCACACTGTTATCGGTTGTATACGACCTTCCCTCCATTTCGTCTACCAACGATCCTACGGTCGTAAAGATAAATACGTTTGCTGACACAGCTGGGGACTACGGGTTTCCTGGAAATTATCTTGTGGAATTCTTGACTTGGATGAAATATATCCCATCGTCGTTGGCCAAATGGAAAAGGGTGGCAGAAGAAAGGCATAAAGAATACTCGGACATGTTTGTGGGCATGTATCGTGAAGTCGAAGATCGGATTGTGACTTGGTTTTGTTTGCTTCACTCTGCTCCCTGACTGACTTATTCTCCAGAAACAAGGGGACGAACGCCCAAGTTTTGCTGGGACCTTAATTCGAGAGCGGGCTCGCTATCGCCTGAGTGAAGCAGAGGCCGCGTGGGCGGCCGCTTCAATGTAGTACGTATCATTTTGTCAAGACTCAAAGATAACGATTCATGTATCCGTTAGTGCCGCAGGGTCTGAGACGGTGAGCAGTGGCCTTATATTAAATAAGCCACCGTCTATTTTTTTTCTGCCCTACAGACAGGTACAGTCATGTCCTGGTTCGTGCTGGCCATGGTCGCGTACCCCGACGCGCAAAAGAAGTGTCAAGCAGAGTTGGACAGGGCCATCGGTCGTTCTCGCATGCCTACACTAGAAGATAGAGATAGGCTTCCTTATATCCGGGCCACTCTCCGAGAAGCGTTGCGCTGGCGGGCCGTTTCCCCTATCGGTGAGTCTACCAAATACAAAAACCTTCCAAGGCAGCCTTGTTCACTGTTGACGGACAGGAGTACAGCACTGTAGCACAGAGGTAACCTTTCTCATCATCCTGCCAGCTGACGTCCGATATATTTATCCTACACGCTCAAATATTTTTAGGATGATTGGTATCAAGGGTTCTTCATTCCAAAGGGCACGATGTGTCTCGCGAATCAATGGTATATGATCTGTTCCGTTTGGAGTAATCTGACCATTCGTGTCAGGGGTATGAACCTTGATCCAACGGTCTACGTAGGAGTCTCATATCTTTTGGCTGGGGGATCTCCTGACTCGCACTATCTCCTAGGGGGCCGACGCCGACGATTTCAATCCGGACCGCTTCATCGACGCAGATGGAAACGTGACTCCTGCCCTGCCCGACACAAAGGATGGTGCGTCCGTTATCTGAAATGAATATCTCATGAACTTGATTCGCTTTCCCGCTCACAGAAGGTGATATTCTTCTATATCTCGCATCAGTTTGGTATTCAAGCCTCGACTTGTCTACGCACAGGACATGTATCATTCGTGAGTTATCTACAATCACTTATTCTATTTCGTCGACCATGATACCTCTTGTCCTAGGGGTACGGACAGAGGTACGAATGATGCCCTTCTGTCCTACCACTTCAATCAACCCCAAGTCTAACTGTAGAATATGTGTGGGACGGTATATGGCGAACAACGCGCTCTTTATCAACATTGCGACCATGCTGTGGGCAGCGAATATCTCTGCTCCGAGGGATGAAGCGGGGAACCCGATTGTCCCGAACACAATGGATGCCAAGCCTGGACTCTCCTTGTGAGTATTCACTTGTTAACTAAGTACAAACGCATAGGTGACACCTTATAGGCACCCCTTACCGTTTGATTGTGTGATTACCCCCCGTTTCTCCGAGGTTCCATCCGTGATTGCCCAAACACGGGAACTGCTGGAATAGAAAGTTACGAACCGAGATGGCAATGGGGTTGGGAGTTGAATTTGTCAGTGGTTTACGTAGCTATCTCTTCCGTAGTCGAATCTTCTGCACTGTCAAGACCGAAATGTTACGCTTCGTTCAAAGCCGGGGGGGGGGGGGGGGCCGCGGGGCGGCGCGGCGGGCGGCGGGGGGGGGGGTTTGG
>Ga0307516_10003637_pt1 | contig 19593 bp, 16 predicted proteins | sample 19_EM_MG_FD_203310 | JGI IMG/M metagenome (GOLD analysis project Ga0307516, IMG submission 203310) | Populus trichocarpa ectomycorrhiza microbial communities from riparian zone in the Pacific Northwest, United States - 19_EM | ecosystem: Host-associated > Plants > Roots > Unclassified | place...
TGCGGTCCGGGCCAACATGGACGGGCTCCCTTCGCGGTGCCGGGCGCGCTCCGTGCACGACCAGCCTCGGTCTCATTCGACCGTTTTCCCAGGCGACGGGGGAGCGCCGAAAGGTGGATCACGGACCTACCAAAGTCGGAAGGTGCTCGTCGCCCATGCGACTTTCGTAGGTTTTTCGGTCGCTGGGCGTGATCGCGAAGGTTCGCGGCCTTTACTGTGGGATGGTGAAGTTCGCCGTTTCCGGGCCGTCCCGCACCGCGATCTTCGACGTCGCCGTCGTGCTTTCGGCCGTGAGCGGGAACGTGAGCATGACGGTCGGCCCGTCCGCGGTGATGAAGCCGCACCACGGCCTGTCCCTGGTCGCCCTGGTGGTGGTCTCCGCGACCATGCTGTGGCGGCGTCGCATGCCGCTGACGGTGGCCTGGCTCGTCACCGCCGCGGCCGCCGCACTGGTGCTGATCGCCGAGGTGGCGCCCGACGCCGTCCTACGCTCCGGGGTTGACCGATCGACCCTCGTCTGGGTGCCGCACGCCGTGCCGTTCGTGATCTACAGCGTCATCCGGTTCGCCGATCGCCCGGTCGCCCGGTGGATTCCGGTCACCGCGATGGCGGTGCTGGTGGCGCGTCCGTGGCCGCCGACCACCGGCCGAACGGCCCTGCAGAGCGTCCTGTTGCTGGCGGTCGTGCCGGCGGGCCTGGCGCTCTACCTCGGTGCACGCCAGCGGCTGCTGCAGGCACTGGTGGACCGGGTCGACCAGGCTGAGCTGCTGGCCGGGCGGGCCCGGGCCGAGGAGCGGACCCGGATGGCCGCCGAGATGCACGACGTGATCACCCACCGGGTCACCCTGATGGTGCTGCAGGCCGGCGCGCTGAACATCACGACCGCCGACCCCGGAGCCCGGGAGGCGGCCGAGAACATCCGCGAGGTCGGCTGCCACGCCCTGGACGAGCTGCGTGACATCGTCCGGATTCTTTCGGACGACGAGCCGGAAACCACCGCGCCCGCGCCCGAGCCGGAGCCGCTGCCGGATTTCAGCCCGCTGATCGAAGCGTCGGAGTCGGTCGGAGTGCCGGTCGAGGTGGTCGGGGCGGAGCCGTCGCCGTACACCTCGGCGGTGGTCGGCCGGACGGCGTACCGCGTGGTCCAGGAGGCGTTGACCAACATCCGCAAGCACGCGCCGGGCGCGCGGGCGCAGATCGAGGTGAGCTTTTGCGAAGACCGGGTGCTGCTCAGCATCCACAACGGACCGCCGACCGGTACGGCCGACACCGCGCTTACCGGCTCCGGGTCGGGTGCGGGCCTGTTGGGGCTGCGCCAACGCGTCGAGATGCTCGGCGGGACGCTGACCGCCCAGCCGGCCGACGACGGCGGCTTCCGGATCGACGCCACCCTGCCCGGGAACGCCCACCACCCGTCGCTGAAACCCGCCTGACAGCGACCGAGGAGCCTCATGCCCGCGAAGCAGATCCGTGTCGTGCTCGTCGACGACGAGCCGATGGTATGCGCACACCTCCGCACGATCTTCAAAACGGCTGATGACATCGAGGTCGTCGACGAGGCGTACGACGGCGCCGCGGCCGTCGAATCGGTGTTGCGCTACCAGCCCGACCTGGTCCTGATGGATCTTCGGATGCCGGGCGTCGACGGGCTGACCGCGATCTCACGGATCAAAGCTCTCCGGGAGCCGCCGATCATCGTCGCGCTCACCACCTTCGACGTCGACACCTACGTGACCAGGGCCATGATGTCCGGGGCGGCGGGCTTTCTGCTCAAGTCGACTCCGCCGTCCGACCTGATCAATCTCGTCCGGGTCGCCGCCGACGGGCACACCGTGCTTTCCGCGGAGGCCACACGCAAACTGCTCGCCCCGGCGGTGGAGAAGCAGGCGCCCCGGGACCGCCGGCTGGCGCTCGTCGAGGCACTGACCGAGCGGGAGCGCGAGGTGCTCGCCTGTCTGGGGGAGGGCCAGTCCAATTCCCAGATCGCGACCGGCCTGCACCTGACCGAGGCGACGGTCAAGGGGTACGTGTCCCGGATCCTGGTCAAGCTGCAGTGCACCAACCGCACCCAGGCGGCGATGCTGGCTTTCGAGATCGACCAGCGTTGATCGCCCAACCGATGCTTTAGCCGGAGCGAACATCATGGTCGTCAATCGACGACGGAGGTATCCGATGAATGTGGACGGCAGTTGGGACCTGGTGATCGACAGCCCGATGGGCAAACAGAACGTGATTATCACGCTCAAGGAGGACGCCGGACAGCTCACCGGAACGCTGCTCAACAAGAGCAACAACATGACCACGGATCTCTTCGATGGTGCGGTCACCGGCGGTGAGCTGACATGGAAGGCCAAGCTCCAGCTGATGAATATCACGTTGACATTCACCACGTCCGTCCAGGACGACGTGATGTCCGGGAAGGTGAAGGCCGGCCTCTTCGGCAACTTCAACGTGACCGGACAGCGAGTGTGAGCCTCCCTTACCACATATGCGGTCCAGGATCTAGTCGCCTAGGTAGGTGTCGTTCCCTACCTAGGTCCGACTCGGACAGGCGGTCATTCGGGCAAACTTGATCTGAGAGGTCCACAAAGGATCGATCTTGTCGTGAGCTTATTTCGTGAGCTCCCGACAAGATCGATCCGGTGCATCCAGGAGTGCGCGCGGGGGCGCAGATGATTCTGAGTGAGCGGGACAAAGAACTGGCGATGCTATGGGAGCTTTTCGCCGAGAGTCGACAGGGGCGCGGTCAAGTAGCGGTCGTGACCGGCCCCGTAGGGATAGGCAAGACCGCACTGTTGCACTCGTTCGCCGACCAGGCCACCTCGTCGGGCGCGACCTTCCTCGGTGTGGCTGCGTCGGCGGCCGAGGTGGACATGCCGTTCGTGCTGATCGGCCAGCTGCTCGAGCGCGCCGAGCTGTCCAGCAGCGCCGCCCGCCGGGTGCGCCGATTGCTCGACGACGGCGCCCTGGACGCGATGGTCGAGCGGACCGGGGAGTCCGGGACCGAGCGGCTCGCGGCGCCGGTGCTGCGCCAGCTGACGGCGGCCCTCCTCGATCTGATCGGCCGGGGCCCGGCAGTGATCGGCGTGGATGATTCCCAGCACGCCGACCCCGCCTCGATGCACTGCCTCCGCCACCTCATCCGGCGGATGCGCTCGGCGCCGTTGCTGTTGGTTCTCAGTGAGTGCGAGGGCTCGACGCCGACCGGAGTACTCTTCGACGCCGAATTGCTCTCCCAGCCGCACTGCCGGTTGATCCGGCTTGAGCCGCTGACCCCGGCCGGGGTGGCCGCGATGCTGGCGACCGGGCCCGATGCGCGACCGGCTCCGGAGCTTGCCCGAGCCGGGCACCAGGTGGCAGGCGGCAACCCGCTGCTGACCCGTGGTCTGCTGGAGGACTACCGCACGTATCACAAGCTGACGACCACCGAGCTGACGCTCGGCGACGCGTTCGCCCGGTCGATACTGATGTGTCTCCTCCGCTGCGAGCCGGTGATGCGCGATGTGGCGCGGGCGATGGCCGTGCTCGCCGCCCCCGCCACTCCGGCGGTGCTGGGCGCGATGCTCGACATCGACGCCGGGACGGCGCAGCGGGCGATCCACGGACTGAACGCCGCCGGGTTGCTTGACGGAGCCCAGTTCCGGCATGCGGCCGTCGGCGCCGCCATACTCGGCGGAATGCTGGCGGCCGACCGCATCCACCTGCACGCCCGCGCCGCGCGGACCCTGCACGACCACGGTGTGGACGCCGAGACCGTGGCTCGGCACCTCATCGCCGGCCCGCCGGTGGATGCGAACTGGGCGGTCCCTCTTCTCCTGGAGGTGGCCGACCAGGTGCTCGCCGACGACGACGTGCGCCTCGCGATCGACTGCCTGCGGGCGGCCCACGACAGTCCGGCGGCCGGTGCGCGACGTTCCGGCATCAAGGCGGCGCTCTTCATGGCCGAGTGGCGGGTGAATCCGTCGGCCGCCGTCCGGCATCTGCCCGCGCTGATCACGTCGGCCTTGGCCGGCCGGCTGCCATGGTCGGCCGCGGCGGCGCCGATCGCACAGCTGGCCTGGCAGGGCAAGCCGGACGAGGCGATCCAGGCGCTCGACGCGATCGAGCGCTCCGTGGCCGAGTCCGGGTCCACCGACCACGGCTGGGTGCCTGAACCGCAGACCATCCGGCTCCTGATCAATTACTGGTATCCCCACCGGAGCGTGGCCGACGGGCGATCGAACCCGGCTGCGGCCCGTCCCGCGGCGCAGTCGCCGATCGATGATCGGCGACTGGACGCCGTCGCCTCGCTGAGCGGGGTGCTCTCCTCCCGGCACGGCGACGAGCGCGTGGTCGCCGCCGCCGAGCGAGTGCTGCGGGACGTCCGGCTCAGCGATGCCACGGTCGTGGTGATCGGGGCGGCGCTGAGCAGCCTGATCTACGCCGACCGGCTGGATCGCGCGGCGCTGTGGGCCGAGCCGATGCTGAAAGAGGCGAGCGACCGGTCCGCGCCGACGTGGCGGGCCGCGTTGGCGGCGATCCATGGCACGATCAATCTGCGTCAGGGCGACATGGCCGCCGCGGAGCTCCACGCACACCACGCCCTGACCGCGATTCCGGCGAAGGCCTGGGGCATCGGCATCGGCCTTCCACTGTCTTGCATGATCATGTCCACCACGGCGCAGGGCCGAACCGACGACGCGGCCATCTATCTCGAGACCCCGGTGCCCGAGGCGATGTTCGACGCCCTGTTCGGGTTGCATTATCTCGAGGCTCGCGGACGCTACCGGCTGGCGATCGGCGACCCGGCGGGCGCGCTCGCGGATTTCTCGGCGTGCGGGGAGATGATGACTCGTTGGGAGATCGACCGGCCGGCCGTGGTGCCGTGGCGGACCGATGCCGTACAAGCGTTGATCGCGCTGGGCCGAGTGGACGAGGCCGCCGTGCGACTCGGCGAACAGCGGGCCATGCTGGCCGAGCACGACTCCCGGACCTGTGGCGTGGTGCTGCGGCTGTTGGCGCTCATCAGCCCGGTCGATCAACGTCCGCCGTTGCTGGTGCGGTCCGTCCAGCTGCTGCAGGAACTGGGCGACCGTTACGAGACGACGCTGGCCATCATCGGACTGGGTGAGGCGTACCGAACCGTGGGCGACCGGGATCGAGCGGCGACTGCGAACCGCCGTGCGGTCCGGCTGGCCAAGAGGTGCGGTGCCGTACCGCTGCTCGAACGGCTTCGTGAGGCCGCGGTGGACGATGGTCCGGCAGTCGAAGCCACCGTCGACCCGGTGGCGCCCTCCGTCGGGCGTCCGCGAGGTGGTCTTCCACTCGCGGGGTCTCCACTACGCGAGTTTCCGCTGGTGGAGCTTCCGGCGGCCGCGGATTTGCTCGGTGAGGCGGGGATCGCCGAACTGAGCGAGGCGGAACTGCGGGTTGCCGAACTGGCCGCCGAAGGGCATTCCAATCGGGAGATCGCCCAGCAGTTGTTCATTACGGTCAGCACCGTCGAACAGCATCTCACCCGAATATATCGCAAGCTGCGTGTACGGCGTACGGATTTGCCGTCGGTAATCCGGCAGCTATTCGGGTGGACATCCGACCGCGTAGGAGGTGCGGCGGGTTGCTGAATTGAAATACGTCTAGTCTGCTGGAAAAAGTTTGTCGACGGACGGGTTTCCGAATTATTGCGATAGGGGTTCTGAAGCCCACCGCGTGATAGTTGAATCGTCGCTCATCAAGATGGCGACGATTGCTGGGCCGTGCGCGGAATCGGCTCCGTGATCGATCAATGCTGCTTCTACTGATGTCCAGATGGGTGTGCCGGTAGGGGTTACGATGGTCTTGGGATAGGGGTTTCGACCTCCGGTCGACCGGCGCATCATGGGTCGTGTCGAGTTGTGAACTGACTGTTTCATGGAAATTTTTCGTGATCCATTACCTGCTATGCGATGCGCAACGGTATTGCATTTCGCGGGTCGTCTCAGGTGTGCGAATACTGTCAGTTACCACTGCCGGGGGTGTGTATGGGAAAGACTCTGCCAGCAGATTCAAGAACAGACCATCAAGATCCGCCAGTACGGCTCGGGCAATTGCAGAGTGGCGATGCGTCGTCGATGCGCGGCCCGAAGTCCATCCTCGCCGCCATGGCGCGCGCCGCCGGCCCAGTTCCGCAGCTCTCGATCGTGTTGGGCCGGCTGACTCGGGTGACGGTCGACCGGCCGGCACAACGAAGGGAAGAGCGATGACCGTACTGGCAGGCGAACGTGGGCGATGGATCCGATCCTTCGCGACCGGCGGCAGCGGTGCGATGCGCCTGGTCTGCTTCCCGCATGCCGGTGGATCGGCCAGCTACTTCTTCCCGTACGCGCGGGCGTTCGGTCCGGACGTCGATGTTCTTCCGCTCCAGTACCCGGGTCGTCAGGACCGCCGCCGGGAGGGGTTCATCGACAACATCGCCGAACTGGCGGACCGGATCAGCGTCGCGCTGCTTTCCGACGTCCCGGCGCCGTTCGCCTTCTTCGGTCACAGCATGGGTGCCGTACTCGCGTTCGAGGTGGCCCGGCGGCTGCGCGACCGGTCGGCGGTGGAGCCGGTCGCACTGTTTCTCTCCGGGCGCCGGGCCCCTGACCGGCGGCGGACCGACGACGACGTGCACCGGCGTCCCGACGAAGGGCTGCTGGCCGAGCTGCGGAGGGTAGCCGGAACGGACCCTCGGGTGCTGGCCGACCCCGAGCTGCGGGCCGCGCTCCTGCCGGTCACCCGGAACGACTACCGAGCCATTGAAACGTACCGATATGAGCCCGGGCCGCCGCTCGACGTCCCGATCACCGTGCTGATCGGTGATGCCGACCCGACCAGCACCGTGGCCGAGGCGGCCGGTTGGCAGGCGTACACGACGGCCGCCTTTGATCTTCGAGTTTTTCCCGGCGGTCACTTCTACCTCGACTCCGCCCGTGCGGCGGTCGCCGGCACGATCACCGAGTCGCTGCGGACGGGTCTGTCACGTCATCGAAGTGGGAGGGAACAGTGAGATACGAGCTCCTCGGACCGTTGCGGGTGGTCGATAGTCAGGGCAGCTCCTGGATCAGTGCGTCGAAGGTGGAGAGCCTGCTCGCCGTCCTGCTGATCCGGTTCGACCAGGTCGTGACGCTGGATCAGTTGATCAACGAGATCTGGGGATGCGAGGCGCCTCGGCGCGCCACCGCCGGACTGCACGTGTACATCTCACAGGCCCGTAAGTTCCTCAGCCGGCCGGACCGGCCGGACAGCCCGATCGTCACGCAGCCGCCCGGCTACCTGCTCCGGCTCGGCACCGACGAGCTCGACCTGCTGATCTTCCGGCAGAGGGTGGCGGCCGGCCGGGCGCACAGCCTCGGCGGACAGCACGCGGCGGCGGCCGACATGTTGGAGAGTGCTCTCGCGCTGTGGCGTGGTCCGGTGCTCGGCGACCTGCACAACGGCCCCATCGTCGAGGGCTTCGTGACCTGGCTGCTCGAGGAACGGCTGGAGTGCATCGAGACGCTGATGGAGACCTATCTGACGCTGGGCCGGCACCGCTCGTTGATTGGCCGGCTCTGGGCGCTCACCGCCGAACACCCGCTCCGGGAGACCTTCTATCTCCAGCTGATGCTCGCGCTCTACCGGTCGGATCGCCGGGCCGACGCGCTCCGGGTGTACAAGGACGCCCACCGGACGCTGGCCGAGGAACTCGGCCTGCAGCCGTGCCGCGCGCTGCAGGACATGCAACGCGCGATCCTGCGAGCCGATCAGACTCTCGACCTCTGGGCCGCCGCGTGAGCCGCCCCTCGCGGTTCTGCCCGACACGAACAGGAGTGACACCCTGATGGACGACGTCACGACCACCCAGGTCGCCTTTCCGATGCCCCGCACATGCCCGCTGGACCCGCCCAGCGGTTACGCCGAGCTGGCCGCCGACAGCCCGATCACCCGGGTCACGTTACCGACCGGCAAGTCGGCCTGGCTGATCATGGGGCACACCTACCTGCGCGAGATCCTGATGGATCCGCGGGTCAGCGTGAACCGGATCGACCCCGGCTATCCGCACCTGGTCTCCCTCACCCCCGAGGCGCTGGCCATGATGTCGAAGGTGAACGATTCGCTCGTCGGGCTCGACCCGCCCCAGCACACCGTGCACCGCCGGATGCTGATGAACGAATTCACGGTGAACCGGTTCCGGGCGCTCCGGCCGCGCATCGAGGAGATCGTCAACGGTTGCATCGACGCGATGCTCGCCGGTGACCGCCCGGTCGACCTGGTCGCGGCTCTGTCCCTGCCGGTGCCGTCGCTGGTGATCTCCGAGCTGCTGGGCGTGCGAGCGGAGGACCACGAGCTGTTCCAGCAGTGCACCCTCACCGCGTTCAACCGGAAGGCGCTGCTGGAGGACCGGATCGGCGCCGGCGTGAACCTCCTGATGTACTGCGACAAGCTGGTCACCGAGAAGGAGGAGCAACCCGACGACGACATGCTCGGCCGCCTCGTCGTCAAGTACCGCGAAGCCGGCCTCTACGACCACTCGCATCTGGTCGGCCTGGCGATGCTCCTGCTGATGGCCGGCCACGAGACGACCGCGAACATGATCTCGCTGGGCACCCTCGCCCTGCTGGAACACCCCGACCAGCTGGCGCTGCTGAAGACCGATCCGTCGGTCACCCCGAAGGCGGTCGAGGAGCTGCTGCGCTACCTCAGCATCGTCGACATCTCCGGCGGTTCCCGGGTCGCACTGGAGGACATCGAGATCGGCGGCGTCACGATCCGCCGGGGCGAAGGGCTGATCGCGCTGCTGAGCGGGGCCAATCGGGATCCGAGCCTGTTCGACCAGCCGGACGTCATGAATCTGGAGCGGGGCGCGCGCCAGCACGTCGCCTTCGGGTACGGCATCCACCAGTGCATCGGGCAGAACCTGGCCCGGTTGGAGCTGGAGGTGGTCTTCGGCACGCTCTTCCGCCGGATCCCCGAGTTGCGGCTGGCGGTGCCGGCCCAGGAACTGCCGCTCAAGGACGACGCCAGCATCTACGGCGTCCTCGAGATGCCGGTGACCTGGTGATGCGACTCAGCGCGGACCGTGAACGCTGCGTCGGCGCGGGCCAGTGCGTGCTCACCGAAGACACCGTGTTCGGTCAGGACGAGACCGACGGGCGGGTACGCCTGCGGACCGAGACCCCGGACGCCGAACTGGCCGAGAACCTGCGCTTCGCCGTGACGATCTGTCCGGCCCAGGCCCTGGAACTGACGGAGGACTGATGGAATCGAAACCAGTCGGCCGCTACCGGCCGTCCTGGGAGACCTACTGGGCCGACCTGTCGACCGGCGACGGCGTCGCGCTCTGGGACTGCCGCGAGTCACCGGAAATCCCGCTGTTCGCTCCCCACTTCGGCACCGAACTGCCGGTCATCGACGTGGGCTGCGGCAACGGCGCCCGCTCAGGTCCGCTCGCCGCGGCGTTCCCCCGGGTGGTGGCGACCGACCTCGCGGCGTCCGCCATCGATGTGGCCCGCCGTCACCATCCGTCGCCGACCATCGAATACGAGGTCCTCGACATCCTCGACGAGGGGGCGGTCAGTCGGCTGCACGAGCGGATCGGCGACGCGAACGTCTACGTGCGTGCCGTCCTGCACCAGCTCGCACCGGCCGACCGGCTGGTGGCCGCCGACCGTATCGCGGTGCTGACCGGCCGGTCCGGATGCGTCTTCGATCACGAACTGACGCCGGCCAGCCACGCCCGGATGGCGCAGCTGATCGATGGCGAAGCGGCCACCCTGCCCCGGTTGCGCCAGCTCGCGGACCACTTCAACATCGGCGCGTCGCCGGTGGCCGGTGCGGGCGACCTCGAGTGGATCTTCAAGCACGCGGGGTTCGTCGCGGTGGAGGCCGGCTCACTGCCGATCCGGACCGTGGAGCGCCTGAGCGACGGCTCACAGCTGTGCCTGCCCGGAAGCTATCTGATCGCCCGGCCCGGTTGACGGCGGCGCCGGCTGGTACGACCCGGGTCGGATCAGCCGGCACCGGCTCAGCGGCGGAGTCGCTGGAGCTGCGCGAGCGCACCGGCCGCGCCGCGCAGGAACGGATGGCCACCGCGCATCCGCAGGAGCGCCCGCAGGCACCACAGCTGCGTCGCGGCGGTGTGCTCGGGCGAGCCGTGCACGTCGTCGTACTCGATGACGTGCAACTGACGGACGTGCGCGCGGAGGAGGTCGAGCTCGCCCGGCGGGATGATCTCGTCGCGGCGGCTCGCCACGTACCACAGCGGGATGTCGAGCCCGGTCAGCTGGTCCGGGGTCAGGGCCCAATCGGCCATCGCCGCCCAGGGTCCGTCCGGACCCGAGCCGGTCAGGTGGGCGAGGGTGTCGACGGTGATCCGGGGCACCCGCGGCCGCCAGCTCTCGTCGGTGAAGAACCGGGCGATCGGCGCCCCGGTGGTGATCACGCCGCGGATCCGCCGATCGTCGAGGGCGCAGCGCAGCGCCAGGTGACCGGAGAAGCTCAGGGCCATCGCATAGGCCTCGTCGACGTCGGCCCGGTCGGCGAGGGCGTCCAGCAGCCCGGAGAGCATCTGCGCGCTCTTCTGCTCATAGCGCAGGGCGTTCTCGCCGACACCGGGCAGCTCGGTGACCACCCCGGCCATGCCGAGCAGGCCGATCCGGGTCAGCAGGGGCGCCCACTGTTCCTTGACCGTCACGATGCCACCCATGATCAGCAGGACCGGCCGCCGGCCGCCCGGCGTGAGACCGGCGGTCCAGCAGCGGACCCGGCCATCGGGCAGTTCGACGTCCAGTCGCTCGATGCCGGCCGCGGCCGGGCGCCAGCGGTCCAGGGCGTCCACGCATCGCTCCTGCGCGTGCCGCCGGCCCGGCCCGTCGACATAGGGGAAGCGGGCCATCGCGTAGTGCTTGCTCGCGAGCAGCAACTGGCCGTCCCGTTCCAGCCGCTCGCCCGCGTCCTGCCACTCGTGCACCCAGGAACCCGGTCCGTCGCCGTCGGTGCGGATCCGGTCGAGCAATTCCCGGTAACCCGGGATCCGCTGGCTGCGGGCGTGCACCAGGACGAACTGCTTCAGCTCATCGACGTCATTCATGCGCGTACCTCATCGGTCTCGGACTTGAAGTCCTCCAGCGCGGTCTTCAGATCGGCCAGGACGTCGGCCGCCTCGGCGCCGTCGATCACCCGGTGGTCGAAGGTCAGGCTGACCCGCATCAGCGGCGCGATGGTGAGCCGGCCGTCCCGCACCGCCGGGCGGTCGGCCATCCGGCCCACCCCGATCGTGACGGTGGTTCCGCCGACCGAGTGGAAGCCGTCCACCGGCCGATGTCCGAGCGATGTCAGAGCGAAGGTGCCGAACACCTCGGGCCGCCGGCCGAGCGGGCGGACGGCGGCCCGGTAGGCGAGTGCGGCGAGCGGCCGGGGCAGCCGATGCAGCATCCGGGCGCCGCCGAACTCGGACGCCACCGCCGGGTCGGCCGTTTGATAGCGGCGGATGTTCTCCTGGATCTCGGCGAGGCTCGCCCGGTGGAGGCCGGGTATCACCGCCGCGAGCACGATGCGCTGCCCGTTGAGGGTCTTGTCCAGCGTGAGCTTTCCGCTGACCTCGGCGTAGCGCGCCACCCGGGGCCGGAACCGGCCGCGGATCGCGGCGTTCGCCTGCGGATGGGCGGCCAGTACGCGGCCGGCCGCGAAGAGGACATAGGTCACCAGGGAATAGCGGTGGCCGTCGGGCCGGGTCGCGTCCCGGTGCCTCTGCACGGCGGTCATGTCCACCTCGGTGTCCAGGAACACCGGGACGGTGGAGCGGATCTCGTCCAGGAAGATCAGGGTGTGCCGCCGTTCGCGGGCGATCGGGGCGCTCATGCCGTGTCCCGGGCCGACGCGAGCCGGTAGATCTCGCCCAGGGTGCCGGCCTCCAGCACGGTCGGCAACGACACCGGACGCCCGGTCCGGCGCTCCATGATGGACAGCAGGGAGATGAGGTGCAGCGAGTCCCAGCCGGGCACCTGGTCGAGCGGTCGCTCGGCGTCGGCGAGGGTCACCGGCAGCCCGATCTGTTCGCCGACCAGATCGATGAAGTCGTCGATGGTGTTCACGAGAGAGGCCCTCCGAAGGTCTCGATCAGGTTGACGTGACCGGGCGGCGGCACGATGTCCGTCAGGTCGTGCCGGAAGATGCCGTCCTCGTCCGGTCCAGCGAAGCCGCAGCGCGGATAGAATCTGGCAACCTTCTGGTTCTTGGCGGTTGGGCGGTACCGGCCGAGCACCTCGGCAGCGCCGGTGTCCCGGGCCCGCCGCAGCACCGCACTCAGGCACGCCTGCTCGATGCCGCGGCCGAAGACCCGGCAGCTCAGCAGGAAGTTGTCGATCCGGACCCGGGCACCGTCCCGGCGCAGGAAGAGCGCACCGACCAGCCCGTTGTCGCCGAACCGGTCGGCGGCGTGCACGGCCAGCGGCAGCGCGTCCCGGTCGGTACGCAGGGCGTGCACATCGCTGGGCTGCAGCCGTTCGGTGGTCAGGTTGAACTGGTTGGTACGCAAGCTGAGCTGGGCCACCCGCGGCACCTCGGTCTCGGTGACCGGGCCCAGCCGGACCACCACGCCGAGCTCGCGCAGGTAATCGTCGATCGAGGTGAAGCTGTCGAGGAAGTCCTGGCGGCCCAGTTCCTGCCGATACTTGTCCAGCCGGGTGTGGTCCTCGCCGGTCAGCTCGCGAGTGTCGAACCATCCGTCGCGCAGCAGCCGTCCGGCGTGGGCCGCGGGCTCCTCGCCGAGCTGGACGACGGCGACGGTGGGTAACTCGCGGCGGACGAGTCCGCATTCGTAGGCGCTGTCGTCGACGAAGACCATGCTGTCCATGCCGAGATTGAGTGCGCCGGCGAGCGCGGCGATGCTCTCGTGTTTGGGCCGCCAGCTCGCGCTTATCCGGACGAAATCGTCCTCCCGTAACACCATTCCGGGGTGCTCGGCGAACGCCCGCCGGACCGGCTCGGGATCGTTCTTGCTGACCGCGGCGAGCAGGACGCCCTGCGCGCCGATCTGCTTGACCACTCGCTGGAAGGCGGCGAAGGCCGCGCCCCGGCCGCCCTCGCCGACCTGGATGCCCTCGACGCCGTCGTCGCCCAGGATGCCGCCCCAGAGAGTCTCGTCGAGGTCGAGCACCAGGACCTTGCGGGTCTGCCCGGCGAGCTGCCGGGCCACGTGGCCGATCTCCCGGGCGTAGACGGCCAGCAGCTCGGCCGACAGGTGCGCGCCGGCGTAGGCGTCGAGCCGTTCGTCGGTCAGCGGCACGCCCTCGGCCAGCAACGGATCCAGATCGATCACCAGCACCGGCGGATGGCGCTCGGCCAGCCGCAGCAACCGGGCGTTGGCCTCGCGCCAGGCCACGCCGAGCCGGGCCCGGGAACGGTGGTCCAGCAGTTGCGTGGTGAGCCGCCGGGGCAGCGGGATCGTATTGAGTAGCAGGGTGCCCCGGGCGGTGGCGGCGAACCGGGCGGCCAGCCCTTCGACCACGGTCATGCGCTCGTCGAGGGCCTTCTCGGCGTCGGCCACGTTCCACGGAACCGGCAGGTCGTCGGTGATCACCGCCGGGTCGAGCAGGCAGACGGTGAGGTCGGGCCCGGCGGCGTAGAGCCCGCTGTCCGGATCGGCCAGATCGGCGATGTAGCCGTCGAAGTCGGACAGCCGGGACCGCAGCAGCAGGCCGTGCCGGGCCAGTTCCCCGGTCAGCGTGGGCACCAGCGGTGCGACCAGCCCGTGGCCGGTGATCGCGATGTGCGTCGTCGGCGTGCCGGGGTGCGCCCGCAGCACCTCGTCCGGGTCCAGGGTGGACAGCAACCGGCCGGCGTGGGCCAGCTTGTCGCCGCTCAGGTCACCGACCAGCTCGCGGACCAGCGGGTACCGGTCCGGGAGCGCACCGCTGCGCAGCAGGCGCAGCAGCTCCGAACCGGAGGTCACAGCCGCTCCAGGGCGATACCCGACTTGATCCACTTGCTGGACTCGATCGCGATGCCGAGCGCCCGGTCGCCGTCGGTCATCCGCGGCAGGAGCATCTCGAGCTGGAAGAACGGCAGGGCGTTGCCGGTGTTGCCGGTGTCCGCCACGCAGCTCACCTCGGATGCGCCGGTGAGCGCCAGCCGTTCGCTGATCCGCTCGGTCATCCGGCCGGAGAGCTGCGGTGGCAGCAGGTAGTCGACGTCGCTCTCTTTCCAGCCGAGCTCGTCGAGCATCGCGTCGAGCACCTCGGCGGCCATCACCGGCACCGATTGCTCGATCGCCTTGTAGTCCTCGCTGAAGGCCGGCCGGTCGGTGTCCCGGTCGGCCCGGCCGAACCATTCCACGATCTGCCCGGGAGCTCGGCCGGCCCCGGCGAGCTGGACGAAGACGTGCCGGACCAGGGTCGCCCCGGCCGGTGCCGGTCCGCTGCGCAGCACCGCCGCGCCGGCGCCGTCGCCGAACAGCGCACCGTTGACCTGTTCGGCCGGCGGCATCGCGGTGATGTCGGCGGTCACGTCGAAATGCTTGGCGCACCGATCACCGCCGAGCACCAGCGCGGTCCGGTGCCGGCCCGAGCGCAGCAGCTGGTTGGCGACATCGAGCGCCTGCAAGGCGCCGGCACAGCCGGACTGGAACTGGTACGTGCTGATCCCGTCGATGCCGAGCCGGTCGGCGATCACGTTGACGGTGGCCGGCATCAACCGGTCCGGGGACGACGTGCCGAGCATCAGCAGGTCGACGTCGGCCGGTCGTACTCCCGCCTTCGCCATCGCCCGCTCGCCGGCGGTCGCGCCCAGGTCGGCCAGCGTGCTGCGGACCTCCCCGGTGCCAAGGTCGAACGAGAAGTGCCGGGTCCGGGTGCCGATGAACGAGCCGATCCACTGCTCCCACACCGCCGGCATGGCGAACCGGCGGGTCAGCGTGGCGTTGTCGATCGGCGGTCCGGGTAGCGCGGTGCCGACCGCGGCGATCCAGGTGTCGTACGGTTCCATCGGGTCCCCCCCGGCTAGTCGGCCTGGGCCGGCAGTGGAATCTGCATGGCCTCGGCCCGCAGGCGCTCCTCGGCGGTGTGCTCGACCCGCCGCATCGCGATCCGCAGAATGGGCGGCGCCATCAGCGAGGTGATGATGGCGACCAGGATGACGATCGTGTACGTCTCCACCGTGAGCACGCCCAGCTGGAGGCCGACCATGGCCACCACGACCTCGATGACGCCCCGTGCGTTCATCCCGGCGCCCAGCGCGAGCCCCTCCCAGTGGGTGAGCCGGCTCATCCGTGCGCCGAGGTAGGCCCCGACGAACTTGCCGACGACGGCCACCGCCAGCACCGCGGCCGCGGCGGCGAGCACCGCCGGGCGACGCAATGCCGTCAGGTCCATCCGCAGGCCGGCGGTGGCGAAGAAGATCGGCGCCAGCACCGCGCTGATGACCACTCGCAACGGGGCCATGCGGGCCGGGTCGACCCGGCCCCAGTTGCCCAGCAGGATGCCGGCCACGAACGCACCGAACACCGCCTCGAAACCCATCGCCTGGCTGGCCGCGGCGCTCAGCAGGACGACCACCACGGCGACCGCGACCGTCATGGCCGTCCCGGGTGCCTTGCTCGCCAGGTTCATCACCAGCGGCGCCACCCGGCGGCCGACCACCACCGCGAACACGACGATCACGGTCAGCCAGAGCAGCGACATGACGATGTTGTGCGCGCGGACACCGGTGGTGGCGAGCGCCGAGACGACGGACAGCAGGAGCCAGCCGACCACGTCGTCGACCACCCCGGCGCTGAGCGTGAGCTGGCCGATATTGCGGTGCAGCAGGTGCATGTCGGCGAGCGTTTTGGCGATCACCGGGATCGCACTGACGCACATGGCCACGCCCAGGAAGAGCGCGAACACCAGCTGGTCGGTCCCGCGCACACCGGGCGGCAGCAGGAACCCGGTGCCGATGCCGAGCCCGAGCGGGATCACCAGGCCGCCGATGCTGACCCGGGCCGCGGTCGCGCCGCGCCGGCGGACCAGGTCGAAGTCCAGGTTCATCCCGGTGAGCGCGACCAGCAGCACCACGCCCAGCTGGCCCACGGCGTCGAGCAGGTGGAACTGGTCGGCCTGCCGCGGCAGCAGCCAGCCGGACAGCCCGGGGGCGACGTGCGCCAGCAGGGACGGACCGAGCAGGACACCGGCGGTCAGCTCGCCGACCACCGCCGGCATCCCGAAGCGGGCGGCGAGCCGGCCCAGGAGCGTCGCCACCAGCAACAACAAGCCGACCTGCAGCAGGAACACGACCATGGCGTGGGAGGAGATGGGTGGCACCGAGGCTGCGGCTGTCATCACATTCCTCATGCAAACAGCGCCGGCTCAAGGGCAGCTAAAGCTCCGCCAGCGCCGAACCAGGTCTCCAGCGCCGCCCGCAGGCCGCCCGGATCGGCCTCGTCGTTCTCGGCCCAGGCGACTCGTCCGTCCGGTCGCAGCAACACCCGCCGGGCGGCGATGGCCGGTGCGGGTTCGGCCCGGATGAGGTCCACCCGGCCGGCCCAGCCGCCGAGGCCGGCGAGCGGCTCGGCGGCCAGGTCGAGCAGTACGCCCCGGCCACGGTGCAGCAGATGGGCCACGTCGGTGTCGCCGTCCGCGGTCCGCAGCCCGAAGTGGGGCAGTCGGCGGCCGACCAGCGGATGGGCCGGCCCGGCACTCGGATAGCGGACGTCGAGGCCGGCCGCCATCCGGACCAGGTACTCGTTGACCTCGTCGAACCCGATCAGTTCGGCAAGCACGTCGCGCAGCGGGCCGACCTGGGCGACCGGCCGCATCAGGGTGGCCTGGGCCCGGGTGGTCAGGCACGCCCGTGCACCGACCGGATGCCGCTCCGCGTGATACGAGTCGAGCAGGCCGCCGGACGCGTCGCCGGCCAGCTCGGTGGCGAGCTTCCAGCCCAGATTCACGGCGTCCTCGATGCCGGTGCTCAGCGCCTGGCCGCCGAGCGGGAAATGCACGTGGGCCGCGTCGCCCGCCAGGAAGATGCGGCCGTCGCGGTACGTCTCGGCCTGCCGGGTGGTGTCGTGCCAGCGGGCCATCCAGACCGGCCGCAGGTCGTCCAGCCTGGCGCCGATCAGCCGAGTGATCTGCGCAGTCAGCTCGGCCACCGTGACCGGGTCGTCCGGCGCCGGCGGCACGGCATCGAACTCGCCGGTGGAAACCCTCAGCCGGCCGGCCTCGGCCGGAGCGACGGTGAACAGGCCGGTGTCGCACTGGTGCACACCGAAGTGCGCGGTCAGCTCCTCGGTCAGCTCGAAGTCACCGGTGATGCCGTAGAACGGCGAGTCCACCCCGGGGAAATCGATGCCGGCCAGCCGGCGCACCGTGCTGTGTACGCCGTCGCAGCCGACGAGATAGCGGCACTCGATCGTCTCGGCGCCGCCCGTCCCGCGCACGGTCACCCGTACGGAAGCCTCGTCCTGGGTCGCGGTCTCGACCGCGACGCCGCGCCGGATCTCGGCGCCCAGTTTGCCGGCCCACTCCTCGAGGTGTCGTTCGAGCCGTGTCTGCGGCAGCAGATAGGTGTACTCGTGGGGTTCGGAGAGCCGGGTGGGGTCGAGCCACAGCTGCGCGAAGTGGGCCTGGGACCACTCCAGCCCGTCCTCGCGGAGACCGTCCATCAGGCCGCGCTGGTGCAGCAGCTCCACCACGGCGGCGTTGATCGCCATGCCCATGGAGATGCTCCGCGGCTCGGGCGAGCGTTCGAACACGATGACGTGAACCCCGGCGAGGGCGAGCTCACCGGCGAGCATGAGACCGACGGGGCCGGCGCCGGCGATCGCGACGGTATTCGTCACTAGGGCTTCCTTTCCGGTACGAGGTCGGCGACCGGCTCGGTGAGCGCGGTCGACAGGTGCCGAGCAAGCCCGGCGGCGGTGGGATGGTCGAAGATCTCCGCCGACGGCAGGTTCAGCCCCGCGGTGTGCAGCCGGGTGCTCAGCTGCAGCGCGGTGAACGAGGAGAAGCCGAGGTCGAGCAGGCTCGCGTCCGGATCCACCTCGTTCGGGCCGGTCAGGCCGAGCACCGCTGCGGCGTGCCGGCGGACCAGATCGAGCAGGATCGCCAGACGCTCGCCGGGGTCGGCCGCGGCCAGCCGGGGCAGCAGCGTCGGATCCGGCGCGGTGTCCGGCTCGGCCTGCTGTTCGCGCACCCCGTCGAACAGCCGCGACCGGCCCGGTACGGCCGGCCAATCGACGTCGGCCACCAGATCGGTCCCGTGGCTCATCGCGGTCGAGGCCGGCACCGTGCGGAAGCCCGCGGCCAGCAGCGGATCGTCCGGCTCCCAGGGACCGATCGCCACGGCGTGGCCGCCCCGGCGCCGGGCCAGCGCGGCCAGGTAGGCCTGGGCCGGACCGACCCGGGCCGAGTCGGGCAGGCCGAGCGGGCCGCGCACCGACGTGACCACCATGAAGTCGAGACCGAGCCCGCGGGTCAGCTCGTCCAGCAGGGCCGGCCCGGCCACTGCGGCGGCCAGGCAGTCGTCCAGCCCGGCGGTCGTGGACGGCCGGTCGCCGGCCACATGCACGACGGCGGACAACGGCAACTCGGGGGGTGCCAGATCGAGGGCGGTGCTGACCACCGCCCGGTCGGCCAGGTCGGCGACCGCCACCGTGGCTCGCGTTCCACGCCCGGTCAGCCGGTCGGCCAGCCGGGTGGCGGCGGCCCGGTCCTCGGCCGGGACGGCGAGCAGCAGGTGCGGCGCGCCGCGATCGGCGAGCCAGGCGGCGACCTCGGCCCACAATGCACCGGCCGCCCCCGTGACCAGCACGGTGCCGGTCGGACGCCGGCGCGGCGCGGGATCGGGGCGCCGGACCAGCCGGCGGACGAACAGCCCGTCCGCGCGAACGGCCACCTGATCCTCGCCGGTCGCCAGCGCGCCGGCCAGCCGGTCGTAGCCCCGCGGGTCGCCCAGATCGACCAGGCCGATCCGGCGTTCGGTGCACTCGGCGGCCATGGTCTGCCCGAGCGCCCACACGGCGGCCTCCTCGGGCCGGTCGGCGGCGCCCCGGGTGCCGATCCACAACGGCGCCCGGAGCCAGGCCCGGTCCAGCAGCTCCGGCAGCCGGGCGATCGTGTCGAGCCGGGGCGGCAGCACCGCCAGCACGCCGAGGACGTCGGCGCCGGCCGTGCGCAGGTCGGTGTCGGGGCCGAGCGGCACCGCCCGCGCCCGGCCCAGCCCGCGGAGGATCGCGCTGACGTCGTCGTCCTCGTCGTGCAGGACGAGCCATTCGCCGGTGGTCGGCGCGGTGGCCGGGGCCGCGGCCGGCTGCCACTCCAGCCGGTAGCCCCACCGGCTGCGGCGGCGCCAGCCGGCGAGGGCGGACAGCGCGGTGCCGAGCGCCGGCCGGTCGGCCGCCGGCAGGTCGAGGGTTTCCGCCAGCGCGTCCAGGTCCTCGCGGTCCACCGCATCCCAGAACCGGCTCTGCTCGGTGTCGCCGGACCGCCGGGCCGGTTCGAGCCAGTAACGCCGGCGCTGGAACGGGTAGGTGGGCAGCTGAACCGGTACCGGCGCCGGCCGGCCGAGGAGGGCCGGCCAGTCGATCTCCTGCCCGGCCACGGCCAGCTGGGTCACCGCCGTCACCGCCGTACGCCGTTCCGG
>Ga0307516_10003638_pt1 | contig 19591 bp, 22 predicted proteins | sample 19_EM_MG_FD_203310 | JGI IMG/M metagenome (GOLD analysis project Ga0307516, IMG submission 203310) | Populus trichocarpa ectomycorrhiza microbial communities from riparian zone in the Pacific Northwest, United States - 19_EM | ecosystem: Host-associated > Plants > Roots > Unclassified | place...
TTCAGAGCTCGCCCCAGCCTGTGACTTTCACTCATGAAATCTCACTCGGCCTCAATCCTCAGATTGAGTCCGGCTAGTCATACTAATTGCATGTCTTGGGGTGTCACCAGCGCGCTGGGTGTAACAACACCTCCGACGTTGATATCCAGCCATACATAATAATCTAATGCTATTAGTGTATCGTCAGCCAATCTAATACCCATATCAGCTGTCTTATGTAATGTGAGATCAAGTTGTTGTGCAACGTTTGTTCCAATCAAGTCGACCATTGAGCCTCCATCGACAAGTATATCTGTTATTTTAGTATCCCCTACCCATGCATCGATATACATCGCTTCTGCATCCCCTAAGTCTTCCTTAGCTCTCGATGTGATCATGGGTGGTCTTGCCAGTTGTTCATGTACTATTCCGACCGTGTCCGTTGCTTTGTACGTACGTCTTCTCGTTCTCAGAATAATAGACCTAAGAAGACAATAGAGCTGCTGCCTTAGTGTAGCCGACGCATCAAGCAATTGGGCCAGCAATATTTCGGGCTGAATAGATCGCAAAACTTCTTCTAGGTCATACTGTTTTTGCCCTTGTAGCATTTGGATAGGAGGTGCTCGTTCATACTCACGCTTCCTTACCTGTACCTGACACTGGGGCGTGGACATCGGCACGTTGTCGGATTCCATTGCCTCCTGATTGTTCTCCTCCCTTGATATTTCCATAATATCTTCTAGTAACTTCAGTCCTTCCGACTCTGGTGGGTGGGCTTCTCCGTCCTCTATTTCTTGTACCGATGGTATCTGGTAGCTTGATGGGTGGTACTCTATTGGCGTCGGTCGCGGGTAGTTTGTCGGATGCTGTTGAACTGGTGGCCTTGGATAGTCCATCGGGTACTCTTGGACTGGCGGCGGTGGAGCGTTCGACGGATACTGCTGAACCGATGGCTGTGTATAGTCCGACGGTTTCGAAAGGATGTCTGCGAGTGATATAGTCTTTGGTTTAGCCTTTTTTGTAATCCGTGAATCAATAACTTTATCCTTAAATGCCACTGTTTTCTTTTCGCTCGATGGCTGGTTCGCAGCCATATTTACTCCTTCTCTCAATATTGTGTCTGCCATCAACCCTCTCACTGCTGGTATCTTTGACAGGATGGCACATGCTGATGCCGTCTGGTGGGAGTTCGGATGGTGTGCCACTTGGACACTCGCGGCTCGCTGGAATCGGATGTGAGGACTAGGTGGCCGGATCGGGTTCTTGTCGGCGTTTGTCGTTTCCTGACTCTGACTGTTCTTCAGTATAGTCGTGGGGTTCTGGATTGCTCCTTCTCTTCCTAGCGAGTTCTGTCCAGTGGATCTCCGTTTCTCCGCCAAGATCGTTCTACGCAACATTGTCTGACTCTCCACGGATAGCGGCTCATTGGGACATTGATTAGCAAAATGTCTGAAGGTTCCACATACCCAGCACTGTACTTTGCTGATGTCAAAGCTATAGTCTCCTCACGCGATTCCCTGCTGATCCGGGTTGACCCCACTGGGACGGGAGTGGGCTGGCTTGCTAAAATCCGATTTATTTTCGTTTTTCTCCAATATCGCCAGAATACGTGCCAAAGCTTCATCGGACTTGTTGTTTGGTGGCTGTATCTGCGCTTGCGCAGCTGCGGCGGAGGAAATCATTCTGGGTGGAACGATATACGCAGGTGTCGTCAACAGGTTCTGGACCGAATGTGAAACGTCTTCGTCGAACGGATCTGCTTCACCGATCATCTGATTGGAGCTCATAACTTTCATAATGACAGCCGAAAAACTTGCTGTATACTTATCTGCTCCTAAGGAGAACTCGACCATTCGTTTCTGAGGAATATCACGTATCCCCCGTAGAAAACTCATCACCAGCTGATTGCTCATCTCCGGCGTACTCTTCCTGTCAATCACTTTAGCTCGATGCACGTAAGACGCAATGGATTCGGTCTCGTGCTGAGATAGTACAGCTATTTCGTTTTGTATCTGCCACTTCTTTTTCTCCAATTGCACTCCTTCTCCATACTTGTTAGTGAATTCCTTGACTGTTACTTGCCAATCTTTCTTGTGTGCGTGTGGCATGTCAAGGTTCCACCATTTAACTGCTTCACCCTTTAGGTGCTGACGAAAGAATCGGAGTCTGTTCTTGTCAGTATGTTGATCTTCTTCCATTTGATCTAGAGCGAATTCAATGTCATCCAAGAATTCCTCATGATCCTCTGATCCATCCTTGGATCCAGTAAAATCTTTGATCGTTACGTTAACCATCTTAGCTTTCGGTAGCTTGGACGTGACGGTGGGGGTGTCGATCGTGTTTAGGGTAGACATCGGGGGTCCTGTTCTATTGACTGTATCAGTGATACCGTAAAGGGACAACTTCCTCAATGTCTCCCAAAGTCCGTCGTCGGTGGAATCTGAAGTCTCCGCCGTAGTGGTATGTTGATTCTGAGTTACATTATCGCTGTCGTTTCGGGTGTAGAACTCGGGGGCTTCGGTCGATGGGAATTTCATGTACACCTGTAGAAGTCCCTTGACGTAGAGATCAGCAATACCAGCGATGTACGAATCACAGATGATTCTTGGCTCGCGGCGGACAAAATCTTCGACTGAAATCTCTTCGGGTTCCACTGTTGTTATTCTGGCTATCTGCTTTTGCTGTCTGCTGGACAGCTATATGGGTGGGTGGGAGGGGTTTAAAAACGGCTCGGGGTGACATGGTTTTGGTATTTCAATGAAAAAAACGGCTCGGCGAACACGGTTCGGGAGTGCTGACGGGCACTGATCGAATAAAACGGCTCGGAAAACACGGTTCGTGAGTGCTGATGGACACTCGTCGAACGAAAACAGCTCGGGGAACACGGTTCGAAAGTGCTGGCGAGTACAGATCGAACGAAAACGGCTCGGGAAACACGGTTCAGGAGTACTGGCGGGCACTCGTCGAACGAAAACGGCACAGGAAACACGGTTCGAAAACTGTTCAAAAAATGCGGATCAACAACACCATCAAGACTATCCTCTGCGCAACTCAGCTCCGAGTCAGAGCACCATGAAAACCCTAAATCCAACTCGCTCATGCTACTGGAGTACGTCGAGTGGGGTTCACGATGAGGATGAACGAAGGAACTCGAAGTAGAGAAAGGTGATTCGTTTTGCTGTTTTGCTGATGACTGTCGCGATGATCGTGTACATAAGAGAAGGACCCTAAGAAAAGAAAGGAAAAGAAAGACAAGCAAACTCCGTCACCCCTGCTCTCTCCCTCCCCCCTGCTCGCCGAGCCACTTCTCATGCCGATGACAAATCACCAAAACTAGCCTCCACAACGCCGCAGAAAGGAACAGGCATCAGGCGCTGGCCCGTCTGCTCGTTGTTACCGCCGCCCCACCCTCCTTCCGGTAGCTGCCTTTCCTTTTTTATTACGGCAAACCTTTAAAGTGCCATCGTTTTTGGCGTCTTCCTTTAAAATGCCACAGCTGGCGCTTTTCCTTTAGAATGCCACCGGTTTCGGGCTTGGGCACCAACCAGCAAAAAAAACATCACCACACTCGGGACCTCAACCCAACGACCCTCAAGCATTCAAAACAACGGCAATCCAGGTACGGAAACGACGGCAAGCCAGCAGTAAATCCGGAGATCGTTAAAGGCCAGGAATTCGATGATCTGAAGTAGTTCAAGCACAGAACTCGCAGTTTATGTTCGCACAATTGTTCCCTGTCATACCAATCCGGTCTGGCTGAAATGCTGTGCGTACTAGCTCCTGCTTTCCAAGGTAGCGATGCTAAAGTCTTGAATGACGTTCGGATTTGGAGTGTTACATCGTACGATATCTGGACAACGAGTGTCAGCAGCGTCGCTGTGTTGCAATGCAAGAGCCAGTATGCACAACATTTCAGTCAGACTGGATTGATACGACAGGGAACAAATGTGCGAATATAAACTACGTGGGCCGGAATCGACGACTGTGGGAGTGGAATTCACAGCTTCCGAGCATCGCGAGTGATTTCGTATGCAACTCGCGAGGTGCCAAGCGTTTACTAGAGCCTGCGCTTGCGTACGGCACGGCTCGCATACCGCTTCGCGTCTTGCAAAATACAACGGCATGGGCCTCAATTCCACCCTTCTTTTCTTCTCCCTTAATCATACTCGCCACCGGCAGACTCGTCGCATCTTACTTGCTATCATCCACGCCGCCGGTATCTTCATCGACATCGTATTCGTCGCGTCTTACTCGATATCCACGCCGCCGGCATCCTCATCGACATCGTACTCGTCGCGTCTTACTTGATATCCACGCCGCCGGTATCCTCATCGACATCACACTCGTTGGGTCGTATTGTACAACTTCCCACTGTCTCTGTTCCTCTGAGAGCTGTGTTAACCATGTCACGAAGCTCGTCGGCCTACGTGCGACGTCTCACTCGCGATCGTCCTTGCCACCGGTATCCTCATCGACATCGGACTTATCGCGTCTTGTCATATCTGCCGATCTGCCTCTGTTTTTGACACGCGCCGAGCGATTCCACCCACATAAGGAACAGCATTACAGGCGATCATCTTGGCGATGAATGTGACGCTGGGTGCTTGCACTGGGTAAGCTAAGTGTGATAGCATATATAGAGGTACATTAGTTAGATGTAATGAATGGAACTGGATTGGGTCACAATGACTGGAACCAACTGCGTGTTTGATAGACTTCACTGCAATGTACAGTGCCCTGACAGTCGCGTCTCAATGCTAGCACCGTGGCCGCTCTGTTGCCTATGTGTGGGGTGCCATCGTAAGCCTCGTCTGGATTCCATTTGCCTCGACACGTTGCGTCCCGAAGGCAAATGCCTTGACATTCCTCGTCTGGTCGCGAGGTGCCCTGGCGAGCTGCGTCCGTACGCACATTGCCGTGACAGTTGCGTCTAGAAGACACCTGCCTTGACACGTTGCGCCTGGAAGACATTATCTAGCCTTGACACTCTGCGTCCGTAGGACACGCGCTGCGTCCAGATGGCAAATGCCGTGGCAGGTGCCGGTCGGGCGTACTTCACCGTGACACGCTGCGTCTAGAAGACACCTGCCTTGACACGCTGCGTCTGGAAGACGTTAGTACGGAGTACGGACGACCAACCTGTCAAGTTATTCAAATTTGCGTAACCTAAAACACGAAACCCTGAAACCCGAAAACCCGAAAACCTCGAAAACTCGGCAATCTTGCAATCCTGCTAAAGAAATTTCGCATCACCAACAACAGTCCACAAATTGTAACTGGAGAGAGGTATATTTGCGAGCCACAACCGTTGTGCCTCGCCGCGAGCAATGCACAATCAGGCATCAAGCATCGAGTATCGAGCGATCTGGTCAGCGAGCGGAGAGCGAGTACACACGCACTCCATCGGACGCACTGGCACGCAAACTGGTAACAAGTAATCCATCAGGCGAGCCATCCAGCAATCCATCGTGCGAGGTGTTTGGTGACCCACTCGTGAGCAGAGAGAACGAGGGAGCTAACAAGCAATCTGCCAAAAGCTTCCAAGCGCCGAGGTGTTCCCGAACATCACGCCGTTCTCCAAAACCTTCCAACCGCTGAGACGCTTCCGATCGAGTGTTGCGCCGTACTAGACCAACCTTTCGGACATTGCAGCATTCCAGGCCAGTCTGCTGAACGTCAAGGCGCGCCGTGACAAGACAACCTTTTATACCATGACCCACAGGGGTTGTTTACCATGAATACCATCGACAGACAGGGCGCAAGTTTGACCCGCAGGCCTCTTTCATTGCCCACACTGCGGGCAGTATAGAAAGCCATCGCCGCACAAGCTTTCAGGGCGGGGAAGTTTCGGATGGAGAAGTTTTCGGGGTGAGGAAAAAAAAAGGGGGGGAGGGTAAAGCTGCGTGGGCGAACTGAGTCTTTGCCGTCGCACGACATTCTACTAAAGAGCTGAGTCGTCGCTGGCGAAGCTTTACGTGTACCGTTTCTTTTTGTTTTACAGAAACAAGAGTAATTAAGTAAATACATATACAGTAGCTACGTGTTCTTGTATGTCCTGAATTTACAAGTCCCTGCCTTATGTCCTAGATCCACAAGCCCCACAGTTCTGCTTCCTCTCCCTATCACCCGCGAGCCTCGAGGCACGTTGACCCACAACTGCTCGTTCCTGCTGTCGCTTCCCAAAGCTGTGTCGATAACGGCCGGAAGGAGGATAGCAGTTATTAATCTCTAGGGCGGTCCAGGTGTGATCAGGTGAACGGCACCGTGAAGTTGGGCTGTGTCATCGGGATTCCGCGAAAAATGAAGAAACCTCGGTTTTCAGCAGTTTTTAATGGTTTCCATATTTTTTCCCTGGCATTGTAATGAGGCGTAACAGCGTAGCTCCAGGTAGCAAATTGTAGTATGGTATGGTTAGATAGATGGGAGTATGTGGTTTGGGGGTGAATAGGGCTGCGTGCAGGTTCAGTATACTCATTATGCCTCACTCGGGGTTTAGAATTCCTCCCTTCAAAGGCTCAAATATCATATAATAAGGCGATTTAGGTATTGGAATCAGTCTCCGCGATATCGATATACTAATTCTAAGAGTTTCAGCTGAATTCTGACTCTTTTACCTCTTCTAGATAATTCAGAATTCCACCTATTTGTCACGGTGCAGGCCTTAATGTCCGGAAGATTGGTCTGGAATGCCAGGAATGCCCCGGCATTGGTCTGGATGCTTGGAGGAGGTTACTGTATTCTGTTGCATGAGAGAAGTGTATACGCATGTGAATTGCGCGAGCACGCATGTGAGTGTGAGTACGAGGATGAGAGTGAGTACGCATGTATGCAAGGAGGGCTTTCTTCTGCGTGTTGTCTGCTTTTCTTCCTTTCTTTCTCATGCGACCTCTTATAATTAAGTATCATCTCAATCAACATATTCCCCTTTCTCCCGTTTCTCCCATTTTCGGCGTCGCTTGCCCAGCGTCGCTCGTCCCTGTTTGGCACTCGTCCGTCGACATCTGCTCGTCCCTGTCCAGCTCGGCATTCGGCTTCCCAAAGTCTGGCCGTCTCTGTCTGGCACTCGTCTCATCGACTGTGCTCGTCTCTGTCCGGCGTCTGATCAGAGCCGTCGTTCTGTCCTCGAACTCCCGTGAGTGCCTTGGACTTCCTATTCTCCTGCCCGCCACTACAACGTAGCGCATTGCTTGTCGGCTCGCTCATTCCCTCTGCTCACCGGCGGCTTGCCCGACACTTCACATGACGTATGTATCGCTTGTCGGCTCGCTTAGCAGATCACTTGTCGGTGCGCTCATCCCCTCCACTCGGCGGCTTACCCGTCGGACTGCTTGCCAGCTTGCTAATTCCCTCCGCTCACTGGCGGCTTGCCCGACACCTCACATGACGTATTGCTAGGCGACTCGCTCGCGGTGAGGCACAACGGTTGTGGCTCGCAAATATACCTCTCTCCAGTTACAATTTGTGGACTGTTGTTGATGTTGCGAAATTTCTTTGGCAGGATTGCGTTTCAGGGTTTCGCGTTTTAGGTTACGCAAATTTGAATAACTTGACAGGTTGGTCGTTATGGGCCTCCGTACCTCCGTAAATTGGACGCCACAGGCCTCCGTACTCCGTACCTCCGTAGTATATACGGACACGCTGCATACATCTTACCCACGCATTTGTCGACTTCATGTTTCCTAAAGCCTCCCCCACAACTCTCAAAAGCGCACGCCCACAAGGTAATCCCATGATGGACGAGAAGCTTAGAGACGTATTGGAGTGTTTGTGACGACATCGTCTCACCGTGTGCATGTTCTTGGAGGCCTACTTTGCCTGTGATACCTATTTTGCCAAGATCTCCCAAGCGATTTTCTTCAAAAACCGTGGAATGGCACGTGTCTTCCAGGCTCTGCTGGACAACTCAGATTACGCCTTGAGCAAGCGGCAGACGACCGCCCGTTACAAACAGCTGTGCGAAGACTTCGGCCCCTACTTTAGCACGGTCATCACCCGGATGCTTTGCTTGGGGGTCATCGCTGTTGGCAAAGATCTCCTGATGCATGATGCCGCAGGACGTCTCGCCACAGCTTGCCAGGAGTTCAACCTACAGCCGTATGAGAAGTCATACCTGGAGAAGGTACTGATATTTTTTGGCCTTCTACGAATTCTTTGCTGCGCCAATACTAGTATACAGCCATTGCGGATGCAGGCTATCGGGGAACTATTGAGACTAGAAGAACGTGAGGAGATGGAGAAAGCTTTAGATCATGGAGAAGGTGAAAACAACTCGAGTGGGTATATTCATGCGTGTTATGGGGGTGCCGAAGAGAATGCGTACATTTCTCGCAGATCGGTAACGCATACGACACATCAACATATTGGCTAAAAGAGAACGCATCTGCTCCTAATATGTCCCTGATGTAGGCCTCCGTAGCTACTGGGTGGCTGACTTCGTTCTGTGCACTCGCCGTAGCTACTGGGTGGCTGGTTTACGTTGAGCGCTCTCGGCACAATTATTAGACGCCGGAATTCGTAGTGCTCGCTGTAGCTACCCGGTGGCTTGCTTCCTCGAGCGCTCGCCACAACCATTAGACGCCCGACGTCGTCGAGCTCGCTGGACGCAGGTCTGGTCACTGGACTTCGGCGTATATGTAATACAATCAATACGCCCAGCCGGAGGTACAGATCTCCGCCCCCCCCTCCCCCGCGGCCCCTAATACGCCATCCGATTCCTAGGCACAACCACTCTCTTCTTCAACGTCTTCGCCTCCTCTTCTGCAACCGCAAGCGCATCATCAAAAGCCTTAATGGCCTTCTCGTACAACCTATCCCTGACATTCTCTCTCTCTACCTCCTTCCTCTTACCAACCGGAAACAGCGCCCTCCTCAAATCCCTCGCCGCCTTGCTCACCGCGATCCTAGATCCTCATCGAACCACCTAGCCAACCTAAACTCGAAATCCACTTCGCTACCAATCTGCCCCGCTTTTGTGTCATATCATGTGAGGCTTGGAGTTGCTGCTCCAATCCTCAAGCGCAGGACACCTGGAACTGCCCTTGATGATGAGCCACAAAAGACCCACATGAAGCTCTGCAAATCATCGTAGTAGATATGCCGGAAGTCCGGGTAGCGCCTGAGGGCGTCAATGCTCATGAACTCGAATGTCCTAGTGCGCTCGGGGATAGAGCTGTGGCGACCGATAACATCCGCCTCAATGGCATGGTCGAGGTCAATAATGAAGCCGTGGAAGCCGTCAATGCGTGGACGGGAGGCGATGGTGATCATAATATTGTTGACGCTGATGTCGCGGTGGAAGATGTGGCCATCGATCAGCAGGGAGCGGTGGCCGCGGACAGCGTCGCGCATGGCAAGGAGAAGCTCAACGGGGTCAACGAACTCGTCGATGGGCTTTCCGGCTCATCAGCACCCGCGTGCTGATACGGTCCGGGACTGGTATTCCAGCCGCTCCTACAACAGCCTCAGATCCCATCTCGTCCACCGGCTCGTACTGTCCAGTCATTTGCCGTTCCTCTGTACTGTTTCTCAAGGACGGCAAGGGCCGAGGACTAGAATCGAATAGTTTAGCTTTCTTGTGGGGATTGCCAGGTAGTTCGTTGGGCGGATCGTGAGGCGGCTGTCTCTCAATAGATGTCATGGCCAACTGGCTCTGACGATTCTCGCCAGCAGTAGGAGCCTTCCTCGCTGCAGCGTCGAGAGTGTGGGATTGGGTGCCGCTATTTCGGAGCGAGTTCAGCGACGGTCCCTTGTTGATCTTCCACCGGAGATCAAGAGCAACTGCTGATTCGATGTATTGATCACCAAGGATCTCGCGGATGCTCAATCCCTGGTCATGGGCGATATATTCGGCGACTCCCTTGACCTTGTGTTTGTGACAAGACTGCAGCAGGATACCCTCATGCTCGCAACCGGGATAGCGCCAGGAAACCTTCAAGACCCATGGAAGCTCTGCGGTCTCACTGTCGGTTGGTTGTGCAGTCCAGCAGGTTGTCCCACGAGTCACTATGGCATGTGTGGTGAAGAATGGCTCACCCCGGATGATTTTGCGGTCTCCGATGGTGATGGTATCGGGGGCGGCGGTGGTGGCAGGGGTGGCGGAAGTGGCTAGGATGGCGGGGGTGGTGGCAGTGGTGGCAGTGGTGGTGAGGTCTACATCGAATCCCATCTCCGTCAAGCTCATGCCTAGGTAGCCGTTGTAGACCCGACAAAAAACACTCAGGCCTTGGGTGGTACTGAGGTCAACCGAGCTGGAAGCGAATGCGCCGGAGCGCGCGTACACCCAACAGCGCAGGGTGGAATTGATGACCGTGAAGCCATGGACGAACTGACGATCTGGCTGGCGATGAAAGACGTGTCGCGCATATCCGGCCAATTGCAATACCACCTTCGGATTGAGGTCTATAAGACCCTGAACGCACTTCAACTCAGCGATGACGTGAACATACTTCCAATCGTACTCCTTCCTCCCCTCGCCCTTCGTCTCCTCCCCTCTTCCCTCATCCTTCTTCTCCTTCTCCTTTCCCGTGCTCTTGTCTCCGGCGCCCTTCTTTCCCTTCTCCTTTCCCTTCTTGCTTCCAGCTGACTGGTTGGTACCCATGGCATCCTGTTCAAGTCCGATCACATTCGCCTTGGCACCGGATTCCCCAGGCGGTGCGTAGAGGAAGAGGTCGAGTTTTCTCTTAACGGTGGCTGAGGGGTTGGTTCGCCGATGTCTCCAAAAAACGCCCGCAGCTATCTAGCTTCATAACCTTACGGCACTTTTTGTCGTAGGCCTCAAACCACTCGATGACATCATTCTGCTGTGGATGGTCGGGAAAGAGTTTTGGGGCCGGCGGGTTATTGATTTCCGGGAAGAAGTGATCGAAGAAGGTCATATTCCCAAACTCGGAGAACCATATGTGGCGTTTCAGCTCGCTCTCCAACCGCGGAGTGACATCGTCAAGAGTAGAAACGGGGCTATAGAGGCTCACGGACGTGGCTTTCACTGGAGTAGCAAGGATATCTGCTGTGGCTACGCTCGCTCGGCGGACTACAGGTGTGACCGGCCGTGGAATTGCTATCAACTGTTATAGGCACTCAATAGTGTTTCTCGGGGGAAAGTCATCGTGGGAGCAAAAGCGATAGACCGATGACAAGAAGGGTACCAGTGTATCGACGCGGGTGGTGAAAAATGCGGGAACGTCGGGGAGGACTGCGAGAATGTGGACTTTCATCAAAACAGTCAGGATCCTGAGACCACAGGAACTGGGCAAACGTCATCAAAAGCTAAGCTCTGAGAGAACTAGTGAAGCCGTCGAGAGAAAGGATTGTTGTCAAACGCGTGTGTAGAGCCGACTCGTCTACATCTTTGACGTGCTCAGCGATAAGTTGGAAGAGACCTGGCAACTGGTTGCGCCACGTCTCGGAACGCGTCTTGTCAATGTCGTATTGCGAGCCATCGAGAGGGTTTTTGTTGTTTCGTTATACGAGGGCCGCAGTTTGGATAGGTTGCGGCGCGTGGGTGAGAGTGGACCGGAAGCGTGGAGAGTTGAGTAATGAGGGGGGGAGCGATTCATGCATTGGGCACGGCATGTAGCACATAGGTACATAGTTATCTGCTGGCCATTTGGGGAATTCATCGGCGCAGCCACACTACATATATCTATCTCAATTCGTTCCGGCAACCAGTTTTAGATAGATCCTAACTAGCGATGCCATACTCCGTTTTGGTGCCCTGCTCTTTCGGCTCGTTGTGGCTCTCCCCCGTCCTCCGCTCTGGACTTGACCCAAAATAGGAATAAGTGCAAAACTCACCGCTGCCTCCTAAGCCTCATTCCTCTCTGCCTCCTCTCCTCCTGGCGCTCCCTGATCTCCACCTCCGACGTGTCAACTCATGGCATCTACTTCAGCCCTATCCATCCCCACCCTGCGTCCCAACCAGATACATCCGTGGCTAAGAGAGAGCCCAAGATCGCCGGGCTGCAGCGCTCATCCGCAAATAGATCCCGGATCTTAAGCCGATATTTACTTCTCCCGTTCTGCTTCCTCACTTTACCCCACAGAATCTTCTGCTGATGCTTCCAGTGCGGCACTTTAAGAGATGCTCCCAGGCGTGGGTCTGGTGCGGGCACCTCCGGCATTGGCTGCGGGCCTACTCTTCGTCCACTTGAAGCACTGGTCAATGAGACAATGACTGGTCTTAAGCTGGTAGAATCTCGCCGTCAGCCGCTTGCTGGTCTTCGCTGCAGCCGAGTCCGGTTCTTCCCCTGCCGGCAGTACTTGCGCTCTTTCCAATTACTTGCGAACCAGCTCACATCTTGGCTTCCATCTGAGATCTCCCGCTTGAGCGATCTGGGGACGACGTTGGCTGCCTGCCATACCGATCTGTGTATTGCTTCCATCCCATGCCGCGAGCGTCAGGCTTCTCTGTCGCGAGCTCGGTACGTAGGCCCGCCGCAAGCCGCATTATCAATCGCTCATATCTCACGCGAATGGAATTCCATGAATCCACATTGATTGGGCAATTGCGTGCTTTTCATTGAGGACTATTATGATCTGAAAAGAGAAAAAAAACCCAATGGAGCCGGTAGGGGACGAGGGACAAAAGAAACAGAGGGCAAAAAACAATGGCAAATTAAAAGGTGAGGGCAAGAAACGAGGTATGATGGGAAAAAGAACGAGGGACAAAAGTGGACAGGGGACAAAGATCTAAGAACAAAACTAAGTTCATAGCTATGTCGGCTTTCCATCACGCAAGATATGTATTTGGCATGCATGTTTTGGTCCTGGTACCGTTCATCAACCGCCATTCAATAGAACAAAACATGCACACACACCGAGGCTGGCAACGGACAGGCCTGGGCGGAGGGCAAAAGGGGGAGCGTGCAACGCGCCGCCACCGCGGGGACAGCGGACGGGAAAAACGGGCAAAATGTATGCCACCATACATAGTCTAGATAGGGCAAATGCGAGTATGACCAAACAAAAAAAACAAAAAAAAAACAAAAAAAAACCGGCTGGCAACCAAACATCGCATAGCCCGCTCCGTTCTATCGGTTCGCTGGACAAGCCGCAATACGTGCGTTTTCGGTGTCGTCCTATTCCTAGAAAGTATCTGCGGTTGTCAAGGTTGTTGGATAAAAACGGTTTCACTCCAGTAGGGGGCGGCGGCGTCATCGGTCGGTCCTTGTTATTGTCCGTCCGAATGTAGTTGCGTTGCTACCGTCGGGCTGGCGGAGGCCTCGCATCCGAAATGTAAATTGCGGGAAGTAAAGCTGCTGGCTACCAAGGATAAGGTGCATGTGACAATAGGTAGGCAACTCGCTAGTCGATAGGAACAATACGCGTCTTCTCCAGTTCACCGACGACTGACGATGAGATCGTCGACTTCAATTCCGGCGCCAACGATCAATTTTGGAGGTGCTGAGCTCGTTCCGCCCAGATCGTGAACGCCTCGCGCTTCGTTTCCTTAGGGCCTGGTGATAGCGTCGTGGATTCTGCCGAGACGGTGTGCGAGCTCCCCGATTCCTGACCGGCCGATCCGCGATCACGCGGAAAACCCGTCCGCAACGGATCCGGTGACAGGGTGCGAGATTGGGGTTCGGGCGATGCGGTTCCGCTACTGACTTCGCGCGCAAGAGTGAGACGGTCCTGCGGAGTTGTAGTCTTCCGTACAGCGCGGTATGGGGGGTTGCTTCGCATGGCCATGAATGCGGCGGGATTGAACACATGGTTCGCGGGTTTGGCATACGAGGGTCTGTCATCCGTAGGTCTGGCATTCGTGAGGCCGGCCTGCGTGAGCCTCAGCTCTTCCTCGTCGGTGATCGCGACCGAGCCTGTAGAAAACATTAGCAGGGTGTCACGATGATCGTCGACATGGCCTCACCTATTCGCGTGATGCCGTCATCGCATGTCCAGATTTCCGGCTCGTATATATTACCGTTTTTGTCAGCCCAGAAAGGACGGCCGTCGTCGCGTCGGATCGGGGTGTCGATTACTAGTGGGAAGTCGCGTTCAAACAGCTGGAGAGGTGGAAACGGCGAATAGCGACGGACGGGCTGCGATGCTGCTGCGGTAGGTATTTGACGCGTCGGGACTATTTGAGATGGTGGTAGACTGGCCAATTGTGCGGTGGCGGTTGGCGGCGCAATGAGCGGAAATACGTACGGCGTGTGGTTGGGCATTGGGGACAAGGGCGGTGAAACGGGCGTGAGGTCGGCCACAGGGGACATGGAGGGTGACTCGGGCGACGTGAGGTCAGCCGGTGAGGCATTGAACGAGGGGGTAATGAGCGGAGATGCGATCGGCGTGGGGTAGGCCAGTTGGGCAATGGGCGGCGGTTCGTGTATCGTGGGCGTCCAGTCAGGAGTGAGCTCTCGAAAGCGGTTGCTGTTGCGTCGAAGCTTCATCACAATCGACATAATCTTGGACCTGGTCCCGAGGCGCCAGATTCCGTAATCAGCCTTCAACTGTTTAATGGAGGCGAAGGAGAGAAGGAGGTAGCCGGTGACGTGGTTATCGCGAAGTCGGCCCAAATCTTCGTCGTCCAGAATGCCCCTGAAGACGCGTACGAGGTCGTCGTTCGTGAAGCCATAAGGGTCAACGTTTGCGAGGTTACCGGTTCTAGAGATACGAATGGCATCTGGTTCGGCGGAGGAAAACCACGAACGGTCCTCGTCACGGACGGGAGGGAGCGTGGTTGGGAAGTCCATGGTAGCGGGAAGAGAGACGGGTCGTCGAGATTGTCGAATTGAGGTCCGCTTCGAAGAAGGTAGCGGTCACAGATGTAGGATAGTTGTGGTCGATGTGCGATGTTGGTAGCGATAGATGTAGCGAGAGAAGAGACTTATGGGGAAGAGGGGTTCTGTATGTACATAAGTACTACAGGAGTTTTGGGGTCTGGGTGCGCTAATGGCTTGGCTCCAGAGAGGATGTATGTAATCGTGCGTGGACACGCCGCCGTGATGATGCATCCCAAATAACGCCAAGAGCTGAGCTATCTTTGTATGTATCTACGCACTGGAGCTCGGGAGTCATACAAGGGTGACATCCCAGCCGTGTCAAAGTATCATAGATCATACATACATTAGTAAAAAGGGCTTGAAGAGTCATGCGGTCGTACACACTAATTCAAGGGTGTCCATGCTTGTATGTGGAGCACTTCGCCTGGGGAAGACAACATCCCTCAAGCAAGTATATTTCGAACGCTGATCGTGGCAGGGGGGAAAATGCTGTAAGGATGTATTTTCGATGGCTTTGAGAGAGAGCGCTGTTTCGTCGGGTGTTGCAACCGCGGGCAGAAATAAGTCCGCGCGAGCCCGGATGTCAGTAGCCGGGGGTGAAAACAGATGGGGAATACTGTGCCACTGTAGGCTGCATCGCTGGGTCGAGTGGAGAAGAGAAGATGGGAAAGAAAGTAGTGTAGCGGGCTGGTTATAAAGGGTTTCCTTCTCGGCGCCGGGGCTAATTCTCGGACGCGCGCACACGGAGACATGCGGAACTCCGCGGAACACCGTGCGGCGGGAGCAAATCAGAGTGATATGTTCTCGCGTTTCTGTATGGCTATGGGCTTACAAATCTGCAGTGCAGGTGACTAATTCTAGCGGCAGTTGAATCAGTGCAGATACATATATATACATACCGTAGAGAGATATGTACGCACGCGATGATTCAGTTTTTGATCGGCACACGCGAGACCTTTGCCTTCCCAGGAAAAAGCAATGTCTCCACCATACATACTATGTATGTATCATGGGCGCCGGTATTGAGAACTACGGTTTTAGCGCTAGTGTTTGGAGTTTTTTTTCTCAACCCTCATATCTGTAGCTACGACGGTTGGTCTGGAGGTGCGGTGACCGCTATAGCTGTCTGTTTCACCCGAGGTCACGATGCGAGAGGGAATGGAGGCGGGTGCAGCAGGTATATATCCGTTTGCGGCCGTCAGGGTTATACCGGGTTGGCCGAGGCAATATGTAAGCGGTGGACAAGACCAGTTCACGTGTCCCGGGAATCGGGGTGCCGCCGGCCAGGCATGGAAGTCGAACGGTACGGGCGGAACGCTGGGAGGCCGAAAGGTACTCGTACATACGCAGAAGATAAGCAACGATCAGGATGCCGCGAAGGAAAAACGGTCACAAGAGCAACGATAGTCTTCAGTGAAAGCTAGCGAGTGTCGACACGCCGATGGTAGATGGTGTAGCATCTTACCAGCGATGGTCCAATATCGGATCATAGTTGTCACTAGCTTCTTCGACTGTTAGGCGTCGGATTTTCGGGTTCTGTTGAGCTGCCTGGAGCACAAACATTGGAAGCAATCCGGAGCCATGGGGGATAAGGGCCGGTGATGCGGATTGGCGGCGAACGGGCGATCGGAAGGTAGGCGACCAAAGAGCATTTTGAAAATAAAACCGAGTGGGGATGTGCGCCTTGGGTTCTGTTGGCACTGCTGCGGTAAGCCTGCTGCACGGGTTCTGTCCGCTCTTTATTCACTCAAGGGAGAAGACATACAGGAAGACAATGGTGCTTCTCAGTAGGTCTGCTCCGCAGAGGTGAAAGTTGTAAGGACCGACGATAACCGACCGAAGAGAGCGATGGTGCGAAGGTACTGGAGCTAATCAGCCGCGGTAAAGAGAAGGAGGACTGGTAGGGGCTCTAATAACGATAATGAGGTGGGGAGGCAAGCAGTGACGAGCAGAACGGAGTCGGCAGGGCGAGCATGATGGGAGAAATACCAATGAAGGGGGAGATATCTACAAGGTGCTCCAACAGCTGGAATGTTGGCTGCAGGTAGTCTCGCTCGACCCTTCGCCAAGCCCATTATTCATCAATACACTAGCGATCTCTAATGAATATTTTCTGGTATCTACTCAGGGTCTGGAAGGAAAAGTCTGAGCCCCAAAAACCCCGGTCCCCGCAACTTCCCGGCAAACTTCCCGACTCTGAAATTTTGCGCCCGGAACCACTCCAACCAGCTTGTCAACACTCGCGTAAAAGCCCAACCCACACAAAAAAAACAAAAAAAACTGGAGGGTTATTGGCATCCCGTTAGCATTAAGAAGTAGTTAGAAAAAGGTGTGCAAAATATCTTGTGGCATTTACTTACACAATCTTTACTCCAACCTCTTTGGTTTGTTCTTCGAACCCAATGGCCGCCCTCTTTTTCGTTTTGGCGCTGTGGGTGTCGAGGCGACCGGAGCTTCCTTACGCTTGTCTGGAAGTGTTGGTAGCTCAGAGGCTTCTGACTGTTGGACGGACTGCGATCCTCCTTGACTCTGGCGGTTGTAGGCTCGTGTTGCCTCCCTCTGAGACTGCGATTTCCTTAGGGCCTCAGTCCGCCTCTCCTGTACCTTCTCCTTCTTTTCCCATGCCTCTAGATCCACTTCTCGCAACTCATCATTTGCCGCTTTCATTTTCTCGGCAATGGTGGGAGGTGCTTGCATGATCTGTCCTGCATCATACAACGGCTTTTCAGGTAGAACAGTGTATGCCGTACCAGATATCCGAAGAGCATACTGGGGAGCATCTGCTTTCGAAATGGTGTCTTGAATGACAGATAGAACTTGAGGTAGTCCATTACCGATAGCAGTGTATTCTCCAAGTGGAAATTTACGGGAAAGGTTTTTCAGATCCTCCACACTTTGGATGCTAAGAGCTTTCAAAGCAGCCAAGTCTATCCAAGCATCGGGCAAAAGGTGCTTCTCTTCCAACAGATCATTCTGGCTGAGTACCAGAATGCTTCTGTGGCACTCCAGAGCTAGACGCACAGCAAGACAGATACGGTATGTTGAGTCGGCCGATATCTTGGGTGAGGATACAACGTCCGCCGTGGTTTCAATATTTTTTAGGGTCTCGATATCTTCCGAAGAGCAGGTAGATTGGAATGGCGTAGTATATCGTACTGGATAACCGATCCAGCTGTCCGGATTGAAGTCGAATTTTCGAAAGCAGCGATCACAGCACGGTTGTCCATCTTCTGAGACCTCTCGAGGATCTGCCTGAGACTGATAGAAATCCGTTACAACCTCCCGTATGCAACCCCGGGAGTTGAGATACCACAACATATGACTTTCGCATTCTTTCTTGCTTCTTGAAGAATCAGCTGTGCTGGCCACAGCTGCCTGCCTACCAATTTAATCCTTAACCTTCACAAATTCCGATTCTTCGTCCCGATTGCCACATAGAGGGGAGTCTTCTGGAAGTTGGTACCATGGCTCGTAAAAGATGATAGCGATAGCCCAGATATTGGGGTCTCGACCAGCTCGACCAGCATGTTGCCACCAACAGTTCATTGTTAGGTAGTCGGAGAGCTTCCATTGGATGATATGTTCAATATCAGGGATATCAAGTCCCATTCCAACTGCCTCAGTGCAAACCAGAAACCGACAAACACCCTTCCAGAATAATGCAAGTGTCTTCTGTAGTCCTTTGCTACTTAATCCACTATGGTACTCTCGGATGATTTCCCCTGCCCAGTTGCATGAATCTGACCGACACCACAGTGGAAACAACATCTGAAGTTGTGTTACGGTGGTGCAGCATTTGCTGCGATCATCGATGAATATGAGTGTTTTCGGCAAGCTTAATGGGTGAAACCCGGAGTCGTCTGGCCCTTTCCAGGTATGTACAGCATCAGGTACCAACTCCAATAGAGGTTTCATACTGCTTTCATCCCCACAAGCCAATGGTACTGTGAATAGCGTAATATTTCATTGGTTAACACCCATTGAGCACAGGATGGTATCTCGGTTTAGGGATAGACTCTGATGTATATATTCCAGGGTATTTGCCGTTAGTATTGCAGAAACACCGAGAATCAGAATATCAGAGAAACGAGCTCGAAGAAGTCCAAGATTGCAGTAGTGGGGACGAAATATTCTCCTATCACTTAAAGTCAATAAATATGAACTGAAAGAGCCTTGTGAGATGACAAACCACTCATGAACCAAGTGCACCTCATCTATTACAATATACTGAAGTTTGCTTGAGAAATTCGGAAGTTTTCCTTGCTTGTCCTCTGAAACAAGTGACTTCCAGGCCCCATTTGCCATTGATGTGAACTCTGCAGTCACGAATACCATCGAGAATTCTCCACGCCGAACAGCCTTGATGATCTCCCCATCGGCCCTAATGGTCTCTGCACATAGGTGTACTGCCCGTACTCCCAACTCTTCTGCACTCCGAACTTGATCTGACATCAACGCAAGCAGTGGGCATATTACCAGTACACAAGTGTCAGGAGAAGCAAAGGGCAGTCCAAGGTAACACATAGATTTTCCAGACCCGGTCTGCGCACTCACAACAACATCATGGCCTTCAAGGAGTTCAGCTGTCACTGCCGCTTGCCAGGGTTTGATGCACCATCCTTTTCCAACCTTCAAGAGTTTGGTATTGATTTTGCGAACAATATCTTCGATGTAACACTCGGGTGTTTCACCAACGGCACAATCGCCCAGGTGGTCACCAACAGTCTATCACCCTTGAGCGGGCAACACTTGTATGATGGCAGCAGAGCAACTGTGTAGTCCCGAAGGATTCGCACGGGAGCGGGTGGGAAATTCACTAAGAGATTCGTGTTCGAAATATCACTAGAGAGTTGATCCCAGAAACAATGTAATATTGTTAAGGCTCAACTTCC
>Ga0307516_10003639_pt1 | contig 19587 bp, 19 predicted proteins | sample 19_EM_MG_FD_203310 | JGI IMG/M metagenome (GOLD analysis project Ga0307516, IMG submission 203310) | Populus trichocarpa ectomycorrhiza microbial communities from riparian zone in the Pacific Northwest, United States - 19_EM | ecosystem: Host-associated > Plants > Roots > Unclassified | place...
GTTGACGCAAGAGCAGATGCTGTACTGCCTGTTCAAGCACACGGCGTCACAAGCGGTGCGCGACCTGGTGGTGCGCATGGGCGAACGCATGATCGTCAAGCAGGCCTCGCTGAAGGCGTTGCAGGCGGTGGCGCAAAGCATCGGGATGAAGGTGACGCAGCGCGGGCTGTCGACCGGTGCTTCGCGCTGGCTACCGGTGATCGGCGCGATGGGGGTAGCCGCCTACGCGTACTACGACACGGCCCAGGTCGCCAAAGCGGCGATTGAGCTGTTCGAGCGCGACATCGAACTGCAGCCGTCCGTGGTGGAAGCCGACGCGACTTGAGCCACCGCGCCGCGCGTCAATCGACGGCGATCCAGTAGACGTGGCCCTTCTCGCACTTGTATTCGGCGAGCGTCTTGCCTGCCTCCTGGCGGGTATTGCCGGTGGCCGTCATCGTCGTCTTGTCGATCGGGCAGGGCTGCACCTCCACCACGGCGTGCAGGCTGCCGGCCAGCAGCAGGGCCGCTGCCAGGCTTCGGCCTGGAGAGAACTTATGCATAGGGCACCTCCATCGGAGACGATGGCAGCAAAGTTCGTTCCCGCGCCGTCGTCTCAGCGCAACTCGTCGCCCAGCTGACGCCGCAACTCGATGACCACCGGGTCGAGATGGCGCGCGTAGTGCTGCCAACGGCCCGACGAGCGGGTGTACATGGCCTGCCGCACTTGCCAGACGCTGGCCGTCTTGACCACGGAATCCCTGCGGTGGAAGTCGAGGCAGGCGGCCTCCCAACGCAGACCGAGGCTGTCGATCAGGCTGCGGATCCGCGGCTCGGGCTCCTTGACCAGCGCGTCGTAGTCGATATCGAGAATGTCCGCGCCGTAAAGCGCCTTCCAGTGCTGCATCAGCCGGTGGTATTGGCCGTACCAGTGCGCCACGTCCGACAGGTCCAGCGCATAGGGCATGGCATGGCTCAGGTGCAGGAAGTAGACCGACAGGCAGTTGTCGATCGGGTGGCGCCGGGTGTGGACGATCCGCGCCTGCGGAAACATCGCCTTGATCAAACCGATGTGGAGGAAGTTGTCGGGCCGCTTGTCGGTCAGCACGATGGCGTTCGGGTGAAGCCCGCGCACCGTGGCGAGGTAGCGCTCCCGCATCCGCGCGATCGACGCTGCGTCAGCGGGCGCGCCGGTGACGGCCAGGCCCGGCAGGTGCTGGCGCACCAGTGCCGGCAACAAGTCCAGCTCGCCACCGGCGGTCACCTGCGAGTGGCTCGACAAGATCTGTTCGACCAGCGTCGAGCCGGAGCGGTACATGCCGCAAACAAAAACAATCTGGGGTGAGCTCTCGGCCACCTTGCCCACCTGTGCGGGCTGCGGGAAGGCGTGTATCAGGTTGTCGACCATCTGCTCATGGGCTTGACGGTCGTAGCGCACGCCTGGCGGCGAGGCTGCCTGCCGGCTGGCCTCGTTGGCGGCCTGGTAGGCGGCAAATGCATCGTCGTAGGCCGCGATCTTGTCGAGTGCCGCGCCCAGGCTGAAGCCCAGGTCGGCGCGTTCGGCCGCCTGGGCATTGGGCCGCGCAATGGCCTGCTTCAGCCGCTGGATCAACGGGTCATCTGCGCGGGACAGCGGCTGGATGCTCGTCAGCCGGGCCAGCGCCAGGGCATTGAACGGGTCGAGGAACAGGGCCCGGCTGTAGTGCGCGATCGAGCCTGACCGGTCGCTGCGGTGCTCGCAGATGTTGCCCAGGTTCAGCAGGGCCGGCACGTAGCGGGGGTTCAGGGCCAGCGCGGTGCGAAGCTCGCGTTCCGCCTCGACAGGGCGTGCCAGGTAATCCGCCAGGATGACGGCGCGGTTCAGGTGCACTTCTTCGGGCTGGTCGGCCTTGTGGTCCAGCGCCTGTTGGTAGGCGAGCAGGGCTTCGTCGAACCGGCGCACGCGGCGCAGCAGGCGCGCCAGGTTGTACCAACTGTTGGGCGAATCCGGCCGCAGCTCCAGCGCCTTCTCGTAGGCGACGATCGCCTCGCGCACTTGCCCGATTCGGGCGAACTGCGCGGCCTGGGCGAACAGGGTGTCGACGCTTGCTTCGGGAGTCACGGCAGATCCGGGAGCGGGATTGGATGCGAAAAAGCCCATCAGCGCAGGGAAATTGGCTCGGCTAGACTGCATAGCTTACGTGCTCGGCGCTCGCCGCATGTCGCCCTTGTTTCACAGTTCCCCACACCATGCCCGTTTCCGAGTCCGCGCTGCTTGACGCCTTGCGCACCGTCGTCGACCCTCAGACCCAGCAGGACTTCGTTTCGGGCAAGCAGCTGCGCAACCTGCGCATCGACGGCGACAAGGTGTCGTTCGAGCTGGAGATGGGCTACCCGGCGAAGAGCCAGTATCCCGCGCTGCGGGCCGCGTTGACGGCGGCCGCGCGCAGCGTCGAAGGGGTCGGCCCGGTCGACATCCAGTTCGGGTTCAAGGTCGTGGCGCATGCCGTTCAGCGCGGTGTGGCGCTGCTGCCGCAGGTGCGCAACATCATCGCGGTGGCTTCCGGCAAGGGCGGGGTCGGCAAGAGCACGACGACGGCCAATCTGGCGCTGGCGTTGGCTGCCGAAGGCGCCCGTGTCGGCATCCTGGACGCCGACATCTACGGCCCGAGCCAGCCGATGATGATGGGCCTCAGCGGCCGGCCCGAGAGTGAAGACGGCAAGAGCATGCAGCCGCTGGAAAACCACGGCGTGCAGGTGATGTCGATCGGCTTCATCGTCGAGCCCGACCAGGCCTTGATCTGGCGCGGCCCGATGGCCACCCAGGCGCTGGACCAGCTGCTGCGGCAGACCAACTGGGCCGACCTCGACTATTTGCTGGTCGACATGCCGCCCGGCACCGGCGACATCCAGCTCACGCTGAGTCAACGCGTGCCGCTGACCGGTGCGGTGATCGTGACCACGCCGCAGGACATTGCATTGATCGACGCGCAGCGCGGGCTGTCGATGTTCGAGAAGGTCGGCGTGCCGGTGCTCGGCATCGTCGAAAACATGGCGGTCTACTGCTGCCCGAACTGCGGCCACACCGAGCACATCTTCGGGGCCGACGGTGGCCGCAAGATGGCCGAACAGCGCAGCGTGGCCTACCTTGGCGCGCTGCCGCTCACGATGAAGATCCGGGAACAGGCCGACAGCGGCCACCCGACGGTGGTGGCAGAGCCCGACAGCGAGGTCGCCGGCCTGTACAAGGCCGTGGCGCGCCAGCTGGCGGCGAAGGTGGCGCAAAAGGCCAAGGACTTCTCGGCCAAGTTCCCGACGATCAGCGTCTCGAAGTCGACCTGACGAAGACGCGGCCGGCGCCGCCATACCGGTGCCGGCAGAACCCACAGCGCCTCAGGCCGGCAATGCCAGGTCGCGGATGTGGGTCGGGCCGGCGCGGCGCTCGATCTCGTCGCGCAGGCCATGCAGCAGGCCGAACGAGAACAAGGCCTCCGCAGTGACGAACTGGGGGCCGACCAGCAGGCCGATCAGGTCGTCGGTGAAGGCGGGTTTGCGGCCTTCGTAGACATGGCCGAGGAACTGGATCACCCAACCCAGCAGGAACAGGCTGACGCCCCAGGCCAGCCAGGTGGCCACGCCATGCGCGGCCAGCGGCGCGGCCAGCAGGATCAGCGCCCCATTGAAAAGGCTGACCGCGGCGCCCAGAACAAACTCGCCGCGCGTCAGGTACCACAGCGTGGACAGGCCCCACAGCAACAGCGCCGGCGTCAACATCAGATCGCCCGCCGGAGTGGCCAGCTCCATGGCTGGTCGCGCGAGCAGCACGCCGATGGCAAACACGATCATCGGGATGCCGACCAAGTGGGTCGCGATGTTGCGGCGGTCTCGGTGGTAGTGGGCGTACTGGATCAGCAGCTCACGGGCCGGACGAAAGGGTGAGGGCATGTCAGCCTCCCGGTGTCGGTGCATGACTAGTGTCCTGTCCCGCAAATAACTGTCATTGCGACGGGCCGCAATGGGGATGATCGCGAGACGACGAGCCGGGCAGATACCGAGTGGTACCTGCCCGGCTTGGCGGCGCGCACGATCATCACCATCTGGTCGAATCTCAATGGTAGTTATTTGCGGGACGGGACACTACATGCTAGCGCTGCTCAAGGGGCCTGAACAGGGCCCTGCGATGACGGCGTGGCGGGTTTGTGTGACACCTGTCAACGCCGGCCCAGGCGTTGCTTCAGCGCCGCGGCGGACAGCGGCGCCGGGTCATCCGGCCAGGCCTCCACCAGGGCCTGGATGCGCTGGTTCAGCGCTGCCTCGCGGCCGTGGGCGCGCGCCAGGCGCACGACCTCGCCGCACAGCGCATCGACCTCGGTCGGGCGGCCCAGGGCCAGGTCGTCGGCCATGCTGGAGCGGGCCTCGGGGTCGATGCGCAACATGCGCGCCGCGACACGGCGAAACAGCCAGTCCGGCAAGGACAGGATCATCGGCAACCGGTTGAACGGCACGGCCGCGACCTGGGCCGGTGCAATGCCTGCGGCAGCCAGCGCCGCCAGGGCTTCGCGCTGCAGCGCAGCAAGCACCTGCCGGTAGCCGCGCTGCATCAGCTCGGCCCGCAAAGGCAGGCCGGACAAGGCGTTGACCGGGTTGTTCAGGTTCAGCAGCAGCTTGCCCCACTGCACCGGCTTCAGGTCGGCATGCAGGCGCAGTGGCAGCCGCGCTGCGTCGAACACCGGCAACCAGCTGCGCAGCGCGGGGTCGTCTTCAGCAGCCAGCTTGCCACCGGTGCCACGGTGCAGATGGCCGGGCCCGAGTTCGGCGATGTTGTACGGCACCATGCCTGGCAGCCAGCGCAAGGCCGGCGCCACGGCGCGGCCGATTTCGGCATTGCCCAGCCCGTTCTGCAGCGACAGCACCGGCGTGCCGGCCGGCAACACCGCGCCCAGGGCGGCTGCCGCTTCGCGCGTGGCGCCGCACTTGACTGTCAAGAGCACCAGCGACGGCACCACGCCGGTTGGCACCGTGCCCCACAGGCGCAACGCGGACGCGGCCAGGCGCTCGTCGCGGCCGTCCTGGTCGGTCACACGCAGGCCATGCTCGCGCCAAGCCCCGAGCATGCGGGGCCGGCCGACGAAATGCACCTCTGCGCCTGCGGCCTGCAGGCACGCGCCGACATAGCCGCCGACGCTGCCGGCGCCCATCACCAGCACCGGGCCCAGCGCCGCGGGCAGCGAGGCTTCGGTCAATGCGAGGCGAGGGGTTGCTTCAAGTCGCGGATGTGTGTCGGGCCGGCCTGGCGCTCGATCTCGGCGTGCAGTTCGCGACCCCAGCCCAGCGCGAACAGCGCCTCGGCTGTCACGAACATCGGGCCGACCAACAGGCCGATGATGTCGTCGACGAAGGCCGGCTTCTTGCCTTCGTAGTAGTGGCCGATGAACTGCAGCACCCAGCCGACGACGAAGCTGCCGACGCCCCAGACCAGCCATTCGGTGGTGCTGCCACCGGCGACCTGGTGGGCCAGCGCCACCAGCAACCAGGTGGCCGCGCTGACGGCCACGGCCAGGTCGAGCCGGCCGCGCATCAGGTACCACACCGTCACCAGCGCAGCGGCCACCCAGGCGGCCGTCAGCGTGAAGCCACCGACGGAGAAGCTGGCTCGGGCCAGCAGCACGCCGACCGCGAAGACGATCAGCGGGATGCCGACGAAGTGCGTCGCGATGTTGCGGCGGTCGCGGTGGTAGTGGGCATACTGGATCAACAGTTCGTTCGCGCTGCGCATGGCGGCTCCTTGGTCGGCGGTGGCCGCATGCTAGGAGCGCGTGGCCGGGCTGACTGTCAAAACGCCGACATTCGGCCCCCGTGTACGACCATGCAGGATCAGGACATTCCCGAACCCTCCAGGCCAGAGCCCGTGAGCGACTGGCCCGAGGCCCTGGCCAGGTGGCGTGAGGTGCTGCAAGCCGACGTCTGGTTCGCCAGCGTGCCGCCGCCTTTGCGCGAGGCCTTGCTGCGGCTTGGGCGGCTGCAAGCGCTGGGTCCCGGCCAGGCCCTGTTCGGGCGCGGCCAGGCGGCTGAAGGGCTGTGCTGCGTGCTGGACGGGGCATTGCGTGTTGGCGCCGTGCAGGCGGATGGCGGCGAGTCGGTGCTGGCGTTCGTCGAGCCGGGCCAGTGGTTTGGCGAGATCTCGCTGATCGACGGCCAGCCGCGCACCCACGATGCCGTCGCCGACGGGCCCACCGCCGTGCTGCAAGTGCCGCAGTCGGCCCTGCTGGCGTGGTTGGCCGAACACCCGGCCCACTGGCAGGCGATCGCGCAGCTGGCCTGCGCCAAGCTGCGCATGCTGTTCGGCGTGATCGAAGACATTGCGCACCTGCCGCTCGAAGGCCGCCTGGCCAAGCGGCTGTGGCTGGTCGCGCATGGTTACGGCGGCCGCAGCGGTGCGCCGCGGCGGGTACTGAGCCTGCCTCAGGAGCAACTGGCGCTGATGCTGGGTGTCAGCCGGCAAAGCACGAACAAGGCTTTGCGGGCGCTGGAGGCGCGAGGCCTGATCGCGCTGCGCTACGGTCACATCGAGTTGCTCGACCTGACCGCCCTGGCCGCGCTGGGTGACGCGCCGTAGTTACAGTGCGGGCTCTCAGGGGAGGGAGAGACCAACATGACGGATGAAGCCTCGGCGCCGGCCGTGGAGATGCCGGTACCGGCGCAAGAGCCTGTGTCTCGTTCGACGGGAGCGAGAGCCCTTCTCGCCTGGTGGCGCCAGGGCATTCGCACCGCCTTCTTCTTGCGCGCCGATTGGACGGCGTTGCAGACGGGGCCGTTCGTTCTGGCGGCGCTGGTCCTGGTGCCGTTCGCTTTCGACCTCGGCGTCGAACGCCTGTACATCGACGGCCCGGCCACGTTCAACTGGCCGGGTCTGTTGAACGGCTGGTTGCCGATGGTGGTCAGCAGCTGGCTGTGCCTGTGGCTCGTGCGAAACCAGCCGCCGTCCGACGACGATCGCCGTGCACCGAACGCGGTGGCGCTGGTGTCGATGCTGGCGGCGCAATGGTTGCCCTTGAGCCTGCTGCTCAGTGTCGTGCTGGTGCCCATCGCTCGCGGTGGCGATGCGCTGCTGATCGCGATGGGGCCCTGGAGCGTCGTGTTGTGGTGGTCGCATGCCGCCTGGCTGGTTCTGGCGCAGTCGGTGCTGCTGTGGCGTTCAACGGGCGCCAGGCGCCGCAGCAAGCTGCTGGCCGTGGCATTGCTGGTCGCGGTGGTCGGGGCAACGCAGTACGACGACACCTGGCGCCACTGGGACCCGGACGAAACCGAGCCGGTCGATGATGGCAGTGACTCGTCGCTGGTGCTCACGCAGGAGCTGTTCGAGCTGCAGCCGCAGTTGCTGTCGCAGCGCCTGGCCGACCTGGCGCCGCCGCAGCGTGGCGCCATCAATGTCTATGCCGTGACCTTCGCGCCGTATGCCGAGGGCGATGTCTTCCGCCGCGAGAGCCAGCTGGTCGCCGACGTGATGGCGCAGCGTTTCGGCGCCGAAGGCAGGACCATCCAGCTGGTGAACCACCGCGACGCCGCGCGCGAATGGCCCTGGGCCACGCCGCTGAACCTGCAGCGCGTGATCCAGCAGGTGGCGCAGAAAATGGACCGCGAGCGCGACGTGCTGTTCATCCACATGACTTCGCATGGTGCGCAGTCGGGCGAGCTGGCGGCCTACTTCTGGCCGCTGGAGGTGGACCAGGTCACCCCGGAAGACCTGAAGGCCTGGCTGGACGAGGCCGGCATCCGCTACCGCCTGCTGTCGATTTCCGCCTGCTATTCGGGCAGCTGGATCGAGCCGCTGGCCGGTCCGGACACGCTGGTGATGACGGCGGCCGACGCCGACCACACCTCGTACGGCTGTGGCAGCCGCTCGGACCTGACCTTCTTCGGCCGCGCGATGTACGACGAGCAACTGCGCCAGACCCGCTCGTTCGAGCAGGCGCATGCTCAAGCTCGCCTCGTGATCGATCAGCGCGAGAAGGAAGCCGGCAAGACCGACGGCTACTCGAACCCGCAGATTTCGATGGGCCAGGGCATGCGCGAACACCTGAGCCGTCTGGAGGCACAACTCGACAAAGCGGCCCCGGCACGATGAGAGAATTCGGGCTTACCTGAAGGCCCCATCCGATGAGCATCAAGAGCGACAAGTGGATCCGGCGCATGGCCGAGCAGACCGGCATGATCGAGCCGTTCGAGCCAGGCCAGGTGCGCAACGCGCCCGATGGCCACAAGATCGTCAGCTACGGCACTTCGAGCTACGGCTACGACATCCGCTGCGCACGCGAATTCAAGGTCTTCACCAACATCCACTCAACGGTGGTCGACCCGAAGAACTTCGACGAGAAGAGCTTTGTGGACATCGAGAGCGATGTCTGCATCATCCCGCCCAACAGCTTCGCGCTGGCGCGCACGGTCGAGTACTTCCGCATCCCGCGCAGCGTGCTGACGATCTGCCTGGGCAAGAGCACCTACGCCCGCTGCGGCATCATCGTCAACGTCACCCCATTTGAGCCTGAGTGGGAAGGCTATGTGACGCTGGAGTTCAGCAACACCACGCCGTTGCCGGCCAAGATCTACGCTGGCGAAGGCTGCGCGCAGGTGCTGTTCTTCGAGTCGGACGAGGTTTGCGAGACCAGTTACGCCGACCGTGGCGGCAAGTACCAGGGTCAGCGTGGGGTCACGCTGCCGAAGACCTGAACGGCCGGGCAGGATCCGCTTTTCGGGCCTGATTCGGCCATTGTTCAGCCGATCGCTCGGTCGGCATCCAGCGCACCATCGCAGCAGCATGGCCTCGAGCCATGTCCTTTCAGGAGACTGCGATGCCCACGACCACTGTTGCCCACGCCCCGACGCGCGCCCACTTGCCCTTCATGGCAGGCCTGGATGCCCAGGCGCTGGCCAGCTTGCCGTTGGGGGCTGCCGGTGGTGAAGCCGGCGTTCAGGCCTTGCAGCGGTTCCATGCGCTGATGGCGATCGAAGGCCATCCGGTGCAGATGACCCGCATGTGCTTCGACCGGCTCTACGCCTACGAGCGCATTGCCCTGGCCCATGCCAGCAGCGACCCCGCGCTGCGCCAATTGGCCCTGCAGCTGTTCCATGCCTGCCACTACAGCGGTTCGGCACAGCGCAACTTGTCATAAAAAGTTTCACAATCGCCTGATCGGGCCCGCTGCAGCGGCCCGCAGCCCCGCTGGACGGCCAGCCCGGGAGCATGGCGCGCGTCTTGCCCTTGCCTCGGACGACCCGGAATGTGTGGGTCGACGCTTGTGAAAAAGGCCGACCAGGGCATGGGCCCCGGCGCCTGAGAACCTTGGGGGATGGTGCCATGCGCTGGGAAGGCAATCGACAGAGCGACAACGTCGAGGACCGCCGCGACGTCGGTGGTGGTGGAGGCGGCTTCGGCCTGGGTGGCCGCAGCGTCGGCCTGGGCACGGTGGCAGTGGCCGTCGTCGCGGGCTGGATCTTCGGCATCAACCCGTTGACGATGCTCGGCCTGCTCAGTGGCGACCCCAGCGCGGGCCCGGCCACGACGCAGGCGCCCGGCCACGCCCCGCCGGCCAACGACAAAGAAGCTGCTTTCGTCTCGACAGTGCTGGCCGACACCGAAGACGTCTGGGGCCAGCTGTTCCAGCAGGCGGGCAGCCACTACCAACCGCCCAAGCTGATCCTGTTCCGCGGTGCGACCCGCACCGCCTGCGGGCAGGGCCAGTCGGCGATGGGGCCGTTCTACTGCCCGGGCGACCAGAAGGTCTACATCGACCTGGCTTTCTACGAAACCCTGCGCCGCCAGCTCGGCGCGCCGGGTGACTTTGCCCAGGCCTACGTGATCGCGCACGAAGTCGGCCACCATGTGCAGAACCTGATGGGCATCAGCGAAAAAGTCGAGCAGCGACGCGGCCGTGGCAGCCAGGCGCAGGCCAACGCGCTGTCGGTACGTGTCGAACTGCAGGCCGACTGTTTTGCCGGCGTCTGGGGCCACCATGCCAACAACGCGCGGCAGATCCTCGAAAGCGGCGACGTCGAAGAGGCGCTGAACGCTGCCTCCCGCATTGGCGATGACGCATTGCAACGCCAATCGCAGGGCCATGTGGTGCCGGAAAGCTTCACCCACGGCACCAGTGCGCAGCGGGTGGCCTGGTTCCGCCGCGGGCTCGACAGCGGCCGGGTGGAGGACTGCGACACCTTCCAGTCGCGCCAGCTCTAGCGGCCCCCGCAGCCCACGTTCAACCGCGACGCGCACCCTGATCATGCGCACCGGCCCCCGTTCCAAGGCCCTGGTCTCGGCTTGGCTTGACTTCCAGCCCGAAGCCCAGCGCGAGGTCGCGCAGACGCTGCGCGCTGCGGTGCGCGAGGCCGAGCCGACGCTGAACGAAATCATCCGCTGGGGCCAGCTGGTGTTCGTCTGGGCCGGCGCGCCGCTGCTGGCCATCGCGCCGCACCGAAGCCATGTCAGCCTGCAGATCTTCAACGGCCATCTGTTACCCGATGGCCTGGCCCCGCTGGAGGGCAGCGGCCGCGGCGCCCGGAGCTACAAGTGCCGCCTCAGCCAGCCGGTCGACGTGGTGCAGGTGCAGATGCTGGTGGCCGCCAGCGTGGCCCGCGCGCCGCAGGACGGACACGCCGGCCTGCCGCGCGAGCTGCCGGGCGCTGACGCCGAACCGCGCTGAAACCGCGGCTCAGGCCGTCGAGCGGGTCGAGGCCTGCACCACCTCCAGCCAGTCGCAGCGCAGTCGTTGACGCTGGTGCAGCCGACGCCGCAACCGCAGGTAGGCCGGCGGCGCGAAGAACAACGCCACGCAGGCCAGCACCGCCCACAGGTCGTCCAGCATGATGAAGGCTGGCGCGCCCATCCACCCCATCAGCCACAGCGTCAGCACCGCGTCCCACGCGTGGTACTCGATCGGCACGCGTTGGCGATGCGCCACCATCCAGGCCTTCATGGCGGACAGTTGGGCGATGTTCATGATGGGCTCCCCGGCGGCTGCTTGAGCCAGATCGTAGCGCCACTGTCAGTTTCGCGTCAGATTCAGCTTTGGGGTATGGCCCACTCGTTTGCGTGGGCGTTCACGGGGCCGGCAGCACCAACGTCACGACCAGCCCGCCGCCTTCGCGATTGGCCAGCGCGATCCGCCCGCCATGGGCTTCGGCGATTTCGCGGGCCAGCGCGAGGCCGAGGCCGGTGCCGCTGCGCTTGGTCGAGTAGAACGGCAACAGGGCCTGGGCCAGCACGGCTTCGCTCATGCCGGGGCCGCGATCGGCAACTGTGAAGCGCGTTTCGTTGACGCTGGCCGCAACGCCCAGCGTCACCCCGTCGGCCGCGCTGCCCGATTCGTGCGCGTTTTTCAGCAGGTTGATCAACGCCTGCTCGATCTGGCCAGCATCGAAGCGTGACGGCGTGGCGGGTACGTCACCGTCGAGGCGGAACTGGCTGTGCCTGCCCAGGCGCGCCAGGAAGTCGGCCCAGTCGACCGGCTCCAGGCGCGGCTGCGGCAGCTTGGCAAATTGCGCGTAGCTGGACAGGAAGGTATGCAGGTGGGCAGCGCGGCCGCCGATGCTGTCGAAGACCTGCGGCAGCTTCTCTGTCTGGCCGCGGCGTGCCAGCTCGGCGCCGCTGTGGGCCAATGAAGAGATCGGCGCCAGCGAGTTGTTCAGCTCGTGGCTGATGACCCGGATCACGCGCTTCCAGCTCGCCACCTCCTCACGCGCCAGTTCGCGCGTCATGCGCCGCAGCAGGATCAACCGATGCGGTGTGCCCTGCAGCAGCAGGGTGCGCTGCGAGAGATGGAAGTGCTCTTCGTGGCCGCCGTCGTCGGCGATTGAGAACAGCTGGTCCTGCTGGCTCGCCACGGCGTCGCGCAGGTCGGCTGGCACGTTGGCCAGCACCGCGTCCAGCGCCGTGCCGACGAGGCTGCGGCCTTGCGCCAGCAACTGCCGTGCGGCGATGTTGGCGTAGACCACCTGCCCCCGGCGAGGCGCCGTCGCCGTCGCCGCCGGGGTGTCTCCATCGGTGCACAGCAGCAGCGCCAGCGGCGTGTTCTGCACCACCGTGTCCAGCAACAGCTCGCGCTGGGCCAGTTGCTGACGCTGTTCGCGCAGGGCCTGGCCCAGTTCGCTGTGCAAGCGCAGCAGTTCACCCAATTCGCCCTGGCCCTGTGCGCGGATCGACATGCTGAAGTCGCCCTCGCGGTAGCTCAGCACCGCGCCTTGCAGTGCGCGCAACAGACGCTGCAGAGGCGCCGTGGCGTAGGCGGCCAGGGCGAACAGGAAAGGCAGCAGCAGCAGCAGCGTCCAGCCCAGCGCGGCGGCGCTGCCGGGCAATGGTGCGCTGACATCCCAGCCCAGCCGGCGGTGCAGCAGCATCAGTACCGGTGGTAACGGCCACTGCACCAGCGCCGCGTGCAGCAAGCCGGCCAGCACGACCACCACCACCAGCAGCACCACCAGGCGTGCCTGAAGGCTGTGTGCAGGCCCGCGGGCGGCCATGCGCGTCAGAATGCCGAGCCGGGGCCGGCCTCGGTGGCCAGGCCGTAGCGTTCCATGCGCCGATACAGGGCCTGGCGCGACAAGCCCAGCGCCTGCGCAGCGCGGCTGACCACGCCGTGGGCATCAGCCAGCGCGGCCAGCACGGCTTCGCGGCTGGGCTCGTTGAGATCCCGCGCGGCAACAGGCTTGCTCGGTGTCTCGATCTGCAGGTGGGTCGGTGCGATGACGCCGTCACCGGCCAGCAGCCTCGCGCGGGCCATCACGTTTTTCAGCTCGCGCACATTGCCTGGCCATTGGTGGGCCAGCAGTGCATCGCGCGCCGCATCGCCCAGGCGCTTGGCATCGCCACCGAGAAAGTGGATGGCCAACGGCAGCACGTCGTCACGCCTTTGCGCCAATGGCGGCACGCGCAGCTCGAACACGTTGAGCCGGTAGTACAGGTCTTCGCGGAAGCTGCCGGCGCCGACCATCGCCCGCAGGTCGGCATTGGTCGCGCTGACGATGCGCACCTTCGACTCACGCGTCTTGCTCGACCCCAGGCGCTCGAAGCGGCCGGTCTCCAGCACCCGCAGCAGCTTCACCTGGCCGGCCAGCGGCAGGTTGCCGATCTCGTCGAGGAACAGCGTGCCGCCATGCGCGGCTTCGAAGCGGCCCTCACGCGCGCGGTGGGCGCCGGTGAAGGCACCGCTGTCGGCGCCGAACAGCTCGGCCTCGATCAACTCGGCCGGCAGCGCGCCGCAGTTGAGTGCGACGAAGGGCAGGGCCTTGCGCGCCGAGTTAGCGTGCAGGATCGTCGCGACATGCTCCTTGCCACTGCCGTTGGGCCCGGTCACCAGCACCGGCAGCTCGGTGCGCGCGACCTGGGCCGCCAGCTCCAGCATCGACAGCATCGCTTCGGACTGGAAGACCAGGCCGTCGATGTCGAAATTGCGCAGCAGCGTGTCGCGTCGCGCTCGGCGCTCCTGCCGCGCACGGCTCAGCTCGCGGGTCGTGTCGCCCAGCTCCAGCAGGTTCTGCACGGTGGCGAGCAGCTTCGTGTCGTCCCAGGGCTTGGCCAAGTAGTCGGCGGCGCCCGCCTTGACCAGCTCGACCGCACTCTCCAACCGCGTCCACGCGGTGAGCAGGATCACCGGGAGGTCGGGGCTGCGCTGGCGCAGCGCGCGAAACAGCGCCACGCCTTCTTCGCCCGACGTGGTGTCGGCGCTGAAGTTCATGTCCTGGATCACCAGGTCGACCGGCTGGCGTGCCAGCAGCGCCAGGCCCTCGTCCGGCGTGGCCGCGTACAGGGCCTTGATGTCGCGCAGCGACAGCAACAGCGCGAGGGCTTCGCCGACGCCGGGGTTGTCGTCGATGATCAGGACGGTGTGCATGTGGCGCCGAGCATATCAACCGATGCCCGGCTGCCGCAGCGCGCAACCCCTCACCGCGCGCATCAGCTGCGCAGCGCCGCCACCGGTGGAAGCGCCGCAGCGCGGCGCGCGGGTGCCAGCACCGCCAGCTGGCCCAAGCCCCAGAGCGCCAGCGCGCCGAGCGGCAGGTACATCAGCGGCAGCCGCGGCATTTCGTAGTTCGTCATCAGCACCAGGCTCAGGCCGAAGGCGCCACCCATGCCCAGCACGATGCCCACGGTCGACAGCAGGAAGTTCTCGAGCTGAAAGTAGCGCAGGATCTGGCCCCGAGTGGCGCCCATCGCGCGGCGGGTGCCAATCATCCGCGTGCGCTGCTGGACCCAGAAGCTGGCCAGGCCGACGATGCCGAAGGCGGTGACCACCAGCAGCGCGACGATCACACCGCCCATCAGCCAGACCATCGCACGGTCTTGCGCATAGAAGCGATTTCGCATCTCCGACAGCGTCCTGGCTTCGTGGACGATGCGCGTGGCGTCGATGCGTTCGATGATGCCGGCGGCGGCCTTCAGCACCGCATCGCGTTGTGCCGGGTCGACGCGGATCATGTAGACGCCGCCGCGGAAGCTGGGCCGCACCGGATAGATCATGGCGTTGCCGTCGTCCCGCTCCGCCTTGCTGGGATAAGGGTGGGTCAGGCGCTCGACGACGCCAATCACCGTCGACGGCCGCTCGCCGTAGCCATACAGCACCTGGCCGACGGCCGACTGGCCCGGGTACATCTTCTCGGCCATCGTGCGGTTGATGATGACCTGGCCGACGTTGGGGTCGTCCTGCTGGTCTACCGCCGAACTTGATTGGTACTCCTCAGGCTTGAAGTCGCGGCCTTCGACCAGCTTCAGCCCCATCGTTGCCACCGTCTGCTCGCCACCGGTGTAGAACGACCCCAGGAAGCGCGGGCCGTTCTTGTCCTCGGTCTTGCGCACGTCGCTGTTGCTGCTGTTGTTGCCGTAGATGACCTGGTTGACCACCGCGGCGCTCTTCACGCCGGGCAACTGGCGCAGCGCGGTCAGGTCCTGCGTCGTCAGTTCATCGACATCGGCTGTGCCGCCGGTGCTGCGCACAGGCACCACCACCAATTCGGCCTCGGGCAGCCCGCTGTCGTGGCTCAGCACATCGAGCCGTTGGCTGATCAGGTGCAGTGCGTTGCAGACGATGGCGCTGGTGAGCGCAATCTCGATCACGATCAGGCTGGCGGCGGTCTTGTGGCGGCGCAGCGTCGAGAGGATGGGCAGGATGTCCATGGGGAGGCCTCCTTATTGGGTCTTCAGTTGCTGGGCCGGCGTGACATTCGCGGCGCGCCAGGCCGGCAGCAAGCCCGCGATCACGCTGGCCGCCAATGCGAGCACCAGCGTCAACGCAAGCATCGGCCAGTCCATCTGCACCAGCGGCGCGTAATCGGCCGGGCTGTGCTTCACCAGCCACAGCCCCAGCGCCGCCAGGAACAGCCCCAACAGCCCCCCGGCCAAGCCGAGCGTGCCGGCCTCGACCAGGAACTGCGCAAAGATCGCGCCCTTCGTGGCGCCCAGCGCGCGGCGCACGCCGATCTCGCCCGAGCGGCGAAGGCACTTGGCCAGCAGCAGGCCCACGGTGTTGGTCAGGCACACCAGCAAGAAGCCGAAGGCCAGCCAGACCTGCAGCCGCACGTCGCCCGGCAGCACCTTGCGGAACGCCAGCCAGTCGGTCACGTTGCGCAGCCGCACGTTGGCCGGCCGCTCGAAGCGACCCGCACGACGCTGCTCTTCGGAGTACTGCACCAGGTAGTCGCGGAACGCCGGTGCCTCTTCGGGCGAAGCCAGTTCGACCCAGTACTGGATCCAGCTGCACGGCACGTTGAGGTCACGCGGGCTGGCGGCGCCGGTGTTGCCCCAGCAGTCGGTGTTGCCGGAGGCGCCGAGCTTCAAGGTCAGTGCGGTCGAGAAGGGCGCGAACACGTCTTCGAACTGGGCCGTGCCCATCGTCATGTCGTAGAAGTGTGGCACCGGCCGCCATTCGTTCAGCACGCCGACGATTCGCATGGGCTGGCGCTTGAGCATCAGCTCGCGGCCAACGCTGTTCTCGCCACCGAAGAGCTTGTCGTTGAGCGATTTCGAGATCACCACGACCCGGGCCTGCGACGCATCGGCCTCGGCGTCCCAGCCACTGCCATGAAGGAACGGCGTCTCGAACATCGCGAAGAAATCCGCCGAGGTGTAGCGGGCCGGCACGTAGAAAGGCTTGACCGACGGCGAGTCGGTCTGCACCGCCACGTTGGCGCCGGTCATCATCACCTGGCGCTTGGCGTGTTTGGCACGCAGCAGCGCTTCGGCGTCGAAGCGGGTGAGCTGGAAGGTGGGCTCCTCGCCAGGCTGATAGCCCACCATGTTGGCAGCGTCGAGTTCGACGTCGAACAAGCGTGCGCTCTTGCTCGGGATCGGGTCGCCGGACAGCACGTGGTAGACCGTCAGCGTCGTCATGCAGGCGCCGATGCCGAGCCCGAGGGCGAGCACCATCAGCAGGCTCAGGGCACGGGCCGACTTGAAGCTGCGCAGCGCGAGGTCGAAATAGTAGGCGAGCATCAGGGGGTCCCCTTCGAGAGCAGTTGGTTGACGGCGGCCAGCTCGGGCTCGCCGAGCGCGCCGGCCGCTTGCTGCAGCAGCAGCCGGGCCAGCACATAGCCGTGGCGGGCCTGGTCGTGCGCACTTTGCGCCAGGGCCTGGGTCTGGATCGCCAGCAGCAGGTCGGTCATCGTGCGCGTGCCCAGGCTCTGGCCGGCGCGGGTCGAGGCCAAGGCCTGGTCCGCAGCGTTGACCGCCGCGCGTGTGCTTTCGAGCAGCGTGACGCCCGACGCCACGGCCTGGAACTGCGCCTGGGTTTCGCGCACCAGTGCGCGGCGCGCGATCTCGAAGTCGTCGCGGGCCAGGTCGCGCTGGTAGCCGGCCTGGCGCAGTTGCGACTGCGTGGCGCCGCCGGCGAACAGCGGCACGGTGAGCCGCAACGCGAACTGCGTGCCACCGCGGCGTTGCTCGTCGGTGATGCCGGCGCCGCTGGCACGCGCGCTGTCGAGCCCGGCGCTGAGCGTGGGCCAGTGCGCGGCGCGGGCGGCGCCGATGCGCTGCTCGCTCGCGTCGACCACGCGCGATTGCGACAACAGCTGCGGATTCGCGCGCAGGGCCTGTTCGACCCAGGCCTGCGGCTGCGCCGGCTCGGGCAGCAGCACCGGCAGCTCGGGCGCCAATGGCCGCAATGGGCCCGGCGTCTGGCCGGTGATCTGCGCCAGTGCCTCACGTGCGTCGGCCAGCGCCTGCTGCGCCTGCACCGTGCTGCCGCGCGCCAGCGCGTGGTACGCGCGGGCCTGTTCGACATCGACCTGCGCCGACAGGCCGGCGTCGAAGCGCTTTTGGGCCTGCGCCACCTGTGCCGCGAACGCGTCTTCGTTGGCCTGGGTGGTGGCCAGCGCGGCCTGGGCCGACAGCACGCCGAAATAAGCCGTGGCGACACGGGCGCACAAGGCCTGCTCGGCCGCTCGCACCCGCAGGTCTTGCGCCGATTCGAGAGTCCGCTCGGCGTCCCAGCTGCGCAGCTTGCCCAGGTCGAACAAGGTCTGGCTGACGCTGCTGCCGAGCTCGCGGCTGCGTGAGCCGTCTTGCTGGTCGCGCGTTTCGGTGGCGTTGAGCTGCCACTGCGGCAGCAGCGCCGCGCGGGCCTGAACGGCCAGCTCGCGTTGCACGCCGCGCTGTGCATCGGCGGAGGCCAGCACCGGATCGGCCGCGCGGGCCTGCGCGTAGACCTGCAGCAGGTCTTCGGCCGACGCGGCGTGCGCCCAGGCCAGCGCCAGTGCGGTGATGGCGAAACGAAAGCGCATCGTCACGAAGCCGCAGCGGTGCGCGGGCGCAGCAGCGCCGGGTCCAGATGAAGCTCGGCTGCGATGTCGACCACCTGGCCGTCGATCACATGCACGTTGCGCTGTGCGCGCGCGGCCAGCTGCGGGTCGTGCGTGACCATCACGATCGTCGCGCCTTCGAGGTGCAGCTCTTCCAGCAGGTCCATCACGCTGCGGGCCATCTGGCTGTCGAGGTTGCCCGTCGGCTCGTCGGCCAGCAGCAGCTTGGGGCTGCCGGCGAGTGCGCGGGCGATCGCGACGCGCTGCTGCTGGCCGCCCGACAGCTCGCTAGGGTAGTGGCGTGCCCGTGCCGACAAACCCACGCGGGCCAGCGCATCGGCCGCGCGTTGGCGCCGCTCGGCGTTCGGCAAGCCGCGGTAGCGCAGCGGCACCTCGATGTTGTCGATCACGTTCAGGTCCGGAATCAGGTTGAAGGCCTGGAAGATGAAGCCGATCTTCTGGTTGCGGATGCGCGAGCGCTCGTCGTCGGCCATGCGGCTGACGTCGATGCCGTCCAACTCGTAGCGACCGCCGGTGAAGGCTTCGAGCAGGCCGGCGATGGTCAGGAAGGTGGTCTTGCCCGAGCCCGACGGGCCGGTGACCGCGACGAACTCGCCGGCTTTCACCTCGAGGTCGAAATTGCGCAGCGCATAGGTCTCGACCATCTCGGTGCGGTAGACCTTGGACAGGGACTGCATCTTCAGCATGGCGGGTTCCTCGTCTCTCTCGTGAATCGGTTTGGGGTTCAGGGGCTGACCACGACGCGCTCGGCGTTGCGGAAGTTGTCGGTGCCGGAGATCACGACCTGCTCGCCGGGCTTCAAGCCTTCGAGGATCTCGACCTTGGCCAGGCTTTGCGCGCCGAGCTTGATGGCGCGTTTTTCGGCGACGCCGTCGTGCATCACGTAGGCGACCCGGCCGCCGCCTTCGTCGACGAAGCTGCCGCGGGCGACGGTCAGCACGTTGTCGCGCTGGTCCAGCAGAACGCGCACCGACAGGCGCTGGTTCTGGCGCAGTTGTTCGGGCAACGCGCCATCGAAACGCAGCCGCGCCGCGACCTCGTTGTTGACGACCTCGGGCGAGACCGAACTGACCTTGCCCTTCCAGCGCTGGCCGTTGCCGCTGATCTCGCCGGGCATGCCGGGTTGAAGCTCACGCGCAAAGCTCTCGGCCACCTGCATCTGCACCTCGAGCTGCGACAGGTCGACCACGGTCAGCAGCTTGGCGTCCTTGGCCACGCTCATGCGGTCGCTGATGAACAGCTGGCCGACCTGGCCGTCGACCGGCGAGCGCACGGTCAGCTCGTCGCTCTGGCGCACGATGTCTTTGACCATCAGCTGCTGGCGCTCGAAGGCCTGGCGCTTGGCCTGCAGCTCGAAGCGCATCGCGTCGTCCTTCAGGTTCAGCAGCTCCTTGGCTTGCTTCAGTGCGACCTGCGCGCGGTCAACCGCATCACGGGCCTGGTCGACCTGCGCCCGGGCGGTGGCACCGGCCTCGAAGGCCTGGGTCTGGCGCGCGAGTTCGTTCTGCGCGGTCTTGTAGGCAATTGCCGCCGTGTCCAGCTGGCCCTGCGCCATGGCGCGCTGCTGGCGCGCGTCGGCCTCGGCACGCAACGCTTCGCTTTGCAGTGCATCGGCGTTCGAGCGCTCTTGCGCCAGCCGGGCGGCGAGGTCGGGGCTGGCGATGCGGGCCAGTTCCTGCCCGCGCTTGACCTGGTCGCCGGCCTGGATGGCCAGCGTCACCGTGCCGGCGCTGCCGGCATACAGCGTCGGGCTGACGGCGGCGACGACCTTGCCTTCGCCGGCCACATCGCGCGTCAACGGGCCGCGGGCGACCTCGGCCACCGCTA
>Ga0307516_10003640_pt1 | contig 19582 bp, 30 predicted proteins | sample 19_EM_MG_FD_203310 | JGI IMG/M metagenome (GOLD analysis project Ga0307516, IMG submission 203310) | Populus trichocarpa ectomycorrhiza microbial communities from riparian zone in the Pacific Northwest, United States - 19_EM | ecosystem: Host-associated > Plants > Roots > Unclassified | place...
AATTCGACGGATATGTACTTTATAGCTAGATTTAATCAAGGCGCTGAGGATAGGTGTACGCGGGTGAACGCAACACGGAAATTTATCACTAACTGTGACATATCCTATATCCTCACCCAGAAATGCAGAATCATGCCCACATCGCCTACTCTGACCGTCACTTTTGGTGGTCACAATCTAAGTAACATGTTTCGTACATGTCAGACTAACCACGTCATCTGCTAAAGTATTCATGACCATGTCGCCATTGCCAACAGAGTCGGTTTTCGAAGCTGCAGAAGGGCAATGTTTGGACTAAGCCTCGACTTGACTTCGTACCAGTGTTCCAGCACCTCCTACGCTCACGGCCGTTCAAGATGGACGTCCTTGGTGATCATGCAATCATCATGTGTTGTAACGTTTGTGAGATGGGGACCTTTACCTGCCTCTTTCAAATTTAAGGCATTTCCAAGCATGAAGATGTTCAATTTCGAATGGTCTCGGAAATAGACAACTCTCGGACGTCGTCGTCGCGCCCACCCAAACCGTGGATAATGGATCTCGGAAAGCGTCTGGGAATGAGGCGCAGTGGTTTCTTGGATTTTTGGGGAAGTCGGAGCCATCAGGAACCAAGTAACGTCCTATTTTTAGCTCTTCCGTTGTCTTGCTGACTATCTTGATGCAAACAGCTCTATTTACCTTCTTTATACACATTTATTGCGTAGAAACATGGAGGTAATCGATTGCCATGATCTTGGCTCGTGACTTAAAATGGACAGTTTCCTACTAGATCGCCGTCTGCAAATTCTCGCCATGTATTGAATGCGAAGATCGGTTGCAGTCGATTCGGAGCAGCCACGGCCACCCTACCCATTCGTTCGTAATCGTTACCAAGCGTCATCCCAGTTGTTCTCTCCATCTGCGAGAATGTTCCCTCCCGTCAAGTCTTGAGCCAAAGAGATCGTCCAACGGCAAAAGATGAGCGAATGAAGGGTGGCTCCATGAGGGTGGCATATTCCGCGTAGTTTGACGAATGTCCTATTCTTTCTGTCGGCGTCGAGAGAAGTTGACTATGCATCCGGCTGCGATTCAGGATCCTGGGCAGAAACATTAAGCCGTTCTTCCATGCTGATATAGTTCAGAAATTCTGTTGGCGCACCTCGTCAAACAACCATGTCAGGCTGACCACGCCGTCCGCAAGAGCGTTCATGACCGTATCGCCAACATGCGCAACAAGTTTACCGTGCATGAATTCCATTCCCTTTCACGATACGCATCTTCTTCAGTGCAATGTCACAAAATGTATTGACCTACCTCCAGAACCTGGGTAACGAAGTCGATGACTTCGCCTATGGCTCCAAATTCGGGGTTGTCGAAGGGCCGTAACAGTGGCATGACAATATAGCTCACAACAGCTGGAAAACCCGCGTCTTGAAAAGCGTCTAGGATCGGAACACAATGGTCCCTTGGACTCGGAGGCGAGTGAGAGCTATCGGGAACTAAGTACCGTCCGATTTCAAGTTCGTCCGTCTTCTTCACAATCATCTTGATGCAAACAACTCGGTTGTGCTTGACTTGCACGGCATCCATAACTACTGGGAACTAAGTGCAACATTTGCAGTACATGAGAACGATGTTATAAACACAGTAGACATGACTCACGACTGCCCCATAACCGTCCTCGCAGTCCCACTCTGTAAGGTCCATTCCGAGCCACGACGGGATCCAACCAGGTCTATAACGAGGGCGTAACTCAAACCCGCGATCCAGAAGAAAATGGTATCTGTCGCGCCATTTAGCTTCTTGTGGGGTGAGGATCTCGGCGGACCCTTTGTTGGAGATGCCGCTCTTTTTCCAAATCAACCACGATGGTATATGCTCGTATTCCTCGTGCAGCGCGCACAGGAATACTTTTGGGTTCATCTGGTCTTGTGAAGAATCTTGATAATCTGATGTTGAACTGGTTGGGATTCGGAAGTTCAAGTTTCCTTGATACACACCATGTTTTTGCAACGTTGACTCCGCCTTTTTATTCAACGATCCACACAGCCACCAAGATGCATTCCAAACCACTATTTTCTTATTCTGTCCCTTCAACTTCATAATGAGCAAAGCGTCAAATGACTTCAGTTACTTGCATCGGCGGACTTGCACTGATGAGCACAGCTATCTCCCTGACATTGTTCTCGCGCTCTTATCTACCGAGCAGTCAAATAAAGATTTTGGATGAAGTACTGCGGGAAACCAGACAAATTTACGACCAATCAGTGGCAGAAGAACTTCTCCCAGGAATTTCGAAGGCAGAACTTGGTGAGAAGCTGACAAGGTAAGTCAACTAGTATTTCCCTGATTAGGCTTCCCAGAAACATATCTGAAGTCGGCATTCTGAAGCCTCGAGAGGTCACGAGAGCAATTCAGAGAGCAAGCCTACCAGGCTATAACGGTCTTCGATCAGTACATCGCTTTCGTCCATGGGCTCTCTACGAGGATCATGAAGGTTTGTGTAACTGCCAGGGACTTGCGAGCGCGAGTCGTCGTAAGTCACCATTATTATTTATCTAGGAGTGAACTTCTAGATATTGCATAGACCACAAGCGAACAAACCAAGCGGCGTAGGGAAGAAAGTACTAGGCTTGCTCTTACGGTTTCCAGCGATGCTACCTCACTCGCATGTCTTTCGACCGATATACCTGTAACCGAATTACATGTGCAAACGCTAGGTATGTGATTTCGCGATCTTCCTCCAGCCAGTGTGATTCTCATCAACTGCCAGAAAACTTTCATCAAGATACTCAGGATTCAACAGAATACCGATCCACAACTCCGGAGAGTCGCACAAGCACACTAGTCGCACGACAGCCCTCGACCTCGACCGAGGAACGGTCTTGGTCCCTTCTTTCGCCATGGAAGCTCTTTTCTTTTACACGCACCAAATCCCGAAGTCACGATATCGAATCAAATTGTGGGGATACATGACGCACGGTCGACGGCTTCTGTACAACCATCGAGTTCCATACCCCTCATCGTATTGCTTGCTTGCCACCCACCGTCGCATCTCACATCACCCTCTTGTATCTATTCCCCAAGTTGTTTCACCCTGCGTAACTGTTATGTGTGTTGGTGTAAACAGTACGCCTTCTGCCCCACATTGAGTCTTATTAGTACTGTGCCCTCAGATCACTGTCTGTCTGGTACATTTTACAAGTCCGCGACCGTGCTGGAGCTTGTGTCACACAAAAGTAAACTGGCCACGCGTGAACCTGGTTCAAACCTCACTACAAAAGGGTTCGGACACTTCGTTCATCTTTTAGCCAACGGTTGGCACCAGCGCCCACCGTTATCAACCTCCGCACTCCGGGATAACCTTATCCATTCATCTCCACCAACTATTGGACAATCGACCTGGGCCGCGTCATGCAACCGTGTGGGAGGGTACGAGCTGTACCCATGCGCCCCCTGTTTTCGGTTTTCAATATACTCTCTGCTGATCTTCATGTAAGTAAACTAGTGTAGATAGGCTTTTGTTGTTTTGAGTTTGAGCCATAAAATATAAAATTTACGAATTTCTTGCTACCGAACCCGATGTATCTAGCCTGAGGTGCAAACCTGCACCGCTGCTCCTCAACCTGAACCTCCGGGTGCAGCAGTGCAGGTTCGGGATCTACCTGCACCGAACCTCATGGTGCGGGTGCAGGTAGGTTCTGGAAAAAACTAGTAGCTCGAACCGGACCGTGGACAGTCTACACAAAAGCTGTTCCAAACCAAACTCGTTCTGCAAGCGTGTCGGAGGCACTGAGTGTGCGACTAGAGTTGTGTTATCATCATATTTAACCTCATGTACATGTACGAAGGAAGCACGGATCCTTCCGCTTGAGGTTTCTCATGCAGTTCTGGTGGCTTACTACGCAGTACTCAGGGCCCGGCGGCTTCATTGGATTACTCATGCTATGTATCAGCAGTTAGCACATTGCGAGGGATAATTCCATTTGTGGAACCCTCTTCATTTTGATTGTTCCTGATCAAACACGATAGACTTGGACATAAGATCCGGCAAATTCGACGGGTTGATGATATGTAACGGTGATGGATTGGCACCTTGCATCCGAGTTGGACGGTGGCCATCCTTTCGAAGGAGTGAGTCCTTCCTTTCCTGAGCTTCCTCTGAATCTGCTGAGGCTCAGCGATTTCCGGGAACCTAGTAGCATGCATATGCGCCGAGTCCCAGTATGAACATTGAATGTGCAATATTCTCGCTCACGACCAACCTACTCTGGAGTCTCGACTCCCCAAGCTCGCGAGATGATGTCAGACCACCGGCTCACCGATGATTCGTTCACCCCGGTATCACCGTAACACCCGGATTGCGAGGTGTTAACGAGGAGCTAAGTATATATGATCTACTGGACTTAAATGCTGAGGGCGATGACGATATAGGTGATGGAACGAGCAATGTTGGCCCAGGTGCCGAGGTGTGATAGGATGGATATGTAATCACTCTCGTCCATATTAGGTAACTAGGAACGCTTCACACATGGATCTTTCGGTCATCGGTCAATTGGCTGTGATGAAACCTCAGTCAGGACCGGTTGAGTCGTGGTGACGACTCAATTATCATTGGGCAGTCAACCGGTTTTGGCCGGAGCATTTTGCTGAGTATACTTTTCCCGAATGAATGACTGGTTCAAAAGGAATGGAGGCGAGAGATGTCAGGACCAAGACGCCCCCCGGTTCCCCCTCCCCTCCAGTTTCCCCTTCAACCCACACACGAAATGGTTGTGCACGCCGAATCCGATACGGCTGACTCGACAACCATTTCCAAGGTTTCGACTCTCCAGGAAGCTCACGACGAGAAGGGGGCTTCGACGGAGGAAGTCAAGCCTACAGCATTCACATTTCCCGATGGAGGGCTCAGAGCATGGTTAAATATCGTTGGGGTAAGTCAGAATAACTTCTAGGGAACAACCTTGAGTAATGTGTTTCATGCAGACGACCTGTACGACCATCGCATCGTAATTTTTATCATTTTCAACGCATTTGAGAAACTCACCGTTTCATATTAGTTTTGGACTCGTAAATTCGTGGGGGGTAGGTTTCCGTTCTTTTTATCATCCCTGCTCCCTGTTTTGACCTCGTTATGCAGGTATTTCAATCGTATTACCAACGGACCATTTTAAAGGACACCTCTGCTTCAAACATGTCAGAACTTTCAGCTATCTCCTTTACCATATGTGTACTGATCTCATCGAACGTAGTGCTTGGATCGGATCTCTCCAATACACCCTTGTCTTCCTACCCGCAGTCGTCGTGGGACGCATCTTCGATTTAGGCCACTTTCGACTCCCATTCTTCTGCGGAAGCGTAGCGCTCTTCGTTGGACCATTCCTCGTCGCGCAGTGCAAGGAATATTGGCAATTCATCCTGGCGCATGGCATACTGATCGGAGTACGCACCCTTCCCCTTCCTCGTGCGTTTCTTGTGTTTGCATCGTAGTAACCCCATTCCACAGTTGGCGGGTGGGATATGCTTCGGCCCACTGATAGGCATCGTCGGAAATTGGTTCGAGAAGAAACGTGGGATAGCGTGGGGTATCACTGTTTTCGGCGGATCCTTTGGCGGCATCGTGTTTCCTATCGCGGCACGGAAACTCATCCCAATGGTCGGGTAAGTGACGCATAGGTATCGTCTCATTCGTCCGGTTGACACAGTCAGTTTTCCATGGACCATGCGCATCTTGGGCTTCATCGTCCTGGCCCTCCTGATCGTCGCTAACCTGACGATGAGACGTCGACTTCCTCCTAAAAATATCGCCGGCGGCATATTCAACCTCAAAGCATTCCGATCGCCTGCGTTCACCATCTACTGCATTGCCGTTTTTGTCGGGTTTCTCGGGATATACTGTCGTAAGCAAACACACATGCATTATTTCAGCCGAATGTGCTGAGCAAGGATAATTTGACATAAAGTATTCACCTTCATCGCCATCAGCGCGGTATCCGTTGGCGTTAACTCCGACTTTGCGTTCTACCTGGTCAGTATCGGTAACACTGGGTCCGGTGTTGGGCGTATGGTCACCGGGTTTACAATTGGGAAAATCGGTAGGCTCCTTTCGATTTCAAACCGACCGTCAGATAAAGAAGTGTGTTGACATCGCATTTCTGCTTAAGGAACTGTGAATAACATGGTCCCCTGGATGGTCTCCGCCGCTCTTATCACGTACACCTGGCCAATTGCGAAGACACAGAGTGGGTTTATCGCCATAGCTGCGCTTTATGGGTGAAATCTCACATCTCGTCGTCCGCCTTGAAGCAAATTCTTACTACTCACCGCTCATGTAGTTATTCATCAGCTGCCTTCGTATCGACCTTCCAGGTCCCTTTGTTCGACTTGGGCCCTATTGAAGACGCGGGTCGGCGAGCGGGAATGTCCATGTCTTGTGCGGCGTTAGGGGCGCTAGCAGGTCCTCCGATTGCTGGTGCTATCTATCGAGGGACTCATGGGTACCATGCTGTTGGTTATTACGCCGGTGCGTGGAGCGAGATCTTATCGGTCGTGCGATTTTGTCATTCTGACATGGGTCGGGTTGTGTGGTTATGACAGGAACCATGCTGCTTTTCTCGTCTGTGTTGATGACGGTCGTTCGTCACCTGATTTTGAAGAAGATCTGGGGAAAGTTTTAGACAAATGACCTCCACGTGAACCACGAAACATTCCTGGTTTTTGGGACTTTGACGATCTTCGATTCGGCCCAAGGAGGTCGAAGCGGCAAAATGCGGAAACTGGTCTGTTGGTCGGAGTTACTATAGTGGATGGTGCTGTGGTCCGATGGTCAGACCGTGATTCACCCACTTCTTTGTCCTCGACACCTTAGATACCGCCTCATTTGTACTCTCATTGCCTTTTCTGTGCGAGCGACAAACTCATCATTTGAGCTTTCCCGCATTTTGGAGGTTGTCACCTCTCGTGACTACAAAAAGCACCATCACGAAAGGCATCCCATAATGTCAGGGAGCTCGCTTGGTGCCAGAATTAGGGAGGGGGCAATGACGGACTCAACCGAAGCCGGAGAATGAAATTTGCCCTGGTGACAATTGTGACTGACGGTTGTTCCGATTCGATGTTGCTGACGTCGGCCACAACACTATCCACGTACATAGCATTGCAGACTTTTGGTAATTTGTGGAGGTTCATGTAATTGAATGAATGGTCCCCTTTTCGTACGTTCCAGTCATTTAAAAGAGTCCATGCGGGATTAATGAGTGTTCTAATCCAGATTATACAGTGCATCTAACTTGGAAGGTGACGAATGAAACCCGAGCACAAACTTGCACGGAATCTGTACCAGTACACCAATGCATCTTACGGTCGGAAAATCGCAGGATTCTCGGTGTCACAAACAGTGCATGCCTGGCATCCGTGAACCCTAAAAGAAAACACGAAAAACGATGTCCTGTTGTAGCGTCACTCCGCATGAAAACAAAAAACTCACGGACAACACCCAGGGATATCACGAGAAAGGAAAATGACCTCGCTGCGCGTCTTCCCGCTCAGGTGCAGAGGAGGAGGTGACAATGCTGTTGGGCATTCAACGAGCTTGCGGCCAAACCTGCCAAACATCACGGAGGCAAACGGGTCGGTACTGAGGCCGGTCTTGCGATCAGCATGAGGCACCACCGTGTTGTCATAATCTTCGGCCGCGATGCGGTCGAGGTCAGGCTCGATTTGTTCCGGAGGGCAAAACTGGAAGTTTCTGTCCCCTCCGAGGAGTACATCGACTTCGTCCTGGGGGTAGCTGGAAATATAGGAGATTGTTTTGCCCCGGAGCATGAGGGAAGGCTGTGTGATCATGTGAGCTGGAAAGAAAAAGGTGTTCAGCATGGTGGCACTTACGGGTTGTTTCGGCGCAAAGTGAGGGGCAAAGTACGGACACGACTCAGATTCTCCAATCAGAGTCTCTGTACCGACAGTGCCGTTCGACGATTCGGAAGCGCGGTCCCCACGAGTTCCCCCAGACCCACTGGAGGATTGATTTGGGTGCACGTCATGTGGCCGGACGGAGGAAGTTGAACGGGGTGGAGCCGATTTTGAAGTTGGCGAGGGTCTCTTCTTGAATTTGTTGGATAAACTGACGAGCTTCGCTGAGATTGCGCCGATTGCGCCCGTGAATCGCCCAGTGAGGAAGGAGAGTGTTAATAGTGCCATGTAGCGACTGGGAGGGAACACAGGATGTTTGGACTGGAGGTTTGGAGTGTGGGCTTACGTTTAGGCCGCACGAGGACGAGGGTGACTTTAATAGATGTCATGTAAAGCGGCTCAAAGAGAGGGGGCCATGTGCATCAATGAAGGTTAGCGGGGAGTGGCTCGCTAGGTTTTCGCGTGTTGATGGATAGACAATGAAAGAAGGTGGCACAGCTGCGCGTGGGGTTGATTGTCCGGATCGATCATTAATGTAATACGAGCGGACAATTTTTCTTTCCGCTCGCCGCTTTGTTGTAAGGAGTCTAACCTTATAGCTTGCTGATACTTAGCACGACGCGAAGCGTGACTGTGCATTGTTGGGGCCAGACTCGGAGACCGAACCATCCACGACTCAGTTTGTCCAAAGACTTGTTATTCAACGTTCCGGGGACGTAGATGCGGAGGTTAATCGGCCGCAGACCACAAAAAAAACGAAGACTTGACGGTACCGTAGACTTGTAGTATGCGCACGTCGTTGATGACACAGTTGACTTTGTCGATGGGGTTGAGTGTTTGGCTCATCGCCTAGTGGCAAACAAACCGACCAAGTCTTCGTTGTGCCACATCTCCAAAGATGAGCTCGGCGGGATTATCGATGGATGAGGAACTCAGGCTGTACACGAACAACACCGATCGAGAGAAATACAACAACCTAGCGACCCTGTTCGGCATCATTGTCGCACTCGACTATCTCGAGAGAGCATTCGTGCGTGACTCTATCACTGCAGCAGAGTAAGCTCTCAGATCCTTGTGTCCACGTCTTCGACTAAGCTGCAACCATCTCGAAGAGATACTCGCCTGCTTGCACGCGGCTAATTGCACAGTACAAGACGATGTTTAAGTTGGTTGGAGACATTGTTTCATCGACTGAGGAGTTTATGGCCAAATATAGGGTGAGTTTCTACGGAAGTAGGCGAGACGAGTCTGATAAGGGGCTTGACAAGATGGATCATCCAGCAGCACTCCATCGCCTACAGGTTGGCGTGCCAGCTACTGTGGAGCATTCGACTGAAGCAGGACCCGAGACGGGGAAGTGGGTGGCCGAGACTACACAGGTTGGTGGTACATACTGCATCTTCTTACCTTCTCGTTTTGAATCTCTATCGGCAGAATTTTATTACTTTCATGGATGCCCTCAAACTGCGATTACGGGCCAAGGATCAATTACACCCGATATTGCAAGATTTGGTAACTGGGTATGCACGGTTTAAAGGGAGCAAAGACTGGGAAGGACGGAGTCGAATGGTTGGATGGTGTGTTCATGAGAATAGATATCCTTGTCGCAACTATTGACGACCTTTTCAGGCTTATCACACTGAATGGGATGAAAGCTTCGGAAGAGATAACAGAGGAGCAGTCACGACAAGTGCGTTGCTTTTCTCACCGCTAATATTAATGTTAATTGCCCTTTGCTGAATCAGTTACTATTCGATGTCGATCACGCATATGCAGAGTTTTTCCGGAGCCTTAGTGGTGGGAAAGATGATCCTCATTGAATTGCCTTTGTACTATTAGTTCATGAAATTACCTGTGCAATTGATGTTTGGCAAGGACCAAGGTGGTCAAACAATACACACCGTTCTTCTTGCCAACAGATCCCAATGCTGGGTATATGCGCCCAACTCTTCTCATGCCTGGAGTTCTCATGATCTCTACCAGTTGTGGGCTTGACCGGAGGAATCGCGACCGGAAAATCGACGGTTTCCAAACTTTTGCAAGCTAAAAAGGTACCCATCGTCGACGCCGACCTCATAGCCCGTGAAGTCGTCGCACCTGGCACGCCTGGACTTCAGAGAATCGTCAAGACCTTTGGCGACGACATTTTACTTTCAGACGGATCGTTGGACCGAAAGAAACTAGGGGACATTGTGTTCAATGACGAGGAGAAGCGGAAGAAGCTGAACGCCATCGTGCACCCCGCAGTTCGCTGGGGGATGTTCAGGAGGGTTCTTAAACTTTGGTCGAATAGCGAAAAGTTTTGTGTTCTCGACGTCCCACTCCTTATTGAGAGCGGTATATGGAAATGGGTGGGAACAGTCGTGGTGGTCTATTGGTCAGTTTCACTGACGTTTCATTCACATTCACCTGTTTGATAATTTTCTGGGTTCTAGCCCGGCTGAGACTCAGCTAAAGCGCCTTATGGAACGCGACAATTCGACCGTGGAAGAAGCGACTGCCCGTCTGAACTCCCAACTTCCCATTGCAGAGAAGGTCCATTATGCCGATGTCGTCATTGACAACTCCGGCACACTCAAGGACCTGGAAGACCAGGTCGACGCCTGGGTGAAGAAATTGGACACAGATAGGGGATGGGTGTGGTTGGTAGGCTATATCATACCTATCGTGTCTCTAATTTCTGCAGTATGGTGGCTGACTTCGCGGCAAGTTCGCCGTTGGCGGAAAGCGGACAAGAAGCGCGACTAATATTCATTTTTACCACTATAAAATTTTTGATATCCTTATACCTTTATCATTCTGAAGAGTACTATTACATATTCACAATGGTCATGTCCACGGCTACCCTCTCGTAAGGCATGATATGATATACGCTGTCATATCTAACTCACTTCGAGGGTCTGGGCCACAGCTGCGCCATTCGAGCTGCTAATTTTTTGGTAGATTCTCGTGTTGCACGACGGGGGCGATGCTACCGGAGGCTGCTTTTAGAACCTGCCCCAAAGCTTCTTGAGGACCAAGTGGCGCGTTATCAACGCGAGAACGCATGACAGCAACATCATGCTCCCTGCATAATAACCCGGGACAGCGTATCCCCCCGTCGCTCGGTTGAGGGCACCAGCTATTGGAGGGCCTGCCACCGAACCCAGGGACGCGATGGTCATCATCATCCCTACACGACGACCCGCGTCTTCGACGTCACCCAGCGCATACGCCGGCAGTTGAAAGGAAGTAACCCAGGTAGCGGAGGACAAACTATCCGTGTTTTCAGCAAAGGGAAGACGCCTGCGAAAAGGGAAGCCCGATCCTACTCACCCATAGATTGCCGCAATGGCTACGAGGGAGCCCTCCTTATGCACGAGAGGCCAGAGATAAGTAATAAGGGCGGCTATTATGGTCATCGGGACGCTTAGATTAACAGGGCCTGATAAATGAGAGATGGGTCCACTTGTCAAACTGCTTTTGAAGGTGATGGACCTACCAATCTTGTCGATCATGAGAGCCGTCGCGATACGCCCGAAGAATGACCCAGCATTTACGATAGCAAGGAAATAAAACGCAAAATTCGGAGAAAGACCAGCATCGAGCGCGCTAATATCAAGAAACGTCGGGACTGGAGAAAAACAGAAGGAAAAGATTAGGGTTGTGGACGAAATGCAAAGATAAACGCGTTCTTTACGAGTATAAAAGCCTAGATAACAGACGACGGCCGAAAGGCAGTAAATACTGAATGCCGGTGACTTGAGCGCCGAAAAGTGGAATACGCCGCCCGCGATGTCCTTCGGTGGGAGTCGGCACCTCATGGTCAAGTTCGCCACTCCCAGTAGACCAGCCATAATAAGAGCAAAAATCCGCATGGTCCAAGGGAACCTGGGAGAGCCGATTGGTTACTTCATGTGAGGAACGAACGAACAATGGCGAACGACGTGCCCCACTCGTGCAATGAGCTGTCGTGCCATAACAGGGAACAGGGTACCACCAATGGGACCCCCCAGAGCCGTGCAACAAACGGCTAACCCGCGCCTGCGCTTGAACCAATGGCAGATCAGCCCGATTAAGGGTCCGAAACATATTCCAGCCATGATCTGATAAAAGTAAATTTGGGAAGAATCAAAAAGCGAAAGCCAGAATATGCAACTTCGGGACCCGTACTCCGAGAAGCACTCCTTGGACGAGGAGGAACTGCCAGTATTGTTTGCATTCTGCGATCAGAACGGTCGTGGCGACGACACCCATGCTACCGACAAAATAGGGGAGTCTGAAGTGACCCAGATCAAACAGGCGGCCAACGAGAACTCCAGGAGTGAACATGAAAGCATATTGAATCGATCCGATCCATGCACTATATCGAGAGATTAACCCGTAACACTGAGATGGACATGGTCGAATCGAATGTTCACATGTTCGACGGCGACGAGTCCCTCAATAACGTCTGTTCGTAGTATGCTTGGAATACCTATTGATATCGATGGATGCGTTAGCCTCGACCAGCAAACTGGAAATCAGGTTGACATACACCCCATGTCTGCGCGAATCCGAACCTTGAGAAATATCATTCTCAATCAATTGAAGGGCATTTCTATGGAGAAAGGCTTCTACGTTGCGAGATTGGAACTGATGACCTGCAGATTTAGCTCAGTCAGTTTCGAGGATACATCTCAAAGCAACAGATAATTTACACCGCAAACCACAAGCCATGCTCTCAAGCCGCCATCAGGGAACGTGTCTTGAGGATAGAGATCCACAGAAACATCAGCTTCGCCTTCGTCTTTAACGTCGTAATGTTCATGAGAGTCTGCATCCTGGTTGTTCGGCGTTGTAGACATCCTCTTCAAGTTTGGCTGACGTCGAATAAGCGGCAGACGGAAACCTAGCCCCCAAAGGGCTTGCCACTCTTTATGATTTCATCTTGGAAGGTCCGGGTTTCCAAATCATTGTGGAGCCCTCAGCCGGGCCGGGTGTAAAAACATCATAAGGCCAACAGGAAAATTTCTCCATCAGAACAAGGCTTGGCTCCCGAGTCGATTCCGAATGTGCCTGAGCGCACGGCTAAGCTGTTAAGTTCACCCGGACGAAATCAAGGTCGGAATCATCAGGGATTCAGGGAAGCCTTCCAGAAAACGTCATAGATAAAGTTCAGTCGACGCCGAGTGAAGTACGCGTCGCTTAGGCCGCCATTGAAACATGACTGGCTGAACTGAAATGCTGACCAGTCGTTCGGGCGGACCCGCCGTATTCAAGTTGGCATCCGAGGGCCGATCGTCGTGAGGGAATGAGCCGTTGAGACTTGGGCTCGCCTCGCTTATCCTTCCGTAAGTAAGTTTTTCACTCGCAGATACTCTATGTAAGTCACCAGATATACGTCAATTACGTTTCTGTCATGAGACTCGTCTACATACGTATTCGCTCCAGGGGACTATTCATTTAGAAAACCCAAGGAAGTATTCCTATGTCGAGTTGATGATTTTCCCGGTAATTGAACTGGCCGTCCCTTGATAACTAGAATTTGCCCCACAGTCTTTTCAGCACGAGGTGTCGTGTCGCCAACGACAGCATGCATGACAATAACAACATACTACCTGCATAAAAGCAGACAACTGAAAGTTCGTCCACATGATGATCGGGGAAGTTTTACCAGCGTAATATCCAACAGCAGCATGTCCTCCTGTTGCTCTGTAGATCGCACCGGAGATCGGGGGTCCTGCGATTGCACCAAAAGCAGCAAAGGTCATTCTCATGCCTGCCCGACGCCCAACATCCTCGATGTCCCCGAGAAAATATGCTGACAATTGATATGTCGATAAATAGGCAGCCGACGTGAATCTAGAGGGAAATTAAGTCTACGCGAGCGCAGATGAATGTCCTCACAGACCCATAAAGCGCTGCGACAACGACAAACGTGCGCTCTGTATGAGCAAGTGGCCAAAAATACGTAACAAAGGCCGCGACGAAGGTCATCGGCGCACTAATGTTGATAACACCTAAGATAACAGAGGTGTTTAGAAGGTATTAGTGCTGCCAGAGCCTATGAGACATACCGGTTTTATCAACAGTAAGGGCGGTAACGATGCGCCCGAGACCTGAACACGCATTCGCGATCCCGGCGAGGTACAGCGAAAAGCCGGGCGAAACGCCCGTACGAATGGCGCTTGTCGTGATGAAAGTAAGCACTTCGTCAAGGAGCCACCATTACGAGATCTGTCTAAGCTGAAGAAAGAATGACTCGGCGTACGAGTGTATAGTCCTAGGAAAGTGACGAGAGTCGTGCAACAGTAGGTCGAAAATGCCGGTGTCTTGAAGGCTTTGAAGTTGAACACACCGCCGGCGAGATTCTTTGGGGCCAGCCGCGTCTTCATCGTCAAGTTTGCGATGCCCAGTGGGAAGAGGGTCATGAAGCCTAGTATTCGCATTGTCCAGGGGAACCTAGAACCAGACATCGTTCGACATCCCTTGAGTAGAGAAGCATACGACCTACCCAACCCCAGGGACGAGCCGTCGTACCATGACCGGCACTACTGTACCACCTATCGAACCTCCAAAGGCGTTCATGGAAATGGCCGTGCCGCGTTTCTTTTCAAACCAATGTCCCATCAAGCAGATAGAAGGCACGAAGCACATCGCGGACGCTATCTATGAGCAGACATGTTCAAAATAATACAAGGGAGAAAAACAGATTGTGTCGCACCCCGACAAGGATCCCCTGGACCAGGAGGAATTGCCAGTATACCTCGCATTCCGCAATTATGAAGGTTGAAACAACCAAACCCACGCTACCGGTGAGAAAGATCGAGCGAAAATATCCCAGATCGAAGACACGCCCGACAACCACCGCGGGCATGAGAACTAATGAATACTGAAGAGATCCGATCCAGGCACTGTTTTTGGGAGGTCACCGTCTGAAATCGAGATGAGTAGAAATGATAACTACATTTCTGATGGCGTCGAGTCGCGCAAGGTATTTGTTTCGTAGTATCCTTGGAATACCTACGACCTGTCGTAAGATACATGCTTCAGAGAGCAGGAGGAACTTTATTAATACCCCCCACGCTATAATGAAGCCAAAGCTTTACGTGGATGACTTGAACGGGATGTTTGAGAGAGTCGGCAACGAAGTACTTACGCTGCTGCGTTCGAGCACATGGACTACTCGCACCCTCGCCTTAGCTAGCAGGAATCGATACTCTCTGTGGAATGACGTACCCCGAAGACAACAAGCCAGGCACGGAACCCACCATCAGGGAACGTTATATGACCACTAGACATTTCACCAGCAGGCACGCGTCGCCCTTCTTTATCGTCTTCAAGCACGGCCATGTCGAAAACAGCGTCATCACTAGAGGGAGCGAGGGAATCGCTCTCAGTGTCGGTGGCCATTAGCTGTCACTCCCCGCAGCAGAGAAGGTGGGGGATAGCGAAGAGAAGCGATGGGCACGGGACAGACGTTGACTCATATCCGGGGTCATCGATATTCCACGCAGAACGTCATTCAAGTTCAGCACATGTTGCCGACCCGTACTACATGCCAGGGGGGGCGGGGGAATACAAGTTGAATAGTCGTGAATCTAGGCGTGAGAACAGTCCAATTTATAATCACGTCAGATTTTCCATCCTCTGACCACACTCCGATCAATGGCAGAAAGATGGTGCAAAGTTCAAACCCGATTCAAACTCTTGAAGCTTCCATCCTGCTCCCCCAATCGTGCTCCAGCTGTAGCCGCTGGCGATGGGGCAGCCTTGATGGAATGGGCTTCAACACGTCACCAGCACGAAATTGAGATGAGTGGACGATAGTGGAACATAGCCCGACCGAGCTTATGTTCTTTATTTTTTAGGAGTCATTTACATAAACGGGAGGCATTCTTATTCATTCCAAGTTATTGTTACATTTTGATTCCGATCCGCTGACTTCGTCTTCCAATAAACTAGGTATGTACAGCAGAACTGCGTACCATCAACTGTCATCCTTTTCAGTGACAGGCCGAAGACGACATATCCCCGGATGGGTGGGCAGATATCCCACCTGTATGTGTTAAACCAACCGTGGTGTGTGATCAGCATCAGAACGGCTGACAACAACATCATGCATCCCCCTGCAAAGTAACCGGTGGCAGCGAATCCTCTCGTCGCTTGGATCAATGCTCCAGATAGCGGGGTCCAGCCGCAGAACGTGATTGTCATCATCATCCCCGCTCGACGGCCTGCGTCTTCAATAGCTCCTAGATCATAGAGCGGCAATTGAAAGGTGGCAACCCAAACAGCATGACTGAATCTATCCGACAAAGACATGAGGAAATGGTACCGAGAACGACGAGCAAGTCCCCTTCATATTCACCCATAGATCACTGCAATAGCGATGAAGGAGCCCCCCTCCTGCGCGTGCATAGGGCCAGGGGGAAGTAGCTACAACGCTCATCGGGGCACTTATGTTGATAGGAACTAACAAACATGATTGGCCGAGCTGCTCATCTCAACTTTTTCGACGAAGTTGAGCGCTCGCCAATTATATCAACCAGCAAAGCGGTCGCATCGTCGTCGCGATACGTGTAGTCAAAGATCCAGCATTCGCGATGCTGACAAAGTCGAATGCAGAACTCGGGTAAACGCACACATGGACGGCGCTGCTGTCGATGAATCGATGAAGGTCGGGGCTGAAAATTCACCTAGCGCATGCTTGAGTTAAAGCGCAGGATGCATTCCTCACTAGTGTAGAGGCCGAGGTAATTGATTAGCGTCGAAAGGCAGTAAATACTAAATAAATACTAAACGCCGGCGATTTGAAGGCTTTCAAGTTGAGGATGCCAGCAGCGTTGTTTCTTCATAGTATGCCTGGAGTGATGTCACGGTCATGATTAGTCGAACCTTCGAATGCAAACAAGAATTGCGCCACATACAACCCATGCGCTGGAATCGTACCAGATCTCTTACCCCATGCCCCTCATCTTCCCACACTTTGACACCTATCAGTAGGGAAGATCGGGCTGTGTCCCACCCACTGAAGTGAAACCTTTAAATTTTCTGCTATTTTTCCGAGTCTTGCCCACCGATGTACCCGCCGATACTTCTAAATTATGACCACTGGGCGATGACCGGCCCGGGGGGACCGGCCCGCGCCATCAATCATTAATCATTGCCCATCAACGTCGTAAAGGGTCATCTCAATGGAGCTCATTGTCTCCCACTCGTGTGAAGGATACCACGATGTCCGGCCAGCATCCCACGCCCCGCCCCGCCCCCTCCCCGCCTTCGGGCAGACACCGGATCGACGGGACTGGTCAAGCCGTGCATGGCTGGCAAACACTGAATCAGAACATGCATGCTCAGGCTCACATCATCAATATCCCTCGTTGCCGCGGATGGTCAGGCAATGGTATGTGGCTCTTCTGTCATATATCCCCCTGCATACACGCATTAGTCTTTATTGAACAAATCACGAAGCCCAGGCGACCGCATCTTGCAAACTTCAAGTTACTGAGCACAACCATGTCTTTATTTTCATCCACAGACAGAGATGAGCCCCACGAACGGGCAGGGTCAGTTCAACCTCCTTCCCAGATTCAATTTATAATAGATGGAGAGCCAACGGCTGTTCGCTGTTAGGAAGGGAACGCTCTCAACAACGGGGAGGGACATCAAAACAGAAACAAAAAAGCCCACCCGATTCCATGTCTAGCTATTGATCGAGCTCCTTCGTGACAGTCCGCGATGCACGGTGATACCGATAATTGCCTACAATCATTTTGTTTGTTCTAGGTACCTCTACCCATTCATCTACCCGAAACCCACCCCAGTCAATCAGGCGTCATCGCCTCACGGAATGATAGTGTCCCCGACATCGCCGGGCATTCGGGATCTCGATATACCATGGCCTCCCAAGCACGCCCTTTCCTGAATTATAGATCGAAGGCGTTGGCGACTGGGACGGATGCCGGCCATTCTCGAGTTGCGTCGATGAGCAATTGGATAATCGCTTCACGTCCCGATGAATGTAAATCCAATCAATGCTGCTCCATAACAAGTTCAAGCCCCAGTGCTACAGAGGCGTCAGAAACCACGCCGCGACACATTGTCATGAGTCGTGGATGACCACGCGGAGAGACCACAACTGTAGTTCGTGGGTCGTCGGCTAACCACCGTGGTGCCCAACACTGGCCTGCCGCCGAAACGCCGCTGCAAGAAGGGTTCGATTCAACTGACGTTTTGGACGGTGATAACATTCAATTTATCTTCAGATCAATAATATTTCTGGGTCAACTTATTACCTGGGTCTTCAAGCTTCAAGTTTCACATGACGTGGAACATGCGCGGATGGTCAGGCCGTCATGATCCGCCCGTGTTGCAAACCTATCCGACTTCCCATCGGAGATACATCGGAAGGATCACAAAACGGACACTCGAATTTCGAGGCAAAATGTAAGATTGCAATGCAAATAAATTTGGTCAGGTATATCCCGACATTCTCGACGGAAAAGCCATTTGCTTTTGTTTCAAGATAATGGTCTAGGTGCGCCCTGCACGTCATATAAGGATGGCCGACGTTATGGAAATGTGAAGTCCGCGCTATGAACGGATTTGCATTGCACGATCGTCGCGATATGCGCGGTTAAGTAAACGTACATCTCGTCTACCTAAGATATTCTTCTACAATTTGAGGACATGCAACTAACAACGCTTTCCCAAGTCTTTCAAAGTCCTCGACCTGTGCCTCAAACGTTAGCTTCCCCATACAATTTGCTATTCCGTGACAAACATGCCTCGGACCAAACATGGGCACAACACCGTACCCACCAACGCCCATGGTGATAATAAGGCGAACAAGACACCTGATGTTCCTCCAATAGCTTCTTATTCAACGCGCTTATCACCGTGAAGCTAGATTCAAGATTTGTCGGTAGCGGCGCTTCGACGTTGACCTACAGAAGGTCTGACAATGAAGCTGTACGCCAGAAGGCATTCCGCACCATGTTATAGGAAAGTTCCCCCGTGGGGTCCATGACATTGGTCACAAGGATTTCAGCGAGACGCATTCCACCTTCCATGGCCGTCCGATGACAGTAAGCGTTTATTCTATCTTCGCCACCTAGCCACTGTCTAAATTCCAATGCTAATTTGAGATCTGATTAGTACATGTGGTAGAGGTACTGAAGTAATAACGTACCGTGAACGACGCTGATGTATGAAGCTAGGTCAACGACTCCGTGCCCTATGGAATGAGTTCGTCTCAGAAGCTGTCGATCTTAGGTGCAGTGATGACGAACATTGAAATTGAGCGATGAAAGTAACATTTGTTCTCTCTTCTGGTGGAGCGTAAAAACCTGAAGTCGGAATCGAACTCTTGATCATCCTCTGATTCCTGATTGATCACCGTCAGGGCGATGCGCAACTCCAAAATAACTTACATCAGAATAAGCTCACCTCTTGGGAACATAAAATAGTCCACACGGCCTCTTCCCAAAGAACCACTTATAGCAATTCTGACCCAAGAAAGGTCAGCGAACGTCGCGCTTTCGGTTGCATAAGATTCCCACCGAGACCCAGAAATCTGGTTCGACTTGGCTCAGATTTATTCCCGGTTCTTGACCAACCGAGTGAGAAGCATCTACAATCGATAAGATCCCGAATCGTTTGCAGATCTTCACGAGATCTTTCCACGGCATCAATACGCCTGGAGTGGAATGGATACTATCTATGACCG
>Ga0307516_10003641_pt1 | contig 19580 bp, 15 predicted proteins | sample 19_EM_MG_FD_203310 | JGI IMG/M metagenome (GOLD analysis project Ga0307516, IMG submission 203310) | Populus trichocarpa ectomycorrhiza microbial communities from riparian zone in the Pacific Northwest, United States - 19_EM | ecosystem: Host-associated > Plants > Roots > Unclassified | place...
CATGATCGCACTCGGCCGCTGCGCGGCCAACACTCTACTCGCGGCAACAGGAGAAAGGACGCGCAAGCAGTAACAGTAAGGGACACAGGAAGAATGACGTACAACTTAATCAAGGGGAAACAATACTTGGAGCGATAAAGGAGAAGGACGCGCAAGCTCAATCAACGGGAGACAACAGACGTAGTGGACAGGAGAAAGGACGCATAATCAATATCAATAGGAAACGGCAAAGACGAGAATGATGCGTAGGCAACATAGAAGAAACAAAGGAAGAGGTCTGGACCAGCCAGCGGTCGGGGAATATCGCTACCGGCGCGATATGTCGGAGATCGGCCGAGGCGCGCTAAGCGCGACGGATGACCGTGGCCGCGGCAGCTGTGATGAGGGCGAGCTATAGGGCTGCAAGGGTGACGGCGGCCCCGGGCGCGGCGCTTAGGAGTCTGTCGCACGAGGTTCGTGACATTCCCCCACCTCCGTAGTCCGGCATGGCGACGACACGCGATCCGACACGCGATTCGATGACACGTAACGACCTGGCGCCGTGACAGCGGCGAGCGCGTAGGCGAGCGACCGGGTGAGAACAAGGGCAAGACGGGTGATCCAGCGAATGGGCGAGTGGGTGAGGCGGGCGTTCTAGCAGTACTGGAAAGTTTATGAGGGTAGAGTAGCGATGCGTACGGGCAGCAGGTCAACAATTCGTACGGGGTGGCCTGCAACGCGTACGAGGGGAATCCTGCAACGCGTACAAGTATAGGTCAGCGATGCAATGAGCAGTAGGCAGTAGGCCTGCGATGCGTATGGGCCTCTTACTGAGCAGTCATCCTTTGTCCAGGTGTGAGGAAAAAGTTGCGAGGAATAGTGCAGCCGTAGATATTCCGTGTTCGGTTGTGGTTGAGGTGGCACTATTTTTTGTTTTTTCTCTCGTCACTCGTTCTTGTCGGTTGTGGTGGTGGCGTGGTTGGGGTTGTGCGGTTGTGATGGTTGGCTTTGCGCAATTGTGGTGGTTGGCTTTGCGCAATTGTGGTCGTTGGCTTTGCGCAATTGTGGTTGTGGTGTGTAAGAAATACGATTTGACCGTTTGGCGGGTTTGTCCTTATAGGCCGCCGTATCGGGTAGTTCGGCTAAGACCGTTAAGATTTGTGCGAGGATATTGATAGCAAAACGTTGCTAGTCGTCGCTCTGGCCCTTGTTATCCTGCGCCCATGCTTTGGCCCACTTCTCCAGGCAGAGCTTCTCCGTCGCAAGCCGTATATCAAGGTATCCATAGTCCCGACCGAATCACCGTGCCGTCGACAGCAGGTTGTAACCCGTCAGTAGCTGGTTAGCGAGCTCGACAGCGATTCCGAGACCTTGAGCGGTCAACGATAATTACCTATTAACTTCGGCCTTGCCGGCGTCGGGATGCCTCATTACCGATCGGTTCCATTGTTCGGGACCGTGTTGTTTGCTCTTGTGCGGTTAGCTAACTAGTGTTGGTGGTAATCCCGACGACCACCAAATAGATAGATCTTGTGCTAGGTGGGGTACAGCTACGTCACCGGATGCATACCCAAGCACTCGCTTAGGCAACGGTACGGCCAATCAAGCCAGACCACACTGTGTGGAACAAAACGGCAGCAGTTTCTGCACCCAAAATATTGCCTTTTGGCCAGGCCACCATAAACCAAATAGCCATCGCAGGTGATTTTTTTTTTTTCATTAATCGCATGCGACCTATGCACAGTAGAACCTCGGATAAGAGTCCTCCCTTGAAATAGGTTTAGCGCCGTGTGGCACGCTTGGGGTTAGCGTGGTGACCGCAGTAGGACGTCACCACAGGAGGTTGGAGTCTGAAGAATAGCTACTAGCTAACGCCGTCTGAGCTGGGCAGCATCGCGAGACCTTCACAAAACATCCGTAAGGGATCTTAGAGGCAATAACGGAGAGCGGTGGGGTCGGTTTCATCAGGCCCAACACGGTACACAGTCGTATTGCAATTCGCAGCGCTCGTGGTTACACCTACGGTTCAAGTACCTACCGGCAGAACTTCTGGCGAAGATGGAGCCGATAACACCGAGGTTGTCCGTCTCCCTATCTCACCCCGTAGGCCGGAGTAGCTCGGCGGACGAGTTCTTGGGGCGTGTTTTCGGCTTGGAACAAAACGGATCCACCCTCCTGGCACCACCCGTGCTATTAGTCATGGTGCACCTCTCAAGACGGCTATAAGTGGGAACCGGTGTGGACACCCTAGGAACCGTGGGCGAGGGTCTCAATGATCTAGAGGCAAATCGTGTAATAATACCCGATTCCCTAGTCCCACCTAAGTGCTTATATTTCACCCCTTACAGTTGTCGACTCGTACTCAACCCACGGTGGGCGTCCCGGCGAGCTCGGAGGGCTCGGAGGTCGCATTCTCGGCGGGCGCGTTCTCGGCGGCCCGGCAGCCTGGCGGGTCTCGGAGTCTGCAACCCAGGGAAAATTTCCCGTGAACTAGCAAGTTTAGCTAGAAAAAGTAAGAGACTGGAAGGAGTATGTAGGCAGTATGTGGTTGTAGACCTGTTCCTTATTAGAAGTACTGAAGATCATGATACGAGGTCTATTGGGGAGACGGGGCCTAGGGCAGCCTATGCAAGAAGATATCACGAGGTTTTTGCGCTATTGAACCAGATGTTGACTAAGCAGCAAACGCACTGCAAACGTGTCAAGGCTGCCAAAAGCGGCGCTAATCCCTTGTGGGGGAGGACTTTATCCGAGATAATACGGTATAGTTTAGGACACCTAAAGCCGAGTGGACACCGGAGACGTGAACGGGCAAGGCAGGGACGTGGAACAAGGCGAGAACAGTTGCTAATGGTCGAGGCCGACTATGGTTAACAATAAAAAGTTGTTGCGTGAAGAAGAAACATGCAAGACAGACAGAAGGGCACCTATATACAATGAGTGCGATCCTCACCACATCCAGATCCTTCTTCACGCCGTACAGCCGGGACCTAGAACCTTTCCTCGTCGTGCGGCGGATCACATCCGTCCACCGGCGGGATTGGTTGCCCTTGGGCCTTTTTTCATAGCCGGACTGAGCTTTGCCATGGGGAAGCCTCGGTTTGAGGTTGTAAGTACTCGTACAGGGCTATCGGCGATTGAACGCTTTAGTAAAGCAAATATTGGTTTTATACAAGATCGGATTGAACGTTGGTTAGTGCACCAGAAAATAACGCTAGTACAGATACAATTACCGTATGTATATACTTTTGACGCCGCGCTTGGCAGTCTTGGCGCGCCAGTAGATAGTGCGCGCAGCACTTGGTCAGTATCAGATTTATCTACTAGCGCAAAAATCCTTTGGTATACTTGTATACTACATGCGGTCTCTGACCTCCTTTCTCCAACAGAATTCCGCACCAGCATCATCTTCATTATCTTTGGTTAGAGGTGGAGGGACAACCAGCTTCGAAAGATCTTCATCGTCTAAAGCTTCGCCGGTAGCTTCTTGGAGTACAGTTGTAAGAACAAGAGCGGCGAATTGCAATATGGCTGTGTCAAGCGCGGTTGGTGTACTAGTACATCTAACATTCTCACGATGCTGGCTTAAGGGCGCTTGCGAGCTTCAATCTCAACCTAATAAAGTGACGTTCAATTGCCGCCAAGGCGCTAACCAGAGGCGGACTAGCGCGCGCCAACTTGGTTTCAAAAGTATGTAGGACTCTTATCCAGGTTTGTAAGGGTGACTGCCACGTTGTTGGCTAGCGTGTAGTTGGGCTGCACAGTGAATATCACTTGTTAAATCTGTGTTCAGCCTATCGTCAACGGGGTGGCTGCACTTGCACAGCTCCCCCCTCTCCTTGGTTCCCTCTTTCTTCTCGTCTCTCTCGCTCTGTTGTGTCGGGCCGAAATAGCGCCGGTGACACCGACGGCGGCAGTGGGGCCACGCCGCCGGTCCATGACGCTAACGCAGGCCCTAATAGGGCGTTCAAATCTGCTCTTCCACAACTTCTATCTAGCCCATAGCTTCAGATAATCCTGGGCGTTCAATCGCCGAGTAACTGTACGAGTACAAAACACGAGACCGAGCACGGATGGGACGCACTGAACCCCAGCTAACTACATTGTCGGTCGTAGATGAGGGGTATCTAGTTGGGTGATTTTATGGATATGCCCGCATCGCTACCTCTCACAGGTGGCCTTTGCCGGTTCCCGTCCGCCGTCCAACCGCGACCCCGATCGGTCCGCAGACGGCTCGTTGTGGCTCCCCCTATCCCCCCGCGCTGGCCTGTCCCAAGAATATGGAGCACACCAAGGAAATGATCATAGATGAAATGGCGTTATCCAATGGCTCGGGGGTTGCGTTATTTGTGTCGGATATATGAAATTTTGTATGTATGTAGAATAAGGGGTAGCAAATTTTCCTTCAAGACTCTTAGTAGTGTCGTTGACTGCCTATATCCCTCGCACATCTTAAGAAGAAGTGGGTGGAAGCTCGCTACTGGGCTGGAGGCCGGACTTCTAGGAAGGCGTACAAGATTCCAAGCAGGCAGAAGCAAGACTGCACGGTTGCGGGCAGTTCCAAGAGGTCGAGGTTCTACCAGATGAAGAGATGTTACTGCCTCACGGGGCATTATCTCAACTGGACGAAAAGCCGGTGTACCATTCAGTGCTGGTGGTGCCCATGCAAGACACAGACGCGGGATCACCTCGTTAAGGTGTGCCCCGAATTGGAGGCACAGCAGAAGATCGTGTGGGCAGAGGTACGGGGGGAAAGCGGGAGGGGGAAGAGCCGGTTCAAGATCCGGGACCTCCTTGCTGATGAGAGGTGCAGCCAGGCGGTACCGGACTTCCTCTCCACCGCGGCTGTGGGAAAGCTAGTGCCGGCTGAGGAAGACGCAGGGAGTGAAGTGTCAGACTGGGAGCGCAGGGAGCGCAGGGAGCTGGAAGAAGAGCAGAGGGTGGAGACCGATGAGCTGGGTGTCGCGGAAGACTAGCAGAGTGCGGGTCACGATTTCCTTCGTTTTTCTTTTGCCTTTTCTTTGGCACGCTTCACATCATCTTGGGACAGGCCTGGCGGAGGGCAAAGGGGATCTTTCAACGTGCCGTCATCGCGCGGACTGCGGACGGGAAACGGACCTTGTACGTACCTCCCCATGATCCACCCAAGTCGCATGCGAGTAATGAATAAATATCCCAGCTAGTGAAGTGATAGATAGCTAGTCTCGCGTGGCCCACCGATGGCTCAGGAGGAGCTCCGACGCCAAGTACGCCATCCACAGGCTTTTTGCTGGTCCCGGTAACACCGAAGGGGGGTTTGCCTGGTCGGAGGAGCGGTGGTGGCAAGTTGGACGAAGTTGTTCGCCATGACCGTTCTAGGTCTGCAAACTCTGCCTTGCCCTCTCCGGTGGCCCCGAAAACACGCCCCGCCTCGGCTCCACCATATCTACCCTCCACGGCGTGGCCGGGAGGCGCCAACGCTGTATGTAGTCCAGTCTGATTACCTTTGCAGAAGTTAGAACCGGAGCCCACTCAGTTTTCTGTGGCGTCCGCATCCCAAAGACGGGTTGCCGATGCCCAACTTCGAAGCAGAAAATCCGTCCGAGAGCCAAGCTCCTAGTGGTTGTGGAGAGGACAACTTAGGTCTCCTTTCCGAAAGTGGTAAGTCCTATGGGGATTGATTGGCCACCGTCGTTTTGCTCGGAAGACTGCACAGTCCATTGTGGGATCTATCCAGCTCCCCTCCAATCGTCGCGACCCGCCAACCTCCATTATTTCGACGGCGGCGGCGGCGACGGTGACGACAAATGGAGAACCCGAATCCCCCCTTGTGTTGAGGATGGACTTCCTTGTCCCGCGCGGCTCCAGGCGGCAGAGGGCTTGATCTGGAAAGCCATCCGTGAGATGGCGGTTCGTGTATGAGTGTGTTCTGGTGGTTGTTGTGGCGGCCACAATTGCCCCCCTCTGCCGAGTCTACTGTCAGCATGGATCTCCTTTGGGCATGACATTCCCTGTTTTAGTTGATGAATGAGCGACTTTTGTTTTGCAGGCCGGTGAGAAGGCAAAAAATTGTCAGGTGTGTATGCCCTTACCAGCGCTGCGTTGCCGGCGGGCGGAGCAGAATCGACTGCGTTATGCGGGACGGACGGAGGAGGCAAAAGTGTTTGAAACGAAGCCTTCGCGTCGATACGCACATTGTCGCTGGACTAGGGTTCGGTGGATCAGTATCCAGAGAACAATCTGCTAGTTCTCCTGTCTATGCGTTCGGCGCGCAAAAGAATACGATTAGATGCGCAAGTGGGGGGTTTTCGCGTCGGCGATGCGAGCGCACCAGGGTCTGTATCGAGACGGCATCGATAGGCACACCCCGGGTTTGTTTGCTTTTTTTTTCGCAAGAATCACTTGAATGCGCCCGCGCAGTACTTGGGTGGTGCCGCTCGTTGAATTACATCGTATTGGCCCCATTGCTTGCAGAATGCAGTAATAGCAGAGCGGCACTGGTCAGTGGTCATTGATGCGCCATTTGTATGGCACCATGTGGAATATGAACACCATGTGATCGGAAGTATGCCATGAAACATGCCTGCGTAGTAGCAGCAACAGATGGTATACTCAGTCTGGGAGACTGCTGTTTGTTATTGCAAAAGTCATTATGAAATCTACCGTAGGCATCCTCCTGGACCCATTCGCCGAGGCCATGCAGAGCTGGCACATAACGGCCAATACTGCCTAGTCTAAAAGCCCTGCTCCCAGAGCTGCTTGTCGTAGTCCTCCGTCAACCGCGCGTCGTCGCCCTGGGCATGCCGTTAGCAACCGCCATGTTGCAAGAGCGGCCCAAAGGCGCTGGGGGGGGGGGGGGGGGATAGGGTTATGCACATATTCCTGCTGCCACTTGCCGAATCCTCCTTCCAGCACGTAAACCTCCTGCTTCTTGACGGCACCTGTCTCGTCCCTGTCCTTCGCGTCGCCACTATCCTTCCAGGTTTCTTTCGCGATCGAATCCTCTCCCATGAGACGTTGTCTCTCCCGAATGTACTTCGTAGCAGCACTGGGACCCCGTTCCGTGGAGTGCACACAATGGAAAACGACTTTCTCCACGTCTTTGAGAGTGTGCACGAGCTCCGAAACGGTGTTGCTCAGCGTACTGGTAGGTACATGGCGCGAGGACTTGATGTGGCCGCCAATGCGGTCTGAGTCTCGTACGTCGACCACAGCGATTTCCTGCTCTGTGGGCTGGGAGAGAAGGACTGTGCGGAGGCGCTCGTGGCCGACTCGGGCTAAATGCGCGTAGGCTGACATGTGGCTCGGGGTAGGCGAGGGCTGGTCTGTGGTGGCGACAGTGACGGCGGCGGACCGTGGTGGTAGGAAAGAGGAAGTGGTGAAAGTGGTTGGAGAAGTTTACAAGAAGGGTATGTAGATATATAAAGCGCCAATTATCTAGCGGGGTTGCGGGGTGGGTTGTGCACGTGGCTAGGGTGACCGAAAAGAGGGGCAACACAGCATGTACCACAACTCCTGCGGGGTAGATATTATCACACGGGTATTATTGCAACGATCCGCAAAGCGAGATCAGGTATAAATTGGAGAATTAAATGACTGTTTGCTGTGGCCGGCGTATTGTCCGTGATTTACAGGAATAACGACAACCGTCAAGGCAGAATAGCCGTGCGGCACCAGCACTGCTTCTTTCGATACATATGTACATAACTCGTGCTTCGGAAACCCACCATTCCGGGAATGAGAAATCCGTGGGGGTGTGCGGTACGGGGCCGCCGAGCTCGCAGACGACACCACCGCAATGACTGGAGCGCCTAACTGGGTGACAGTCCTGTGGCTCGCTTCGACGGATCCCTGGAATTGCACGTTGTGCGCGGCCAAGGGGAGAAAGACTGGGCATTGCATTGGCGGCAAGTCTGGGCGGAATAAAGTCCACCGATTCGCCGGTAGGGACAGCAACCTCACCCACTCCTGAGACCATCCAGAATCCCAGGGCTTCTGGCCCCCCGCTGCTCCAGGCTTGCAACGGTCGACACCTCCCGCTCCGTGGCTCCTATTGGGTCTGACTTAAAGAGGGACCAGAGAAGAAGACGTCGCCGGTAGGAGAACAGATACCCGAAACCCAATGGAAAAGCCAGCACGATGCTCCTCTCCCACTAGTTGCAACAAGGTTCAGATAAGAACCGAGTATCTATCGTAAAGATAAGATCGCCGCTCTACATACATACTACATAGGAGACGCCGATTTTGGTGCACTCGGGCCTCGATAACCGTGCCGGTGTGGGCGGAACTTGAATGGCATGCAGCTTGGTAGGTTAGCGAGATCGCGGCGAGGGCGAATGGCAGCCCTCACGATCGTCCCCCCGTAAATGGACAGACCAAGGACACATGATGCGATCTGAACACAGCAACTCGCAAAGCAAAAGTCCTCCAGAGCGGAGTGGTTGCTATCCGTTAGCGGTCCGGTGGTGTTCCTCGAGATGTAACCAGCTAACATCTCCCCCGAAGCGAAGTGCCGACCGAGCAGATAGGCGAACAACGATGGGTCCCAAGTCTCACTTATGCAGGCAGAAATTAGCCCCTTTTTTCCACAGTAGGCGACGATCTATCGGTGGGCGATCGAGATCAGAGCAGATATAGGGCACCAGTCATCTGTGAATTCGTAACAGCCCTCCACCCCCATCGGTGCTCGTGCATACTCCCCACGGATGGCGACGTCGTTAGCTCACCCCATGCTGTGATCGCCTAGGGAAAAAAGACAGGTTTCCCTGTTCCCCAGGCACTGAGTTGTGCCGTACGTCACTGTCTGGTCGTTTTCAAGCATACCGATTGCTGATCACCTCCGGAGTCGTGCGCCAGAAATCGAAACACATCGATGTCAAATACCACCATGTTCACGATGAGCAGCAGCGAGGATCAGTCGGGTTCCAGTATGTCACCTCAGCGGCGAATCCGGCCGACCTGCTCACAAAACCACTTGCCGCATGGGAGAAGGAATTGAGGAACGGAAGTAGCGAGCACGAATGAACAGAGAAGGAACCGAAAAGTTTGTTTGTTTTTAATTGTTTCTTTCGATTTTTGATTTCAGTTTGGTACTTGATTTGATTTGATTTGATCTGACTTTGGTATTGTTGGTGTCGGCACTCTTTTTTCCTGATAGCAGATGTTTTTTCCCACAGGGTTTTCACTGCACAGGTTTTAATGAGGTCGACGGGAAAGGGGTAATGGTTGTCCTGTATTTTGTTCTTTGCATTTGGTCCTTTCGAAAAGTCTCAGCGCGAGAAGAGGGGGTGTGTTGGAAAAAGCTTCTCGGCGCTGGATGTATGGGGGCTGCTAGAGTTGAGAGGGTGGCGTTACCATGGGAATGATGGGGCTAAGCGGGCAGTGTGGATGTATATACCTAGAGTTCTCGGTTCGGCGGGCTTCTTCTGTTCTGTACTCTTGCAACCTACATAGCAACTGAGATTGTCCCCGTTCGAACCCTACCACAACGTGAAGAATCCCATCTACGCACACCTACGGCCATAACCATTCAACATTTCCTGACGGCTGTCACGTCCATCGAGCTCTCATGGGACATGGATGGCAGACGATGGCAATGCAGCAGATACCCTGACAAAAGAGCAGGCCACCGTTCACCGTTTGAAAGGCCTGAAATTCGGCCACATTGGCCGTCGGAGAGGAAGGAGAACAGGCGATAGAGCCACCAGCAGGTTGGTCTACAGATATTGACCGCTTTGTCCGAAAGAGGGAAGTCAAATCGTATATGCAATGCCGAGGTGAGTGTGCGGTGGTCTAGATTCAGCGTTCCAAGCGAGACGCTTGCGCCATCGACGCTTTTCCAGCTGGCTATTCTTCCGAGTGCAATAACCCCGCATCCATGTCGTATTGACTGGTTCTCACTCTTGTTCTCAGCACTGAGGCTTGTTATCGCCATAATCTAGATAGGTCGCACACGATTAATGACGAAATAAAGAAAGTGCTGAGGCTTGAAGATCAGAAGCAACCCTCATAGCGAAAGCTCTAAAACATCCTACCTGCCACAGTCGATTCGCTCGCCCCGTTTGTTGGAGTGAGTGGACGATGGGATCACGGGAACGGCGGCTTGAGCGGTGAAGATGGTTGTATGTGTCTAGCTACAGAAACCAGAGCTAGAAAGAAAGAAAGCAAAACAAGGAGAGAACAACCAGCACGAGCGCGCGCGAGGCCAACATCCCAACAACCAAGAACCCCGATGGCTAGTGGGCCCACGACAAACCACACCTTTCAACAGCCTCGAGAAGGCGACAAAACCCCTCCCGGAAACCAATGACGCAAACAGAAACCAAATAGAGATCTGTGCAAAAGCTGCTCTTTCAAGATTTCCGGACAGATGAGACGCATGCACAACACAACAACCTAACTGCAGAGCACAGGCGAGTGGGAGCAAGTAACAAAGACAAAGATAACGTATTAAACAACGTCCGAACAACATACGGGAGAAACACCTTGAATGAATCCCAAGATACCCTGTCACATACATCATCAAAGGCACTACTCTAGGCTGGCTCTCGTCAATGCCATGAGAGCCATGACCTTCGCAACCACCTACTCCCGTCCCCACGAACCTGCGACCCGCCCAGACACCGGACCTCCGCCGAAACCGCTCCAAGACTAGGAAGGCAAAGGTGAAAGGGTTTCCATGATCCTGGACAAGGTGAGAGTGGAAGGGTGGCCCTTTCCAAGGGTCTTCTCGTAACCATCAACGGCCCTCTGGTAGCATTCGAGTGCCTTGGAGTACTCGCCCTGACCATTGAACACTCTGGCAATGTTGTAAACGGTGTTGAGAGTGCTAGGGTGATCCTTGCCAAGGGTCTTTTCGTAACCACCAAGGGCCCTCTGGTACCATTCGAGTGCCTTGGAGTGCTTGCCTTGGCTTACAAATACATTGGCTATGTTGTTAACGGTGTGGAGAGTGTCAGGGTGATGCTTTCCAAGAGTCTTCTCGTAACCTTCAAGGGCCCTCTGATACAACTCGAGCGCCTTGGAGTGCTCGCCTCGGCTGTTGAATATATTGGCCACGTTGCTAACGGTGTGGACAGTGTCAGGGTGATCCTTTTCAAGAGTCTTCTCGTAACCATCGAGGGCCCTCTGATACAACTCGAGCTCCTTGGAGTGCTCGCCTTGGCTGCGGAATGCATTGGCCATGTTGTTAACAGTGTGGAGAGTGTCGAGGTGATCCTTTCCAAGAGACTTCTCGTAACCAGCAAGGGCCCTCTGGTACCATTCGAGCGCCTTGGAGTACTCCCCGTAGCAGAAGAATACATTGGCCATGTTGTTAACGGTGTTGAGAGTGTTAGGGTGATCCATTCCACGCATTTTCTCGTGGCCATCAAGGGCTCTCTGGTACCATTCGAGTGCCTTGGAGTGCTCGCCCTGACCTTTGAACACCCTGGCAATGTTGTAAAAGGTGTTGAAAGCGCTAGGGTGATCTTTGCCAACGGTCTTCGCGTAACCATCAAGGGCCCTCTGGTACCATTCGAGCGCCTTGGAGTGCTGGCCTTGGGTGGCAAATACATTGGCCATGTTGTTAACAGTGTGGAGAGTCGCAGGGTGATCCTTTCCAAGAGTCTTCTCGTAACCATCAAGAGCCCTCTGATACCATTTGAGTGCCTTGCAGTGCTCGCCTTTGATGCCGAACACATTGGCCAAGTTGTGAACGGTGTTGAGGGTGTCAGGGTGGTTCTTTCCAAGGGCCTTCTCACGACCATCGAGGGCCCTCTGGTACCATTTGAGTGCCTTCAAGTACTCGCCTTGGGTGTTGAACACATTGGCCATGTTGTTAACGGTGCGGAGAGTGGATGGGTGGCCCTTTCCAAGGGTCTTCTCGTAGCCATCAAGGGCTCTCTGGTACCACTCAAGTGCCTTGGGGTACTCGCCTCGCCTGTCGAACACATCACTCATGTTATGAATAGTGTCGAGGGTGTCAGGGTGGCTGTTTCCAAGGGTCTTCTCACGGCCACCTAGGGCCATCTGATACCATTCCAGTGCCTTCAGGTATTCGCCTTGGGCTTCGAACACAGTGCCTAGGCTGTGAGCGGCGCTGAGAGTGTCAAGGTGGTCATTGCCTAGAAGTTTCTGCTGACGTGCGAACGACCAGCGGAACAGATTCTCAGCTTGGGGGTAAAATCCGTGATCAACATACATGCGACCGACACCTAAAGTTGCGCTAAACCCTACTCTAGCTTGGTCGCAAAGCTGAGGAAGTTCCGCCAGACTCATTCGAACTGCTTCTATATGAGGCCATATCCTCTTTTCGAATGCCCAATCATCCACCGATTTGTCCGTATTATTTTTGAATATTCCGCCAACAAGTATGAGTGCCTCCTGACTCTTTCTCTGCTTTGCTTGGGTGCTGAGTCGCTCGCGGGCCCAGAAGTGCACGACCGGGTGTATCCAAAAGGCGTCTAGTGATGCTTTTCGCTTCGCCAGGGAAAGCGAAAAGAGTTCTGCAAGGGAGACTGTAGGCCAATCGACTCCTAAGTCAAATCAGTTAAAAGAAACCCAAGACAGGAAGGGTTTGCAATTACCAGCTTCTAACCAATCAAACTGTAAATCCATCTCCTGGAAGAAAAGCTTATCTGGTATGTCGGCATTCGCCAGAAACCCACACAAAAGTAGCAGCTCTTGGGCTGGGCGCGAAAGCATAGCAAAAGAAACCTCCCACGTTGTAAAGATGTTTCGGTTCAAGTTCCCAGTCTTTTGATCCGATAACCAGCCAGGACCTCCGCTTTTTGCAACCTTTCCGAATTCTCCGTCCAGGAAATTCAAGTAGTGCTGGAAGGATGTCTGCATATGTGAAATGTACGATCCGGCCTGGGTCAATGCCAGTGGCAGAAACCCCAGCTTCACAGCTACCTGTTTTGCCGCACGAAGTTCTATGTGTCATATAATATTAGCTTATGCTCTCACCGATGGGTCCCCTGGTACTCGCCTTCGCCCTCGAGAACTTCTTTGCCAACACTCTTCACTAGCACCGCTATTGCTGCTTTCTCGTCGATCTCCTCAATTGCCACTGTCTTGCCCAAAGATCGAAGATTGCTCTTCCTGGACGTTATTATCACATTGCCGGCATCGTAAGTTGGAAGGAGAAGGTGGATGTCAACTGCATCAACATCGTCGTAGTTAACTAATATGAGCAGCCATCCGTCGTTGCCTTTTGTAGCCAGCCAGCTCTTAACTGCTCCGGTCAATCGTGACTCCGTGGTGCTCTCAGATGAGATTTGTCCCTTCGAATTCAAAACGCCCCCCAGCCCCAACATCAAAGCAATATCTTCATACGAGTGTCGTTGTTTCGCATAGCTGTCAATAATTTGTTCGGCGACTGCTCGAGCGCTCCGTGACAATGAGGCCGCGCTAGTGACATCGGCCCATAATATCGCCGTGTAGGAATCTGAGTATTGGAATGAATATTCTAGTGCAATTGATGACTTGCCCATTCCACCGAGCCCGTGCAGCACAACAACCTTGTGGGTCGGCAGCTGGACTTCGCCGTCACTCGAAGTGCCCCCTTTGAGAGTTGAATAGATGGTACAGATAATATGCTCCCGACCACTGAACATGTGATTGCGCGCGAACGGGAGTTGCGGGGCCAATGCGAAGTCGGGTACGACAGCCCGGATCCCTGTTTAATGTGCGTGTAAGCCCCCAAACAGATCTGCCTTAAACAGCTCAAGCATGGTAGAGCAAACCTCTCAGCTGTGGTGTCACACCGACGGCGGGTAGTGTCCTGTTTAAACTCTCGTTGTATTCTTTCAACTGGCCGATCAATCTTTCGAACTTATCCTTATCGACAAAAGCCCATCGCAGTTTCTTCAAAGTAGGTAGTGCGCTCTGCAAGCTTTCCGTGCTGCTTTTCAACCGCTCCACCTCGTTTTCAAGTTCTGGTCTTATCTGGTACAAACTCATCAAACGAGATTGAGTAAGAAGTTCGGCAATGTCCTGGCTAAGTTGGGGCTGGATTGGCTGAGGAGTCTTCTGTGTACGACGGAGTGAGACGGAAAATGATTGATAAAGTGCACGGCCGCTATCGCGTTTCCGTGGACGGCGGTCACCGTCCGGCGCGCCGTACTTGGAGCTGTACTCGAGTAGTTCGGCCAAGACTGTCAAGATTCGTGCCAGGACGTTGATGACAAAACATTGCTCGTTGTCGCTTCGACCCTTGTGATCCTGCTCCCAGGCTTTGGCCCACTTCTCCAGGCAGAGCTTTTCCGTCGCAAGCCGTATATCGAGGTCTCCGTAGTCCCGACCGAACGATCGTGCCGTCGACAGCAGATTGTAACCCGTCAGAAGCTGGTTTGCGAGCCCGACAACGGCGATTCCGAGAGCTTGGGCAATTAACGATAATCAGCTATTCGATTCAGGCTTGCCGGCGTTGGGATGACTCATTACCGATCGGTTCCATTATTGTTTCGCGTAGGTGATGATGATGATGTTTAGGTGGTTAGGTTGTTAGTAGTCCCGACGACAGATTTGAACCACTCGATGTGAAGGAATGAGGGGAAACCAAAGAGACCCAGGCTTCCTGAGCCTTCTCCCTAATAGATCCCGTGCTAGGTGTGGTACAGCCACTCACCGGATGCATACTTTGCCTACTGCAGCCAATCGTTTAGGCGCCAGTGCGGCCAATCAAGCGAGCGCACGCCGAGTAGAACAGCGATCGCCGACAGTAGTTTTTAAACACCCAAATAACCAGGCTACCATAAAGCAAACGTCCATCGCAACTGAAGCATGCATTTCCGAAGCAATCGGGCTGATTCGGACGCGTGACGGCTGACGATCGTTATTCGTCGCACACCCGCGCCGCACGAAACCACAGAACCGAAGTACAGGTCTTTTCTTTCCTCTTCAGAAGTTGTTTCACCGTTTGCATTCAGTCGTCTCCGATCTTGTCAAGTCATACACACCTGTCGCTTTTGAAATCCGGAAGGCGAGAAGGGCGAAGGGTGAGTGAGAGGGGGTGGGCGGTGGAGTCGCCAGGGTAGGGGGAGACGGGGCATTGGGGGGGGAGTAGAAGGCGGGCCTACCGTCGGTCTCTACAGGCGCGCCACAAATCGTTGTCTGTTTCTTTCTGTCTCTCTCTTGTCTTGAGCTGTCGGTCGTTATATGTTCCTTATGTGCTCGTTTCCTTCCAATCTTTGAGTTTGGATTTTGGGAAAGGCAAGGCGGGGGCAGGGTGAGTTGCCACGAGCCGCCAGCAGGCTGTTCGAGGTCGCAGCGGACGGCAACCGGGAAGGACTGTACACAATATTGCCATGATCCAATAGAGTCGCATGCAATCAATGAATCATCACCACCGTCGTTCGTTGGAATGCCGAAAGGACTGTGGACGGAAACGGATTGTGTGTATCGCCATGATCCCAGTAACTATGTCGTATGCGAATAATGACAGCAAAACAAAAGTCGCTCGTTGGCATGTGGCCAGCACGATTTTACCAGAGGATCGACACCGACCAGTTTTAGGAGGAAAAGTCGCGACCAAGCTGAAGGCAGAGCGCCCCAGGCCGGTCCTCACCATGTTAACGGACAGGTCGCCATTTGGCAGCGGAGGCGCCAGATATATACTCGGTCGTGTGGCAGAACGGGCAGTGCTGAGTGGGTCTCAAGACCCACATGCTACAACCAGGAAACCTACGACACAGAGATCGCCGCTCTCGCCAGGTCACTGAAAAGTGCTACAAGGCGGCAGACGGCCCCGTGAGCACGCCTTTAAGACCAAAAATTGCTCCCATTGGAAGGTCCAGTGTTGACGCATGTGTTGGATGTTGCGTACGTGGCCTCGACACCATTAGGTTTTGTTGACGTGTTCTAGATCACGTTGGGAAAGGATGTTGTTTTCGTGCGAATTTCGATACCATAGACATATTAGGCGATGTCGGGACATGTTAGGTGATGTTGGCGAGACATCATGGGCGATGCCTTTTCGTCTGTTTGATCCTTTTTTCTCATGCGACGTTTATAGATCATGGCGAGCGTACATACAATCCGTTTCCTATCCGCAGTCCGCGCACAGCGGATCGTTGCAAGATCCCTTTGCCCCAGGCCTGTCCGAAGAAAGAATAGATACGCACCAAGGAAATCACAAACGAAAGTGACCAACGAGATCGTGAGCAAAAGGAAGAACAAAATGAAAAGAAAAAGCGCCCGTCCCCTACTCCTCGTCAGCGGATGCCATGAAGGAGGGCGTGGATAGGAACAGCAGTAGTCCCTCTCCGGAGCCCGGCTCCTCTGCCTCCACCCTTCTCTCGTCCTCCGGCTTCCTGCGCTCCTGGAGGTCCCATTCCGACACCTCACTCCTCGCATCTTCCTCAGGCGGGACCAGCCTTCTCACCTCCATGGTGGAGAGAAAGTCTAGCACAGCCTGGCTGCACCTCACGTCGGCGAGGAGGCCCCGGATAGTGAGCCGGTCCTTCCTCCTTCCGCTTTCCTTCCGTACCTCTACCCATAGGATCTTCTGCTGGGCCTTCCACTCGGGCATACCTTGAAGAGGTGGTCCCGCATCAGCGCCTGGTACCGGCACTACCAGCAATAAGCGGTGGGGCGGTTCTTCGTCCACTGGAAATACTGCCCGGTAAGGCAGTGGCTTGTCTTTTGTCAGAATAAGGTGGCGTCTGGAGATGAGGAGGCGTCCGGACATGAGAGACCAGAGGTGGCATCCGGAGATGAGGAGGCGTCCGGACATGACCGAGTCCCCGAGCACCGGCTCGGGGGGGGCAGTCTTCCGTCCTTTGTCCTGACGGCCTTCCTGTATATAGAGAGATCTTGTGCCCGCATAATACTGTAATACAATCTTCACGTTTATCGATCCATATATATTCCAACATCTTTAGCTGGTAGAACCTCGAGGCTAGCCTCTTGGAACTGCTCGCAACCGTGCCGTCGGGCTTCTGCCTACTCGGCATCCTTGGAGGTCCCGCCTCCCGTCCATTGCCGAGCCTCCACCCACTTCTTCTCGGAGATCTCTCGCTTGAGGTGCGCTGGGCACCACCTGATCGATGGTGATATCCGGCCTGGCCCTCCGCAACGCAGCGATATGCCTTCTTGCTTGGAGTGTGTACGTAAATTTGGCCGAGGCCAGGCTTCGAGGCCTTCCGTCTGATAGCCGCCTGCCTGTCGGTAAAGATCGTGACCCGCTTCGGCGTCCTCTGTCTTCTCGATGCAATCTCCAGTACCCTAGCGAGGGCTGCGCGAAATTTCGGCGATATATATTGTGGTGGTCCGAGAATTGCCAAAATTTCAACTTCCACTTCCAGAGAGATTCCGGGCGGTTATTACTAGCGAAAAACAAGCGAGCGGCTATGCATGCAGTAGCCATCGGCGGCGATGATGTAATTTCGTTAGTGCGCACCGTATCTTTCTTGGGACAGGCCTGGGCGGAGGGCAAAGGGGAGCTTGCAACGTGCCGCCACCGCGCGGATAGCGGATGGGAAAAATGGACAAAATGTACGCCGCCATAGTCTAGATAGGCTGAATGCGGGTATGACTAAACCAAAAAAAAACCGGCGGCGATGAGGTTATCCGATCAGTAACTATGTACCAGCAAGGAGACTGATGGCTACTAAGCTATCCCCACCGAACAGGATCAATTACTCTTCGGCGGAATCTGGTCTCAAGACGTAGGTAGAGGGGCTTGTGCCGAGAGTGAGCGATGCTGTGGTGGTCGCAGAATGAAAAAATCGACATTCGTGCATCGGGGCTTAGGAAGACGGTCGGCGGGAGATTTTTACAATCACGGCGTTCGCTCAAAGAAGAGAAGAAAGTATTGATATGGCGTTGTGATATCCTGCAGCGAGCTGGGTTTCATCGGTCGATAAACGATGTGAGAGATTTGGCAGAAAAGTTTCTCCAGAAACGGGATCCGCCAGATACTGTAAGTCCTCAACGGATAGACATATGTCCTACAAACACCACCCCGAGGTGGAAGCGGCATGCGAGGACCAGGGGACGGGCTGCGCTTATTTTTTGTCCTTTCCTTTGTGGTTTCCTTTGTAAATTTCCTTTGGCCGCATCTACTCTTTCTTGTGACAGGCCTGGGCGGAAGGCGAAGGGGAGCTTGCAACGTGCCCACCGCGCGGACTGCGGACGGGAAAATTGGGTAAAATGTACGCCGCCATGATCTATATAGGTCGCATGCGAGTATGAATAAACAAACCCCCCCCCCCCCCCCAAGGTGGAAGCTAGATGGAGTCAACAGCTGGACCGGCTTCGGGCAAGACATGGTACGATAACAGCTTTACTGCATTGGAGTCGTTCTTTGAAATGGTAAGTGTTTTGACTGATTGACCGATAATACCCTAGGTAACTAATGCAATCTATTACCTATAGTCATACACAGCTGTCTCGTTGGAATGCCGGAAGCACAGTGGACGGAACCAGACTGTGTGTATCGCCATGATCTAGATACATAGGTCGCATGCGACTGATGACAAAACAATACAGGAGTCGCTCGTTGGAATCTGGTGGAGCGCACGATTCTATCAGAACAACCGGAGGCTCTCGACGCCGACCCGTCACCCACATGGGCTACAGCCAGGACCTACGACGCAGGGTGCGCCGCCCTCGCCAGGGCACTGGAAACTGCCGCAAGGTCGCAGACAACCCCTGGAGCACGTCTTCAAAAAGCTGCCCCCACTGGAAAGCCCAGCTGAATATTCTGCGGCCGAAAGCTCGGAAGGAGACCCAGAGGGGGGAGGACCGGTACAACTTGCAAGATCCGGGACCTCCTCGCCGATGCGAGGTGCAGCCAGCCGGTTCTGGACATCCTCTCCACCACAGATTTGGGGAGGCGAGTTCCGACCACGGCTGGGGAAGACGAACCGAGTCGGGCGTAGGAGCAACAACTCCGAGAGCGCAGAGAATGAGCAGAGGAGAGGAGGTAGGAGGCCGAGGAACTGGGAGAGTAGGGTGAGGAACAGCCGCTGTTCCTCCTCAACGCCTTCCCTCACCGCCTCTGCAGAAGAGGTATAGGGTATGGAGTGTTTTCTTTTGTGCTTTTCTTTGTATTTCTTTTGTAATTTCTTTGGTGCATTCTACTACTTTTTGAGACAGGCCTGGGCGGACGGCAAAGTTGAGCTGTGGCGTGTTGTCTGTGGACGGGGCCAAGCAGTGTACTATCACCATCACCTAGATATATCACACGCGATTAACTAACAAAAAAGTCGCTCGGTGGAATGCCCTCTGGCCGAGAAGCCCGAGTCAGCTCTGGTGAAGCCGCACATCCCAACGTGCCCGATATTCGTCTCGAGACACCGCCTTGGATGGGTTGAGATACTCCGGCTCCCAGCCATGTCAGTTATGCCAACAAATCACTGAGGACAGTGCAGTACAAACAAAAGCATATTGCAGATGGTTGGCCACCTAAGGTGTTGCGGGGCGCTCGCTAGCACACATTTTTTGGTACGGAAAGGTGGAGTGACTGGCGCGGTACTGCCGGCGCTAGCGTTCGTCCTTCACCTGCGGCCTGCCCTCCCCTGTTTTCTGTTTTGAGCCGCATAGCTAGACTCGCAGACGGATATGGGTTGGTGTTGTTGTTGGCGTTCGCCGTAGTCTGGAAAGGCTTATAGATGCGAAATAAAACTGATGTCCCC
>Ga0307516_10003642_pt1 | contig 19578 bp, 22 predicted proteins | sample 19_EM_MG_FD_203310 | JGI IMG/M metagenome (GOLD analysis project Ga0307516, IMG submission 203310) | Populus trichocarpa ectomycorrhiza microbial communities from riparian zone in the Pacific Northwest, United States - 19_EM | ecosystem: Host-associated > Plants > Roots > Unclassified | place...
GGATTACGGCTATCGAGCCAACGTTTGTGAGCCGGGGTCGATGTATTTCATAGGGCGCCTCAGCACTGACATTCAACCTCATACAGCTGCTGGTCGCGTGGGTTTTTGTTCCTGCCTGGTCGCTGTGGCAGGCGTTCGGCCCACATGGAGTCAAGAACACGGAAGAAGGACTCGTATTTCCCCCTCTCACCGCATTCGCTTCTCCTGTCCTCCTCCTCTCTCTCCTCACAGCATTCGTCGCCTCCGCCATATCCGTTCTCTCCCAAATCTTCCTCCCTGCGACCATCCGCAAAACACCACCAAACGAACTTGCGAAGCGGAAAATCCAGAAGACCATGCGAGTCAAAACCATGATTGTGTATTTCCTGCAGATGACATCTTGTGTGCTGTATCAAGCCGTTGTCTCGTGTAGTTGGGTTTGGGGCGAATCCTTCTCCACGCTAGATCTCATGCCTTTGGTTTATATGTTCGCCGTCACGGGGATCATGTGGTCGACTCTCATCTTGTCTCCATATCATAATTCGTCTATTTAGCCTCGCCCATTATTCCTTTTGATCACGCATCGTAGACACTTATACCCTAATAGTTGAACCAGGAATTGTTAGCCATACGCAAGCGAAGCGGCGAGCCAGCATGGAATGGTCGATACTCAAGAGTAATTTATTGACCGCTCGATGGTGTAACGGCTGTAACGGCCCAAGCGGGAATGTGAGGTGGTCTAAAGCGGTAACGGGTTCCCCGAACGTGCGCAGGTTCAAGACCGTCCCCTCCAGAAAACTTGGCTCTCAATTTGTCCTCCGACGCGTAAGCGCTGGAATCAGGACTTGAGATAATACGATCGTGATTGGCTAGGGAAGCAATTCTGCAACCAACCGATCCAGCCGAGTTAGTCTTAGGAGACCAGGACGTGTCGTCTGTTCGCGCGGTTGGGCCGTGCCCCTCACAAACCTTTTTATCTCCCAAAAATTACTATTCGATAGAGTAATCAGAACATATGTATGTACGCAGAACGAAGACAACTGATTAGTCTACTTTTCGTGCCCATTTCCTGCCAGGCGTGGATGGTCGAGCAGGGCCTTGTTGGCTGGAGACAACTTCTGCGGGGCGTTCCCAAGGTTGAGCAACTGGTGCGGGGATGGCCTGACGCTTCTCTTCAAGAGGGATATCACCAGCGGGAGCGTCATGAACGTCCTTGCCGTAGTAAGTCCATATTTGAAGTCCCAAAACAACGTTGAGAACCAGCGCGAGGAAGAAGCCCATCAAAACAAGGGTGTCCTTGACCTCGGTAGCGGTGGTAAACAACCTTGCGAGACAGCCAAGGATTTGCGCCACGACAGCAAAGGTCGACAATTGTCCAGTGGACTGTGCCCGGTAGTTCTGTGCGATCTGGGGGAGCTTGGCGAATAACCCGAGAGGGAGGGTGGTGATTTGCAGGAGCGCGATGGTTTCCTTGGGAAGGTTAACCAATGTGCCGATCAAGGCAGCAGAGGCAAGGGCTGTACCGATGACCTTTGGGACGTTGCTGGGAGAGGATGCTGATCTCCGCAGCGTGGAGGAGGGGAAATAGACGATAAGGAGGGTGATGGCGATGTTTTGTAGCCCCAAGAAGGCGTTCTCTCCATAAGTTGAGAATGGGAACTCGTTGCGATACGCGTAAGCGCATGTCACGAGGTAGCAGAAGGTTTCGAGAGCGTAAGAACTCAGGGAGATTCCTCGAGCGGAACGGGCGGAGAGGACTGGGGAGCGCGTCAGCCTTCGATGGCGGAGCGATGTCACGAACGGAAGCATACTCAGAAGGAGTTGAGGCAACTTCATGATCGAGCCTCCGATGACGATTCCAACGCCGAGACCCTTGGATAGAGAGTACTTAAGACATTCGATGTCGGAAAAGTTGAGCTCTTCGACGATTGAAGCGTAACATTTCTGCAACCGAAATACGTCAGCCAAGCAACATCGGAAGAATGTTCGGAGGGTGGGTCCGTGCGCACCTGGCCAACGATAGATACGCCGAGATCTTTGACGAACCAAGGGAGATTTTTTGTGATTGCGGTCATGGCCAACGGGGCACCGGAGCGAATGGGAGCAATGACGAACTCCGTATGGATGGAGGGGAAGGATGCAACGTGGATTCCTCGTCACGTGCACGCCGGTGATCTCATTCAAGGCGCCTTCCGCTTCTTTTTCAATCGAGAAATGGAGGACGATCTTGTCCTGAACCTTGCCACGGATGATCCTGTCCCAGGCTCCTCTAGAACGGCCCATGCGAAGAAGGGAGGCAAGTGGACAGACAGGTGAGTGGTGCCCCTTCTTACCATCGGTCCCCGGCACACTAATCGTCATTTATTTAGGCTGAAGGCGAAGCGGGTTGCGAAGCGGAAGGCTAAACTCCCACCTATCGTACAAGGCGATGAGCGAGTACCACCTCCAAAGAAGAGGCCAAGGCTGCTACCCCAGGATAACCACGAACCGGAACAGGAGAGGTCATCTGCACCTTCACGTCCCACGCAAATAATCTCTTCCCTGTTCACCTACAATCCCAAAGTCGACAAACCCGAGGTCACACGTCAGTCTAAGGCTGTTGGGAAGCCTAGCAATGCTCCCTTGGATTCCTCGACCTTCGAAGGTCTGGGACTCGATCCTTTGCTCGTTCAACATTTGGCGACGAAGATAGGGATCGCAAAACCGACGTCGATTCAGCGTGCGGCTTTACCCGTTCTACTTCCTGAACACGACACCTCGGGTGGTCCCTTACGGGACGTCTTCATTCAATCTCAGACGGGTTCGGGAAAAACCTTCTCCTTCTTACTCCCGATCATCCAGGACCTCCTTCCGTTGAGCTCCTTGTCGTATATCGACAGGTCCATAGGAACCCTGGCCATTATTATTGCACCTACACGAGAACTGGCATCGCAAATATCGGAGGTTCTCGACGCCCTACTAAAACTTCGCTTACGACCTGCCGATGACACTGGGGAAGACCCAGACGCCCCCCGTCTCACCCGTTGGCTCGTCTCTGGCCTGCTGATCGGTGGCTCGACTCGGACTCACGAGAAAGCCAGACTGCGCAAGGGACTCCCCATACTCGTGGCCACCCCTGGTAGGCTCCTTGACCACCTCCAAAAAACCTCGTCGTTCAATATTGGAAAGTGCCGATGGTTGGTTCTCGACGAGGCCGACCGACTCATGGAGTTGGGGTTCGAGGACACGATCAAGGGGATCATCCAAGGTCTTGATAGTCGACGGAAGTTGGCTATTCAAGCCATGGAGGAAGGCAAAAGTGCAGAAGTTGGTGGTTGGGACTGGGAACGACAACGAAGGACCGTCCTGTGCTCAGCGACAATACGAGAAGATGTTCAGAAACTCGCCGGGACCGCCCTCAAGAATCCCATCGTGATCAAAGCGTTGGAATCTAATACTCCACGTGCGCCCCCGAACCAGGACGATACTGCAAGCCAACCTAAACTATCGCAGAACACCAACCTCACACCTCCGTCACAACTCTCCCAGAAGTACACCATCGTACCTCTGAAACTCCGGCTCGTCACACTTATCTCCCTCCTTCGATCGGTACTCTCGCAAAGACACGGTGGAACGACGAAAATCATCGTCTTCCTCAGCTGCACTGACTCTGTCGACTTCCACTGGAATCTCTTGGGCTCTGCATCCATGGGTGGCGAATCAGCAGAGCCGGATGAAAACTCAAGTTCCGATGGTGAGAGGGACGAAGAAGATGGTGGGGATCGGAAAACAAAATCCAACGAGGGCCGTATCGCCGTCACCTCGCCCCTCCTCCCATCTACTTCCATCTACCGTCTACACGGTTCGATGCCCCAGCCCACACGTCTCGCTTCTATCAAGGGATTTTCCTCCACTAAATCCAAGGACCAGGAATCCCCAAGCTCGGCTATTATTCTCTGCACCTCGGTCGCCTCTCGGGGCTTGGATCTGCCATTCGTTAGGGCAGTCATCCAATACGATCTTCCCACGGAAGGAGGAGCGACGGAGTACGTCCACCGAGTCGGGAGGACGGCTCGAGCTGGTAAGGGGGGCGAGGCCTGGTCTTTCGTGGCTCCGAGCGAGAAGGACTGGGTGGAATGGGTGGAAGGAAAAATGCGCACCACGGGTGACGGCGGAGATGAAGAAGAGAAGGGGAAAATCCAGTTAGAAGACGTTGCAGTCGATACTGTGCTCAAGAAAGGGTTCGGTGGAAAAGGTGCCGAATACGAGGAGCGTGCGACTGAGGTGCAGCTGGCTTTCGAGAGATGGGTTCTGAAGGGAAAGGTCAGTCCGAACGGCATCTGTTTCCTGCAGCCCTTTGAGATTAAAAACGGACTTGGTAGAACGCTGAGCTGGCCAGGAAAGCCTTCACCTCCCACATGCGAGCATACGCTACTCACCCTTCCGACGAGAAACACATTTTCCACGTCCGTCATCTTCACATCGGTCACCTCGCGAAATCCTTTGCTCTGCGGGAAGCTCCGGGGGCGATCACGAGCCACACCTCTCGCCCTGTCAAGAGTAAGTCTGTATCCAGGGGCAAGGATAAGAAATCCAGAACCGCAGCTTCGACGAGGGTATCAAAAGGTGTCAGGGAGAAGGATTGGAACGAGGAGGACGATAGAGACGCTGAGTCAAGGATGCAGAAGGCCGTTCGTGCTCAGGGACGACTGTCGAAGAAGAAGGGCGTGTTGATGTCTTACGGAGGCACGGACGAGTTCCAGGTTACCTCTGGGGATGTGTTGGAAAAGCTAACTCAGGGAAAGGTCTAGCACACGACAATTTTCTCACATCTCGCTCTTTGTCGATATCATCGGTTTGGTCCCGTGGGATCGCATTGCATCGCAGCCGTACCGGCGGTATATAAATAATGCTGGTGCAAATAGGTCATGGACGTGTCTAACGCACTTTCCTCTCGAAAAATCGCAAGATGGGGGAATGATCGTCCGTTCCGTTCCAGAAACGAGAGTCCGACAGAAAGGCAGAGCGAATGCTTGACAACGTGCGTGGAAGTGAGTTGCAGATCAAAAGGGAATTGCGCGGCGTGTGTGCAAAAGGAAAGAGAGCCAATACACATTTACAGACAGTGACAGACAACACACAAATTGGGCAGATGAGCGAAGACACGAAGGGGAACCCAGTTCCGTGGGGTGGTCGAGACACCGCTGTGGGGGAAAGGAAAACTTTGGAAATGGGGTACAGGGTTGGCAGGGAGGCATGAAATGGAACAGACATGTAAACAGTTGAAACAAAAGAAACAACCCATCTCTCCCGTTCACACCCCGAAGGGAAAAGCAACACAACGCCCTAACGAGGCCAGACGTCTGGGTTGCTCTGTTTCCTTGCGTCCTTTACTCCTCCCTGCACTTGTCCGGACGGATTCACCCCTCCAGGGTAGAACTGCGGTGGCAAAGGTGGCCCAGCCCCACCCAAACCACCTCCCCCAATCCTATTCACCCCCTGATTCTGCGTCGAAGACCCTTGGTACCCCACGAACTGATCAGGTTGCATCGGAACGTACAGGTTGGAGACGTCGGAAGATGTCTGCGACTGCTGCGATGATTGCGGGTAAGTTTGGTATCTGTTCCCCGTGGTCGTGGCGGGTGAATAGACCTGGGAAGGACTTGATACAGCGTCGGAGGAAGGGCTGAACACTGCGTTCTGCCCATCGCTTCGGGCGGCATTTCTGACGGAAGACATGACCACATCCCTCCTGTCTTCGTCGACCACAATTGGCGGGTTCATCGGGGGGATATGATAGACGTGCGCCAGTCCAGAGGTGGGAGGGGGTTGTCCGCCCCCGACTCCACCATAACGGTTGCCACCGCTCGGCCCTGGATGCCAATTTGCAAGACCTTGGGAAGTCACGAGTTCCGCTTGTTGATGCAGATATTCCAACTGTGGGTACGGCTGTGCGGCCGCAACCTTCCCGGTCTGCCTCCTCTCCCATTCCCTGATCCCATCATCTCTCTTCAAGACCGGCGTCAGCGCATTCCTTCCTCCGATCACATCCTGGGTCATGTGCTGTAACCTGGCGAGGGCTGGAGGGATATTATCCATCTGACCTGTGTTCGCTCGTGCCCTCGTGTTCGCGTTAGGATGGTAGGATGTCGGTGGGGGAGGTGGCTGGTTGTTATGGGGGACCGGGAAAGAGCTGGACCCCAGGTATTGTTGTTGGGTCGAGGTATTGGGACTAAAACAGAAAACCGGGTTTAGGTCAAAAACACTGCCCCAAACGGAGACCGGCGAGGGACGAACTGGCTGTACCCTGTGCCTGTTTTATCTTGGTTGTTGGGGAACGGAGGTTGTCCGTTGCCCGCTGGTTGGTTGATATAGGGGTTCCTGTTGACAAAAGTGTTCGCTTGAGCCGTTGCTTGCGCCGTGTATGCCTGGTGTTGAGCCAAGTGCTGGTTGTAGGAAGCGGCATCCTGGAACGCCCGGGTTCCCTTCGGTTGCGAGGGAACCAAACCGCCATATGGCCGCTTGGGGTCGGTAGGTGTGATCGGGTGCTGAGGGGAGGGTTGAGGGACGGGGTGTTGTGCGTGCGGCTGCGGGCGCAGTGAGCGAGAGATGGCAAACAAGTAGTCACATCACATCCACGTACCGACCAAGCCTTCGTGAACTTTTCTCCTGTAATGAACGGATGCTGTCTCGCCTGTTGTGGTGACCATCGCTCCACAGGATTCAGGTTCAACAACCCTTGGCAAAAATCGATGAACGATGCACGGCTGTTCAATTCTAGAGGCCAAAGGACATCAGTACCACTCGTCAGACTTCCCCGCATACACACACCTTTCTCCACCTCCGTCCCGTGTCTTGTGGACTTGAAGTTCGGCATCGGGGCTTGGTTGATGATATCCGGGAGAGTTGTAGCCTTGAAGTATTGTTTCCCTGGCTGCTCGCTCGCGTTCCTCTCCCTGGAGTACTGTTCAAGGGACTTCAAACGGTACTTCTTGTGGCCAAAGGTGTCGGTATACGAATCAAAGAAGTGACTCGTTTGTTTTCCCATGTCCATCATGTACTGAGGAGGCATCCTATCACGGCTGGTCAGGACAACGAACGGGGTGTTGCAAACAGTAGAACGCACCCGAGCATTTCAACGATCCTGGTTATTTGGTTGTACTCACTCGTTCCAGGGAACAGAGGCAGCCCAAGGAACAGTTCCACGGCTATGCAACCCAATGACCACATGTCGATGGAGGCATTGTACGGTATCCCAAGTAACACTTCGGGCGACCGGTAAAACCTCGATTGGATGTAGGTGTAGACTGTTTGCCGTTCATGGCACGCGGAACCAAAGTCTATCACCTTGATCTGAGGTGATTGTAGTCTGGGAGAAAATGAGACCCGGGCTCGATTAGAAACTCGGTGAATAACTTACGATCTGAGAAGAATATTCTCTGGTTTCAAATCACAGTGTATCAGCCTTGCCTCCTTGAGGACCGTCAATGAGTCCAGCAGCTGGGCGGTAAACACCTTCACGAGCTGCGTACTCAAACCTTGGAATTGATTTTGCTTGATCAATTCATAAAGGTTGGAGGATAAGAGCTCGAACACCAAACACAAGTGACTGCGGTGGATAAATGAATCTCGCAACCGCAGGATGTGGTGTTCGTCGTTCGGGTCGCATTGGTTGTTCAGCTACCCGGAGGGATAAAAACTGAGTAGATTTCGCGAGTGGATCGTCAGGGTGCTCACCAATTCGAGGATTGTGACCTCCATCATACTCTGGTTGAAGTATGCTGGTTTGTTTTTTACCACCTTGACGGCAACGATCTCGTGCGTCTTCATGTTTTGACATTTCACAACTTGGCCGAACGTTCCTTGACCGAGAATGTCTAAGATCAGGTACCTTGTGATGTGATTTCTCAGAGGTGCACAGAGTAGGGCTGGATCCGCGGTACTCACTTGTGGCCATCGTCGGTGCCCAGCCAGTCGTTGACGTAGAGAATGTAGTCGTAGTCCTCGTTATCGTATCCATCGTTGTGTGCAGGCTTGCTGGGTTTTGTCAAAACTCGTCGTGGGTTATGTGTTGATTCGTATCTGAACTGTGGGTTGCAGATATGATACGTATCAACTAAGTGGGTCGTTAATTGTCGTATGGGCTACAATTTCAAACAAGCTGATCAGTCAACCGAACGGCAAGGCTCCCCAGGCTAAGGAGGTAGATTTCAAGGTACGCACGCTAAGGTAAATTCCATTTCCATCCATGCGTCTTCCCGTCCGCGGTCGTGTGGTGATAGGCTGCAACTCGGAAGCGCCCCGGACTCGCCTGAGACCTGTTAATTTCCTCTTTCCGGCGGGTTCTACCATCATCGGTTGTGGTCCTTGAGGGTAATAGTGATTGTTACCAGGCCCGTCCTGTGCCCCTCCGACCGGATGATGGGAGTAAGGCATCGGCGAACTGGGAACCGAGGAGGAGTTCTGCCTGACAGATCTTGGTCCCAAATGCGCCGGGCTGTTAACAATGCCGGAAGGTAGCGAGGTCTGGTTCGGTGTCGGGGGGTAGGGGGGGTCAGGGTGCTCCGGGTTTGAATGGACGCGATTGTGAGCCTGTGGGTACGAGTTTGGATTATATGACCTCTGCTGCGAGTCGGGGTAATTGTATCCTCCCCCTGTAGTGGTGGGGGAGTACTGCGACTGTTGGGACGAGTAGCTATCCAGGGTGGACTGGGATGACAGAGGCCCGTGACGCAGTGGTGAGCGCCCGGATCGGTTAGAAGTGGCGGGATCGTGTTGGGTTAGGGAACGTTTGGGAGGGTGAGATGGTGAAGTGTTGTAGTAAACTTCGTGGTAGGGGGCCTCTGAGGTGTTTCCGGATTGCTGGGAAGGGTAAGGGACACTGGCGGGGTAGAGGGAACCGTGCTGGGATCCACCCGCAAACTGCCTTTGGGAATCGACGTTTGCAGCTTCCTCAAGGTCGGGTCGACGCTTAGGATTTGCAGAACTCATGGAGGCGGTGCGAGAGATGGTGGGGGAGTACTGAACAGGGGGACCGCCAAACTGATTATCCTCCTCGACGATCTGATTGATCCTTGGCTGGCGTGTGGTGGTCGGGGACGGATGACTCTGCGGGTTACGATTGTTCGCCAACGGCGGGGGAGGAGGAGGGTAGTACGGGGAATGGGAGGGGTTGGGATCGAGGCCGGGTTGGGGGTGCCAACGGGGGAGATCGCCGTCTTCAGTCATGTATTGCATACCAGGCTCGGGCATTCCAGAGCGAGTTTTTCCAGCGTTGGGCCCCTGTACGAATCGCAGCACGTCGCGGGCGAGTGTGTCCTCGGGTAGTCGTCGGTCCGCGACTGGTCGTGGTTGAGGGTGATGAAGAAGACCAATCGTGAGCACAAACCATGAATGATGGACACCAGAAGGTAATGTACAGCGGTTGATATCCAGTAAATATTCTACATGCCCTTCAGTTGTTCTACGACGCCTTTCTCGACTTCCAGCAACACCGCGGGCCCTTGTCCGGAAGAGTACGTCTCAGGGGGGACATCAACCGACATGAAAATCTGTTTTTTGAATCGCTTGGCTGACGGACGCACCCCGGAAAAAAACAGGAGAAAATGGTTAGCAATTAGTCGAGGGCGCCCTTCCGACCGGGCAGGGGGAGGAAATGGGCCCACCGAGCCTTTGCGACATCGAAAACGCAGCATCTGAATCTGCGGATCGAAAGAGAGCGCTTGCGGTCGCCGTGCTCCCCTCGCATACCTTCATTTCAAACCTCGTTTCAGCCTGACAACCAGAGTTGACGGCGGGGTCAACGCCCAAAACGTACGGGTGGCATGGCACAGGCCCAGTCTCGAGCCAAATGTCCTTGTAGCGGCGCCAGTTCTGCACCACCCTCAGCTTGTTCGCCTCGGCCGTCCGATGTTGTGCCGACCCAGATCATGTACGAATCAACCAAACAGATGATCTGCATCGCTAGCGGGGGCAAACTCGAATCCGACCCAGTCAGCCTTTTCGAAACAATCTTGATAACTTGGCCGCTCATCCCAACCGTGAGAGTGGTAGGGGTTGGTGAGCGTTTGCGATATTGGTAATGATCGCGATCGGCCACCGTGCGCGTTCAAGTTGGGTTATTATAAGCAAGGGATGGTTGGGCGCGTGGCACGTTGGATAACAATTACAGCAGAAGCAGTTGCCGCAAGGAAAGAGCAAGAAACAAGGCACCAGATGCGGCAAACAATGGCAGTCAGACCATCTACTGTATATGTTCGTGTGAGTGTACACGTCTACATCGGGTGACTTGTGGGGAACGCGATCTGTGGGATAAAAACACGGTTGACAATGGGGGTGAAGGAGGGGGAGATACTGACGGATGAAGGAGGGATTATATATGAACAAGGAAAGAACGGCTCAATGACGGGAGAGACGGTGAATAATAAGGGACGTGGTACATAACACTGGGAATCAAACATAATTGTGTTTGGGATGCGCGATGCAGGTGGAGATGTAATGTGTGTCAGTTTTGCAGTGAACAAAGGGGTGCAACAAGAAAACGTGTCCGTCGAGAAACGACAGAAGGGCGGAATAAACCCACAAAGACCCAAAGGCGGATCGGAAGGAGGTACACCGAATTCAGCAAAACAACGTTTTGCACCAGAGGGTGAACCGAGTCCACCAACCCCCTCGCCATGGCCCCGTCCTGTGAGATCCGCCGAGTCTGATCATACCCGTGCCAAAGCGAATCTCGAACGGTTCCTCTGTCGGTTCCTCGCCCTCCTCGATGTCCGACTTTCGTTTGGAGCTGGGTAAGGCGGGGAATCTTTGCAGGGTCTTGGCGGAAATGAACGAAGGAAACAACCCCAGCAATGAGGCGTATTCGGGATTCGTCAGGTCGGGCGCCGTCCAAATGCGGGACTGAGCTTCGACCTCTGGGAACGCGCCCTGTCGCGATGGGCTCAGGTTCTGGAGAACGTCATCGGTTGGAGCGGCGTTAACAGAGACGTCGTCGGGTGTCCCTGGTGAGTCTTCGATTTGAGATGCCGACGACGTGGTTGCCAAAGATCGGGACAAGGGAGGGGTATCCAGAAATGGGTCACTTGGAGCCCTTGGACGCTTAGCTAGGGTTTTTGTGGCAATTGGTGAAGAGGGCAGCCCAGGATGGGAAAGGAGAGGTTGCGACGGAAGGGGTTGTGATTGTGCTCGCGAGTGCGAAGGCGGGGCCAAGCCCAGCGCCGACACGCTTGATGACCGTGAGTTCGGCGACAAGGCATCTTCGAACCCGAGTACCTGGTAAGGCGGTTAGATAACACGAACCAGGGTATACCCGTGGGAGCCCAACCCACCCCTTTGAGAACATTTATAGCCTCCAACATAAACTCCTTGCCACTGTAGAATGGCGGCGGGGCCTGTCAGCAGACCGCGGACTAGAATATAATTGAAACAGTAGACATACGCGGCTTCTTGGAATACGGCGTCATCGATCTCCCATGTGATTCGACGGGAACCAGCCCCACCCAGGGTCTCAGGGAGGGTTTGTAATCTCATAACTGCCCATAACGCTTCGAAAAATGGACGGGCGCCTGGCATTGCGAGACCACACCAGTTGTGGAGGAAGGTGACAAAGCGTTCATAACGCTCCTTACGGGCGGCTAGTCCGTTCGGATGTAAGCGAGAGTGTGCCGATAATGAACCACCGGGGAGTGTCACAGAAAGGTGGGCATGATATTCGGCATTGCGACGCGCCGTGACGTAAGCGTGATATCCGGAACGGACTGATGCCTGGAGTCTTGCAAACGGAGGACGTTGTGAAGGGGGGAGAGTGGCCAAAGTTTTTGCCACCAAACGACCGGCCTCCTCGTCCTGATTATAATACCTAGTGAACGTGGACGTTAGGAGTATGCCCGAGTGAGACAGCGTCGGAAACCTACCAAAGCCTGCACTGTTCAGCAAAGGTCTCTAGGTCGCTCTGGAGAGCCTTTGAAGGAATAGGTGACCGTGAGGGTGGAGGGGATTTTAAACGCTTTCCACCACGCGGACGACTGTTAAACGAAGGGGATGTAGGAGAACGCGTTGGGGACATGGAGAAAGCAGAAAAGGGTGAGGCTGCCAAGTCATTTGTCGAACCATCGCGGGGATGGATGGCGATGGGTGGGGGCCTGTGATGGCGAGCGGTTTCCAGAGGATAAGCCATCGTGTACGACGGGGTAGAAGTTGACCGCGAGCTTGAACTGTGGTCAAGTACGACCGATTGACCTGGTTCAGCGGGGATGAGATTTGTAGGGGTTTGCGAGGGAAGCCGATCTGGTTGCGCGGAGATCAGAGACCTTCCCATCTACAGGCACGTCGGGCCAGTGCTGGACAACGCTTGGGGGACTCTCCTCGAGAAGAAAGGGAGGAGAAAGGCGCGAGTCCAGCTGAGGGCGCCAGCGACTGAGCCTCCCTAGAGTGAGAGGAACGGGGGAGGAGGTTGAGGAGGGTTGAGCGTCTCACGTGGCACCGCCGTTCACCGAGAACGGCCCGCCGCCTCCGCTGCCGTGGCTTCGTCGCCCTGTGTTGTTGGGACCGTCGGCCGCGTATTTGTGCCTGGACTTCGTAGCGAACGCGGGCGGAAAGTCAGCGATGTAATCCCAGACGAGGGAGTGGATAACAATCCTGGATTGCACTAGACGACATAGTGGTTACAAATGGGTATAAGACTCAAACACTTGATGTTGATCTCTCTCCCTCTCTTTCACCCCCACCAGCAGCGATCCTAGCGTCCCTCATCCTCTGTCGTCTGGCTCTGACCGGCCCTGGCTGAGCACGACCGACATCGAACGCTTCGCTGGTCTTTCCCAAACTCTCTCATCTACCCCCCTTTCTAACTCGCTTGAGATATGGCTCAGGCCTGGACGCAGGACCAGCGACCAGATTTCGTCCTCCAAAACACCCCCAATGGTCACGAAGACGTAGATCTCGCGCGGTGGGAGCTCGCAGAGCTGCTTAAGCAATCTGACGGTCGCTCCGAGATCGTGTACACGCCCGCCCACCTCGTCAACTCGTACAACGGCTATGGGGGTAACAACATGGGGGACGGCGTCGGCCCACACAACCACCAGGGTCACCAGGACGCTTCTATGAATGGATCCATGAACGTTCATATGTCCCAAAACCACCCCATGAACGGCCATGGTCAACAAAATCCCTACGACATGTACTCCAACACCAATGGGATCCCCGGCCGCGGTTACCCTACCGATAATCTCGGAATGCAACCTCAGCAGAGCATGTACTCCAGCCCGTCTCTGAACGGCGCCGTGGTCGATCCTTCCTCGTTCCATCACAACTCCACCCAATCCTTTACACTGCCCCAAGATTATTCGTTCTCTTCTATCCCACGCAACACCAATCCTTCGATGCCAGATCTCCGGCGCATCGCTGGAATGAATGCGCAGAATGGATATCGTGGTCCTGATTATCAGGATGGTCTTCGTGGGATGAACGGAATGGATGGTTCCTCTCTAAATCCCCATGCACAGCCACAACAACCGTTCCCGGACTTTTCCCGATACCAACAACAGAACATCTACCCACCCCCTTCCTCTCGCCATAGCTCGAGTTCTTCACAATTCTCCCCATCTCAGGGCGACATGATGCAAGATCTTCAACCACATCCAGCCTTCCACAACCAAGCGATTGCGAGGTATGACAACATGTCCAATTTCTCCGGTACCAATTCCATCAACGGATCTTCGATGGACTATTCACAAGCGGACTTGCGCGCTTCTTCCGTGGACACCGCCTCAGAGTCCCAAGGCGCTTCGAATCTCGCCGACCCCAACGACTTCCAGTCTTTCATAAGGTGCGCCGGTTCCCCCCTCCGATCGCGGATGGATTGAATATCTTATTCTTCCTGTTAGGCGCTACTTGGACCAATACGCGCGGACACCAAACCGCCTCGCGTTCGGCGAACGCTCAATCATCGTCATGTCCAGCAAGGTCGCCCAAAAGTCATACGGAAACGAAAAGAGGTTGGTCTGTTTCATCACTCAACTCAATTACTATCTTGATTTCTCCTGATTGATGCTGATTTCGTGTTGCTGTGTCGCTCCCTTTATTCACCCGACGCTAACGTCAATGGGATTCAATTTCAGGTTCTTATGCCCCCCGCCCACTGCGGTGATGGTAGGAAACTCGTGGTGGTCCGAGGTCCGCAGAAACGGAGAAGAACCGACCCTTGCTCCTCCACGAGTCGTCGTCTCCATTTCCGGAGAGCCCACGCCCCCTGAAAGTTCTGTGGAATGGGCAGGAGCGTCTGGAAAGCCATTTGACGCGACAGACCCTCCGAACGGAACCACCTTCGTGGGCCGATGCGTCGGAAAACAACTCTTCATTTCTGAAGCCGATGAAAAACGTAAGAAAGTCGAAGCCCTGGTGAAGGTCACGGCCCCATCGGTTGGTGATGAAGAAGGGAAAGTGATCGGCCTCTTCCCCAGCAAGCCCATCAAGGTGATCAGCAAGCCCAGTAAGAAGAGGCAGAGCGCGAAAAACTTAGAATGTGCGTGCTCTCCTGGTCCCATCGTACCCTCCATCCAATGCTAATCCCCTTTGAACTATGCGCAGTATGCATTAATCATGGTTCGACTGTGTCCTTGTTTCATCGTCTACGATCACAGACAGTGTCGACTAAATACCTCTGTGTCTCGGCGTCGGGCTCTTCGTTCAAAGGTTCTGATGGAGCGCCTTTGATGGGCCTCGATGTCCGGTCCAAAGTGTCCACTCCTGCGTTCGTAGCGCGGACATCCAGCTGGGGTGAGGCCATTCCCAAACTACCACAGTTGAATCACCCCTGATGTATCACGACTAGACCCGTTCATTATGTACATCGTTGATGTCAACAAACCGGTCGGTGGTATCGACGCCCCTCCACCCCCTCCACCTCAGCCAGATTATCCTTCGCCACCGCCTAACGCCATTCAGTTCACAAACAATGGCTCGCAAATTCCAATCTACTACAACCAGACCATCGTCCTCCAGTGCCTTACGTCGGGAGTTGTCAGCCCCATCTTGATTATCCGCAAAGTTGATCACCAAACCACTGTAGTTGGCGGAGGGATCCAAGAGGGTGGAAAGGCCGTGCCGGACCATCATTGTGCCCCAGGAGAAGTATGCGGTGACCCCGTCTCTCAGCTGCACAAGATTGCGTTCGAAGTTTATGAGCCGAACAAGCCACCTACAGAACCAGGGACCCCTGGCACCTCCGGAGCATTCTTGTCATGCATGGCGGAGAAGGTCAACACTTACCGCCCCGTAGAGGGTAGACTGTGGACCCCCATCTTAACCTTACCACTACCGACTCGGGGAAGCGACTCCCCCGCTATGCCCGGATCCCCGGCCACCTCCACGCCGAGCTCTGCCAACACTGTTCACCCGTTCGGAAGTTTGGATGTTCCCTTGTCGCCGATGGAGATAGAGGGCACGAACGATGGGGGACGCGTCAAGAAGGGGAAGAGGGCCACGAGCAGTGCAGGCGGCGCCTCCAAGAGTTCCCAGATGAAAGGGCGCGCCAAGCGCCCGCATTCCGCTGGTTCTGGAAGCACTAAGCGTCCTTCGACTGCTGATGGTATCAGCGGTCTGGGGGGATCTGGCGCATTGTGGCAAGTTGACATTGGCGAGACAAGCGTCTGGACGATCGTTGGTACCGGTGAGTTGGCTCTGGGAAGCGAAGGTCATTCACATGATTGAAACTTGGGCTCTAGAACAAGTGAGGTATAACTTCTACGTCCCCCCTGTCCTGTTCGACCAAAGGGATATCCCCCCCGGGTTGTCATATCCGGTCCCAAATAAGCCCGTGACACCTTTCCCTGGGGTGGTCAAGTACTTGCTCCCTGATCGTGCGTCCGAGGCACCAAAGGGACACCACTCTGCTAGATTGCAGCCCAACCCGCACTCGTCCAAGATGCTAACCGTCTACGGAGAAAACTTCTTGAAGACGGATCCTTTACACGTCTTCTTCGGCTCTGAGCCGTCTCCTTACGTTGAGGTTCGCTGCAGCGAAGTGATGGGATGCCTCCCGCCAGAGACTGAGGCCGCCAAGAGGAGGCCGATCATCCTCGTCAGAGACGATGGAGTCGTATTCCCCTCGTCGATCTTATATCCTTGAGTAATCCGGAGTTGCCATCGAAGATGGCCAGGGGTTGAATTTGTTCGCGGTTGAAGTTATTCACATCATATTGAGGTTTGGATTTTTGTAATTTACGCTTCTTGTGCTCCCCCTTGTGTTTCTTGCTCCCCCTACATTGAACTTGTGGATGTCTCTCCTTAATACGGTTTCTCACCTTCCCCCTTACTGTTGAGAGTTTAGGGCTTGATCAAAATATCGTCGCTCCCTCATCTATTTCGATTTACGCTCCTACTTACCCCTTACTTGCCACTCCCATGCTCGTGCTCGCTCCATTTCTGTCTGGATTACAGTATTTACTTGGAGGCAGTGAATGTATTTCGCCTGTCTTTATTACTTTTGTATTCTCCCACTCGATGTTATCGTATAAGCCCAGCGAAAATCACCGTATATTTCTTCGCGAGTGTGACATGGCCGAGGCGGCCAAAGGATCTCAGATCGCAGACTTTGTTTTCCTCGAACTCTTCACTCGACCACAACAATGTCTCCCTCCCAACTCCCCGCTCTCCTGTGGGCCTGGTACATCGAGTACCTATGGGATTACGAACCTGGTTCCTGGGTGCACGCCTCAGCATCCACCTTCCGATTTTTCGCGGCCTTCATCGTTGTGCCGCTCACCCTGTTGGTTATGTTTGCAAGTCTATCTTTCTCGCTCCCCTCTTCGCTTCAATTCGGAAAAGGCTAATCTCATCTTCCCCGCCCTTCCCCCGCCGCACCGCCGCATCTCGTTTCGTTACGTTTGAACACGCGTTCGTGCTCGGGTTATCACCCTGTTCATTTTTGGGTTATGTAGGACGTGACATCGTACATCATCGCGCGAACGCTCGGCGTCATCGACGACACGAAGGCTTCCACGAGCGATCGCGGGTCTCTCCATGCTGTGGGTGTGGCTGAAAGGACCGACACAGAACCTCCAACCATCATCGTCCAGTCGGCATCCATGTCCACCAGCCCGAGCGTCCCATTGGATACCGGCCGGGCCACGGAGAAACTGCAGTTCGGAATCGACGGTTCACGCTCCCAACATAAATCTTCTTCTACGAGTTCGCTTTACGAGGGCAACCCGGCTTTAGCTGGAGTCGGCGTCTTCTCCCCCGCAGCCTCCACCCCATCCTCGCCGACGATCGAGAGGAGAAGGCTCGGCTCGCTGAGCAAGGGCAGCAGCGGCATAACGCCTTTCAGTCCGCTGGAAGACGGAACCGGGAGTAGCGAGAAGATGATCGCGGATGGGGAAGGGGAAGAGGAGCTCATCAAGTCGAGACTGGGGAGGGAGGGCTCGTGGGGGTCTATGAGTGCCGGGATGGATTCATCCTACGCGCTCGTTGACAAGGAGTCGGGGTCTGAGGATTCTGGAGTCCTCTTGAGGAGACGGCGAAAGGTACCCACAATGGAGCCCATCGGGTCGTGATTCCTTCATGTTGTAATCCTGTTGTAAAACATTCTTCTTCTCGTCCTGCCGGTTCCGAGGGTGCGCTGTAAGGTGTATGCTGTATACTCGGTATTATTATTATCTGTGAACACCTGACGACACCCATACGGGCGTCCTCGTCCCATGACGGAATGTTGAATGGAGGGCAAGTGAATACATTGTAGGGTTTGGGGTGTTGTAAACTGTATTAACATAGACAAAAAAACGTACAGGGGGACCAAGAGCAGATAACTATGCAAAGAATCGGCGACAACAAAAATCTACCAGCCGAACCTAAGCTGGTCCCTGGTAAACACAGGCGGCTTCCATAGGAGAAGTTCAGAATGGATGCGACGTTTTCGTTTGGCTTTCGACTTTTCGTATCGTTCGAGGACTGACTCGGAGAGACAGATGACGTGCTGCCCTTTATAGTGCTTGAACAATTGTAACGTCGTGCATCTGAAATAGAAACAAGTAACCGAACATGAGAATCGGGCATTATCTCCAATGGGATCAAGACGTACGTGTTCATGACATCGGCATGGGTGATTGATGTCTTCTGCGCAATGTCGTCGATACTCAACTCCTCCGTGGTGTTGACCAGCAACTCGACGATAGCCTCTCCCCAGTAGGCTCGGTAACCTAACAAGCCCAAGTCTGAGAGTGGTTTCTCGGGACTTCCCAGCTTGCCTTCTTTCTTGCTGAGCTCGTAGGAGAATTCAATCAGAAGTTTGCCGTAACCGTGTCGTTGGTGTTGGGGGAGAGTGAGGATACAGGCGACGTTGTAATTGTCGGCGGATTCCTTCTCTTTCGAGAAATAGCCGATGACGTGACATCCATGTGAGTCCCGTTGACACTAGAATGCAGGTGTTAGCCAGGGGCCGACCAACATCCACGAACCACCCACCATGACATAGTACATAAATGGTGTAACATCATAGTACAGCGTTTTACTGGGGGGCGAGGTCAGCTACACGTAGCTTCTTGAAGGAGGATCAACCTACTGATCCAGGAAACATTTGGAGAGCAAACTGAGGTTTCGGCACCATGCCAGTTGTCGTTTTCCATCGAGCTCGAAGAACGAGATATCTTCGTGTCGGTAAATCTCGTTGCCGGGTGGGTGGAGAAGTGTGCAGCGGGTACGATGACGACCGAGCATGAACTGGGATCCGAAATAGGAGAGGCAGTATTCGCAGATGAACAGGATCGGGAGATGGGCATATTCCTGAGGATAAGGACTGAAGTACCACGCCTCGACCTCGTGCTTGCCCATCTGGATCCTGTTCAGATTCTTAACGCGAGCGATTTCAGAGATCGATTGAGTCATGGATCCTGACGTCCTGAGCTTCTCGATTTCGACCTCCTTGCTGAAATGGTGAACGGGTGGAGAAGCTTCGATCTCCGTGGGTCCATCGTCGTCGAGAAGCACGACCTCACCATCTGCGTCCGGATCACCTTCGGCATCGACGTCGCCCTCGGCATCTACATCCATCTCTCCCTCCGCATCTTCCTCGTACATCGATTCTTCGTCGTCATCTGCTTTCCGTTTGAGGGGGATGGATGGGATTGGCGGTAATGGGGTTGACGGGCCAATGGGAGAATAGTTCGGTGTCTGGGGGGCAGGAGTCGGAGTCGGAGAGTAGTCCGCATATTCTGGTGGGACAGGTTTCCCTGCCCGTTGGGTCTTTGGAGGGGGGGCGGAGCTGAGGGGGGTACCTATGCCGGCGGATCCAGAGCCGGCTTTGTTCTTCTTCTTGCCCTTCTGGATCTTGCCGGGAGGGATTTTGGTTGTGGGTACTTTCTTGGGTTGGGGAGGAGCCTTAGGCTTTGGCCACTCTAGATCCCGGCCGAGTACGAGCCTCGATCCAGCTACCCATTCGTCGAGACGTTTGTTGAAGTGTTCCCAATGGACAAAGTACTCCAACTTGTCCTCAGGTTTAAGGCCGTCCGGAGTCGGGTCTACGCCGCCCGGCCGGCGACGCGCCGCGTAGGCGCTGGTCTGGCGCTCGCGAATGGAGAGGATTTCTGCGAGGCGTTCCTCTGTTGACCCGTCTTGGTTGGGCCT
>Ga0307516_10003643_pt1 | contig 19574 bp, 19 predicted proteins | sample 19_EM_MG_FD_203310 | JGI IMG/M metagenome (GOLD analysis project Ga0307516, IMG submission 203310) | Populus trichocarpa ectomycorrhiza microbial communities from riparian zone in the Pacific Northwest, United States - 19_EM | ecosystem: Host-associated > Plants > Roots > Unclassified | place...
CCAGCCGGTGATCACACCGTCCGAGTACGGCTTCTTGGTCTCCAGCCCGAACCCGGTCGCCCGGTGCCGGCGCAACTGCTCGACCTCCCGGAAGGAACCCGGGTCCACGAGCAGCTCGATACGCTCCCGCGCGGTCAGCTTGCCCTTGGCGTGCTGCGCCTCGGTGGCCTTCTCACTCGGGCCGGCCAGCGCCTGCGCACGGATCTCGTGCAGCTCGGCCATGCGCTCCGGCGTCCGGGAACCGAGGAGGGACCCGCCTGACGCGTCGAGTGGCGCCAGAGGAATCCGCCCCGTCGTGGGCCGGTGCTCGGCGTGCCGATCGTCCACCAGGCTCATGAGGTCCTCCGTGGCGCCGGATGCCCAAGGGGAGAGCCACCGCCGGATCGTGGTGAGCTCCTCTTCACGCTCTTGCGCTCCTTGTCCTGGCACAACGCGGAAGATTCTCTGTGCGCCCTCGAGACAGTTCTCGACATCGGATACCTCCACCCGTGGATCTGCCGTGCCGTCGAAACCGCTGCGCCGGTCGCGCCTCCTGACGCGAGCACAGGTGCGTGACCTCTTCCACAACCTGCGTTGCGCAGCTCAGGCGAGCATCGCCAGCCCCGCTAACGAATCGCTCAATCACCGCTGAATGGCTTTTCCGCACGGTTGCGGGCAAGTGCACCGATCAGACCACATGCCTGGAGCGTTCCTTTAGCGAAGGGCGAGCATCCGTCGTCACTGTTGCTCCTGCCGCCGAGGGCATCGTCGGAATACCGACGGACGGGCGGCAGCATCCACTTCACGGTCATCAGGAGGTCACATGGCGACAGACACCGTACCCCGCAGCACAATTGACGCGCTGGCGGTCGCGGCGCGGGAGAGACTTCCCGCTGAGGTATTCCATTACGCGGCCGGGGGAGCGGGGGACGAAGCCACTGTTCTTCGCAACGTGCAGAAGTTGGATGCCTTCCGTCTCATTCCCCGGGTTATGCGCGACGTGTCCGACATCGACACCGCGGTCGAGGTCGTGGGCGGTTCGCTGGCGGCTCCGTTTCTGGTGGCTCCCATGGGGATGCAACGCCTTTACCACAAGGATGCCGAGGTCGCGACGGCGCGGGCCGCCGCGGAACTCGGGATGGGATTCTGCCTTTCGTTGTTCGGCAGTTGTTCGCCGGAACAGGTGGCCGGCGCGGCGGCGAGCCAGGTGCGTTGGCGCCAGATGTACATCACGAAGGACCGCCGGCTGAACGAGGAACTGGTCCGTCAGGCGGCGGCCGCGGGCTTCGACGCGATCGTCTGCACGGTGGACCTTCCGGTGATGGCCGAGCGGTACAGGGACTCGGACAACACCTTCCGGAGCTTCGACAACACGGTGGCGGAAGAGGCGTCGCCCGCACTGGTCCGCGAGCCGTACTTCAAGGAACTGCTCGACCTGTGGCGCGGAGGGCAACCGGAGGCGACGCCCCAGCAGTTCATCGACCATGTGTTCCCCCACCCCGGGTGCGGCTGGGGAGACCTGGAGGACCTGATCGGCCGCTCCCCGCTGCCGGTGATCGTCAAGGGCGTTCTGCACCCTGACGACGCGGTGCGAGCCGTAGGCGTCGGTGCGGCGGCAGTCGTGGTGTCCAACCACGGCGGCTCGCAGCACGACCGGAGTGTCGCCGCCATCGACGCCCTGCCGGGGGTGGTCGAGCAGGTGGACGGGGCCGTACCCGTCTACTTCGACTCCGGCGTGCGCAGCGGCACCCATGCCGCCGTCGCGCTGGTCTGCGGGGCGGACGCGGTGCTGGTGGGCCGGCCTGTGTTGTGGGGTCTGGCCGTGCACGGCCCACAGGGCGTTCGGTCCGTACTGGACGACATGGTCGACGACCTGCGCAACACCATGGCGTTCGTCGGTGCGAGAACCGTCCTCGATCTGCGGAAGGCGACGGCCATGCCCACACCCGCACTCTCCGGTTCGGCCCTTGGCGGCCAGGTCCTCCACACGTCGTAGAGCAGGCGACTGGCGGGTGGCGCACCTGCGCTCCTTCGCTTCGGGCGGTTCAGCCCTTTGGCCCGTACGACCACCGCGGAGTTGAATCCGCCCTTCCCCCGCGCCAGCACCAGGGCGGACCTGACCGGTCGGTTGCGGGGCGTGTCGCGAACCAGGTCGATCTGGTAGTCCGGCGGGACGTCGGTCACGTGGAACGTCGGCGGAATGACCTCGTCCCGGATCGCATAGAGCGCCGAGGCGATGTCCACAGGACCGCCGCCGGAGTACAGCCGACCGGTCAGTGTCTTCGGGGCGGTGACGGGAACGGCGTACGGACCGAACAGGCCGGCGATCGCCTCGGCTTCGGCCCCGTCCAGTTCCGGGACACCCGCGGCGTCGGCGAAGACCACCTCGATCTCGTCGGGTCGCATGCGGGCGTCGTCGAGGGCGAGTTCGGCGGCCCGTCGCAACCCCGGCGGCCTGCCCGAACCCGGCCTGGGGTCGAAGGTCGCCGCGTACCCGGCGATCTCACCGTAGACATGGGGCGCGGCTCTGCGGCGCGCCTCCTCCGGGTCCTCCAGGACCAGGATGGCACCTCCCTCGCCGGGCACGTATCCGCTCGCCTGCGAGTCGAACGGACGGTACGCCTGCCGCGGGTCCTCGTGCCTGCTCAGCCGGCCGCTGGCGATGTGCGACACCCAGCCCCAGGGATCGAACGACGACTCGACCCCACCGGTGACCGAGAGGGCGGTCCCCCTGCGTATGGTGCGACGCGCGTGGCCCACCGCGTCCAGCCCGCCCGCCTGTTCGGCGACGAGTACCGCGCTCGGCCCGCGCATGCCGTGCCGGATGGAGATCTGGCCCGTGTTGACCGCGTAGAACCAGGCGAACGATTCGTACACACTGACGAACCGGGAGCCCTTGGTCCAGAGTTTGTTGATCTCCGTGTGGGTGAACTCGAAGCCGCCCGTGGCATTGGAGGTGACGACGCCCATCCCGTACTCCGGCAATTCGCCGGAGTCGACTCCGGCATCCGTCAGCGCCATGTCCGCGGCGACCAGGGCAAGCCTGGTCACCCGGTCGGTCTGCGGCAACAGCCGGCTGGGCACATGCTGTTCGGCTTCGAAGTCGGGGATCTGGCCGGCGAGCCGCACCGGATACCGTGACGGATCGAAGCCGGCGATCGTGCGAAGGCCGCTGTGCCCTTCCAGCGTGGCCTTCCAGAACTCGTCTCCGCCTGTTCCGTTCGGGGCCATCACCCCGATCCCGGTGACGACTGCCGGCGACCTCATCGAACCTCTCCCTCACGTCGAAGGACCATCGCGCTCTGGAATCCGCCGAATCCGCTGCCGACACTGAGCACGGTGTCCACCCGCTGCTGCCTCGCGGTCAGCGGCACGTAGTCCAGGTCGCACTCGGGATCGGCTTCGTGCAGGTTGGCGGTGGGCGGCACGAAACCGTGCCGGATGGCCAGCGCGCAGGCCACGATCTCGATGGAGCCGATCGCGCCCAGCGAATGTCCGACCATGGATTTGATCGAACTGACCGGTGTCTCGTAGGCATGGGGGCCGAGCGCGCTCTTGAACGCGGCGGTCTCGTGCCGGTCGTTCTGCTTCGTCCCGGAACCGTGCGCGTTGACGTAGCCCACCGCGGTCGGGTCGATCCGGGACTCGTCGAGTGCCGCGGTGATCGCCGCTGACATTTCCCGCCCGTCGGGCTTGAGACCGGTCATGTGGTACGCGTTGCAGCGCGTGGCATAGCCGGTGATCTCCGCGTAGATGTGGGCCCCGCGGCGCCTCGCGTGCTCGCGCTCCTCCAGGACGAGCATGGCGGCCCCCTCGGCGAGGACGAATCCGTCGCGGGTCCGGTCGAACGGACGGGATGCGTGTTCGGGGTCGTCGTTGCGCGAGGTGGTGGCCTTGATGGCGTCGAAGCAGGACACCGCGATCGGTGAGATCGGCGCGTCGGCGGCGCCGGTCACCATCACGTCGGCGGAACCCTCGGCGACGAGCTGATAGGCGTGTCCGACCGAGTCGAGGCCCGACGTGCATCCCGAGGACACGATGGTGGCCGGCCCCTCGGCGCCCACCTGCCACGCCACCTCGGCCGCCAGCGAGCTCGGCACGAAGTAGTCGAACATGTGCGGTGACAGGTATTCGGGGTCGACCAGCCACTCCCGTCCGGTGTCCGACAGCGCGAGATACTCGCGTTCCAAACTGGTGGTCGCACCGACCGCCGTGCCGACGCTGACGCCGATCCGGCCGGGATCGAGCTCCTCGAACGCCAGCCCGCTGTCGGCCAGGCACTCCCGGGTGGAGATGGCGGCGAGCTGCGTCGCCCGGTCCATCCGGCGGATCTGCCGGTGCGTCAGCCCGGCCGCCTCGGGATCGAATTCGCATTCCGCGCCCACCTGTGAGCGGAACGGCGACGGGTCGAAAAAGGAAATACGTCGGGTGGCGGTGCGTCCGGAGGTCAGCAGGTCCACGAATTCCTTCGTGCTTGCCCCACCGGGTGCCATAACTCCTAATCCCGTGATTACCACACGGCGGTTCATGACGAGTCTCCCCCTACGCCAGACATGGACACATTCTGTTCAGACCGTGGTGACAACCTCGTGGAAGTCGAGCCGCGGAAGCCTGGCGGACCAGGCGTTCTCAGCGGGCTTGCCCAGGTTGACGACGGTGAGGACCGTGGCGGTGCGCTGCTCGCGCGCACCGAAGAACTCCCTGTCGAGGCCTTCGGTGTCGAATCCCACGATCGGACCGGCGGCCAGCCCCGCGGCTCGTACTCCGAGGATGAAGTAGGCGATCTGCAAAGTGGCGTTGAAGCGTGCCGACTCCTCGCGCACCGCACGATCGGCGAACAGCTCGCGGACCTCTGGCCGGTGCGGGAAGAGCCTGGGCAGCTTCTCGTGGAACTCGTAGTCCGCAGCGAGCAGCGCCACCAGCGGCGCGGCACTCACCTTCGCCGCGTTGTTGCCCACCATGTGCCGTACGAGACGCTCCCGTGCCTTTGCCGACCGTACGAGGACGATCCGCAGCGGCTGCTGGTTCATGGACGTGGGGGCGTACTTCACCAGGTCGTGGACGGCCCGGATCTGCTCGTCCGTCACCGGTTCGGACGTGAAGGTGTTCGCCGTCCTGGCCTCTCGGAACAGCAGATCCTGCGCGGCCGGATCGAGCGCCAGGCGCAGCACCGCCGTCGGTGCGGTCACTCAGGGCCGCCCAGGACGGCGACCACCCGGGTCCAGCCCGCGCCGGCTCCGTGGACGGACACCGGAAAGCAGGCCACCGTGAACCCGGTGGCACCGGGAAGCGTGCCGAGCCGGGTGAGCTTCTCCAGCTGGAGGTACTCCCGGGTGCGGCCGTACACGTGCGCGGGCCACAAGACCGAGCTCTCGCCGGTCCGCCGGTATTCCTCGATCATCTCGTGCATGGGACGGTCCAGTCCCCAGGCGTCGATGCCGATGACCCGCACACCCCGTTCCACCAGGAAGGCGGTGGCCTTGCCGCTCAGCCCGGGGTAGGAGGTCAGGTACTCCGCCGTTCCCCACAGCGCGTCCGCGCCTGTCCACAGCAGGACGATGTCACCGGGCTCGGGTTCGTGCCCGGCGTCGTCGATGGCGGCGGTGAGATGGTCGACGGTGATCTCGTGGCCCGGGGGCACATGACGCACGTCGAGCCGCAGGCCCGGTCCGTAACACCACTCCAGCGGCACCTGATCGATGCTCTTCGCCGGCACTCCCCCGCTGAGGGGGCCGTAGTGCAACGGTGCGTCCATGTGCGTTCCGGTGTGCGTGGTGAGGGTGACCGTCTCGTTGGAGATCGCCATGCCGTCCGGGAAGTCCTCCGGGCTGAGGCCCAGGACCGTGGCGCCGGTACGGTGGTCGAGCAGCTCCACCGTCACCGGCGTGGCCTCGCTCGGTGTCGACCGCACGGCCACGCTCAGGTCGATGAACCGGGGCATCACGCGCCCTCCGTCCGTCGCGCACGGCCCTCGGCCTCGGTCTTCACCGCGTTCAGGTCCGCCACGCTGTTGCGTTCCACCGCGGCCCGCAGCATGGCGTCCGCCTCCTCGAAGGAGAACCGGCCCGCGACCTTGCCGTCCACCGGCTCCCGGGCGGCGAAGTCATGCGTCAGGACGAGCTGGGTGCGGCCGGCGCCGAGCGGGAAGGCGCGCCAGTCGCCTCCCATACGGCCGACGATCGGCGCGGTCTCCAGTTGGCGGTACGCGATGACGTGCTGCTGGGGATCGATGTCACGGCGCGACACCCACGACTGCTCCTCGCCGCCGACGTCGACGTGCAGCCGGGCCACCTGGTGGGTCGCCGACTCCTCGAGCAGGTTCACCTCGCGTGTCGGCGGAAAGATACGGGAGTATCCCTTGACGTCGACGAGAACGTCCCACACCAGGTTGAGGGGAGCGTCGACGGTCACTGTGTGTTCCGCGTGATGGGACATGGCTGGTCCTTTCAGGTCGCCGGGTCAGGACGGGACATCGCTCGACGGCGTCAGCGCCTCGTGGTTGGCGTAGGCAGCCTCGAACTGCAACCGCGCCTTCGAGGAAGTGACGAAGTCGTAGACCTCCGGCAGCTCGGAGAACTTCTGCAGCGACTCCAGGTCGTCACAGGTGAACTGGGCGATCGAGGCGGCCGTCATGCCGCGGGCACGGTCGTCGGCGGGCAGCCACAGGTGCGGCTTGTGGTCGAAGCCCGTCACCAGGCCCGTTTTCAGGACCAGGGCGCGCATGCTCTCGAAGAACTCCGAGCGTGCCTCCTCGGAAACCTCGTCCGGAAAGCGGTAGATCAGCGTGTGTACGATCACTTCTTCTCCCTGTGTCGTCTTTGCTCCACGATTTCTTGCCGGTCCGCGGAATTCTTGTCAGTCCACCGAGACCGATGCCTTCTGGACCTCGGCGAGCAGGGAACGAGGTGTGTCCAGAGTGGCAACCAGGTCTTCCGGCAGAGCGACACCGAAATCCCGCTCGATGCGTGCGATGGTCTCCAGCAGGGCCAGCGAGTCGTAGCCGAGATCAGTGAACGGAGTGTCGGAAATGTCGTCCTGAATTCCGACGGTATCGCCTTCTCCCGCACAATCGGCCAGCATCCGCCGCAGGTCTTCGAGGGTCATCGGCACCTCTCCTTTGCAGGAATGATTTCGCGTTCTTCACCTATTCGAGCGTCGCCGGTCAAGCTCAAAGCTCACTCAAGGATTGTTTTGTTTCATCCGCGTGACCGCGGCCCGGTAGGTGCGCAATGCTCCGTCCGCTCCGGACGGCAGCAGCGGGACAACCTCGCAATGGCCTTGACGTACTCGGGGATGGAGACGGGCCAGCATGCTCAGCCCCTGCCCCGGCCCGGTTTCGGCAAGTAGGAAATCACGGCTCGTCAGCATGGCGTCCAGGGCCGGCCAGAACTGCACCGGTGTGGCGAGCTGCCATGCCCAGAACGCGGGATCCGTCGCCTGCTCCCCGCGCAGTCGCGCACCGGTCGCCGTCGACCATATGGGCACGCTCGGCGGCCGCATCTCGATGGTGGAGAAGGCACGTTCGAATCGGCGGACCGCATGTGCCATCGCGGGACTGTGAAACGGCTGCCGGGCCGCGACGCGCCGACAGGACACGCCATGGTGGCGCAACAGCCTTTCGACGGACGACAGGTGCGGTTCGGCACCGGCGAGCACGGTCTGTCTCGGCCCGTTCCGGGCACCCACGACCACGCTGTTCACCCCTGCGTCGGAGTCAAGGTACGGCCGCAGTTCGTCGACCGACGCGGCGGCGGCGAGCATGCCCCCTGCGGGCACCTCGACGGTCGCGGCGGTGCGTTCCCGCATCAGCATGGCGGCATCCCGCAGCCCGAACACCCCGGCCAGCGCCGCCGCCGCCAGTTCCCCGACACTGTGCCCGAGCAGGGCCGCGGGACGGATTCCCCGGCTCTCCAGGCTACGGCCGAGCGCGTAACCGGTGGCGAACAGCAGCGGCTGAGCGCGGGAGGCGTCATCGATCACCAGGTCGGGCGGGTCGGCCAGCCACTCGTCGCGAAGCGCGCAGCCCTCCTCGCCCATGTACTCGAAGAACTCGTCCAGGACGGCCGTGAACACTGCCTCCTGCCCGTACAGTTCGGCCGCCATCCCGCGGTGCTGCGCCCCCTGCCCCGGCAGCAGCAGTGCGACCGGCAGGGGCTCTGCCCGGTGCGCGCTCACCTGGGGCGGGCCGGCGACACAACGTCCGACGGCGCGGTCCCGTGCCCCGTGGCGCGGCGTCCCTCGGTGCCGGCCCGCGGCTTCACGCGTCGGCCCCCTGAGCGGCCGTGTGTCCGAACCGTTCGTTGACGTGGTCGATGAGCAGCCGCGGTGTCTTCAGCTCATCGATCTCCTCGTCCGTGATGGCCAGTGACAGGTCGTCCTGCAGCCGGGTGATCAGCTCGTACACGGCGAGCGAATCCAGACCGAGATCTGTGAACGAGACGTCGAGCGACGCCTGGTCGATGACATCCGCGTTATCGCTTCCGACGCAGGCGGCCACCATCTGCTGCAGGTCGAAAAGGGTGAATTCCTTCATCATTGGCTCCCGAAAAGGCTGGTATCGCACTCCGACGTTCTGAGACAGTGCGGCTCGATCCTCAAGGAGGATTCAAGGACCGCTGAACGGCGTTGCGGCAAACCCTTTGACGATGCTTGAGCCGGGCACGGCACTGTGGCGCCCGGAGGACTGGAGAGCACCGAGAACTTGAGGAGGAACTCGTGGGGGCTGGCCGCCTTGGCTCCAACCCGACAGGGCACAGCAGGATCACCGGATTGGGCACCTATCGTCCGCGGCGCGTCGTGTTCAATCGGGAGGTGTGTGCCCGGATCGACTCGTCCGAGGAATGGATTGAGACCAGGTCGGGAATCCGTACACGGAGGTTCGCCGCACCGGACGAAACGTTGTGTGCAATGGCCTCGGCGGCCGGCCGCCGGGCTCTCGGACATGCGGGGATCGACAGCGAACAACTCGACTGTCTCATTCTGGCGAGTATGTCCCATCTGGTGCAGACACCGCCGCTGGCGATCGCCGTCGCCCATGAGTTGGGAGCGGTGAACACCGCCGCTTTCGACCTCTCCGCGGCGTGTGCCGGTTTCTGTCACGCACTGGCGGTGGCGAGCGACATGGTGCGCGCCGGCGACGCACGGCACGTGTTGGTGATCGGTGCCGAACGCATGACCGACATCGTCGATCCCGGTGACCGGAACACGGCGTTCATGTTCGCTGACGGCGCCGGGGCGGTCGTGGTCGGTCCTTCCGCGCAACCGGGGATCGGACCGGTCGTCCGGGGCGCGGACGGCGCCTTTCTCGACGCGTTGCGGATGAACACGTCCTGGGCCGCGTTCCGGGACGATCCGGCGCTGGACCGGCCGATGATGAAGATGGACGGGCGGCGGGTGTTCCGCTGGGCGGTCGACCGCGTTGTGGAAGCCGGCAGGCGGGCCCTGAAGGACGCCGGTGTCTCGGTCGACGACCTGGTCGCCTTCGTGCCGCACCAGGCGAACGCGCGCATGATCGACGTCCTCGCCGACCGGCTCGCCCTCCCGGAGCACGTGGTCGTGGCGCGGGACGTGGTGACGGCGGGCAACACCTCCGCGGCGTCCATTCCACTCGCCATGGAGCGGCTGTTGTGCGACGGCGAGGTGCCTTCCGGCGGGCCGGCTCTGCTGATCGGCTTCGGTGCGGGCCTGAACTACGCGGGCCAGGTCGTGCTGTTGCCGGACGCGCCCGCGGACCCGGCCCCGGCCGAAGCGCCGATGGCCGCCGAGGAGTAGGTCCCCGCGGCCCGGCTTGCAAGTGGCTGCCTCCCGTCGGCGGGCGGCAGCGGCCGGGTAGGTCCCCGCGGCCCGGCTGGCAAGTGGCCGCTCCGCGAGGTCCGCCGCCTTGTGCCACTGCCGACCTGGTCGGCGGATTGCGGTGGCCACGGCCCGCCTTGAGCCGGTCGCCAAGAAGCCCGATCAGGTCATCGAGGCGCACACCAGGCGGCCGGACCGACCGCGGGCACGGCGGTCATGAGCGCCTCGACGGCACGGCCTTGTCGGTGAGGCGCCCATGACCGCCGTGCCCGACCTGCCGCGGTCCGAGGAGAGCGTCGGAGCGCGACGACGGCGGCGCGGCCCGGCGTTCCTCGCCCGGCCTTCCCTCGGCACATCGACCACGCCGATCGCCGGCCGAACTCCCGGTGTGGAGCTCGGTGGCTGACGCCGGCGTGGCTGCCGGACAGCTCCCGGGCGGCAGGTCCGCGACCGCTCATCACGGGTCAGGGGCCCACCCCGGCCGGGAGAGACATGGCGGCACCGCCGCCCTCCGGGGGCCCGGTGGGCCCCTGGAGGGGGGACGGATCACGCACCCCACACGTGACGTGCGTAGTGCTCACTGTTGCGTTCGAATCGCAGCGCCGCATGTGAGGCCACGGCGGACACGTCGCGCCAGGACCGTTGAAGGGGATGCGTCTGTGCCTGGGCTCGGGACCCGCTTGCCCGGAACAACCGGTCGACGGCCGACACGGCGATCTCGGCCGCCACGGCCGCGTCCCTCGCACTGCGTACGGCCTCTCCCGGCGTCACGGCGCCGGCGTCCGCCACCCGTCCGGCCCGCTCCAACAGGAGTTGCGCGATGTCGGCTTCCGCCGACGAGCGGGTCAGTACCTCCTGGGACCGCGCGTCGAGTGAAGCGGACAGACCCCTGTCGCCCTTGTTGTCGGCACCCCACCGCGACCACCGGCGCAGCGCTCCGCGGACCGCGCCCACCGCCGGCGCCGCGAAGAGCGGCGGCGCCACGGCGAGCAGCGGCACGTCGTGGCACGGGGACCCCAGGTTCCCGCCCTGTCCGTTCATCAGCGCACCGTCGCCGAAGGACCGGTGCTCCGGCACAGAGACGTCATCCAGCAGCACCGTGTTGCTGCCGGTGCCGCGCATGCCGACGGTGAACCAGACGTCCTTGATCCGGTAGTCCCGTCTCGGCACCGCGAAGAACCGCCGTGTGGGCCGGCCGTCCACGGCCACCGTCCCGCACAGAAGGGCCCAGTCGGAGTGGTCGACGCCGCTGAGGAAGGACCACTCACCGCTCAACCGCCACCCCGCGGCGTCCTTCGTCACGTGGCCCGCGGGGACGAACGCCGCGGCTACGGCCGTGTCCGGACCGTCGTTCCAGATCTCCTGCCGGCCGTCCTCGGGGAGGTACCCCGCCATCCTGGCCGACGTCGCGAAAATCATTCCGCACCAGGCAGCCGAGGTGCACTCTTCGGCCACCGTCTGCAACGCGCCGATCAGCTCGCTGAAACGCCCTGCCGAGCCGCCATGCCGAGCGGGTACGAAATGACGGGCGAAACCCGCGCCGAGCAACGCCTCCACCACGTCCTTCGTGAGCCTCCGGTCATGGTCGGCGTCCGCGGCGTGCCGTGCGGCCACCTCGGTCACCTCGGCGGCGGACGACAGGATGGTGCCCGCCGCGGCGACTACTCCGTTCGTCACGTCAATCTCCCTCGGTGCGTGGCCGGCGAATGTCTTCCTCACAGGTCGAGCGGGGCACCGAACCACCTTTCGAGTGCGGCGGTCAGACCGCCGGGGTCGAACGGGCTGCCCTTGCGCAGCACCCAGGCCACGCAGCCGTCGGGGCGCGACAGGAGGGCGTCGACGTCATCGAGATCGCCGTCGGGCTCCCTTCGGGCTGTGGCCAGGTCGACCCGGTCCGCCCAGCCGGTGGCTGCCCCACCCACCTCGCTGCGTTCCCCGAGATCGATCAGCAGGCCGCGCGCCGTGTGCGTCACGTCGGCCAGGGTGCCGCCGGACCCGTCGCTCCGCGTCATCAGCGGCAGGTTCGGAAGCAGGGTGCCGACCAGGGGATCACGGTCTCCCAGCTCGTAGCGGATGTCGAAGCCGGCCAGCATCCGGCCGAGGAAGCGGTCCACCTCGGGCAGGTCCATGAGGTCGGAGAACAGCTCACGCAGCGCCGTGCTGTGCGGGTCGGGACGCATCAGCGCCGTCTGGGCCCGAGTGTTCTGCAAAAGCCGGGCACCGACGGGGTGCCGTTCGGCGCAGTAGGTGTCCAGCAGGCCCGGCGGCGCGTGGCCCAGCACCTCGGCGGCGAGCTTCCAGCCCAGGTTGGCCGCGTCGACCACGCCCACGTTCAGGCCCTGGCCGCCGAAGGGCGCGTGCACATGCGCGGCGTCCCCGGCCAGGAGCACGCGGCCCATCCGGTACGTCGACGCCTGGTGGGCGTGGTCGGTGAAGTATCCCCCCGCGGTCATGGCGGTGATGGGCACGTCGGCGCCGCTGACCCTTCGTGCGCTCTCCCGCAGCTCGGCGGTGGTCAGCGGCCCGTCGGTGTCTTCGGGAGGTCCGTCGAACTCGAGCGTGGCGAGCCGGTTGACGCCCAGCCCGTAGACGAGTACGCCACCGGGGCCGTACTGGAATCCGGGGCTCAGCGCCGAGGGGTCGGCCAGTTCCACCACACCTCGCCGCCCGGTGACCGTCGCCGGGGTGCCCGCGAACCCGAACCCGGTGAGCCGTCGCACCATGCTGTCACCGCCGTCGCATCCCACGACGTACTGCCCGCGGACCGCTCGCCTGCCGCTCGGCGTCTCGGCTGTCACGACCACGCCGTCGGAATCCTGGCGGACCTCGACGACATCGTGTGCACGGCGGACCTCGACGCCCAGCTCTTCCGTCCGCCTGAGCAGAATCTCCACCAGGGCGGGCTGCTCGACCCGCATCCTGCGGCGGCCGGCCCCCTCGTAACGGCTGGAGTCGATCTTGTCCAGCCCGGCGAAGTGTTCCTTGGGGCCTGCCGCCTCCTCGTCCGTTCCACCGGGTACGGCGGCGGCCATGGCGGCATAGCGCTCGAGTGTGTCCTGTTCGGTGGCGAGCAGTTCTTTCGCGAACCCGCGCCGTTCCAGCGCCTCCACGGCGAGTGGCCCGACGGACCCTGCCCTGATCGCGGGATCCGGCCGTGCGAGACGGTCCAGCACCACGACAAAGACGCCTGCTGTACGCAACTCGCAGGCGAGCATCAGCCCCACGGGGCCGGCGCCGACCACCACGACGTCCGCCATCTTCAAACTCCCATCGCCGAGAAACGGCCGACGCGTGGGCCGGCATCCGACCCGCCCGAATCTCGCCCGGCCGGCTCAAGCCGGACTCAAGGTGTGTCAGGACAGGCCGCTGGAAGGCTTCTTGAGCGATGGCTGAGGTGGTCGGCCGACTCTGGAGGATCACGCCACGAAGGAAGGTCTTCCATCAGATGATCACGCATACTCTGATCTACCGGTTCTCGAAGCCGCTGGACGAGGGGACACGACAGCGGTTCTTCGCGGAAGCACGCGAGGTCGCACTCGGCACCGGACTGGTGCGGGACTTCGACCACCAGCACCAACTCGCCACGCTGGACGGCCGTCCGCCCCTGGCCGTGATAGCGCAACTCGCCTTCGAAGACCTCGACGCGCTGCGGTCGTACGCGACCGTCCCGGCAGTGCGTGAGTTCATCGGGCGCTGGAAGTCGGAGTTGAGCTGGGAGATCGACACGATCAGCCACCATCCGCTCCGCCTCTCCGTGCCGCGCTGAGCACGAAGGCCGTCCACATCGCTTCGGGCCCGGTGTCCGGGTCTCCACACCCGGGCACCGGGCCCGATGGTGTCCAGCCGAAGGCCGGCCGCGCCCGTGGGACGTCCGGTGGTGCGTCCTGTGGGTGGTGCTCGCCGGTAAAGCGCACGCGCTCATCGGGCGGCGCCGACCACAGCGTGGTGACGATCCCAGCTGTCCGGTCGGCGCCTTGAGGCGTTCTGCGGTGCTCCGGACCATGCCTTACGGGGCCGGGGACATGAATCGGCACCGTTGCGGAGAAATGTCCACGCCGCTTCCGTCGCAAACCAGCCGCGCGGCAGTAAAGCGGTCACGAGTCCGTAGAGCGTGACCATAGCGAGGCTAAAGCAGCCCTTTGATCCAGTGCGGTGCGGGGTATGGTTCGGGCCGTTGGGGCGGATACCGAGAGTGCCGGTGTACGGGTGGCAAGAAAGGAGCGTGTCGATTTCCGTCGCTTCAGTGACCGAATCGGTCGCATTTTGCTGCCTCGTCGACTGCCGCACTCTCCAGGAGACGTGCCGTATTCGGCCCGATTCAGAGGCTTAATACCGCGTGCCGCGGACGCGCCCGTTTTCACCGTATCGGCGCTGTCCCGCTCGGCGCACCGGGCCGGAACCCATCGATGACTTGGCCCGCGCCACACCGAATCACCCATGGCGCACATTTTGCTCTGCGCGAGACATGACGTCCTGCATGACGTTGGTCCGAGCAGCCTTGACGAAGACTTTACGGAAGAGGCTTCAGATACGACCTATCTTCGAATGGTTCCGGCTGATCGACACGGTCGGCGTCCCGCACGCCATTCTCGGAAGCGCAGAGCCTGGTCACAGTAAATTCATCGGGCTGTACCGACTGGACAGGGGGATACATCGGTGATCACCATATTGGGCAATCTGTCGATGACTGGGAGACAATGCGACGACGCGGCTCCCAGTGCGCCGAAGGAGCGCAAGGTGCTCGCGCTCCTGCTCTTCAACTACGCGCGGGCGGTCCCGGTCCACCTGTTCGTCGACGAATTATGGGCCAGCGACCCGCCCAAGCGGGCGCGAACCGCACTGCAGACCTACGTGCTCAACCTGCGCACCAGATTGGCCCGGGACCTGGGCATGCCCGCGAGTCGGGTCCGCGACGAAATCCTCGTCACTCGCAGCGAAGGATACCAATTCCAGCTGGAAGGGCATCCCTTCGATCTTCACGAATTCCTGCGACTTGTCCACATTGGCGATAAAGCGATCGTCAACGGCGACGACGCAAAGGCGGTCGAAGTACTGAGGAAGGCGGAAGGGCTCTGGACGGGCCCCATACTTCCGGACGTCGAGCACGGCCTTCCGCTCCAGTCCGAGATAGCGCGCCTGGAGCAGCGCCGAACGGTCGCACAGGAACTCCGGATCGAAAGCGAACTGCGGCTCGGCCGGCACCGCGAGCTGGTGAGCGAACTGTCGATGCTGGCGCGGCGGCACCCCTGTCACGAGCGCTATCACGAGTACCTGATGTTCTGCCTGAACCGGCTGGGGCATCGAGTCCAGGCACTGGAGGTGTTCCGGAGCCTGAGGCATTCCCTGGTCGACGAGCTCGGTCTGGAACCCTCCGTGAGAATCCAGAACCTGCAGCAGGAGATCCTGGAATCGCGGGTCGCGAGCTGCGTGTCCCTGTCGTAACCGGAAGAACATGTCACGCGTGGCCCGCACGATACGTCCTTCGGGCGGGCCGCGTCCACCAGCGGCCCCGGAAGCAGTCGTCGGAATGCGTCGGCGTGTGCGGTAGCCGTCGGAAAGTGTTCCTTGAGTGACCCCAGAGCATGCGCTCCTAGCCTCGAAGCAGCGTTTGACGAATTGCTGACACCTCGACAAAGGGCGTATGCGGAGCCATGCGAATCTTGATCTGCACCTATTCCACGGCCAGCGACATCTTCGCGACCATACCGCTGGCCTGGGCGCTGCGGTCCGCGGGCCACGAGGTCCTCTATGCGGGGGGCGGCGACGGAATGCGAGAGTGCGCCAAGGCGGGCTTTCCCTTCGTCGACCTGGGTCAGGAGGTCGACCTGACCGAACCGTTCCGGCGCAGAGCCGAGCAGACCGGCAGTTCCGGACAGCTGGTCTGGTACCGCGGAGGCGTGATGGAGGAGGCCGACATCAACTCCGCCGTGGAGCTGTTCGGTGAACTCTCCGATCTCATCGCGCCCGCCGCGGTGTCACTGGCCCGGTCGTGGCGGCCGGAGGTGGTGGTGTCGACCGACATCCAAGGCTCCGGCCCGCTGATCGCGAGCCTGCTCTCCGTGCCCCTCGTGCCCATCAGCCATCTCTTCGCCCTGGTACCCGACATGGTCGAGCGGATGCGGAGCACCATGGCGGCCACCTATGACGCGTACGACATCTCCGGGTCCCCCCGGTTGGTACAGCCGGTCAGGACGACGCCGCTCAGCATGAACGCGCAGCGCCTCGACCATCTGCTGATGCGTCACATCCCCTACAACGGCTCCTACCTGGACGTCGGCTCGCTGCCCGACTGGCTGCTCCGAGAGCCGCGACGGCGCCGCGTGCTGGTCACGCTCGGCACCTTCGTGCCGAAGTACGGCGGGCTCGCCGTACTGCCGGACCTGATGGCACAACTGAGCGCCGTGGACGCCGAGTTCGTGTTCGCGCTCGGTGATGTGGACCAGGAGCAGATTCCGCCTGCTCCGTCCAACGTCCGATTCGAGGGCTGGCTGCCGTTGAACGCCGTGCTCGGCTCGTGCAGCGCGGTCGTTCACCATGGCGGCTCCGGCACCACCCTCGCCGCACTGTCCGCGGGTGTCCCGCAGATCATCCTGGCCCACGGCGCCGACCAGCACTTCAACGCGCACGCGGTGGCGACGCGTGGGCTGGGCGTCGCCGCTGACAAGACCCGACTGACCGCGGAGCTCATTGCCGAGACCCTGGCGTCCTCGGAACTGGCGAAGACCGCCGCCGAGGTTCGGGACGAGATCAGCGCCATGCCGGCACCGCGGGAGATCGCGGCGAAGCTCGAGGACATCGTCAAGTAACCGCGATCAGGAATCCCGGCCATGCCCACGCGAGTGACGGGCCGGCCCGCGGGTTCCGCTGATCATCCGCCCATTCCCTGTCGCATCATGAGGAGAACTCTGTGACTGTTCTGGTTACCGGTGGCCGTGGACACGTCGGCCGCAGCGTCGCGAAGAGGCTTCTGGCCGCGGGCGAGAAGGTACGCATCGGCAGCTCCGACCCCGCCAAGACCTCCTTCGACAGCGCCGCCGAGATCGTCGAAGTCGACCTGGCCCGCCCGCAGACCCTCGCCCACGCGCTCGACGGTGTCTCCAAGGTCTTCCTCTACGCCAAGCCGGACACCGTCGGTGCCCAGGTGGAGATCATGGAGGAGGCCGGGATCGAGCATGTGACGTTCCTGTCGACGCGGTCCCTGACCTTCCGGGACGCCGACACCAACCCCATCGCGCAGATGCACGTCCAGGTCGAGCGGGCGCTCGGCCAGTCGTCGCTTCCGTGGAGTTTCCTGCGAGCCGGCACCTTCTCCACCAACACCCTGCAGTGGGCGCCGGCGATCCGCGCGGACAACGTGGTCCGAGCGCCCTACCCGGAGTCCTACTCCGCGCCCATCCACGAGGACGACATCGCCGACGTGGCAGCGCTCACGCTGACCGAGGGCGGGCACGTCGGCGTGACCTACGCCATGAGTGGGCCGACGCCGGTCACGCAGCGGGAGCAGGTCGCCCTGATCTCCGAGGCCATCGGCCGACCGGTCCGGTTCGAGGAACTCCAGCCCGAGCAGTACCGCGAGACGCTGAGCCGCTGGGGCCGGAGCCAGGTCGTCGATCAGCTCCTGCGCTACCTGGAGACGTGGGACAAGCGGCCGGTGCCCGTGCTCGACCAGCGACAGCAACTGATCGGCAGCCCCGGCAGGTCGTATGCGCAGTGGACCATCGAGCACGCCGATGACTTCCGCTGACCTCGCCAGGGCGGCTGGACGATGAAAGGGATCATCCTCGCCGGAGGCACCGGGAGCCGGCTGCACCCCCTGACGATGGCCATGTCGAAGCAACTGCTCCCGGTCTACGACAAACCCATGATCTACTACCCGCTGTCGACGCTGATGCTCGGCGGCGTGCGGGAGATCCTCCTGATCTCGACGCCGACCCACCTGCCGATTTTCCGGCAGGTGCTCGGCGACGGGGCCGAACTGGGCCTCGACATCAGCTACGCCGAACAGCCGCAGCCGACCGGCATCGCCGACGCGTTCCGGATCGGTGCCCGCTTCATCGGCGACGATTCGGTGAGCCTCATCCTGGGCGACAACATCTTCTACGGCCAGGGTCTGTCCGAGCTCCTGCAGTCGAGCGTGCGGGACCTGACCGGTTGCACGCTCTTCGGCCACACGGTCCGCGATCCGCAACGGTACGGGGTGGCCGAATTCGACGCCGAGGGCCGTCTGGTGGACATCGAGGAGAAGCCGGCCCGGCCCAAGAGCTCGGAGGCGATCACCGGGTTGTACCTCTACACCAACGACGTCGTGGAGATCGCCCGCGAGCTCACACCCTCGCAGCGCGGCGAGCTTGAGATCACGGATGTCAACCGGGCCTATATCGCCCAGGGCCGGGCACGGCTGGAGGCCTTCGGACGCGGCTTCGCCTGGCTGGACGCAGGGACGCACGACGGCCTGCTCAGCGCGGCCCAGTTCGTGCAGGTGCTGGAGCACCGACAGGGCGTGCGCATGGCATGCCTGGAGGAGATCGCGCTGCGGATGGGATTCATCGACGCGGACTCCTGCTACGCGCTGGGCCGAAAACAGCAGAACTCCGGATACGGCCGGTACGTGATGGCAGCGGCGCTGGCCGACTGAGGGAAGGGGGGAAGGGATGTCGCGACAGTTGCGGATCCTGGTGACCGGGGGTGCCGGCTTCATCGGGTCGCACTATGTGCGCCAGCTCGTCCGCGGTGCCTACCCGGCGTTCGCCGGGGCCTCCGTGGTCGTCCTGGACAGACTCACCTACGCGGGAAACGAGGCCAACCTGGCATCGGTCCGCGACGACAAGCGGCTCCGACTGGTCATCGGAGACATCTGCGACGCGGACCTGCTGGCCGAGCTTCTGCCGATGACCGACGTCGTGGTGCACTTCGCCGCGGAGTCCCACGTGGACCGCTCGATCACCGGAGCGGCGGAGTTCGTACGGACCAACATCCAAGGCACGCACACACTGCTGCGGGCCTGCCAGGACGCGGGTGTCGGCAAGTTCGTCCAGGTGTCGACGGACGAGGTGTACGGATCGATCGCCGACGGTTCGTGGTCCGAGGACCAGCCTCTGGCACCCAGTTCGCCGTATTCCGCGTCCAAGGCCGGCGCGGACCTGCTCGCGCTCGCCTACCACCGGACGTACGGCCTGTCCGTCTGCGTCACACGATGCTCCAACAACTACGGGCCGTACCAGTTCCCGGAGAAGGTGATCCCGCTCTTCGTCACCAGCCTCCTGGACGGCGGCACTGTGCCGCTGTACGGCGATGGCGAGAACGTCCGCGAGTGGCTGCACGTCGACGATCACTGCCGTGGCGTCCAACTGGTGGCGGAGCGCGGGAATCCGGGGAGCGTCTACCACATCGGCGGCGGCACCGAGTTGACCAACCGGGAGCTCACCGCCCTACTGCTGCGGGAGGTCGGTTCCGACTGGGAGGACGCGGTCAGGCAGGTGCCCGACCGGCCCGGCCACGATCTGCGGTACGCGATCGACGACTCCAAGATCCGGACAGAGCTGGGCTACCGGCCCCGGACCGGCCTGGCCGCAGGACTTGCCGACACCGTGCGCTGGTACGCCGAGAACCGTTCCTGGTGGGAACCGCTGAGACCGCGAGCGGGAGCCACCGGTCCGGCCGTCCCCAGGATCCGGGGGGCTTCCTAATGCTGTTGTCAAGCAGCTTCGGTGACGGGTGGTGTGATGTGGTAGCACCGTCGGTCACGGATGAGGGCCCACAGAACGTTGACGCGTCGGCGGGCCAGTGCCAGGACAGCCTGGATG
>Ga0307516_10003644_pt1 | contig 19571 bp, 26 predicted proteins | sample 19_EM_MG_FD_203310 | JGI IMG/M metagenome (GOLD analysis project Ga0307516, IMG submission 203310) | Populus trichocarpa ectomycorrhiza microbial communities from riparian zone in the Pacific Northwest, United States - 19_EM | ecosystem: Host-associated > Plants > Roots > Unclassified | place...
GTGGGTTGACTCAGACCGCCGGTATGTCCTGCCACACACGTAAACGGCCCTCGTGGGTGCTCAAGGTTCGTCTTTTAGCGTTGGAATGGGGACGCCATAAGATCATGGTCAATGCGTATGCTCCTGGTATGATATATTCCACTACTGCGTTTCGCGATGATCCTGAGGCTATGTGTGCATGCAGGCGGGATTAAGACCCCCATGTGTTCGTTTTTTTTTTACTTTAACTATCATCTATATTTGATGATGTTGTTCCTGTAGTGAACGGCATTGTCCCTCCTGGCATCTCCGCCGACGATTTTATCGAGAAGGTTGGCTGCCAAACTTTGTTTCTTCATATTTCATCTTCCTGATCGACATCATATAAGTTGGAGCAAAATTCTTTACTAGGCTACATCGGAATCCCTGCCGACGTGGCGAGCCTCGTGTCATACCTGGCCTCGAAGGAATCTCATTTTATCACTGGTGCGTTGCAGCTGACAGATTGGGTTGATTCATTTCGGCTGACCAGAGATGTTGACATTTAGGGCAAAGTGTAAGTTGTTCGTTTCTGTTTCGCAGGCGACACCGAATGACTTTTATCATGTGTAGTTGGGTATTAATGGTGGTTATTTACTGTCATGAGGATAAGAAGTTATCAAAATCGTCTCGCCCTTATCCGATTTAAACCAGTCACAGTTCAGAATCATGATTTGTCTCATCTGCCTAGTCGTATCTCTCGTTTTCGCGTGAACAGGAATTGCCTCGATCAGTTTCGTTCTTGGGCGATTTCCAATCCAATTTGTGATTTCAACATCACGGTCAAACCCTACCTGCTCATGGAAGAGGGCGGTGCTACGCAGCGCACTACCACCTTGAGTCGCTTTTTCACCGCAAAGTTCGCCAATTGGAAGCTGGACAATGTGGCATCGTGCGACCCCCGAGTTACATTCGAGATCGTGGTAATGTTATCAATGATGATCAGGTATCGTTAGCCTATTACATAGAAGGATACCTCTGGAGGATGAATCAGTGTTAGATCGCGTCCTCACCAGGCTTAGAAGTATTGTGGTAGGATATCGTTCGAGATTCGACTCCTCGTCGACTCCCAAGGTTGGGTAAACACCTTATCTTCGGTTGTTTATCCGATCAGTTCAGTATGTATTGAACCTTGTCCACCTTGGGATGAGCCGCCGAGTCGGCGTCGACACAGTGGGGGGCCTATTAGTTCTATCGCCCAGTGAGTCGACCCTCTTCTGTTTCCCCCACGTCCAGTCTCTCTTGCCGAAGGAGCCAAACGAGGGTCGCCCAGCCAGGTGCCCACCATCATGGTAAGCACCCCTTGAACCCTACCGCATCCCACTCACACGACGATAGGCATGGCCTCCTAGTAAAAACCACTTACCACTTACCACCCTTCCCCAGAATCCCGCCCCCTTGATCCCCGTCCACCGGCCCCTCGCCGCACTACGTCGCCCATTCATCAAACAAAATCAACTAGGGCAAAGTGAGGTCTTCGTGATTGTCTCATTGACCTCTTCCTCCCATGCTTCGAGCAGAATCGTCCGCGACACCTGCTTTCTACTTTCCCACAAAGCGCAATGACGCTCGTTCGCCACGCAAACAGTCGGTGCGTTATAAGTACTGGCTGGGGATGGATCGACAGCACAATTTTAACACAAACTTCAGGTCCGCCGAGTACTTCGGTCTAGAGACAACTGCTCTTTACGAGTTTTCTAACCTCTACATATACTCCCTCTCAGTTGCCTTGCAGGCTATCACAGTCATTTCTATAGGTGACATCGCCGAGCATCGTATGTTATCCTTTCTGAAGCAGTCATCGACTTAGTCAGAGCTACTCCAGCTTCTCAACTTAGCCTTCATCACCGCCATGGCCGTCATGTTCCTCGTTCTCCCTTCCATTTCTCATCTATGGTTCCTTTCCGGCCTCCTGGGTATATGTGCAAACCTCGGTTTTGGCGCCTTGGCGGCCGCTATGAACGCCGATCTGCCGAACCTCGCCACAAAATCACCCGAAGCCCTGAAAATAGTGAGCAAGCCAGTTTCACCGTGGAACGAGGACCATGTTGGATCACCACTCATCCACCATGCACCTTTCGAGGATGTCGAGGCTCTCAAGGCTCGGTATGACTCTGAGCTGTTCAGAGTCATGTCCCGCATATCCTACCCTTGTCCCAGTCACCCTGCTGCGTGGAGGGCCTGAGTGGCATCTGATGGGCTGTTTTCTCCAACCCGTGGTCATACCATAATACCCAGAAGTCGCGTGGAATAGAGAGATCTTGGCGGCCCGGAAACGACGTGGCAACACGATGCTCCATTGACAAGAGAGCCTAGTCTCCCGTAGGCAGAAGAGACCCTACAATACCTTCCAATATTTCGTTGCGCGGTTCATGATTTCGTCGGAGATAATTTGCACGTTTTATTTAAATCCATCATGTAAACGGTCATTTTGTTCGTCAACACAACAGTTGCTATGCAACCGTCGGCGCTTATCCTCATCGCCGCTTTGACCCCTACAGCCGGCATGGGTTCCTCTTGGCCAATTCTGTAAAGAAGATACGGGTGGACGAGCCTCCAGGTAATCATGGCTTCGATGGTTCCCGCCTCGGGGTTCTTCCCATTTTCCAGAGCAGGACGTGGCGGTTTTGCAGGCCTATGATGCAAGGAGATGTTCGTTTTTGCCTTGTATTTTGGTGCGTAAGGTTGAAGGCATTTTTCTATCAGGGCAGAAGTATATCCGGGATCTATATCCGTAGACGCGATCCCCTAGCTCCTGCCATGCCGTTTTCAAGCATTGGTCCTCTCACCTTGGCTCGTCAGGTGTTCCGCAGTCTATCAGCTCGTTTTTGGGTGCTTTGCTACAAAACGGGCCACCGTGGAGGTCCAAGAAAAAAGACTCGGACCGGCTGTGCGCAGGCAGCGGCATTCTAAGGGGTACGAGGGAGTATGGGTTAACCTCGGGTGATGACTGTACTCCTAGTACGTATTAATGTCAGGATGTATCCGACTGAGGGGTGTTTATCCCATTATATACCAGTGATTATGATGTCCGTGGCACTCTATAAGAAGAGTCCGTCATCACCTCTTTCCGACAATGTCGTCCCTCGGTGTTGCCCTTGTAACTGGAGCATCTCAAGGAATAGGACGAGCTATCGCTCTCCGTCTCGCAGACGACGGATTCGACGTGGCGATTAATGATTTGCCTTCTGTCAAAGACAATCTTGAAAGTCTTTCGCAAGAGCTGATTAGTAAAGGCCGAAGAACATGCATCGTCATGGCAGATGTTTCAGTCGAGGCAGAGGTGCAGAATATGGTATCGGCTGTCGTTGAAAGACTTGGTGAACTCGACGTGGTATGTTTACAGCTTCAAATTGTTCAGGTACATCGAAAATTCTGATTCTGGGTATGGTAGATGGTTGCAAATGCGGGTATATGTTCCTCAATGAGTATTGTCGACAGTGAGCCTCTACTACATGGCCTTTTCGATCAGTGTTGAATAACACAACTTCCCTTGACCTCAGCCACTGTGGATCATTGGGAACGTACCTTCGCCATCAACACGCGTGGAGTCTTCCTCTGCTACAAGTATGCTGGTATACAAATGATCAAGCAAGGTCGAGGCGGGCGCATTATCGGCGCGGCGTCCACGGCTGCACACCAAGGTAAGCGTGGCCCCGAACGCGTTTCAGGGAGCTCTCGGATCTTACCAGACGTGGTATAGGAACTACAGGTCTTTCTGCTTATTCCGCGTCCAAGTTCGCCGTTCGTGGGTTGACTCAGACCGCCGGTATGTCCTGCCACACACGTAAACGGCCCTCATGGGTGCTCAAGGTTCGTCTTTTAGCGTTGGAATGGGGACGCCATAAGATAACGGTAAATGCGTATGCTCCTGGTATGATATATTCCACTACTGCGTTTCGCGATGATCCTGAGGCTCATCATTACTGGTGCAGGACCAATTAAGACACCCTTGTGTTCGTTTTTTCACTTTGGCCATCATCCATATTTGATGACGTCGCCCCCGTAGCCGCCGCCTTTGCCCCTCCTGGCACCTCCACCGACGACTTTTTCGCGAAGGTTGGCTGCCAAACCTGTTTCTTCATATTTCAGACTCTCTGATCGACATCATACAAGATGGAGAAAGATTTATTACTAGGCTACATGGGAACCCCTGCTGACGTGGCAAGCCTCGTGTCATATCTGGCTTCGAAGGAGTCTCATTTTGTCACTGGTATGTTGCAACCGACAGATTGGGTTGATTCATTTCGGCTGACCAGAGATGCTCTTGACATTTAGGGCAAAGTGTAAGTTGTCCGTTTGCGTTTCGCAGACGACACCAAATGACTTATCGATCTAGTTGGGTGTTAACGGTGGTTTCTTACTGACATGAGGGTAATACAATCATCAAAATCGACTTGCCCTTCGGCGCCGATTTAAACCACATTCATCGTTTGGATGCCGGAACTCCTGTGCAATATAATTTGTCTCGATCAATGAAAGTGGACCATACATACCACCTGCCCCGAGCCCTGCGTACCTTCCATTTCCGCATGTGAGCTGGAATTGGGGCCTGAGAAAGGTCCAGCGGAGCCTCAAGATCGATATCTATCATTGGGCTCGACTACTTAGTCGGCGATACCCCGTTGTCTTTTTGCTTCGATCGAGCACCCGATATCGATTCCGGGAGGTGACTGGAATAGCTATGGCGCCGGGGAGCTCATCAGCGGCTCGCGCTTGGGGCCGATGATTAATGTAAGTACAAGCAGCGCAAGATGATAAATTAGACGCATTAGGCGCACGTTATGATTAACAGTGAGTACAGCGCCTTCTTACTTCCATTCAATCGACGTTATATCGCATCCTCACCATTAATATTACTTCGTAGAAGAATTTTGGAGGGTAGTACACGGCCAGCCGTAGAAACGTCCTCAAGACGCTAGCCGAGTTTACTTGTTAAGTTGTTAGGTTGACTGTCACGAGCGCTCGTTAATAAATAATTGCTCCTTATCAATGAGGACAGTTTAACATAATTCTCAACTCATTGAGATCACCAGGACGTGGGACGACTGTCAATCACATTGGTTAGCCGAAAACATACTAAGGATGAACACAGCCCAACCTAAGGATGATGCCAAGCTATATCTTGGCACAACCGACAAATATACCGAGTATGATCCCTGTGAGCTCATCGTTCCAGCAATACCCTTTCTTTCGAGGATGTCAGGGAGGTTGTAGACAGGGTGTTCTGCGTTAAGGTATTGCATGCGATTGATGAATATAATAATTTCATTCTGTATCCATACACGGTTATGCTTTCTGACCAGTCGTGACCATCAATGCCAAACCATCCTGCAATCACAATCATGCGATTGTTCTCGGTGCAGTTTTGCGTCTCGCCGTGTAAGTCACGGGGTGATGAGAAATAAGAAGCTTGATCAGAAGTTGGTTGGCAAGCTCAACATCCTCAACGGAGCGACTAAGTATCTGTCAATGGGGGTTACCAACTTCTAACCAACTGATGGATATCATGCTGGCTAAAGTATACCTTAGTCATACGTGTGTAATTGAATTGTTTAAGCTTGGATCAATCAGCATCCACGATTCGAGGCAGGCGTCATGGTTGATGCTTACGTGAAGGCGAGCTTTCTCCGTCCCTTTATTACTCCGGCCGAAATGCAGCCTCCTTCCTCCATCTTCCTCACAACAGCTCAACCACTTTTTAATGGGCAAAAAGAACATCGTCATTGTCGGAGGCGGAGGCGCTGGAGTCAATGCAGCGAGGACACTCTCTCGTTCGCTGGACGCTTCAAAATACCAGCTGATTCTCATCAACCCTTTGCCATACCGCGTCTGGCTCATTGCTACCCTTCGCCTGACTGTGTCCCCTCAAGAAGGTCTCAAGGAGGAAATGATGCTTCCATATGACAAGGTTTTTGCGAAAGGCAATGGCACATTTGTCGAAGGCACCGTGGCATCGTTCAAGGCGTCCGAGGAAGGTGGCGGAACGGTCACCTTGGAGTCGGGGGAGAACATAGAGTACGTCGCGTTCCGCTTTTTCTTTACCTTTCGGGCTTCGTGCTCACGCAGGGGTAACATTTCTAGTTACCACGTCCTGCTTCTGGCGCAGGGTGCAACGTGGAGTGGCCCTCCGGGCTTGCCTCGTACCGAGAACGGCGTGAAAGAACATGTCGACAGTCTCCGGGCGCAATTTGGCGCAGCACACAACATCGTTATCGTCGGTGGAGGTGCCGTTGGTTATGGTTCGTTCTCAATTTTTACTTTCCTTTTCTAGCACCTAGTTAATGACCTTGCCCTGCAATTACAGAACTTGCCGGTGAGATCAAGGACGTCTGGCCTGTAAGCATGGCTTCGCAACGTTTGTTATGTTATTTTGAACTAAAACAACGTGAATCTTTTGTAGGAGAAAAAGGTCACCATCGTCCACGGAGGCTCACATCTCCTCAACACTGCCTATCCTGACAAGCTGCGAACCCTGGCCGAGACAAGCTTACGCTCGAGGGGGATTGAGCTCATTCTCGACGACTACATCGACATCACAGAGACAAAGGAAGTCCAAAGAGTCACAACCCGTGCCGGGAAAGAACTCAAAGATGCTGACTTTGTCGTACGTTTCTCATTTCTCATAAATATCATTCCTAGATGAACAAGGTAATCCCTCACTCCTGCTAGGTCCAAGCTCGTGGTCCTCGTGCCAACAACGTGTTCGTCAGTGCCGCCCTCGGGCCTGATTCCCTGAGTGAAACCGGCTTCGTCCTCGTCCGCCCCACTCTCCAGCTCAAGTCGCATGACGACATCTTTGCAGCAGGCGACGTGATCGAGTGGAAAGAACAAAAACAATCATCAAAAGCCAGCACCCATGGGGCTCTTGCCGCCGGCAACATACTTGCCTTCCTGACCAAGGGCAAGCTAAAGCCATATAAGGGGTCTACCGAGATGATTGTCCTGTCGAATGGAAAGGTGAGTTGTTGGTTTAAGCTCTGTGCTTTTAATGCCTCGTCTCGTTCTGAATGTCTGTATCTGGGGTGTGTAGAACTCGGGCCTGGGGTATATCGACGTTTGGTGGGGAATCACTCTCGGCACTTGGTTTGCGAAAGTCGTCAAGTCCAAGGGTCTTCTTATCTCGTTTTTCAAAGGAGAACAAGGTTATTGAGCGGCATATGAACCCAGGTCTTCGTATGTGGCTTATGACATTTTGCTTGGAGAACGTTCGCTCCATATACCTTTCCACGCTAATTTGCATTCTTTTCATCCCTTATGTAGACATGATTACATCTGCAACTCTAATATCTTCATTATGTCCAGTTTTCCTTCACCTTCGATATATACTTACAATATTAATGCATTTACTTGGCTCCCTTTATATCCCCACTGTGGAGCACAGCTGATCGCGAGACCTTAAGGTAGGCTACACTCTGGAATGCCGGGGAGGTATGTACTGGAAAAGGATGTTTCCAAGATCGAGAAAGTGAATTGAATCCCATCGCTTTTGGGAGGGAGTGGTGGACTTAAGTCCCACGCAGGAACACAATTGTCCATACTGACATGCTAGAAGACTGACGGATCAAAATGTATGAGTCGACCCAGGTTCGAACTGAGGACCTCCTGTGCAACACCTTTTCATGTGAGACAGATGCGATAACCAACTACGCCATCGACCCATCGGTAGCCTGGGCTCTGTGGACAATAAAGTATGGATCCTCCTATTTCCCAGGCTTTGCCTGCTGTGTGGAAGAAATTTCCTGCTTGTCCTTCAAGTTCGGACTCCTTCCCCATTTCAACTATATGTGTACCGCCTTTTAGCTGCGCTTCTCCATCTCGGTGCTCTAAACACTGCTCTGGACGCAATACTCCGAGTCTATCGAGCGTTAGTCTGCCTAAGCCACTTATGTGTTCAATTCCCCTCGGAATCTCGGACTGGAAGAGAACGCAGGGCTACATACGAGCAATATTTCTGGCAGACTCCGGATCTATCTATAGCAGCATCCTTCTGATCATCGGGCTCGAGCGGCATGGCCAACCTCTGTCAGCGATCCGGTTTTGTCCTGCTCATTGTTGAGAGAAAGCCCACCCCGTACTTGGTTCATCGCAACGCCGCATCCGAGTCGCAATTCGGTGTTAGAGATCAGAAACGCTTGACGAATGATCCATGAAGGTGCTTCTTCTCTTAGTTCTCTGGGCCGACTGGTCGGGCCAACGGTTTTAAGGCGGTCTTGATGAACTGGCAATGCCAGCTAACTTATCAGACCCCGAGTCAGATATGGTGTTGCTGCTTCGGCAAAGACTTGAGAGCCGTAATAAATACTCCCCAGTCGTCAAGTACTGGTTTCTTCATCCTGAAGCTGGTCTTCTTGGTCAACAAGTCTTGTTCAAATCAACACCCCATCTCGCCGTTGTACGATGCTTCGTTTCTCTCAGCTTATGCTTCTAGTCTGCGCTGACTTCGCACTCGTCTCTTACGCCTCTCAAATCACCCCCCTTCACATTCTTAATAACACGCATCCTCTTGTCCTCCGCGGCATGCTCGGGGGGCACCTTGAGAGCATTGTCTCTCGAACGGACTTCCCAGAGTTCCTTCGGTCGGAAGATATCCATGAAATCGCAAGATCACTTGAGCCAAAAGACCTAGAGGTACTCGGAAGGTCATTGGAACCAAAGGATCTAGCAGAAAGGCAAATTGCCCAAGTGGTAAAAGTCGTCGCGAAGGTGATCGAAAAAGTCTTCAAAATTGTCAAGAACAAAATCGAACAAGACAAGGCTGTAAGCAAACATTACATCCTACTTTCTTACTGCGTCGATTGTGATATCCCTCTTTTTCTCACAGGGCCGTTCAAGGTTCACCCAGCAAATCGTCGACGAAGGCATGAAGAACAAGCCAGGGTTTAACTGGATCATCTGCGGCTCGAAACATCATTATAAGTGGAACGGCGTTAGGGGGAAGGATTGGAACCATGATCATAAAGAGTTTAGCGTTTCCTTTGGGAAAACCGTAGGGTATGCTTTTGTCCGTTCGAATCGTTCAAACGGGACTTAAATAATGCGATCACTCAAGGTACGAGATTTACTGGGCAAAGGGAGGGGAATTCTGGAGAGAAGGTGATGGAGGATATCTCAATGTCAGTATCTGATCTGCCTTTGGTCTCTTTGGTACTCACGGTAAGTCGGATTAGTGGGCATTCGGAGGAGTGTATACCCGCGATCCCAAGAATGAGAAGCATATCACGTTCAGGGGATAATCGTGGGGGTGGGTCCTGCATACGGCCCTCTGCCATAGTATTACAGTTTCGTAAGAAACCGCTGTTTCCAGTTCGGAAAACATCCTGCATACAGTCGTGATGGAATAAATGTACTCATCCGGTGCCTTTCCAGCACGTTGTCTCGAGAGTAACTATGTACTAAACGCACATGTCCTTTGTAACGTCGACGGCCACGATGATGCCATTGACGTTGTTCTTGTTGGGGAAATCGACAACGGGCGAGGACGGGGGAAGCGTTCGCTAAGGGGGCGAACGGTAACGATTACGATACAAACGAGCTACTTAAATACTATGTAGAATATCACATGTATGTACAGTAACGTAGCGATGTAACAAAAGATGTCGCGAGCACATGCTCGTAACTTCCGGTGTCTCAACAGTTCTAACTTGTTAGCATCTGGCATAGTAACACTGAGTTTTATCAGTTGTCGAGAGCATCGGGAGGACAATCTGAAACGCAAGTCTACCGGCCGAAGTTGCGTTGAAGCTGTGTGATTGATTGTACATGCTACAAAGTGTTTTGATGCAGAACACTCGAAAGGCTGTTCGCAAAGTGAGGAATAAATACGGACTCGGCGTCGAGTAGACGGTTGCAGCGACGCAGGGTACCGAGTAACGGTCGTTCGCATGAAGTGTGGTGAGAGTGGTGAAGGATCGACTCCTGCCAAGAATTCGAACGGGAACAATGAGTATATCAATGCATATCCATCATTGATCGGGATCATTGTACTGTGCTTCCGTAATTGACGGAACAATTCCGAGGGCCATTCATTGTTGATATCGATGTTGCCATGATGCTTTGCATCCAGTGCTGCTATGCCCGCTTTGATTGATGGTTGACATTGAATTCGTTCGATTCGTGGCGATGAACCTCGAGATGTTTGCGATCCCCGCCCAGGCCTCAGGTGAGATGTCATCGTTTCAACGGGACTCCGAGTCAGGATTTTCGTTAAATACGCCAGCTCTCCACAGCGTTTCCTCACAATCACCCAGAAGCTGGTCTTCTTGGTGAACATACTCCCACTCCACTCGCATCCTTTTACGATCATGTTTCGCTTTTCTTGGATGATGTTGATGACTTGCGCTGGTTTCGCAGTCATCTCATGCGCCTCTCGTCCAGTGGTCGTTCCGTCTCATAGCGCCACCCGAGTAATCAGTGCCATTGTGCACGAAGGACATCGCTTCAATCATAGCGTTGTGACTGAAGCAGATTACCCTAAATCTTTTTGGCCACAAGATATACATGAAATTGCACGATCGCTTGAACCAGAGGAACTCGAGATCCTCGCAAGGTCCCTCGACACCGCCGATCTAGAGGTACGCCAAGTTGCCCAGGTGGCAAAAGCTGTCGCCGAGGTGATAGAGAAAGTTTTCAACATCGTCAAGGACAAGCTCGAAAAAGACAAGGCGGTAAGTAGCATGATACCTTTACCTTTCACTGCGCCCTCAATCTCCCTCTTTCTCCCAGGCGCGTGGACAATTCACGCAGCGTATCGTTGACGAAGGCATGAGGAATAAGCCGGGGTTCAACTGGATCATTTGTCACACAAAACATAACTATAAATGGAAGGGTACCAGAGGACAGGATTGGAATCACAGCCATAAAGAATTTGACGTTTCCTTTGGAAAAACCATTGGGTATGTTTTCATCTACACCCGATTTTCGACGATGCTAAAATAGCGTCATCACTCAAGGTATGAGATCTACTGGGCAAGGGGCGGTGAATTCTGGAGAGAGGGTGACGGAGGATATCTCAATGTAAGGATCGAATTTACCTCTGAAATCTTCAACTTGAACGCTGACCCTGAATTCGAATTTCTCTCGTAGTGGGCATTCGGAGGATCATATACGCGCGACCCCAAGGACGAGAAGCATATCACCTTCAGGTGATAGCTGTTTTACGATGCACATGTGGTGCAAGATAACGATACTGGAAGGAGTTGGCATCGCGGCTCGGGGCCTTGTATCAGTGATTCAGAGCCAACTGGAGAGGGAATGATTTTTTCTTTATCCATATATCATAAATTCACAACTCGCATCAATGTACATGAAAGATAATCGATAATCATCCATAATGTAGCCGAGCGGGACTCTTCCATCCTTGACGGGATCCATAACAAACGAGATCGCAAGTGCGACGACGTCAAAGGACCGATTTTGAGGGCCTCCCTTCCACTGGCTATGCAGATCATCCATACATAACATAGATTCGATCTCGTGCAGCCGCTCGCTTACGGAACAACACCTCTCCCTTCGGATTGGGCCTAGATGCCATCAGAACCCGTAAAGGTTCCGGGTGCGGATCCTCTAACTTGACATCATATTTCATCGCGATCAGTGCCAACATCAGCTTCAGCTCCATCGCCGCAAAGAACCTCCCGGGACATGCGTGCCGGCCGTTCCCCAATGACAGAAAGTCATTGTGCGTAGCGGTCATGTCGACCTTGTGGCCCGTGCTCTCCTTCTTCGCCTCGTCGACGAAACGGAAGGGTACGAAGGAGGTGGGGTCGGGGTAGTTGGATTCGTCGATGTGGATGGCACGAGAGGGGACGGCGATGTAGGTACCGTCGGAGAAGGTGAAGGGGTCACGGACGATGCGTAACATGCTTACTGCAGGAGAAACGATGGTGTTATTAATTTGTGGCACGATGGGTGCGTAAGGACATACCACACGAAAGTGAGCTGAGACGCTGGCTCTCTTTGATGAAGCTGTCCACTTTTACCCTCTTCGTGATGGCAGCATACGTCCACCCTTCGCGATCAACGATTTCCTCGATCTCTTCCCGAAGCATTTGCGCATACTCAGGATATTCGGTTAAGTAATAAAGAGCACGGATGAAGGTCTACACGACATTTTTGCTACTCACAGTTGGTGAGTTAAGGAATCCAAACAGACGCACCCCTGACGACGTGTGCATCGCGGCAAAGTATGGTGCAGATGTTGGGCCCCAATGTGAGATCAGCTTGAAACAACTATGGAGCCAGCGAAGGAATTAGAAGGGGCCGGAGTCGGGCATGGAATTCACCATCTACGGCACATGCCTCATTAAATGTGTCCATCAAAGATAATGTGCTTTCCGGGACGCTCCTAATGTCCTCGGGATCCATGGACGATAATCGATAACCATCCATCTGTCGGGGACTCGGAAGATCGAATCACGATACTTCGAGAATTATCTCATTCTCCCACTTCAAGCATGACCTCACAGTGGACAACTGACCTGGTCACGTCCTCGCTGGAGGACGTCTCTGGCTTTGAATAATAACTCAAATGCACCTATAAATGAAAGCATCTGGGATGAAGATCCGACCGCAGGAATGTGGTCGAGCTAGGAAAAGAAAACAGGACGAGACTTCATAGAACGCAACGCACGCTGGGTTGACTCACGCGACGCCCCGGCCAACGGTAATACGAGATGAATACGACGGTAGAAAAGATGATGATCACCCATGCTGTATTTCTTATCGGCGACGTTTTCGAGGAGAGACAGCATGGATATGATGGCAGGACGATCATCGGGCCAAGTCTCCCAAGAATTTCGGAGCAAGGTGGTCTCGTCTGGGCGGACCAGGGACGGATCGCTGGCACAGCCTTCGGCCCGCTCACCTCTCTCATACGCTTATCCAACCAACATTATCATTATAGCCTATGGCTTTGAATGGATCCCCCAACTGTTATCCTCACTTTGTTTCGGACATTCACAACATGTTACTGGGGGAAGTGGGCCGCTGCATAGCACGGAAAAATCCGAGTTCGAGAGTACACCTACTACTGTACTATTACGACCGTTTGTTCGCGGGGTGTGACCTGTGACACCAGATGTCCATTATCCCGAAGGTTCCAAAGTCCATGTGATCTGTGACAGGTGTCCATTCTGGGACCGGTTTCCCCATATGCCATGGACGTCCCTTACTAGCTATAATATAGTTCCTTTCGTCTCGTGCCTACTTTATTTTCCATTCATACTTACATTCATGTATCTACTTATCTACCATGATGTTTCAATAATGACAACCTCAGTCGAATCCGCCTTTCGTGTCGACTGAGGTATGTCGCCAAACTACTCACCCATTGTCCTTTGTAACCCTCCTCTCTTCAAGACTTTGACAATGTCCACTCCTGATGAATGGCGTGCTCAAGGCAGGACTTGGGATAGTATCCTCCAATCCATGAAGAAAATCGCTGAGCAGATCCTTGAAGTACCCGAAAATCATGCATCTGAATTGCTACCATCCCCACATATCTCCATAAATGCCATGCTAAAATTCCCCTTGCCGAACTCGATGCTGTCACTCCCTACATCCAACATGCAATTGTACTTCAGTCACAAGCGGCCTGATTTCCTAAATGACACCTTGGTCCTATCCCTCAAACACCTCCCCATTCCAGCAGCTGTCTGCAGATGCACCGCAGGCATGGCTGGATGGGTACAATTCGGTCGGATATACTCATCTTGCAGAGACAACAGTGACCCACTTTCTGCTATGGGTCATTACCCTATGGAACTCAATTCTTGACATTCATGCTAACATCTGAAAACCTTGGCACAAGGCTCGTGACTGGCTCCAGCAGCAGATGTACAACCCATGATCCGTGGAGCACCGGCACTTGGCACAGACAGCAAACAAGCTTCTTGATGTGTTACCCTGAAAGAGAAGAAAACTGTCTGTTAAGACACACTAAACCTATCACTAGGCTTTCACAGGTTTACAAGAATCAAACAACAGAAATGTGAAGAGGGAAGTTTATATTGACCAGAAGTCCTCACACTAGGTTATAGTGGAGTTCTTAAGAGAATACAACTAGAGTTACAGGTTTTGAGCTACTCTATATATACTATACTAACCAAGACTTATCAACCAATAGGATATGGTCCAGATATCCTCCAATAGGATATGAGCCAGAGATAAGTAGATAAGAGATAACAAGATAAGGAGATAAAAGATAACAAGATAAGAAGATAAGAGATAAGCCAAACAAGGACAAACAAAGATAAAATGAAATAAAGTCAGATTCATGTTGTTGACCTTTTATAATATTGTCCACAAAGACAAACAAGAACAAACAAGAACAAAATGAAAAATAGTTGTTAAATGGCTGTTCCATAACACTGGGCCTGTCAAGTGATGGCAAAAATCACGACTTATGGAGGTACCTGGAGAATGAGTGGTTCTGCTCTGCTGATGAAAATGATATGCTGGACTTGCTGCATCACCAAATCACAAGCAATTCAGAGAAGATAGCGTGGGGCTTCTACATTGAAAATGTCAATCTAACTGACAAGTTACTCAAATTGCCTGAAGTGGATGGTACAACATATGGAACTAGTCAGGGATGGCATTGGATCTGCGAGCTTGGACAAGATGTTATCAAAAGAGGCCAGGTTCTCTTGACGATATGTCACTTGGATCATGATAACAAGCATTGGGTCGCACTTGTGGTCGATGGGGAGTCCAAGCAGCTTGCCTATGGCAACTCAATGGGTCACAGAATTCCCAAAGAAATCCTTATAGCTTATCAGGAATGGTTCTCGTGACACTCAAGTGCTTTTACTCTCGAGCAGCTTCTGATTCTGAAGCAGGTGGACTTTTTTTCTTGCGGAATACTTGCGAAGATTGCCCTGGAAGACACTGTGTCAGGTTGCATATCTAAAAGTCAGGAGTTTGACCCACAAGCTGCTCGGTTAAGAACATTTATCGATCTAGTGAATTTCATCTTGGAAAGGGTGAGTACCAGAAGAATCCTTTAATTCACATCTTGACAATATTCATAGATTGCAAATGACGATGCCGAAAATGTGGCCTGAGCACCTGTAACGTGTCCTGCAGCGACCAAAGGATGTAATAATGTGGGCAATGCTATAGATCTTGTCAGTGAACCAGAAAAGATGGAGGCTGATGTGGGTGAGATTAGAGAGAGTAAGGAGATCAGCAGGAGCAATGAGTTTCATGGATATGATGATGACCATAATTGGATGAACGTTGGTGACCATCATGAGATGGGCAGCAGCTACAAAAGACCTGTCAAGAAGCGGAAGCTGACCAACTTCTTCCACAAGGAGACAAAAAAGGAGAGAGAGGATTGGTTGGCATGTGAGTGAGATGACCTTGAGGCAAAATATGAGTGACGTAAGCAGGAGAAGGTGCTGGCAAGGGAGAGGAAGATAGAGCAGAGACAAGAGGGAGATCGGAAATGACAGCAGAAGCATCGTGCCACAAAAAGAGCCCAAAAGGCTGTAGAGGAAAGCAAGAAAAAGCAGGTAAGTGATAAGTCTGAGCAAAGTATAACATCAACTAACATAACCGGGTTAGAAGCATCTCGAGGCATTCAATGAGTCTGGGGAGCTGGATAAACTTGCGGAGCTTTTATGCCCTCACCGACGGTTCAAAGAAGATGTGAAGGTGACAAACAATGCATCAGGCCGAAAGTCCATACATGGAAAGGAAGATGTGAAATATGTTAATTGGCGAAACCCACTAATCTGGCCACACATCGAGGTGGCAAGGAAGAAAGCAGGATATCCATTCAGGTCCACCGACATCGCCAGAGAGGTGCAGCGAATGAAAGCAGATCTCTTTCAGAGATTAAATGGGTGTGTCATGAGTCAATGGATTGACAAGAGTGCCCAGACAGAGGGAATTTTCAAATGGAAAGAATCTGTCCTAAAGGCGGTTGGAAAAGGTCACTCGCCAGGAGGAGAAATGATATGGGTGGAGATTTTGGTGTGTTCACAAGGCTTTCTCCTTGCTATGACAAGAGCTCATCGAGAAATCTAGGAACCTTTTCCAGACCTTATCAAAGACATTAGCGATTGGTTGGCAGCTATAAGATGGGCAGGGGCTCCACTCACCCTCATCTCAATCTGTGCCATCATGATCGCCATGATCAACAAAAACCATAGCCACTTGTTTGAACAGACAATGTCCGATGGGAGCCAGTTCCGCTGCTCTGACTCCTTTGTGCGCAAATTCCTATGGAAGAAGCTTGGGTGGAGTAAGCGTTGTGCAACGCGACCTGCCCAGAAACTGCCGAATAACCACAAGAAAGTCCTATGGGCAGCATTTTTATGAGAGGCGGCTATCATTCGCGACCATGGTATCCCTGCAGAGCTTCGAGTTAATACCGATCAAACACAACTCGTTTATCAGCAAGGGACTCAAATGACATGGAACAAGGCTGGAGAAAAACAGGTGGAGACAAAGGGGCAGGATGAAAAAAGGGCATTCACCCTTGTTCCATCAATCTCAGCAAGCAGTGACCTTCTCCCATTCCAAGCCGTATACCATGGCAAGACCGCACTCTCCTGTCCCTCGCCGAAGGCACCAGGGATAGCAGAAGCCCAGAAACTCCAATTCAAGTTCGAAGCATCAAAGACAAAAACTTACTGGTCTACTCAAGAGATGATGAGGAAACTTGTTGACAAAATAATTGTGCCATATTTCAACAAGAAAAAGAGAGAGCTCGGTCTCCTGGATGTGCAAGATGCATTGTGGAAGATTGACTGTTGGTCTGTCCACAAGTCAGCTGAGTTCCAGATGTGGATGAAGAAAGTGCACAAGAACATAATCATCCTCTTTGTACCAGGTGGATGCACAGGCATATGGCAACCTCTTGATGTAGGGATACAACATGCCTTGAAGCATAGCCTGTGGCGTTCTGCACACAGAGACCTTGTCGTTGAAGTAACGGCTCATCTAGATGGGCCAGAGTCAGATGGTTGTATCGCAATCGATACAACTGTTGCGAACCTCTACAACAGAAGTGTTGGATGGATGGTATAGGCATACCAAGAGCTGGATGACAAGGTACTAATCAAGAAGGTGAGTTCATGAGACTCTGTCAGTAAAAGAGATATGTTAACGAACCAGATAGGCCTTTCAAATGTGTCGGATCAGTGATTTTAACTGCTTGCAGGAGAGCCTAACATCCGGAGAAGCTCTTGCTGCACTTCGCGACTTGTTGAGGACAAACCCAGACCTGCACAAAGAAATAACTGGTCAAGAGGAACCCGAACCAACTGGCAAAGACAAGTCCACCTTTTCATTAGACCATGAACTTCTTGACGACACAGATATCCCTACCAGACTTAACTGGACATAGCCTTGAAAGGTTAGTTGTAGCCTGTTGGAGGTTCTGGACTGACGTCGGACAGTGGCAGTGGGAAGTAAGACTTCAAGAGGCTTTGTGTTGGAGGAATGAAGTACACGGAAGCGCTGCAACGACGCTGATGGCATGTTAATGATGTTGAGTCAGAGAGTGTGACACTCCATACATTGAAACTGATGTAAAGATTAAAATAAGTACTGCCTTGTCATTCTTAGGAAGGGTTGCAAGACGACGCGGATCTGCCTAAATTATTGTCACTTTGGCAACCATCTGCAATTATCAATGATGTTAATTGCCAATATTCAGTGTTGGGAAAATCAATGAGAGTGAAAACGGGGGAAGTGTTCACTAAGAGGGCGAACAGTGTCAGTTTCAATACAAAATAACTACCTAAATACTATATAGAGATTCACATGTATATATGATGATATGACCGTTGAGCAGCTGTGCCTGTATTTGCACTTTTCCCATGGTTTTGTCAGTACAGAATGCAATGTTGGGCCCATTATAAACATTATTCTATTGGAACTGCTGATACTAATGGCTACCTAAGAGTGTCTAAATACCACTGGACCACCTTTGGTTATGATTATAGGAACAGTCTCTTTGAGGGCTTAACTATGACTTGACACAACCTTTCATTTCTCATTGGATAAGACCAGTGAGGGGACCAGTATTGATGATACTATTGTATGACCTATCACCCTATCCATCTTATCCAGAAACACCCTGATTATCTGTGGACTTAATGAGGGCTTGGGGGATTTGCTATCTCGAATGCGAGCATCCAAAAACCCACACATCACAGAACATGTCACATGATCACTAAAGCTATGATGCTGAGCATGTGAATTACCAGAAATAGAACAAACCTTGGAAATGGGTTCTGAGGCATTATTGTGCTCTTTTGACTACGGATGTTGTAGTGGGTGACAAAAGACTGCCCTTTTGGTTCTTCTTGGACCCTTGAAATATAGTGTTGGGGCTATCAACAGATGGTTTCGGACCATTCAAACACCATATCAAAACTGCATGGCCAATCATCCTCTTCAACTACAACCTTCCTTCTGAAGAAAGGTTCCAGAAAGATAATATCATATCAGTGGGCATTATACCTGGACCGAAGAAGCCTGGTGACTGCGATTCCTTCCTATGGCCATTGATTCAAGAGCTTCTGCAACTGGCAATTGGTGTCACAGCTTCAATGCATTGTCTAAAACATCATTCTGTCTCCATGCCTACTTATTTCTGGTTTTTGGAGACATCCCTGCTGTGGCAATGATAATGCGAATGAAAGGGCACAATACCAAGTTACCATGCTGCATGTGCAAAATTCAGGGTATCTGGAATGATACATCAAAGACATATTATGTCCTGTTGAACTGGAACAACTTCCCTTCAGCCTCACCCCACCCATACAATCCTTCTGCACTTTCTCTTTGTATCCATGAGATGTTCATCCAGCAAGCCAAAGCGGTTCAAAATGCCCCCACTGCTGCTGCTTTGGATTGGCTCGCAACTAAGTATGGCGTCAAAGGCATCCTGCTTCTGAGTAGCTTGACCTCTTTGTCTTTCCCAGCTTCATTTCCTTATGACTTCATGCATCTTATCTGGGCCAACCTCATTCCCAACCTCATTCTCCTGTGGACAGAAAAATTCAAAGATTTCAAGCATCAAGATGAAGACTATCTACTTCTGAAGAGTGCATGAGAAGCAGTCAGAGCAGTGACGGCTGCTGCAGGTGATACTGTACCTGCTTCATTCGGGGCCTGACCTCCCAATTTTGCTTCAGATGGATCCCATGTAACCACTGAAATGCATTCTATTTTGACCATGTTCTTCATACCTACTTTACTGCACTGTCAGTTTCAAAAACCACAATTTTATAAATATTTTCTCCATCTGGTTTGCCTGCCCAAGCTTTGCATGGAATTCGAACTAACCCAAGAACAAATCGATGAACTTGAGGAAAAATTCAAGAATTGGGTCAAGGACTATGAGCAGTATATTGAGTCTTCTGTATTTTCCTCCTATTGATTGACACCTCCCCAGCTTCTACTACCAACATGACCCCCTCCATGTTGTGGCATGTCCCATCACAATCCATGCACTACTCCACATAGCCCCCAGCATCTGAGTTGCTGGGCCTGTCTGGGCGTATTGGGCATTCCCAATGGAACACTATTGT
>Ga0307516_10003645_pt1 | contig 19563 bp, 23 predicted proteins | sample 19_EM_MG_FD_203310 | JGI IMG/M metagenome (GOLD analysis project Ga0307516, IMG submission 203310) | Populus trichocarpa ectomycorrhiza microbial communities from riparian zone in the Pacific Northwest, United States - 19_EM | ecosystem: Host-associated > Plants > Roots > Unclassified | place...
GATGAGAGGCGCCGACGGATGAAGGATATCCCGACGGGGAAACTAGGTCCCGCGGGATCGCGGATCTCATTTGTATATATAGAGGTTCCGTATTCTTGTACGAACAAATCAAGCAACCAATCATCTAAATTATTTTGACATCGTGTGCAGTAGAAACATCGTAGCTGCGAATCGCTAGGTCTTTCGTAAGGCTTCCAACCTCTGTAGCTGCGGTGTCCCCATCGCCTGCCATGGTGTCGAGTCATTGCTGCTAGCGCTTGCGTGGTGGTACTGGCGATGTTCAGATTCGAACCGACTTGGTCGTTGCGGAGTGCCATTGAGGCTTCGGCGTCAATCAGTGTTGTGGTGACGGCATCCAGAGTAAGTTCAGCCGCGGGCTTGTTCTCAATGATGCTGGCGATGGTGGCGAATGTCTCCGGGAGTGTAAAAAGAAGGTGACCGATTAGGACATTATCTGAGATATGTTCTTGGGAGCCAGCAAGCAGTTGACGAATATCCTTTAGTGTGGAGATATACGCCGAGACTGAGGTGCCCGGCTTCATTGTAGTCTTGTAAAAACGGCGAACAGTCGTAAGTGGCCTGGACAGCGAGGCTGAGGTATCGAATGCCAGACGCAGAGCAGTCCAGACATGGTTGGGTTCTTCGTTGAGGAGGTTATCGATGAGGGATCGCGTGGTTTCGTCCGATGATGTGTATATCAGCGAATAGGCCCGTCCAGAATGGCGGCGAAAGTCACGGAGCTGAGCAGTCGCACCCGCGTTCGGGGGTGCTTCCGTTCCGGTTACCATTCCGAATGTGTCTTCTGTGATCAGAAAGGCCTTGAGTGAGCGCTTCCAGGAGTGGTAGTTGCGATCGTTGAGCATCTCCGTTGAGCCGTGCTTGCAGGTGAACTTCATGGATTCCATGTTCCAAAAGGTTCGGATCTTTGTTGGAGAACTAAAGCTTGGCAATAAGGCTCACAGGAGTTGATGCTTAAAAACGAGAGTGCAGGGATGAGGTGCTGAAGCGAGGCGGGTGCAAATATCGGCGGGTTCAATTATCGATAAGTTGCGGATTGGTAGAGCGTTCAATCCAGGCTCATAACCTGTTGGAATATAGGGATCGATAGAGACGAAGATAGTGAACTGATTGATTGATACAACGTCGAAGGAAAAACATTCTCTCTATATACAACGCGCCTGAGGGACTCGTGAAGGGGAAAGGACGGAAGACTGTCTCCCGAGCCGGTGCTTGGAGACTAAGGCTGCTGTCATCTCCGGACATGTTGCCTCTGGTCCGTCATCTCCGGACCCCATCTCTGGTCCGTCATCTCCGGACGCCCCTTATTCTGACAGATAGTCATCCGACCAGTTCACTGGGAACCACTATCGGATAGTCATCTTCGGCATGTCACCTTCGGGAGGGTATCCTGAGAGTCTACTACTGTTGGTTCGGAGCACTTCCACGTCGTTACCATAGATTACCAGTCCACCACCATCACCACCCCAGGAGCCAATAGACTGCATTTGAAAGTAGCTACTCGGTGAAGGTCTTTACCACTGGGCCCGCCCATGGACACGATAAAAGGGTGTGTCAGAATAAGGTAGCATCCGGAGATGAGGAGGCGTCCGGAGATGAGGAGGCGTTCGGACATGACAGACCAGAGGTGGCGTCCAGAGATGAGGAGGCGTCCAGACATGACTGAATCCCCGAGTACCGGCTCGGGGGGCAGTCTTCCGTGCTTTGTCCTGACTGCCTTCCTGTATATAGAGAGATCTTGCGCCCGCATAATGCTGTAATTCAATCCTCACCTTTTATCGATCCGTATATTCCAACAGGTTATGAGTCTGGATTGAACGATCTGCCAATCCGCTACCCATCAATAATCGCACCTGCCGTACCTGCTACTTTGCGCCTTGCTTCTGTGTCTCATCCCTGCACTCTTGATTTTTAAGCCTCAACCCCTTGAGCTGTATCGCTACGCAACGACATCGCCACCATGACCTCTACACTACAAACTGTCAAATTGGAAGTTGCCGAGCTGCTTAATGCACGCAACTACCATTCGTGGAAAAATGACATGAGGGCAGTCCTTACCTCGGAAGGCACCTTCAAGATCGTCACCCGGAAAGAAACCCCACGGAACTCTGAAACTTCTGTAACTGCCCACGACTTCTATCGACACGCTGACTGAGCAGCTTCAATGATCTACCTATCAGTCGAACCTACCATCCGAACCATCATCAGCAGTCTTCCCGAGAATGAAATCGATGATCCGGCCCGCGTCTGGGAATTCCTTCGCCAGAAATATAACTCTGCCTCCCTGAAATTCAGCTGAAACAACATCGTCAACCGGTTCCATACCTTGACGATGAAGCCTGGGACCTCGGTCGCCGAATACATCTCTTGCCTGCTCGCCATTCACCAAGAATTGGCTGGAACAGAAGAAGCAATCTCGGATACCACCGTCGTCTGCCACCGCCTTCGAACCGTACCTGAATCGTTCGCAATCACCGTTGGCATTCTGAAAAACAAACCTTCGGAGGAGCAAACCGTGGATGCTGTTACTTCAGCCCTTATCGAGGAAGAGACATCGCTCGCACGAAGGAACGACCAAGTTGGTTCAAATCTCAACATTGCCGGCACTACCCGTCAAGCACTCGCAGCACGAACTCAGCACGGCAAGCGACGGGGCTACAGAGGTTATGGCAATCGGAAGCCGTACGGAAGGCCTAGCAATTCAGGGCTACGATGCTTTTACTGCACACGAGAAGGACACAAGGAAAGTGACTGCTGGGTGAAGCAAGTGGCAGAAAGGCTCAAAGAAGGAAGAATCTCTCAGCGACCCTCCACACAAACTGCCCGGGTGAACTTCAGAGACTACCCGAGTGAGACTGTGGTTTATGGTTTATAGCCAATTGCAGGTATGTTTCTGAGTCCCAAACATTTGGGCGGAGCTGTGTACGTGCCTTGGTGATGAGGAGCAGCTGCGGCGCCCCACACCGGAGTTGACGTATGCGCTCGGGGAGCTGTGTATGTGCTTGGTGATGAGGAGCAGCTGTGGCGCCCCACACCGGAGCTGACGCATGCGCTCGGGGAGCTATGTGCGCGCTTGGTAATGACGGAGCAGCTGCGGCGCCCCACACCGGAGTTGACGTATGCGCTCGGGGAGCTATGTATGTGCTTGGTGATGAGGAGCAGCTGTGGCGCCCCACACCGGAGCTGACGTATGTGCTTGGGGAGCTGATGTTCGCGCTTGGTGATGCGGGAGCTACTTCGGCAACCCACATCGGAGCTGCCATACACTCTCAAAGATGCGATTGCTGTATTCACTTGGGAATATGGGAGCTACTGTGGCGTCCCCATACTGGAGCAGTCGCGCATGCCATATGATGGAGTTTCTATGTACGCTCAATGCTGTCAATACGCAGATTTTCGTATGGATCGGCCTGGGAATCGGCCTGGTATCCAGGGGAAGCTTCCGGTGAAGCACATGGTAGGTGGCTGAACAGGTTTTCTTTCCCTCTCCTTTCTTTCTTTGGTGGATGCACTCTATCTCCTATGTCCGTGGTTTTCCCACGAGGTTTTTTACACGGTTATGAGTTTTAATGAGGCATCCGAGGATATTGGGATTTTTCAATATTTTTCCTCCTCCTGCTGTTTGTTTCTGTACTGGCCATTTCGTTTTCTCCTCCTGTGTTCCTTTGCATCTTCCGTACGAGGGTAAGTGTCAGAATAAGGTGGCGTCCGGAGATGAGGAGGTGTCCGGAGATGAGGAGGTGTCCAGAGATGAGAAGGCGTTTGGACATGAGAGACCAGAGGTGGCATCCGGAGATGAGGAGGCGTCCGGACATGACTGAGTCCCCGAGTACCGGCTCGGGGGGCAGTCTTCCGTCCTTTGTCCTGACTGCCTTCCTGTATATAGAGAGATCTTGCACCCGCATAATGCCTTAATTCAATCCTCACCTTTTATCAATCCATATATTCCAACAGGGTGGCAAATACATTTGTCGGTTTCTGTTAATCCCTTTGAGTTAGCGATGTCCGCAACCTTCATAAAGTGGCTATTCGATCGCGCGCGCCTAGAAGGGACCAATTTCCGGTAGGCAATCACAAGTAGGGAGTGCTGCGGGTTTTTTGTCATTGCCCTTCCGATCTCCGAAGTAAGTGCGCAGCTTGGAGATGAGTGAAAGTCTCACAAATGGGTCTGAATGCCGGCATTAACTCACACTCTGGCTTGATGAGTCGTTTCCCACTGCTGGCACGAGCGGCTAGAGGTTGTTGTTGGCGGGGTGAATCTACGACTCGTATGGTAGGGGGTTAAAGGTCGCTGCCTCATTGATGGCAACCAACATGACGTCCTGACAGATGGTGCCAAAGCGCACTCAAGACGAGCCCTTCCACCACTGGCCTCCTTGATGATCTCATCGCTATTAAATGGCCACCAGTATGGTTGTCAGATAGGTTCGACGCAAGAAATTAGGCTGTACCGTGATTTTTCTTGGATTGGACAGACATCCTTACAGATTCTCAAGACATGATTATACGCACTCAATTTGAATTGACCTACAAATTGCTGAATGCACCACTCTTTCCGCATCAAAGCCACCCACTAGATTTCCTCCCCTATGATGTGTAGGTGCTAGTAAAGCGTGGCAACAATTAGTCCAAGCGGCTTTTGGTTCACCAGGAGTTTTCTTCGATTGCTTATCCTCCCAGCCCACTCCCAAAACCACCTGTCAGTATCTGCATTCCGAAATCAGGTTGAACTCCAGATTCACCTGCGCTGGCAAGCACCTAATAATAGGCCACTACCAATATCGTCAGACTGTTACCAACCTGGTGGGAGTAATCAGGTAATCGCGGGCCCGAGCAAACCGAAACGTCGCAAGCAAGAACCCAAGACTGCGTTGCTGGAGCACACCATATTTCGGCGGGGCTGCGGTAAGGCAATATGGGCCAGAGCCAAAGACGCTCTTCCTTGTGTTAGTGGATGTGAAGTCTAGACCTACTGTGATGTTGGTCGGGGCCATGCTCCACAAAAAATGACCTGTCTGGATGGAGCAAGCGTGATTCTCCTCTCAGGATCCATACGCACGGGGCGAGATTTCCTGATAGCCACAACCCCTTCAGTTGGCTGTTGAGCCTTCCGAGATGTCACATGCTTGGTGTTGAACAGGCCATCGGCGATCCCCCACAGTCTTCACGCAATAGAGGCACCGATAATAGATATGGTATATGCTGGCTACGATAAACCTCAGACCCTTGACTATGGCTACGACAGTGGTGGGGATGAGGGCGATCTTCGTGCTATTGGTTATTATTGCCTTTAGTGGGGATGGCGGTTGTTAGTTACAAAAGTCCAAAGCTGGCCAACATTCACACGCTGCCATCCGCCTGCTGCAGTCAGCTCACCGCTATTTCCACGCCGCTATTCTCACGCCGCCACTCTCATGCCGCCCTCCACTCACCGCCACCATTCGTTCGCCGCCATCAGCTCGCCGCCTTTCTCACACCCCTATACACTCACCGCCATCCACTGGGGGACTCAATAGTCTTACTGGCCCGCGGGCTACCCATGGGCTTTTGAGACCGTCAAGTCCGAGCCAGGCTTTCTGATGACCCAGTCTGGCCGCCGCATACCCACAACCCAATTTCGCTCACTCAGCGGGTACGTGGAACAATAGGCCCTTACGGCCACTCTTAGTTGTAGTTGCAGTGACCAGTTGTAGGCAAAAGTTACCAGGCACCATATATGAAGTGTGGTTAGTCACCTCCATAAAGCACTTGATGGTTTGCCAAATATCATCTCGAACACGATCGACGCCGCCCAAGTACTGAATAGCTTTACATTGACAGTGTAGGGAGGGCTTCTGATCACGACCAAAAGTGGGAAGAACTGAAAGTTGGGAGTGGGGTCAATATTTCTTAGAGAGATGAGGTGTATTAAGTCGGTGGTGATGTCTGTCTCTTGGTGTCTGTGATGGTTCTATGTACAGAAGAGCTCTCCGCTGCAGCAATCAACGTCATCCCTGCTTGATCTTCTGACTCATCAATTGCCCACTTCGCGTCTTCGGCCCTCTAATAGTCACTCGTGGCAAGCAGCTCCCATAACAGTTGGGAGGCACAGTCCTTCGAATGTGATAGATAAGTACACCTCCTTAGATGATAGCAAGTACGACGGAGAAGGCTGCGCAGCATCAGGAAAAAAGTTTTGCGTTGCAATGCAGTGTTGCGTTAGACCCGTTGGGAGCGTTAGTACAAACTTCAGCTTGCTACTTCCCGTTGAAACGCACTCAATGCGTTGTTAGCGATCTCTACGCAGTGCTTGCGTTGGAATGTAAAAACGAAGAACAACTATTCTCTACACGTCGTTTTTGGTTTTGAACGCTACTGCTGGTTTTTTTTTTTTTTTTTGTCTATTCATTACTCGTATGTGACCTAGCTAGATCATGACGAGGAATATGTACAGTCCGGGTCCCCACAGTCCGGGTGTAGTGGCACGGTACAAGCTCCCTTTTGCCCTCCAGCCAGGCCTGTCACGCAAATTACATAGGAAATGACAAAGGAAAGCAAGTTGCACCCCCCCCTATTCCTTTTCTGCTGATGCCATGAACGACGGAACGCTACTGCTGGTAGGGTATCAACTATCAACGCAACGTATCTTCACAGCTTCCATTGGTACGTAGAAATAAGGAGGAATTACTTTTGCAACGCAGCGCTTCCGCTCAAACGCTACGTCTGGCAGGGTGTCTACTACCCATGCAATATACCTTCACAACCTCCGTTAGTACTGGGAGTCAGCAACTAGTGCACACTGGTAACCATGCACGGCAGTAGTAGAGCGGCGAGCGAACAGCTCGAGACTCCATAGATAATACAACAGACTCGCTATTATCTGATTTCGTACCATCATTGTTGACCGATGGCAGGGAACCTCATCTCTCAGTCTCGCATTACAGATTGGTGATTGGGGCCTTGCGAGCACCATCATTGTAGGATTTGTATACTTTGTTTGATTGTTAGTGGTTGTCATTTGTCTGTCTCTTGTTTGCTGGGACCACTGCGGTGTACACCAAACAGGAGGGCATTGAGACCACAGACTTCCCTTATTCCATCGAATTATCTTCAGCTGGGCTAATTGCAATCGTGTCTTAAGGAATAGGAACACTCCCGAATTGACGAAGCGAACAGTGTCCGCATCTACGTAGAAGTCCCTGTACGGAACGGTGGCAACCACGGAGGTGAGATACTAGAACGGAAAGGATGATTGCGAAGAGGATAGTGACAAAGAGACTCCGAAACGCTGGGTGGCTTGCCCCGGAGACACACGGCGTATCCTCAGTCTACAGGAGGAGTTGGAACGTGTGAAGAACGTGTGAGAAAGGAGCACGCAAGCGAACGGATCCGTACCCCTTCTACTGACAACGACGGTAGTGATAACTCCCTGCCGGATAGCTATCACATGGACGCTGAAGAAGTTACGACAATGAATACCCCTACCTCACTGATGATCCTACCGTTCGGGGGTACCCCGGATGAGAACCTTAGCAGTTTCTTTAGGTGGTTTGACAAAGCGGTACGGTGGGTAGTATATCCCCATTATCCCGCTGGAGTGGAAGGAAGGAGACAGAAGGAGATGGATATGGCCTTAATGATTCAAGACAACCTGATTGGAAAGGCCTTGGAGGAGTTGGACGCCTTTCCGGAGGCAGCTAACGAGTCTGTGCAGGCTTTCAAGGACGCACTGAGATAGGCATTCCCACAATCGAAAACGGTTATGTCGTCTAAGGAGGATCAGAGGAAGGTTGAGGCGTTGCGTTTTTATGAGACTCTCTCTAATATGGACCCAGAAACTGGAGATAGGGATCCCCCCAAGCTATACATCCAGCGAGCGAGATGGTTCCGACAGTATCTCCCAGACACTCTACATCGTCGTCTTGCACACCTATTCCTTACCGGCCTACATGATATACAACTTATGTGTGCCATCAAGAGTACGATTCCCGTCAACGAGTTGACATTCGACAACGTGGTGGAGCACTACGAGCGTTGTAACGGTACAGAATGGGGACAAGTTGTGACGCTGGGACTACATAGATAATGTGTGTATTGCACGATTCCGAGATGGATAACACCCTGAGGTGAAACGACACTTGGTCATGAGTGAAGCACCGGCCACAGTCCTAGTGGATTACGCCGCTACAGCAATCAAGATGCACAGCCACCTGTGCAACCTGAGGGTGATCAACCGACGACCCGCAATCAACCCCGAAGCACGATTCCATTTCCCCATGAAGGAATCCACGCCGATGCCCCCAGGAGACCCAATAGACCTCGATGCCACCCGACAATTCAAGTTCGCAAAGAGACTCCCGAACCAATTCATCTGACGAACAAGCACAAATGAGTGTTACAACTGTGGAAAGAAAGGGCATTTCGCCAAGGAATGCCCCCAGCCAAAGAAGGTACGGATCCCAGGGAAAAAGCCATACCGAGCTGCTGAAGCTACCTACGAGGAACCAGAAGAAGAGCCTAGTATGCACAGTTCCGAACCGGCGGGAAATGGCAGCCCTCTGGAGTAGGCACCAGCAACGGCCACCCGAGGGAAAAACAAGTTGCACAAGGAATAGGGACAAGGAAGGAAGAACCGACTTCGGTCGTATCCAACACCGGAAAATACGATCGAGAAGAGAAACTGATAATCAGGATAAGCATCCAAGGGGAAGACGGCAACGAACGTAAGACCACTGCCCTGATCAACTGCGGGGCGTCGGAAAACTTCATCGATAGAGCATACGCAGAAATAAACCATATTCCAACACGAGAAAAGACAGTGCCAAGAAGAGTCTTGACAGTCGACAGGGGAGAAATTGCCAGTGGACCGGTAACACATGATCCTCAGGTACGAATGATTATCAACCACCACGAAGAAGAAATCTGATTACACTGCATCACTATCGGAAATGCACCCATCATTCTTGGAATGCTATGGCTAAAGCGCCACGACCGGACAATCGGATGGTAAAACCACATGTTAAAATTCCACTCTGACAGATGTGCGGAGAAATGCCTAACAACCTCACCACTAGCCACCAGCATTACAGAAGAAAAAGCAGTCGACCAGTATTACCGGAAGACACCGGAGGAATCAGACAAGAATGAGGCAGAACCCGACCCATGGGAAGTTTGCCAAACAGTCATAGACAAAATCGAGGAAACCAGCAAAGATAGTAAGGGAATAGTCCCGGAAGACTACCAGAACTTCCTCGAAGTTTTTACAAGTATTGAGCCAACCGCCCCTCCACCGCACCGTGATCAGGACCACCATATTCCACTAATGGAAGGGAAAATGCCCCCATACGAACCCCCACGACCCCTGAATGAGGAAAAGATGCGCACCCTCAAGGAATACATCGAAGTCAACGAAGAATGAGGATGTATTCGAGTATCAACCTCGTCAGCAGGGGCACCTATTCATTTCGTAAAAAAGAAAGATGGAGGCTTGCGACTCTGTGTAGACTACCACCAACTGAACGAAATCACAGTTAAAGATTGGACGCCATTGCCGCTGATCGGTGAGTTGCTGGACTCACTGTCAAATGACACAATCTACACCAAGCTGGATATCAAAGATGCATACTACAACCTCCGAATTGCAGAAGGAGACGAATGGAAGACAGCATTCCGAACTAGGTATGGGCTTCACGAGTACTGCATCATGCCATTTGGACTCCAAACGCTCCAGCCTCTTTCCAGCGATGGATGCATGAGATCCTAAGCGAATACCTGGACATCTTCTGTGTGGTGTATCTGGATGATATCCTAGTCTTCTCGCAAACACTGGAGGAACACAGACACCACGTATGAGCCATCCTGACGCGGGTTTGAGAGACGGGACTCACGCTGAAAGCCTCAAAATGCGAATTCCATACCACGGAAACAGAGTACCTGGGATATGTGATATCACCAAAAGGCCTGCGCATGGACGAAGAAAAAATCCAGACAATCAAGGAGTGGAAGGAACCCATCAACATCAAGGGGATCCAAAGCTTCTTAGGGTTCACCAACTTCTACAGACTCTTCATCAAGGATTACAGCAAAATCACGACTCCTCTCACGTTGCTGACGAGAAAAGAGAAGTGAGAATGGGGTGACGAGCAACAAACAGCGTTTGAGACGCTCAGGCCAGCCATGATAACAGAACCTATCGGATAACACTTCGACCCAGAGAAACCTGTGAACATCGAGATGGATGTCTCAGACTACGCCATAGAAGCCATATGCTACCAACCAGACAAAAAAGAGGTTCTACACCCGGTAGCATATTACTCACAGAAACTTAAGGATCCGAAGCGAAACTATGACATCCACCACAAGGAACTCCTGGCGATAGTTGACGCACTACGAAAATGAGATACCTATTGCAAAACAATAGGCCCAAAAATCACGATCTTGACAGTACACAAAAACCTTGAGTACTGGAAAACAAAACGCGCCCTAAACCTGCGGCAGGCCCGATGGGGGGAACGATCAGCAAACTACGACATCAAGATCAGGTACCGACCAGGGAAACTAGCAGGTAAACCCGACATCCTCTCTAGAGAGTCAGGAGACTCTCCCTGGGAAGGGGATATGAAGCATCAACGGAATCACAGGTGAGTTCTCTTGCCAGAGGGAAATTTCGAAACACTACAAACGCTCCAGGTTAACACAACGGAAACAATAAAACTCGAGATAGATAAGGAACTCCTGAGCGAAATGTGAGAACAAAGCCCCAAGGATAAGGAAGTCCGAGAAATACTGGGGAAAAAGGCAAGCGGGAACACCCGCGACAGGAAGATTGCACTAGGATTATGCGAGAAAAAGAAAGGGGTACTAATATACGATGGCCTAATATGGATCCCTGACAACAACGACCTGCAACTTCGGATATTAAGAGACCACCACAACGTGCAAGCCGCAGGACATCCAGGATGAGCCAGAACCCTGGAACTGGTTAGCCGAACGTTCTACTGGCAACAACAATGCAAATACATACACCAGTATGTGGACCACTGTGACACCTGCTGCCGCATCAAGGCAATTCGATACGCGCCTTTCGGATTGCTCAAACCATTAGACCTTCTCCATCGACCTTGGGATACGATAACAATGGATTTCATTACCACACTACCAATCAGCAATGGACAAGACACACTGTGTGTAATCATTGACCAGCTGACCAAAATGGGAAACTTCATCGCGTGCAAAGGTACAATGAAACCAGAAGACCTGGCGGACCACTTCATCCAGCAGGTCGTCTGGTCCCACGGGCTGCCAACAAACATTGTATCGGACAGAGGGTCGCTATTTACCTCTGGCTTCTGGAAACGCATAACCAAATCGCTCGGAATATCACGAAAACTCAGTATGGCATTTCATCCTCAGACAGACGGACAAACGGAACGAGACAATGCCGTCCTCAAACAATACCTGCGAGCATACTGTAATTACCAGCAGGACGATTAGGAAAGGCTGTTACCAATTGCCGAATTCTGCTACAACAATATGCAGGCGGGAAGCACAAAAGTAACACCCTTCTTCGCCAACTACGGATATCACCCCAGGTTCCTACCGGACCTCAGTAGACAAAACGAAGAAACACCGGAAGTCTCAGAATATGCCACGGTGTTTGGGAGGCTTCATGAGGAACTCAGAACGGAGATGAAGGAGACACAAATAGCTCGGGCAGAACAGGCCAACAAGACAAGACACCTGGATTCCATCATGGAACCGGGTGCCAGAGTCTGGCTGAAGAGAAAGAACATCCAGACAACACGACCATCAAATAAGTTAGACCACAAACAAATCGGACCCTACACCATACTATAGAAAGTTGGCTCAGGTGCATATAAATTGGACCTGCCCGCCTTTGCCAAACTGCACCCAGTCTTCCACATCAGCCTCTTAGAACCCACAACCAGTGTGACACTGGGGTTGTAGTGTAACCGGAGTGCGGAGAGAATCGAAAGGTAATCGGGCTACTTTCGATAATTCACAACAGAATAATCTTAGATCTTGTGTGTGGGTTTCGGTGGTAGTGTGTGGTGATGTTCGTGTTGATTTCTTTCCCTCGCTGGCGAGGTAGAGAATATATAGGCGTAAGGCTAGGTGAGATCTGGTGACTCGGGCTAACTATTCCTCCGAGGGCGGCGGACCCCCACCTGAGCGTGGGTCCGTCGAGGGCTCTCATTGGTCCTGGTCGTTGCTTGCAATAAGGCGAGATCCTGGGGTCCTGTTGGCACTGCAGAATTCCCTCAGTTCTAGACTGAGTTCTTTCCTGCAGCCCATCGGCGTCTGGAACTGGGTTGCTATGACAAACGAGCTCTCTGGAGAGTCTCGACCGAGCTCTCGGAAGAGTCCTGTCCTAGCACCTTCCCTCTCACACCATCGGTTGGCTGTGGCCCCACTCTCCAGAGTTAATCCTTACGGCCGTTCTTCTCGGCCGTAACCTTTATCCCCGTTTTATCTCCCGCCTAGACTCTCTAAGACCTGCCCTCTATGAATGGCTAGCTACCGGTACGTATCTTTCTCCCTCAGTACGTACCTTTCCGGGCTACGTACTTGCCCGTGATATTTTCCATGTGTAACAGCCAGCACCAAGCCCATACCAGGACACCACCAGCCACCAACACCTCCCATCATCATAGAAGAACAACAAGAGTGGGAAGTGGAACAGATCCTCGACTCACGACGACACCGGAACAAGGTACAATATCGAGTCAAGTGGACTGGTTTCCAGGACCCGGACAAAACCTGGTACCCGGCTGAAAACTTCGAAAACTCACCTGAGATTATCTGCAAATTCCATGAGGAATATAACGATAAGCCCGCCCCTCCCAATTAGCATGTTCACCGCCGCCACTGTCAACGCGAAAGAAGGCGGGACCTTCACCAATATTGAGCAAGCCAACCCCGAAATTCCCATAATGACCGAAAACAATGACAACTGGGGCATCCCCACCAACGCCACCACTACGGACGGATGGAATGCACCGCCGCCAGCACCCTCTCCTCCACTGTCCACTGTAGGACAACCCCGTGCCAATAACCATGCCTCCCTACACTGGATGGCCTGCTACAATGACTACTGTGGCGCTCACTGCCAGATGAAAGATAACAACTACTATCCGCAATGGGGAAATGACCGATGCTGTCGAACACACCGGCCATGCAATTGCACCAACACCCACCCGTTCGAGCTGGCGGAGGTAATCCGCATCCGACACCTGAACCCACGCAAAGCATGTGCGGACTGGCAGAAGGGAAAGCGGGTCTGCCCCGACTGTCGATTCCTAGTACACATGGAGGATCACCACCAACGCTGCCAAACCATGGTACAATGTACCCCCTTGACCGACATCACGCCAGCCCCGGAAGAACAGGAACTCCCAGGCCCCATTGAAGAAGATCAAGAAAACCTAGCCGCCGCAGCCGTCAGCACCACTCCCCAAGACGAGCAACTTGCGCTGCTGGGGGAAATCGTCACCATGATACATCAAACCACAACCCCTGACACCCGCTGCAACCACGTGGTACACCGGACACTCGCCCAACACATGAACGAACTACTCGACGCCGATCAACAATGACTCCAGGGAATGATCCGGTTCCTGGCAGAAATCGTGACAGAGCAACATCGACTGAATGAACAACTCCAAGCCCGGCAGCAGGGAAGCCGGACTGTACGCATCTACCGCACCCTCATCTTCCGCCATGCCGCACATACACGACATGACCTCGCCGGAGCTTGGGTCTGGACAGGGACATACTGTCACGAATATCACGCTGCAGGCTTGTAAGCGCCGCTGCCAGGGCCGCCGTCACCCTTGCCGCCCTATGGCTGGCCCTCATCACCACTGCCGCACCCACGGTCATCCTCCGCGCCTAGGCGCCTCGCCCGATCATGTCGCTCCGGTAGCGATATCCCCCGACTGCTGGCCGGTCAAGACCTTCTGTCCTTTGTTTCCGCTATTTTGCCTACGCGTCCTTCTCGCCTTTGCCGTTTCCTGTTGATTATGCTTGCGCGTCCTTTCTCCTGTCTTCTTACGTATGTTGTTTCCCGTTGAGTGTGCTTGCGTGTCCTTCTCCTGTCAATCGCGACGTATGTTGTTTCTCTTTGAATATGCTTGCGCGTCCTTCTTCTCTTTCTGTACTGTTCCTGCTTGTGTGTCCTTTCTCCTGTTGCCACGAGTAGAGTGTTGGCTGCACGGCGGCCGAGTGCAATCATATGTTTCTTTGGGCGCGGCGATTGAGTCATGATTGGGAGGAACTGTGTCAGTCTTGCGGGCAAGCTTTGATTCCACAGAGGGAAGGTAAAAGTATAAAGGAAGGGCGTGGTAGCTAGTCTGGAGATTCTTCACACAATCTATGATCTCTCTCCACAGACCTATCTCTCTATATCCGTGACCCGGCGCTGCGACCACTACCCGTACAAACCAAGTAAGAGATTGAAGGGTGAAGCAGGATACCGCCCAAGCGAAGAAGGATACCGCCACAGCGAAGCAGGATACCGCAACAAGACCACGCCGGGCGTGAAGAAGTTAGGGCGAAGCAGGATACTGCCCAGGCGAAGAAGGATACCACTACAGCGAAGCAGGATACCGCAACGAGAATACGCCGGGCGTAAAGAAGTTAGGGCGAAGCAGGATACCGCCCAGGCGAAGAAGGATACAGCCACAGCGAAGAAGGATACCGCTACAGCGAAGCAGGATACCGCAACGAGAATACGCCGGGCGTAAAGAAGTTAGGGCGAAGCAGGATACCGCCCAGGCGAAGAAGGATACAGCCACAGCGAAGAAGGATACCGCTACAGCGAAGCAGGATACCGCAACGAGACCACACCGGGTGTAAAGAAGTTAGGGCGAAGCAGGGTACCGCCCAGGCGAAGAAGGATACCGCCACAGCGAAACAGGATATCGCAACGAGACCACGCCGGGCGTAAAGAAGTTAGGGCGAAGCAGGATAGCGCCACGGCGAAGCAGGATATGGCCACAGAGAAGCCAAATACCGTAACAGCCTACATTGCCTGTCTAGCAACACAGACTAGTAAGGCAGTATCTTGACAGGTACCTCTTGATCTTCTGGTATCGATCCTTAGAAAGGGAGCCCTTAGGCAACGAGTTCCCATTATGGCCGTATGTCGGATTCCAGTAGTTGCTTCTTGTCGGCTTCAGTCGTATCCCATCAGGATAGTTGTGTAAAGAAAGTGCCGTAACTCGCCCAGCGATACAGGCTTCCACCTGCGGTACCATACAAGGTAGGCTGGCAATGCTTTCTGCTTGATGCTCGCATATTGATTGGTAGACTCGACGATTTTCTTGAGGATTTTGTCATCCCAATATAGCGAGAATATGCCAATAGGTGACAATGGAGTTCCTCCAGGCAGCCATGCCTCAGCCATATGCTCTGGCTTACCATAAGCGAATGGGGTAAAAACAGGATCAGGAAAGTCATCGGAAGTAGGGGCATCAGTCATCTTCTGTCTTTTCCCTGAGGCATCAACTCCAGTTGGATTCCAATTCTGTTTCGCTGATATCGTCGGATGGTGGCTTGGTAGAAATTTTACTGCTCAGGAAGAACGTGATTGTCAGAATAATGGGCGTCCGGAGATGACGGACCGGAGAAGGCGTCCGGATATGATGGACCGGAGGCGACATGTCTGGAGATGACAGCTGCCCGAGTCTCCGAGCGCCGACTCAGGAGGCAGTCTTCCGTGCTTTCCCTCTGGTGAGTCCCTCGGGCCTGTTGTTTATAGAGAGAATGTTCCTCCTTCGACTTTGTATCAATCAATCAATTCGCTATCTTCGTCTCTACCGATCCTTTTATTCCAACAGGTTATGAGCCCGGATTGAATGCTCTACCAATCCTCAACCTATCGATAATCGAACCTGCCGATATTTGCACCCATCTCACTTCTGCACCTTATCCCTGCACTCTTGTTTTTAAGCCTCATCCGTTTGAGCCGCGTTGCGTCGTGACGACAATGCCAACAGGTTCCGCAGTTTTTTTTTTTTTTTTTTTTTTTGTTTATTCAGTACTCGTATGCGACCTATCTAGAACATGACGAGGGGCCTTTGCGGCCCATATGTACAGTCCGTTTCCTCGCTGCAGTCCGCGTGTAGCGGCACGGTGCAAGCTTCCCTCTGCCCTCCACCCAGGCCTTTCCCGCGAAGATGTAAGAGCGTACCAAGGAGATTACATAGGAAAGAGACAAAGGAAACACGTCGCCGTCCCCTTTTACTCCGGTTCTGCCGACGCCATGAACGGCGGGGTGGGGAGGAACAGCCTGTGTTCCTCCTCCCCCTCCTCCTCAGTGCCAAGCTCCTCCGCCCTTCTCTCCTCTTCCCGCTCCGTTCTTTCCCCAAGCTCCCACTCCGACGCCTCGCTCTCCGCGTCCTCATCCCTTGACTCAGCCAGCACTATCTTCCCCACCTCCGTCGAGGAAAGGAAGTCCAGCACCGGCTGACTGCATTCCACCTCCGCAAAGAACTCATGGACTTTCCACCGCTCTCTCCCTTTCCCGATCTCCTTCCGCACCTCCTCCCAAAGGACCTTCTGCTCTTTTTTCCATCTTGGGCACCTCTTCAAGAGGTGATGCCTCGTCTGCTTGGGGCACCGGCACCACCAGCACTGCGGTGTTGGACGGGATTTCGACCAGTGCAGGTACTCCCCTGTGAGGCAGTGCCCCGTCTTCAGCTGGTAGAACCTCAAGGCTAGCCTCTTGGCGCTCCCAGCAACCGTGCCGTCGGGCTTTTGGCTCTTTGGCATTTTGTATTTTTCCTTGGAGGTCCGGCCTCCAGCCCACTGCCGCGTCTCTGCCCACTTTTTCTCGGATATCTCCCGTATGATGTTGGCTAGGGATCTGGGAAGTGGCATCGAGCGCTCTTCAGGACGATCCGAGTAGGAGAACCATTCCACCCCTCCGGCATCCGGCTCCTCCGCCGCGAGCTTGGCCCACTCATCCGCCTTCTCGTTTCCTTCTATCCCTTCATGCGCTGGGCACCATCTGATCTCGATGGTGATACCTGGCCTCGCTCTTCGCAGCGTCGCGATGTGTCTTCTCGCCTCCAGGGCGTGCTTTTGTCCCGGCCCGGGTTCGTCGGTCGCCATGCGCCGGATCGCCGCCTGTGCGTCGGTGAAGATGGTGATACGCTCGGGGGTCGTGTTTCGTCTCGATGCGGATTCCAGCGCTCGCGCTAGGGCCGCACATTCGGCGTCGAAGGCCTCCTGGTTGTAGCCCATATGGGTCTTGATACCCTTCAAGGTTTGGCCGTTCCTCCATACCACTGCGTACCCGGCAGCTCCCTCCTCTAGTCGAGATCCATCCGTAAACATGACGAGCCCCGGTCTCTCCGTCTCTGCCTCCCTCTGACACGCTCCTCAGTCGCCGACCTACACAACGCCGTAAGTACCGCTCGTGGTGAACTACATGCGATCATTCCCTATCCGCTGAGAGTGCCTCCAAGATTGTTATCCGCAAAGAAATTTGTCGAACTCTGACACTGCTGCCTAGGGCCGTGACTAGAATCGGCACGACGACCGCGCTGCCCCAATGATCTACCTATCGGTTGAACCCAGGATTCGAACCATCATCCGCAGTCCTACTGTGAATGAAATCGATTCTGCATCCCGCGTCTGGGGATTCCTTTGCCAGGAATACGACTCTGTCTTCACGATATTAAGTCGTCGAATACATCACGAACCGACTTGCCGTTCGCCAGGAATTGGATGGAACCAAAGAAGCGATCCTGAATACCACCGTCGATTGCCACTTTCTTTTCGAGCCGTACCACGATCGTTTGACATTGTCGCCGACGACCATGACTACAATCTGTGTGCCGACAGTGCAGCCTCGTTAATCTACATATCCTACGAACCTACGATTCGAACCATCATACGAAGTCCTCTCGCGAACTGAATCATTCTGCCGCCCGCGTCTGTGAATTCCTTCGCCAGAAATACGACTCTACGTTCACGATATCTGGTCGAATTAATACTCGAAGCTGCTGTGCGCGCCTATTGTTGTGGCCGTCGTGCACACTCGGAGGAGCTGCTGTGCGCGCTCACTGCTGTTGGAGCTGCTGTGCGCGCTCGGTGCTGCTGGAGCTGCTGTGGCGCCCCATACCGGAGCTGCTGTACACGCCCAGTGATGATGGATCGGCTGTACGCGCCCAGTGGTTACGGAGCAGCTGTGCGCGCTCGGTGCTGGAGCTACAGTTGCGCCCCATACCGGAGCTGCAGTCCGCGCTCGATGTTGATGGAGCTGCTCTCTACTCTCAATGCTGACAAATGGACAGATCATCCATCGGATCGGCCTGGGAATTGGCCTGGTATCCAGGGGAAGCTTCCGGTGAAGCACAGGCAGATGGTTCAACACGTTTTCTTTCCCTCTCTCTTATTTCTTTGGTGGATGCACTCTTTCTCCTATGTCCGTGGTTTTCCCATGAGGGATTTTAGACGGTTATGAGTTTTTATGAGGCATCCGAGGATACTGGGGTTTCACTGTTTTTCTCTCCTCTGCTACTGTTTGTCGCTATACTGCCCGTTTCGATTTCTCCGTTTCTCCTGTGTTCCTTTGCATCTTCCGTACGAGGGGAAGTGTCAGAATAATGGGCGTCCGGAGATGATGGACCGGAGAAGGTATCCGGAGATGACGGACCGGAGGCGACATGTCCAGAGATGACAGCCGCCTGAGTCTCTGAGCACTGGCTCAGGAGACAGTCTTCCATCCTTTCCCTCTAGCGAGTCCCTCGGGCCCATTGTATATAGAAAGAATGTTCCTCCTTCAACTTTGTATCAATCAATCAATTCGCTATCTTCGTCTCTACTGATCCCTTTATTCCAACAGTGATGTTGAGGAGTAGGAGAGTTGATGGCTCTTGGATCCTCCACTTATGCTACTACACCGTACAATACCCACTGCGGTTGAGCCTCACTGCTCTATGTACTCCACAATGTTATGCCTTCTCGGAACCTACCTCCTAGGCTCTCACTCAACTTTGACGTTGCAGCACTTTATACGCTTACCCCTTTAGGTGGCGCTAACGCATGTCATGAGTTTTCACATAAGGTTCAACCAACAAAGTGATAATAACTGATGGCGAAATTAATCTTCTCTCGGTAGGGGACTTAGACACCCATGGATACAGCACCACATTCGAGAAGGGCAGGTGCATCATCAGCGATCCCGCCAACCAACGGACGATAATGTTGAGACGAAAGAACAGCATGCTCTACAAGCTAGATGCTGGTTCGTCAGCCCTCGACTCGCAACATACAGCCCTTGTCACTTCGAACGGACCGTCAAAATTATCCATTGCCGAATCAAGGATGTGGCATCGACGCCTCGGACACCCCGGAGAAGCAGCAATAAAGTCTATTGTCAAAGGTTACGTCGACGACGGCCGTATCTGTGAGGTATGCATCCAGGCAAAGCTCAAACGGAAGATAATCCGCGTTCCAGTCCAGCGCACCACTACACCATTCGAGTTGGTTCATTCGGATCTGTGCGGACCATTCGCTGTACGCTCGTCAGGCGGT